>Ga0335074_10003185_pt1 | contig 22364 bp, 25 predicted proteins | sample Lox_Sample_23_FD_206715 | JGI IMG/M metagenome (GOLD analysis project Ga0335074, IMG submission 206715) | Soil microbial communities from Loxahatchee National Wildlife Refuge, Florida, United States - Lox_Sample_2.3 | ecosystem: Environmental > Terrestrial > Soil > Wetlands | place: USA...
ATCGCCGCCGCCTTCTGCCGCTGCGCCTCGATGCGCTGCTGAAGCGTCGTGGTCTTCGCGCCGACTATCGATGGGGCGATGACGAGAAGTAATAACGCGCAGAATATCGGTCGAAGGGTCATTGGCGGCGTTTGTCCTTTACGTAGACCGAGCCGGCAATCGATTTGGCATAGCGCTTGAGTTCGGCGGCGGCTTCACCGACCTGCGCGTAGTTGCTGAGTTGATGGCGATCGTTGTTGACGATCGCCATTGAGATCGTCATGATCGGAAAGCGATTGAGCGCACCGCGGCGGTCGCGCGTCTCGATGTACCCGGCGCGCAGATCCTTGGCCGAGTACAGGTTGCGAATATCCTTGTCAAAGTCGGCGATGATCTCTTTGGCGATCTCCTCGGCGCGATCGGTTTGTGTCACGGCGATGAAGTCGTCACCGCCGATGTGGCCCACGAAATCAGTGGTCGCGCCGCGCCGGCGGACCACGTCGACCGTCACGTGTGCAACGAGTTGAATCGCTTCGTCGCCGTGCGTAAAGCCGTAGACGTCGTTGAACGCCTTGAAGTTATCCAGATCGATGTACACGACCGAGAATGGCTCGTCGTCGTCGATGCGGCGGCGCAGCTCGGCTTCGATTGCGAGATTGCCCGGCAGACGAGTGAGCGGAGACAGCGAGGAGTCGACTTCGACTCGGCGGATCTTTGCGCGCACGCGCGCGAGCAATTCCTGCGGGCCAAACGGCTTGGTGATATAATCATCCGCACCCGCCTCGAATCCGCGCAGCTTGTCTTCGGTCTCACCTTTGGCGGTGAGAATGATGATCGGCACGTTGGCGATCGACGGGTTTTGATGGTTGCGAATGTTTTTGGCGACTTCGTAGCCGTCCATGTGCGGCATCATCAAGTCGAGCAGTACGATATCCGGCTGCACTTGCTCGATGAGTTTCAGCGCCTCCGGTCCGTCGGCCGCGGTTTCGACCGCGAATCCGGCGAGCTCGAGATTCGTCGCGATGATTTTGCGAAGATTGCGGTCGTCGTCAACGACGAGCACGCGATGGCCGGCTCCCTGCGCGATTTCTCTCACGTCGCTCGCGCACCGGGAAGCACCATGGTGAACGTACTGCCGCCGTGTGGGGTGCTTTCGACGGCGAGCGTTCCACCGTGTGCTTGCACGATCTCACGTGCGATCGTGAGGCCGAGTCCGCTGCCGCCGGTTGCGGCGGTGAGATTGCGCTCGACACGGTAGAAGCGCTCGAAGATGTAGGGCAGGTGCTCTTCACCAATGCCGATGCCACGATCGCGTACGCGCACGGCCACGCGTTCACCATCGTCGGCGCCTTCGATCACGACCGACGCGCTGTCGGGCGAGAACTTGAGCGCGTTGTCGACTAAGTGCCACAGCGCGCTCCCGAGAAGATCGGGATCACCGCTCAACTTCACCGCCGTCGACTTGCGCTCGATGCGCTCGGCCGCGGACGGCCCGAAGTGCGCAGCCGCCGTATCCAGGAGATTATCGAGCGTGAAGATTGCACGCTTGGCAAGCAAGTGTTTCGCGTTGACGCGTCCGACCAGTAAAAGATCCTCGACTGCGCGCGCAAGCCGGTCGGCCTGCTCTTCGATCGTGGAAAGAAAGTCGTGCCGATCGTCCGGAGCGAGCGCGTCCGGGTTGGCGCGCAGCGTCGTCGCGTAGGCTTTGATCGTCGCTATCGGCGTCTTCAGCTCGTGCGACACGGCCGCGACGATCTCGTCTTTGAGCTGTTCGATCGCGGCAAACCGCATTTCGCGGCCGAACGAGAGCAGCCACCCGTCGTCGATCGAGAGTACCTGCGCGTGCAAGACGCGGCGACGCTCGTCGCGGCTCAGGAGCTCGATCGGTTCGGGGACGACCGCGAGGCCGAGCAGCGGCTCGATGCGCGCAAAGAGCTCATCGAGCGACTTGCCGACGGCATCGACGCGCGCGATGCCGGTGACGGCCGCCGCGCCGTTGCTCCACGCGGATACGAGACCTTCATTGCCGACAAATGCGATGCCGTCGGAGATGCAATCGGCGAAGGCATCAAAATCGACGTCGACGCGAAGGTGCATAAGCGGCTAGGTCCGCAGGTGACGGCCGACCGAGTACCACGATGCGGCGATGCCGATCGCGCCGCCCGCACCAAGTAACTCGGCGACGAGCAGCGGCGCGTCGATCGTCGTGCTGCCGAACTGCACGAACGGCAACGAGAGCAAGAGATTCGGCCACAGCGTATAGCGGGCGATAGCGAGGATCACTACTGCGAGCAGTGCACCGAGCACGCCGGCGATCAGGCCTTCGAAAATGAATGGCGCGCGAATGTACATGTTGGTCGCGCCGACGAGTTGCATGATGGAGATCTCGCGGCGTCGGGCGAAGACGGTCAGCCGAATCGTATTCGAGATAATCACGCATGCGACGATCAGAAAAATCGCGATGGCCCCGATGCCGACACGACGCAAAACTTCCACCACGGCAACCAGGCGCGCGATGACATCGCCTTGGTAGACAACGTTTTGGACACCGGGGAGAGTGCGCGCGCTCGCCGCGATCGCCGGGACGAGGCTTGGATCCTTGGCCTGAACCCGCAGTTTATCGGGCAACGGATTTTCCGTTAGAAGCGAGCCCGCATCGATCTTTCCGTGCGTCTCTTGACTGAGTTCTTGAAGACCCTGTCTTTTCGGAACGAATTGGATCGACGCAATGCGCGGATCGTGCTGCATCGCAGCGCGTGTGGCGTCTTCTTGCGCCGTAGTCACATCGTCTTTGAAGTAGATGGAGAACTCGACCTGACTCAAAAGCTCGTTGCCGAGTCCGGCGAGGGCTTGTCGAACGAAGAGAAAGGCACCGAGGAGGACGATGGTCATTGCGACCGTGCCAATTGCCGTCGCTTGCATCCCAGCGTTGCGCGTGAAGTTGCGCAACACTTCACCCAGAAAGAATTTGACCTTGCCCGAGTCCAAGATAGTAGTAGCCTCGTTCTTCGTCGGTAACGATCTTGCCGTCTTCGAGACGCACAACGCGGCGACGCATGCGATCGACAACAGCTTGGTTGTGTGTGGCAACGAGCACCGTTGTGCCCTTGAGGTTGATGCGCAGCAGCAACTCCATGATCTCGGTCGTGTTCGACGGATCCAGGTTGCCGGTCGGCTCGTCGCAGAGGAGGATCTTCGGATTGTTGACCAGCGCTCTCGCGATCGCGGTACGCTGCTGCTCGCCGCCTGAGAGCTCACCCGGATACATGCGGCTCTTATGCGCGAGCCCGACGAGATCGAGCGCGCGCGGGACTTGCCGCATCACGTCTTTTGTGTGCGCGCCGGTGACCTGCATCGCAAAGGCGACGTTTTCCCAGACGGTCTTGTCGCTGAGCAGTTTGAAATCTTGGAAGACGACGCCGAGATGACGGCGCAGTGCGGGCACGCGGCTGCGCTTCAAACGGTCGACGCGAATGCCGTCGACGGTAATCTCACCGCTACTGGGAACTTGCTCGCGATAGAGAAGGCGCAAGAGACTCGACTTGCCGGTACCCGAATGCCCCACGAGGAAAACAAAGTCGCCTTTGGCGATTTCCAACGTGACGTTATCAAGGGCCCGCACGCCATTCTGGTAGATCAGCGAAACGTTGCGCAGAGAAATCATCGCTGTAAAAGGGATTTTCCTTAAGCCGAGAGCTATACCTCCGGGCTATGAATTTCGACCTCAGCGACGACCAGAAGGCAATCCAACGGCTTGCGCGCGACTTCGCGCAGAACGAGGTGCGCCCGCGCGCGGAGGAGATGGATCGGGAGGAGGCCTTCCCCTACGAACTCGTTGCCGACATGGCGGAGCTGGGCTTCATGGGCCTCCCGTTCCCCGAGGAATACGGTGGCTCAGGTGCCGACACCGTGAGCTATGCGCTTGCGGTGATGGAAATTGCGCGCGTCGACGCCTCGACCGCGATCACGATGGCCGCGCACATCTCGCTTGGCGCTTCGCCGTTCTATCTTTTTGGGACTGAGGAGCAGAAGCAACGCTATCTGGTTCCGCTCGCACAAGGAAAGATGCTGTGGGGGTTCGGGCTAACTGAGCCCAACGCCGGCAGCGACGCCGGTAATGTCCAGACGAAGGCGGCGCTGCAAAATGGCAGCTGGGTCATCAATGGAACCAAGGCCTTCATTACAAATGCCGGGACCTCGATCAGCGGCGGCACGACGATCACCGCCGCAACCGGCACCCGCGCCGACGGCAAGCTCGAGATCTCGAACATCATCGTGCCGCAGGACACGCCCGGCTTCACCCGCAGCAAGAAGTATCGGAAGATGGGCTGGCGCGCGTCGGACACGCGCGAACTGAGCTTCGTCGACGCGACGGTTCCGGAGGGTAACCTGCTAGGCGAACGCGGCGAAGGCTACCGTCAGTTCTTAAAGATTCTTGATGGTGGACGGATCTCGGTTGCGGCGCTCTCGGTCGGCCTGGCGATGGGCGCGTACGATGAGGCGCTGCGATATTCAAAAGACCGCATCGCGTTCGGTAAGCCGATCAGCAAGTTCCAAGCGATCCAATTCAAGTTGGTCGATATGCTCTGCGAGATCGAGCACGCGAAGATGATGGTGCTCAAAGCCGCATGGGAAAAAGACAACGATCGTGACTTCGTGCAGACCGCGAGCTTAGCCAAGCTGTACTCCGGCGAAATCTCACGACGTGTAGTTAATGAAGCCGTACAGATTCACGGCGGCTATGGCTTCATGGACGAGTATCCGGTCTCGCGCATGTATCGCGATCAGAAGATCAACGAGATCGGCGAAGGCACGAACGAAGTGCAGCGCTTGGTTATCGCGCGCTTAATGGGGTTGTAGCCCGCTGGTCGTAGTAGCTAGTCTTCGTCGTCTTCGTACTGGGCTTCGTCGGCGTCGGGATCGATGCCCCAGCCCTCATAGCTTCCGCCGAGCGGCGTAATTGCGCTCGCGATTTGCCTCCGAGCGGCTTTGAGATTCTCCGGCGTCACTCGCATCGAGCGGCTCGCCTCGATCATGCCGTCGTAGGATTCTTCCTCGGTGTCGAAGCCCGCGTTGCGCAGCGCCCGTTGTGCGGCGTCTTCTTTGCCCTCGGGAATTTCGCAGTCGAACACCACGTCAAACTCTTGCGTAAGGTCCTCGCCTGCTTCGTCCATCTGCGCGATCTGATCGTTGTCGCGAGCTTCTTCGAGCTCCTCACCGCGCAACACGTAGCGCTCGTAGGTTGCCCACGCGTCGTCACGTTGCGATTGGATGTCGATCGGAATCTGCAGACCCGTGACGCGGTCGCGTAAGGCGGCTGCGGCTTCGGCCCCAGCGGCGTAGACGTAGATCTTGTAGCTCGCTGCGCCACTTACGGTGCACACCGCCGCGGCATCGTGCTCATCACAGACTGCCTCGAGTTGTTGCTCGAGGCTAAAGAGCGCTTGTGCGCTGGCGTCGGTCGGCTGGCCGTCGGAATCGGTCGCAAATGATGAAGCGGTAATGGTCAGGAGATTCGGATGGGCCTTGCGAAAGGTATCATCATCCGCGAAATCAACGTCGACAGAGACTTCGAGCGATGGGGTGTCGCTCGTTTCGTACGGAATCCAATCAGCCATAAGGGGGAGGTTATCCGATGCTTCGACGTTCCCTCGCAACGACCGCACTTATCGCAGCCTTCATTTGCGCGCCTGCCTCCGCAGCGCTCGACGATGGCACGAAGGCTCCGGACTTCACGCTGCAGGCCGCCATGGCCGGAAACACGTTCACGTTCAATCTCGCCGACGCGCTCAAGAAGGGGCCGGTCGTGCTGTATTTTTATCCGGCGGCATTCACGCCCGGATGCACGATCGAAGCCCACGACTTTGCCGACGCGATCGACAAATACAAGGCCATGAACGCGACGGTAATCGGCGTGTCGCACGATCCGATCGAGAAACTCCAAAAATTCTCGGTGAGCGAATGCCACAGCAAATTCCCGGTCGCAGCCGACGTCGACCAGACCGTCGAAAAAGAGTACGACGCGATTCTTCCGCAGAAGCCCGAGTACGCGAACCGCACGTCGTACGTGATTGCGCAAGACGGAACGATCGTCTATAGCTTTACCGATCTCCATCCGGATCAACACGTCGCGAACACGCTCGCGGCACTGGCGAAGCTCGAGAACAAGACTCCGTGATCCGGCGCGGCGCATTTGTCGCGCTCGCGATTGCAGCGATCGTTGCCGGCCTATTCGTAACTGGGCCGGCACCGGTGCGCGCGCAGTCGAGTGCGCTCGTAGCAGTACTCTCGGAAATGCAACAACTTTCGGATAGTGATTTCAGCGCACTCGCGTCGTGGGCGAGTAATGGCGCGCCGGCGCCATATACGACCGGTTTTGCCATCGATCAAACGAAGGCCGATATTTTGAAGCTTGGAGATAAGGATCGCCAAGCGGTATTATGGTGGCTGCAAGGCAACGGTCGCTCGGCACTCTACGCACGCGGAGCGAGCGATTATCAAATCGGTCCGCGCCGCTCGCCGGTCGATGCTGCGGCACCAACGCCCTCGCCGACGCCCGGTCCGTGGCGCGAGATTCCGCTCGCGTCCGCCACGCTCGAAGGCGGCGTACAGGGCCAGATTCAGATCCTCGGCGGCTTTGCCGCGGTCAAGCGTGACGGGACTGCGGCGATCGCCTGCGTTTCCTTTAAGAACCTCAGTCCGCTGACGGCGCGCCGCATCGTCTTCGAATTTCCACTGCTCGATGCGCAAGGCAATTCGCTCGGAAGCTTGACGCTCGATCGCAACGGCGAGTTTTCGAGTAACATTGCGATCATGACCTTCGACAGGTTCTCGGATTGGCAGAACGGCGCGCTTGGTCCGCGCGGTCGCGCGGATAACTGCATCCAACGCAACCTACCCACCGCCGCCGTGCCGCTCTTGCAAGCGCGCACGGCAAGCTATCGCGTTACGCGAGTCGAGTATGACGGAGGCACCGTGTGGCCGCCGTCGAGCCCGCCGCCCTAGCGGATATTACCGCAGGAGACGTAGGTCGGCAAATCGTTTGCGCTCTTGTGCACGTTGATTGCGTAGTGACCATGGAGCAGGTCGTTCAAGCTCACCCCCGCAACGAGCGAATCGCTCTTCCCGTTCACCGTGTCGCGCAGCGCGTACTCGGGCGCCTTGTTGATCGCACCGCAGGTACCGATATGAATGTGCGTAGGCTGCGCGACCTCGGTACCGTTTTGCAACGTCACGACGACATCGATGCCGCCGGTACCTTGCGTGATCGTCGCGATGCCGTCTTCACCGCTTCCGTTGAGTGCCTTCATGGGAATCGTGATGGAGTTGGGCTCCTGGCTCGCGGCCGGAACGGCGAATGCAGCGAGGAGCGTGAGTGTTATTGCAAGCTGTTTCATGCTTTTCACGATCCACAGAAAGCATGAAGAATCTCTAAAAGCGAATGCCTACATTTGTCAGGCGGGTGTGTGCGAATTGTCCGGTTTGTGCAAACCACCGTGCGTGGACGTTGATCGGGCCGCTAATCGCGCCATCGAGATGAGCGTTCCCAGCGAGATCGTAGAGATCTCGCCGCCAAATCACGTCGAATCGCACCGCGCCAGTATTCGTAGTAAGCCATGCCGAGCCGACGCTCTGTGCCGACCCCGTTTGGGGATGCACCTCAAGCCACCAGGTGCGCAGACTCACCGACGGGGCGATTTGCCAGGCGACGAACGCGCCGGCACTCGTGTCGTTGATGCTCGAACTGCGCGTGCCGAATGAGGTCAGGCCGACGCGCACGCGACGTTCGTCTTGATAGGCGAGATCGAGTTCGTCGCTGCTCATCGGGGTCAGCGGAGCGACCGCCGCTTCGCTCGCGTTATATGCGCCGAAGATCGTTTGCAGCAGGTAGCCGGAACTCGTGCTGGCCTGCAGATCCCAGGACGGCGTCGGATGTAGATCGAGTGTCGCTGACGCGTCGTTCCCAGTCGTCGAAGTTGTGCCCGGCTCCGGATAGGCGTTGACGAACCGCACATCGTCCACGCCATAGGCGACGTTTGCCGTGACCCACGGGAGCGCCGCGTTGACGCCCCCAAACGCGCGCGATTGATCGATCGTCCCGGCAATATACGGCGAATACGCGGGCGCCCAGAACCAGCCGGCACTGTCGTGTGTGGCGATCTCTGCGAACGGCGCGACGACGGCGCGCGACCGCACGCCGACGCGTGCGTCGAAGTCCGACCACAAATCATCGGAATTGAAGAGCGGCGAGGTAAATCCATCCGTTCCGCGGTCGCCGGTGAGCGACGCGTAGACGTCGGTTCCCGAGGTGCGCTCGTACGCGAGTCGATACGATGAGAACGAACTGTCTAACCTGCCGGCGTTGCCGCTGATGTCCTGGCCGGCACCGGCGGCGAGCGCGACGTGGAGCGTCGCGTCCGGCAGTGGCAGCGCGAAAACCGCCGTACCGCGGCTGCGCGTCCCACTTCCATCCGACGAGTAGCCGAACGCACCCGCATCGGTGCCGTTCACCGCGAGTCCGCCGATAACACTCGAGCCGGCTGCCACGATCGGCGCACCGCCGGTGGTGGTTACGGAGAACGTTCCCGCACCCGCAACATTGCCATATTCATATGCCTGCGGCGCGCGCTCGACGTCGACGTCTGCGGCGCTGTTGTAGGCAATCGTGGTGTAGGTGTTCCAACCATCGGCGCTGTTGTAATCGGGAACGCCGTCGAGCACGAGCAATCCGCCGACGGTTGAGATGCTCCGGTCGTGCAACGTCGTTCCAAACAGCGGGTTGCCGTTCTGTTCGAGAACCACCCAAGGCGTCAACGACACGTCCGACTCGGCGTGCGTATACGGCAGATTGGCAAGGTCGGCGTGTGAAGGTCCGTCGAGTCGTACCGCGTCGTAGCGTAGAACGATCGCCGTTACGGTTCCATCGGCGGCGACGGGCGCGTGGGTCGGCCGGCAGTAGTCGCACCGGATCTCGACCGCGCTCCCTGCGCCCGGTATCGCGAAGGTACCGTCCGCCGCAGTCCGGGCGCCGGCCGAAGGCGCTTCGCCCAGCAGATGAACGGCTGCCCCGGCGATCGGGGCCCCGTTTTGGTCGCGCACGCTTCCCACGACGAGGGGCGCCGGCGCAGCACCGAGGGCAACAAGCGTCAACACCAGCAAGAGCGGGCGGTTCATGCATTCCTCAGATTTTGGCTTATACTGATGCTGATGTTCACCCGCCTCGTCGCGCGCTTAGCCCTCGCCGGTCTACTGCTCCTGGGCGCGGTAAGCCTGCGCTACGCGTATGTGGATGCGGGCGTTCTTACCGCGAGCAGCGACATGCTCGCGCCGTCGTCGCAACCGGCGTTGCTTGGTGCGATCAACGAAGACGGACGCACGGGTTGGCTCTGTCATCCGGAGATTGCTGCGGGCGCGAAGAGCGCAAAGAACGCCGAACTTCCGCAGGGACTGCGTCCGTAAGCACATGCGTCGTTCGTGGTGCGCGCTCGCGGTCGCATTTGCGTTCGCAGTGAGTGCTGCGAGCGCGCAAACGTACACCAACTCGTCTCCCGTTCCGCACAGCACGTCACCGGCAACGATGCATGCGCAGGCGGTGCAGCGTGAGATCGTCGAGCGCTTTCACCTCGGGCTCGCCGCGCTCGATGCCCGTCGTTGGAACGATGCGGCGGCGGAGTTCACGCGCATTGTAGCGCTGCAACCGCGCGAACCTCAAGGCTCGACTGCGGTCTACGATCTCGGCATCGCGCAAGCGCAACTCGGTGAATACAACAACGCAGCCGTGTCGTTTCAGCGTGCGATCGCGCTCGATCCCGGCTTCCTTGCGGCGATGGCCAACCTGATCGCGGTTGATGTCAGCCGCGGCGATCTTGCCGGTGCGCGCGCGGTTGCAAATCGGTTTGTCGTCGCGGCGCCCGACTCGGCGCGTGCGCTCTACGCGCGCGGCCTGATCGCTTTGCAGAGTGGGGACCTTGGCACGGCGCACGACGATTTTTCCAAGCTTCTGCGCAACGATCCCCAATATGCCGTTGCGCACTACGATCTCGGCATCGTGGAGGTACGCGCTGGGCGATACGACGACGCGCAGCGCGAGTTCGCAGCGGCGTTACAGCTGGCTCCGGCGTATGCGCGCGCACGCTTTGCACTCGGCACCGTGCTCTTGCACGAAGGTGACCGCACGGGTGCTCGCTCGTCATTCGATCGGGCAGCCGCAGACGCGAGCGATGACCCAACATTGCGCGGACTTGCAATCGAGATGCGTGACGCAATAACCGCACCGTAACTTTAAACTTTCTTCAGAAGTTCTCGGTACGCTGCAGGCCTCTACTCTTCATTGGAGGCTCTCCCCTTATGCAACGTGCACCTCTATTTGCGGGCTCCGCATTCGTCGCAACATTGCTGCTTGCGGCATGCGGTGGTGGTGGAGGCGGCAGCACGCCACCTACCGTAACGGCGCCTGGAACGACTGCGCCGGCGGCAACACCGACGCCGACGCCTGCGCCGCAAGCAACGAATCCACCCAGCATGCCGACGATGGCAACGATCAGCGGTACCACCGTTTGGGTCGGGCAGAACGGACACACACTCTACGAGTTTAGCCCCGACGGCAACGACGTTTCGAATTGCACCGCATCAAACGGCTGCACCGGTGTCTGGCCGCCGTACACGGCACCGGCCGGAACAACGGTTCCATCCGGTTCGCAGTTCAGTGTCTTCGTGCGCAGCGATGGCACAACGCAGTGGGCTGTCAACGGCCACCCACTCTATGACTACAGCGGCGACACGGCGTCCGGACAAATCAACGGCAACGGTATCACGAGCTTCGGCGGCACGTGGACCGACGCGGTTGCTTCCGGTTCATCGTCTCCGACCGCGACACCCTACTCCGGAATCCGTCCCTGACATGCGTAGCCTCTTCGCAGCCGCCGCGGCGCTCCTCGTAGCAGTCGCGGCGGCGCGTGGCCAGCAGCAACCGGGACGTGCAATCGAGCTGACCGATCAACTTGGACGACGGTTTACGCTCGCCGATTTACGTGGCCGCCCGCTGCTGGTCACCTTCGTCTCCGCGCACTGCGACGGCGTGTGCCCACTCATCGAATCGCAAATCGCGGCGGCGGCGCAACGGCAGCGCGCCGAGCATGGAAGTTTACGTTTCTTGACGATCACGCTCGATCCCGAGCGCGATTCCCACGCCGACTTGGTCCGTATCGCGCACACGTTTGGCGCCGACCCCGGCTACTGGCTGATCGCGGGCGGCGATCCCGCTGCGGTGCATCAGCTCATGGCCGATTTCGGCGTCGAAGTCACGCGTGGCAGCGACGGTTACGCCGATGCGCACACGACGTTCATCACCGTGCTTGGAAGCGACGGACGCGTGGCGGGCACGATGCTGCCGCCCGCGGTGCGCAATTGAACGCGCGCGCGATGGTCCTTGCGTTTGCAGCGACACTGGGCGGTTGTACGGCGGGCGGCGTTTATGCGAGCGCCGGTGGCGCGGGTAGCGTCACGAGCGTGACCACCGTCGACGTGAGCATCGCGGCGTTTGGTGCGCAGACGACGCTCGCCGGTTCGGCGCGCGGCTTCTCGCCGGCGGCGATAACGATACCGGTGGGTTCGGGCGTGCGCTTCGTCAACGTCGACAACACCACGCACACCGTTACGGCAATTCCCGGAGCGAGCACGTTCCCTTCGATATCGCCGTTCTCGGCTTCGGCGTTGCAACCCGGGGCGACGAGCGAGCTCTCGGGCGCGTGGGGCGCCGGCGTTCTGCAGCCCGGCGCCGCGTCGGGAGTTTTTGTCGCCAACACTCCAGGCACGTATCTCTACGGCTGCTTCTTTCACTACAGCGGCGGAATGCGCGGAGTAATCATTGCTCGGTAAGCTGTTCCTGCTTCTCGCAATTCCGCTCTTTGCGCAGCGCTATCATTTCGCGTGCGAGCAGTGTCATACGGTCATTCCGGAGCTCAACAACTTCGGGAAGGCATTCCTGGCCGCTGGTCTACAACTGCCGCTGCCAAAACACGGTACCACCGGTGTCGCTATTCGCTATCAGCTCGAGTATCAGGTCGATCCGGTGAATAGCCGGCGCTACACACCCGGCGGCATTCTGCTGACGAATTGGGATATCGGCGCAGTGAGTGCGTTCGTCCACTACAATCTCGGCGCGCAGGGCGGCCCGGCGGGACTCTATCTTGGATTTCTCACGAACTACAACGCGCACACGCAGGCGTTATATACCGGCGGACTCTTCGAATTGCCGCTGTGGCAATCGCCGGGTCAACGTCTGGACGACCTGCAGCAGTACGGATACTACGGCGCGCACGTCGGTCTCAACGATTTGACGCTGGCCTCGCCGCGTTGGGGTGCGATGTACCAACGCAGCATCGGCAGCACGGTTGTTGACGCGGTGATGGATCTGGGTGAATTCAAGGGCGCACCATACGGTGGCGCGCCGGTGCCGACCGGCGCAACGACGTCGGCGCAGGCGCCGGAAATCTCGCTGTGGGCACGCACGCCCATCGGCGACGCATTCTCGGTTGGCGCGCAAGCGCTCGAGGGAACGCGCCGCATCGTACTCGTCGGCAAAGCGCCGTTCGACGATGCGTACATGCGCGCGGGGTTCGATGGCGCGTGGGAGTACGGGCGGCTTCAACTGCAGGGCGAACAGTGGTGGGGCCGCGATTTCGATGCGGACGGCTTCGGCACGTTGATTGGAAGCGCCGGCGGCTACGTGCGCGCGAAATACTACATCGGCGAGGGCGACCATGCGTACCTGGGCGTCCGTTACGACGCCTACGACAACCCGATCATCACGCGAGACGTTACGTACTATGGTGCATTGATGATCTTCCGGCGCGCACGCATCGAGCTTCAGCAGGTGCAGACGATCGGCTCGACCGGCAGCTTTGGCGGCGCCCTGACAGTAGCTTTCCCGTCGCCGTTGAAGATGTAAGCATGCGCATTTTGGTCGTCGAGGACAGTCTGCCCGTCGCCAACGCCGTGCGTACGATGCTCGAGCGGCGTAAATACGCGGTAGACGTCGCCACCGACGGCGAAACCGGCCTGGATTTCTTGCTGCGCGACGCCTACGACGCGGCGATTCTCGATGTGGGTCTGCCCAAACGCGATGGTTTCGAGATCGCACGGCGTGCGCGCGCGCTCAGCATCACGACGCCGATCTTGATGCTTACCGCACGCGACGGCGTCGAAGATCGCGTAACCGGACTCGATTGCGGAGCGGACGACTACCTCGTCAAACCGTTTGCCGAGGAGGAATTGGTTGCGCGCTTGCGCGCGATCGCGCGCCGCGCGACACGCCCGATCGTCGATCGCGTCGACGCCGGCCGCCTCGTAATCGATGTGTCGGCGCGAAGCGTAAGCTGCGAAGGCCGGCCGGTCGACCTCGGCGCAACGGAGTTTCGCCTGCTGGAATTTCTCGCTCGCAACGCGGGAATCACGTTCTCGCGAACGGACTTGCTCGAACGCATTTGGGATTACGAATTTGACGGGTCGAGCAATATCGTGGATGTCTACGTCAGCCAGCTGCGGCGCAAACTAAAGAAAGCCGGAGCCGACGACGTCATCACCACGGTGTGGGGCGTCGGGTATAAGTTCGAGAAGTGATCGCGCGGCTGGTCGGCGCGTATCTCGGCATCTTCACGCTCGTACTCGCTGCCGCGTCGTTTGCACTCTATTTGTTCCTGGGCGTTCAGTATCACAGCTTATTGCTTCCCGCACTTTCGACGCCGGAAGGCGCGGCCGTCTACGACCAAACGATGCGCAAGGTCGCGCTCGAAATTCTCGCCGCCGACGTGCCGTTGCTCGTGGTGGTGGGGCTAGCCGCCTGGGCGCTTGCGCGGCTTTCGCTGCGCCCACTTCTCGAGGCGCAAGCGCGCGAGCGCGCGTTTATTGCCGATGCGGCGCACGAACTACGCTCGCCGCTCGCGACGATCGCGAGCGTCGCGCAAGCGGCGCGCGAGAGCACTGCCGGGAGCGACGACGTCTTAGACACGATCGCCAAGACGGCGCTCGAGGCAAGCGCATTGGTGGGCGATCTCTTGACGCTCGCGCGTTCACCGAAACCGACGTTGTTGCAGCGCGAGCCGGTCGATCTCGCGGCGGTCGCGCATGGTTGCATTCGCGAGATCGAACCACGCGCGCAGCTTAGCGGCATCATGCTCGAGCGGCATCTTGCGCCGGCGATCGTCGATGGCGATGCGCGACGCTTGCGCGAGCTGCTGCGCAACCTGCTCGAGAACGGGTTGCGGCACGCATCGACGCGCATCGTGATTACGACGGGTGTTGAGGGCGGCCGCGCGATGCTGCGCGTGAGCGACAATGGCAGCGGCGTTGCGCCGGAGCTCCGCGAGCGGCTCTTCGATCGCTTTGTGACCGGCAGTAACGGCGGCAGTGGGCTTGGCCTTGCGATCGCACAATGGGTGGCGCGCGCACACGAAGGCACGCTTGCGCTCGACGAACGCGACGGCGGCGCGTCGTTCGTTGCGTTGTTTCCAACAATCGTCGTCTGACGTCCGAACCAAACCGCCCCGGGCGGCATATACGAGCTATGAAACACTCTCTGATCGCCCTCGCGCTTCTCGCGCTCGTGCCCGCTCTCGCGCACGGAGCCCCGGCGAGTCCCATCGTCACCGTGCACATCCATGACTACGCGTACAAGCCCCCGGCCATCACGATTACTACCGGTGATACGGTACGGTTCATCAACGATGACAACGATGCCCATACCGTAACCTCGACCGACGGGCTGTTCGATTCGAAGGGCCTCGATACGAACGGCGTGTGGGAGCACACGTTCGCGAAGGCCGGCATCTATAAATACTTTTGCGAACTGCACCCGTACATGAAAGGCACGATCATCGTGAAGGACGTGAAAGCATGAGACGCAATGATTTCCTAAGTCACGTCGCCTGGACCGGGAGCGGCATCGCCTATGCGCTCTCAGGCACCGGCATCTTCGCCGGCCGCGCGCTCGCTGACGCCGCACCTGCCACGCAATTCGTGCAAATCAGCGATAGTCACATCGGCTTTCATCAGCCCGCTAACCCTGACGTTGGCGCCACGTTGCAGGCCTCCGTCGATGCAATCAATGCGATGCCGGTGCAGCCGAAGTTCGTCGTGCATACCGGCGACATTACACATCTCTCGACGCAACAACAATTCGACGATGCGCGCGCAATCTTGCGTCAACTTCGCGCGCCGCTGATTGCTCTTCCTGGCGAGCACGACGTGCTCGGCAACGATTTCAAGACCTATCGTACGAACTTTGGGATCAAAGACGCCGAGGATGGCGGCTGGGCCTCATGGGACGACGGCGGGGTGCATTACATCGCCTTGCTCAACGTCTTTAATTTCGAGAAAATGGGTTTGATGGGCAACGATCAGCTCAGCTGGCTGAAGAAAGACCTCCAGTCACAATACCAGCAGACCCCGATCGTGGTTTTCACCCATGTTCCGCTCTATGCGCTCTATCCCCAGTGGGGCTGGACCACCGAAGACGGGGCGCAAGCCCTCGCGATGCTCAGCGGCTTCGATCACGTCACGATCCTCAACGGGCATATTCACCAGATCGTCACACATGTGGAAGGCAACATTCATTTCGCGTCGGCGACTGCGACGGCATATCCGCAGCCGCAGCCCGGCACGGCACCGAATCCGGGTCCGCTGACGCTTCCTCACGACCAACTGCTGCACGCGATCGGGTATCGGACGGTGCGTCTCGATAACGGCACGGCAGGCATTGAGCAACATTCACTGGGCTAGGAGGCAATGCAAGATTCTGCGCTCGAGCGCGCGTTTGCGGAACGGCAATCATGGGCGTACGAAGCGGCGTATCGCCGCTTCGGCGCGCGCATGTACACCACGGCATTGCGGGTTCTCGCAGATCGCCTTGCAGCGCAAGATTGCGTGCATGAGGTCATGCTTCATCTCTGGAAGCGTGGCGACGCGTATCAAGCCGAGCGCGGTGCGCTCGAGGCATTTCTCGTGACCTGCTCGCGTAACCGGGCCCTCGAAAGTCTGCGCAGCGCGGGCAGGCAATCCAACGCGATGCGCCGCGCCGTCACGCCGGAAGAAAGCGAAGACGTGATGCCGGATCCCATTGAACGCGAGCGGATCGCGCGCGCGATCGGCGCGCTGCCGCCGGTGCAAGCGCAGACGATTCAGTTTGCGTACTTTAAGGGTATGACCCACACCGAGATCGCGAGTGCGCTCGACGAGCCGATCGGGACGATCAAGAGTCGCCTCTCGGCCGCGTTGCGGACACTTCGAAGTTCGCTGGTGACGGCCGATGTTTGAACTGCATATCGGCGATCAGGCCGAGCTCTACGTGCTCGGGATGCTCGACGAGCGCGAGCGCGCCGCGGTCGATGCGCATATTGCAACGTGCATGCAGTGTTTGCGTCGCGTTGGCGAGGCCGAGGAAACGCTGCTTGCCCTCGAACGCGGCGATCTCGCGGAGCCGACACCCGAGCTCCTCGACCGGCGCATGCGCTTTGGCGCACCGCCGGTACGACGATATTCGACGTTCGCGCTGGCAGCCGCAGCCGGCGTTGTACTCGGCATCCTCACGATGCTACCGGGATACTTCCGACCGCACGCACCGCAAGCTGCGCTGCTCGCGATGATCCACAGCCACTTCAACCACGCGCAGTTTCTTCCGGTCGGTTCACCGCGTGCGCCGTCCGCGAAGGTCGTCTATGCACACGACCGCAGCTGGCTCTTCGTCCTGGCTGACGGTTCGGAACGCTACGCGGTCTACGCGATCAACGGTACGGCGGCAACGCGCCTTGGCGAGCTGCAGCCGGAAGGCTTGACGAGCTCGCTCTACGTTACGCACGTGCCCACAATCGATGCCGTCGAACTGCGCGACGGCAATGCGGTCGTCGAACGCGCGCAGGTACGCTAGCCTACCTGGTCGCTCTGATTCTGAAAAAGGTTCGGCTCAGCCGGTTTGCGTTTCGCGCGGGCGTCGCGCGGCTCGGCATCCAGTGCGGTCACCGTGCGCGGCGCGAGATCGATCACGCTCGGTTCGGGAAGCTCATCGCCGTCGAGCGCGGCTTCGTCTTTGAGTTTGCGACCCTGCGGTAAAAGGCGGGACTCGTAACTGCCGATCGCCTCGTTGTACGCGCCGACCGAACGCTCGAGATTGCGTCCGACGTTCACGAGCTTCTCGGCGAAGCGCGCGGTGCGATCGTACAGCTCGCGGCCGAGCGTAGCGATGCGTTTCGCGTTTTCTTCCTGTTTGACGGCTTGCCAGCCCATCGCGAACGAACGCAGAAGGCTAATTAAGGAAAGCGGGCCCGCGATCAAAACGCTCTTGTCGAGCGCATACTCGATCAGCATCGGGTTTTCCGTACATGCGGCGCTCAGAAACGCTTCGCCGGGGACGAACATGATGACGAAGTCGGCCGACCCCTCGCTCGTCTGATAGGTGCGCTTGGCGAGCGCATCAACGTGGTCTTGCAGCGCTCGCGCATGCCGCTTCACGAGTTCGCGACGCGCCTCGTCGTCGTGCGATTCGAGTGCGGCTTGCAGGGCGTCGGTCGGCGCTTTCGCATCGACGAAGACGACGCGATTGCCGGGCAGACGAATCGTCATATCGGGCCGGCCGCGACCGCCTTCGAACGCGATCGTCTGCTGTTCGTCGAAATCGCAGTGCGCGAGCATACCGGCCTTCTCGACGACGTTGCGCAGCTGGATCTCGCCCCATTTGCCACGCGTGGTCGGGCTGCGTAGCGCCGTGACCAGCGTCGAGGTTTGGTTGGAGAGCGCGTTGGCTGCCGACTCGATCTTGTCGGCGCGGCTCAGGAGTTGCTCGAGCTGTGCGCGAAGCGCGCCCGAGTCCTCACTGCGCTTGTTCTCGATCTCACGCACCATGCGATCGAATTCGCCGAGCCGGTGCGTCGTGCTCTCGTGCAGGTCGCTCTTCGCGCGCTCGACCAGTGCATCGATGGCCGACCGTTCGCCACGCTGGCGCGAATACATTACAAACGCGCCGAGTGCGATACCGACGAGGAGGAAGAGCAAATCGACGATTGCGCTCACGATGCTAGTCCAAGTTGATCCTTAAAGAAGGTCTGCACGCGTATCCACGCGTCTTGCGCAGCCGATGCTACATATGAACTTCGCGTGTCGTCGAAAAATGCATGCCCGGCTTCCGGATAGATTTTTATGTCGTGCGGAACCTTGAGCGCGGCCGCCCAGGCTTGAACGTCTGCTTCGGGGATGCTCGTATCCTTTGCGCCATAGCTCCCGCACACCGGGATGGTCATCTGGGCGGGGTCGATATCTTTGACCGCGCCGTAGAACGGCGCGACGGCGACGAACACGTCGGCGTTGTCGAGCGCTTGGATGAGCGCAATGTGTCCACCCATACAGAACCCGCTTACGCCGAGTTTTGCATCGGCAGCTTTCTCGCGCAGGTGCAGCGCGGCTGCTTTGAGGTCGCCGTCGTATTGCTCGCGCTGCAACTTCACGGCAAACGGGCGGAAGACGCTGAAATCGGTCGCACCGTCGCCGCTCGGCGCTCCGAATCGCGAGTAGAGATCGGGTGCAATGCACATATAGCCTGCCTTGGCGTAGCGCCGGATCGTATCGCGCAGCTGGGCGTCGACACCCCAGATCGCCATGCAAAGCACGACCCCGGGCGTCGTCGCGGTGAGCTGCTTCGGATAGGCAGCATAGGCTGCGACGGTGCCACCTGGTCGGCGTAGTTGGAGATGCTCGGCGGAAATTGCCGGGTCGTTTTCGGGGACGATCGGCGGGTGGGGTGCGCCGAACCCGGTTTGCGCCGGGGCTTGCGCAGGTATCGACGCCGTTGCCGCCGCACCGGCGGCAAGGCCTGTAAATGCACGGCGGTTGATGTTCATAGTGAGACATATTCTTCGAAGCGAAGTAGGACCCATGTTCGGTTTTCTTCTCGCGCTTGCGCTTGCGATTGTTGCAGCGGTGCTCGGTCACTTCGTGCCGATCGTCGGCGCACCGGTATTCGCGATTCTCCTCGGCGCGGCACTTGCGACGGTGCGCGCGCCGGGACCGGCGCTGCGGCCGGGCATCGCGTTTGCGAGCAAGCAGCTATTGCAGTGGTCGATCGTGCTGCTCGGCTTTCATCTGAGCCTCACGCAGATCGTGCAAGGCGGCGCGCAATCGTTGCCGGTGATGCTCGGCACGCTCGTGATCGTGCTGGTGCTCGCCTATTTCGTCGGCAAGTTGCTCGGGCTCGACCGCGATATTCGCCGGCTCATCGGCATCGGTACGGCGATCTGCGGTGGCTCGGCGATCGCCGCCGTGTCGAGCGTGATCGAAGCCGACCAAGCCGATATCGCCTATGCGCTCGGCGTGGTCTTTCTCTTTAACGTCGTCGCGGTATTGATCTTTCCGGCGCTCGGGCATCTCATGGCGCTCTCGCAACACGCATTCGGGTTGTGGGCCGGTACTGCGATCAACGACACCTCGTCGGTGGTGGCGGCTGCGTTCTCGTATGGACACGATGCGGGCAACGACGCGGTGATCGTCAAGCTCACGCGCACAACGCTGATCGTGCCGATCGTCGTGTTCTATGGATGGCGCAAGATCCAAGAGGCGCGCGCCGGCGCGCAGGGCATCAACTGGCGCGCGATCATCCCATGGTTTATCCTGTACTTCCTGATCGCCGCGGCGATCAATTCGATCGGCTTGATTCCGGCGGCGCTGCAAGGGCCGTTGCAAACGCTCGCGCTCTTTTCGATTACCGTGGCGCTCGCGGGCGTCGGGCTTGGGACCGATATCAATAAGATCCGCGCGGCCGGGGTCCGCCCGCTCGTGTTGGGAGCGATCCTCTGGGCGGCGATCGCGCTCTCGAGCCTTGGTCTGGCCCGGTTGTTCCGCGTAGCTTGACCCCGCGTCCCTGGTCGTATCCGCTGAGGCAAGGGCCGGGTTAGAATGGCGGGAAGTCTCTCAACCCCTAACCTAGGACGGAGTATTTAAGGAACGTGGCGGACGCGGTAGTCAAAGTGACCCTCCCCGAGATGGGTGAGTCGGTCACCGAAGGCTCCATCGTCGAGTGGCGCAAGCGCGTCGGTGATCAGGTCAACGAAGGCGACACCCTCGTCGACGTGACGACCGATAAAGTCGACGTTGAAGTTCCCGCAACGGCAGCGGGCCTGATCACACAACTCTACGGTAAAGAGGGCGATACGATCGCCGTCGGTGCAACATTGGCCGAGATCGATACGTCGAAGAACGGCGCCACGCCAAAGACGAACGGGAAGACCGCTGCCGCACCGCCCGCCTCCGTACCGAAAGGCGAACCCAAAATCGTCGCGGTGACGTTGCCCGAGATGGGCGAGTCGGTCACCGAAGGTTCGATCGTCGAGTTTCGCGTCAAGGTTGGACAGAGCGTCAACGAAGGCGACACGATCGTCGACGTGACGACCGACAAGGTCGACGTCGAGGTGCCTGCGACCGCAAGCGGCGTCGTCACGCAACTCTTCGGCAAGGCCGGCGACACAATCGCCGTCGGCGCCAAGCTTGCGGAGATCGACGCGCACGCCTCGTCTACTCCGCCGGCGTCGAAGACGGAAGTGAAAGCTAATGCTTCTGTCATCCCGAGCGTAGCGACGGAGCCGCGTAGTCGAGGGACTGGCGAAGTCACCGCGTCGCACCAAGCGCGACGCATTGCGAACAAACTCGAACTCGATCTTTCGTCGATTCGTGGATCGGGACCAAACGGCTTGATCTTGCGTAGCGACGTGTCGGCGCAAGCTACCGGCGCACGCAAAGTGACCTCAGCACCGCCGAAATCGACGTTACCACCCCTGCCGCCGCCGCCGGCCGGTGCAAAACTCACGCCGCTCAAAGGCCCGGCTGCCGCCCTCACCGGCTACATGGAGCAGTCGCTGACGATTCCGACGGCGACGAGTTTCCGCACGCTGCCGGTCGACGTGATGGATGCGCGACGCAAAGAACTGAACAACGCGATCAAAGCGGCGAACCGCAGCGAAAAGATTTCGTTCACGCATCTCATTGCCTACGCGCTCGTGCGCGCGGCGAGCGAGATGCCGTTTATCACCTACAGTTTCCGCCGTGATGACGCCGGTGCGCCGGTCCGTGTAGAACCGGGCATCCATCTTGGCCTCGCCGTCGACTCAGAACGTAAGGATGGGACGCGCTTCCTGATCGTGCCGGTGATCAAGAACGCCGACACGCTCGATTTCGCCGCGTTCTACAACAACTATCAAGAGCTCGTCACGAAAGCGCGCGACAACAAACTCACCGCCGACGATCTGCAAGGCGCGTCGTTCACGCTGACCAATCCGGGGGGCATCGGCACCGTTGCTTCGGTGCCGCGTCTGCTCGCCGGCCAGGGCGCGATCCTCGCGACCGGCGCAATCGGCTATCCGCCGGGATTCCAAAGTGCGTCGGAACCGGCGCTACGTCAGCTCGGCGTCAGCAAAGTAATGCAGATGACGAGCACCTACGATCACCGCGTGATTCAGGGCGCGCAGTCCGGCGAGTATCTGCGTCGCGTCGATCAACTTTTGCAAGGCGCCGACAACTTCTACGAAACGCTCTTCACGCAATTAGGGGTGTCCGCCGGCAAACTGGAGTCGCCGCGGAGCAGCGACGGGACGTTAGCGGACAAAGCTGTAGGTTTGGACGATAAAGTCGCGCCGAGCGACGAAATGCTGCGAGCGGTTGCGGCCGGCATGGCGATCGTTTCGGGGTATCGCACGCACGGGCACCTCGCCGCACACCTCGATCCGCTTGGTGTCGAACCGCCGGGCGATCCCAAGCTCGACCCGGCAACCTACGGGCTCACGCCCTCGCTGCAGGCTGCGATTCCGGCCTCGGTCCTCAATGTCTACGTGCCCGGCGCGACGCTCGCCGACGTTCTGCCGAAGCTGCACGAGATCTACAGCTCGACGACTGCATATGAATTCGAACACATCTCGAACACCGAGCAACGCCGCTGGCTGCGCGAGACGATCGAGAGCGGTGCCGGCAAGATCGCACTATCTCCAAAACGCCAGATTCGCTTTTTGCAACGCCTGACCAAGGTTGAGACCTTCGAGCGTTTCGTCCGCAAGACGTTCCTCGGGCAGAAGAGCTTCTCGGGCGAAGGGCTTGACGTCATGGTGCCGATGCTCGAGGAGACCCTCGAGATGTTGGCCGACGAGGACACGCCCAATGCCGTGCTCGGCATGGCGCACCGCGGGCGCTTGGCCGTGATCGCGCACGTCGTCAACATGCCCTACGAAGAACTGCTCGGTGAATTCGAGGCGGCGCATCAGCGCGGCGACGTGACCAGCGATAACGATGTAACGGGCGACGTGAAGTATCACCACGGCGCAACCGGCGTCTACACCACGACGAGCGGCAAGCAGATCATG
>Ga0335074_10003186_pt1 | contig 22356 bp, 17 predicted proteins | sample Lox_Sample_23_FD_206715 | JGI IMG/M metagenome (GOLD analysis project Ga0335074, IMG submission 206715) | Soil microbial communities from Loxahatchee National Wildlife Refuge, Florida, United States - Lox_Sample_2.3 | ecosystem: Environmental > Terrestrial > Soil > Wetlands | place: USA...
GGCGGCGGCTTGGGCGGCGGCTTGGGCGGCCGCGGCCGGGGGCTCGAACGGCGGGGCAGGCTCGAACGGCGGGGCGGGCTCGAACGGCACGGCCGGCTCGGCCAGGCGTTCTGCCGGGGCGGGCGGGGCGGGCGGCGCGGGCGGGACCGGCGCCGGGGCCGGGGCCGGGGCCGGGGCCGGGGCCGGGGTGGCCTGGGGCACGCAGCGCAGGATCGGGCCGTCATCGGGGTTGCCCAGGCGTACCAGGCAGTCGGAGGCGATCGGGATCCTGTCGATCCGCTGCAGCCCGACGAAGGTCCCGTTGGTGCTGCCGACGTCCTCCAGCAGCCAACTGCCACCTTCGACCCGCAGCAAGCCGTGCCGCCACGACACGCGCGAGTCGGCCACCACGATGTCGGACTTGGGGTCGCGGCCGATGCGGTAGGTGGTCCCGCTGTACAGCGTGTGCTCCGAGCTCCGGGTCCGCACGAGGAGGGCTGGCACGGCAGCGGCGGCGGGTCCGGCTGACGCTGGCGCCTCGGCGATCCCGGCCTGGGCAAACCCGGCGGGACCCGGGCCAAATGACCCGGCCTGAGGCTGCTGTTGGCCGGGCCAGTCGGGGTGCTCGGGTGGCATGTCTCAGAGTGTAGGGCCGCACGCCGTAAACGGGAATCGGCTGAACCTTTCGGTCCGGAGGAGCGTTTTGGCATATTGGGTCGCGGACACCCTTGATACTGGAACGTCCGGAACCTTCGATCCCGTCACACGTCGGCTCACCGCGACGCGTGACCCACCGTCATCCGCCGCCGCTCAACGACACCGCAAGGGTTGGGAACAATGATCCTCGTGGATATGCATCGTGAGGATGTGGCTACCGTGGCCTCGACGCCGGCAGGCCTGCCGTGAGCGCCGAGCCCACCCAGCCCCTGCCCGAATGGTGGCGGACGCAGGGTCAGGGTCCTTCCGAGCCGCCGACGTTCGTGGTCCGCAGGCGGCGCCGGAAGGGGCCGCTGATCGCCCTGATCACGCTGATCGTGATCATCGTGCTGCTGGTGGTCAGCGACCGCGTGGCCAATGCGTACGCCGAGAACCAGATGGCCAGCCAGTTCCAGTCGTCCCTGGGCCTGTCGGGCAAGCCGGACGTGACCATCCAGGGCTTCCCGTTCTGGACCCAGCTCATCGCGCACGACTTCCACCAGGTGAACATCACGGCCAGCAACGAGACCATCAACTCGGTCAACGCGGGCGGCGGGGCGCTGGAGATCAAAAGCCTGGACGCCACGCTGCACGGGCTGCACTTTCAAAGTTTCAACAGCAATAGCGCGACCGTCGACCAGTTCAACGCCACCGCGCTGGTCACGCTGTCGGCGCTGGGGAACGTGGGCGGCATCCCGCAGGGCGTCACCCTGACCCCCGCCGGGCCGAACCAGGTCAAGGCGACCCTCAGCCTCGGCCCGCTCAGCACCTCGGCCACGGCCACCATCACCCAGTCCGGACCGAACCAGATCCACGTCCAGATCACCGACTTCGGCGGGATACCCGCGTCCGCTCTGGGGAACTTCGGTAACTTCACCATCACCATCCCGAAGCTGCCGCCGGGGGTGACGATCCAGAGCGTCAGCGTCACCCAGCAGGGCGTCATGATCACCATTACCGGCCACGACACCACGCTGAGCCAGAACTCCTAATCCGGGCTTTGCTGGCGCGGGAGCTGCCCGCGTGCGTGACCTTCTCTCGGCAGAGAGTCGCCATATCAGCACGGACAGTAGCTTTACGGGTCGACGGTGCCATCGTGGTCGCTCTGGCCGTCAGGTTGCTGCTTCCCTGCTGCTGGGTTCACGGCCGGTGAGGGGCTGGCGGGGCTGGTGTGGACGGTGTGAGCCCGGGATGGGTGACCGGATGTCGTGGGTTAGGGGCATGTGTGCCACCGCCCCCGTCTATCGGGGCATGTGTGCCACAAGCCCCGTATGACCCCGTATGACCGCGTATGACCGCGTATGACCGCGCCGGGGCCGACCCGGGATGGCGGGTCAGACCGCGAACGTGGCCTCGATCACCAGACGGCGCGCGCAGCGCGCCGGACAGTTGGGGCATTCCGGCCAAGACCGCTCTATCACTTCGGTCATGAGCCGACGCCCCGGGTCCACAGGACCGATGGGGGAGTTGGTCGTACCACCTCTAGCAAACACGATGGCAACATCGGCAGGATAGGGTCACGGGTGATGCCAGCAACGTGTGCCTTCTGCGCGATCATCCGGGGTGAGGAGAAGGCGGCGATCATCCTCGAGACCGAACGGCTGGTCGCCTTCCTCGATCACCGGCCGCTGTTCTTCGGCCACACGCTGCTGGTGCCCAGGCAGCACCTGGTCCTGCTCAGCGACCTGCCCGCCGATCAGGTACCCGAGTTTTTCGGCACCGCTCAGCGGCTGGAGCGCGCGGTCGAGGACGGCCTGCCGGCCGACGGCTCGATGATCCTGGTCAACAACGTGATCAGCCAGTCCGTGCCCCACCTGCACCTGCACGTGATCCCGAGGAACAAGCGGGACGGGCTGCGGTTCTGGCTCGGCCCGCGGCAGCGGTACGACGCCGCCCACCCGGCCGAGGCCTATGCGGAGAAGATCAGGGCGGCGCTTCCGGCATGAACCGCACGGCTGGGGCAGGCGTTACGGTGGGGGAAGGCACCGTGTCACGCTGAGCCCAGGAGAACCGGGAGAATCCCCATGCCTGACGCCGTTTCGGGGCCCAACCGCTTCGCGCGTGACCTGTTCGCGCCGTTGCCCGCCCGGTATGACCGCCTGGCGGAAGTGCTGTCGTTCGGCCAGAACGGGCAGTGGCGGGCGGCCATGGTCGACCATATCGTCCCGGTGGATGGCATGATCCTCGACGTGGCATCCGGTACCGCAGGCGTCGCGCTCCAGCTCGCGGAGCGCAGCCGGGCCCTGGTGGTGGGCGTGGACCTGACCGAGCAGATGCTGCGCCAGGGACGGTACCGGGTGGCGGCGGCCGGGATGGGCGACCGAGTCAAGCTGGTGGCCGGGCGGGCCGAGCAGCTGCCCTTCCCCGATGGCTGCTTCGACGCGCTGACGTTCACCTACCTGCTCAGGTACGTCCAGGACCCGCAGGCCACGCTGGCCGAGCTGGCCCGCGTGCTCAAGCCCGGCGGGACCATGGCCAGCCTGGAATTCTGCGTGCCGGCCGGGAGGCCGTGGGGACCGGCCTGGCGGGCGTACACCAGGCTGGCCCTGCCGGCCGGCGGCCTGCTGCTGGGCGGGCGGGAATGGTACCGGGTCGGGCGGTTCCTCGGCCCGAACATCTCCGCCCACTACCGTCGGTACCCGGTCTCCTGGACGGTGCAGGCCTGGCAGGAGGCTGGGTTCACCCAGGTCGGTACCCGCATCATGAGCCTCGGCGGCGGCCTGGTCATGTGGGGCAAACGTGCCGGAACCTTATGGGGACGAGGACGATGCGGCGAGGCCGGCCTACTACGCGGCCCGGCCGGGCGGATGGCGGGACTGGTGGACGCTGCTGCATCCGCCGTACACAGCCTGGCACCTGTCCTACGCGGTCATCGGCGCCGCGCTCGCGCCGCGGGTGTACACCAGCCGCCTGATCGCCACCGTGCTGGCGTTCTTCCTGGCGGTGGGGCTGGCCGCGCACGCGCTCGACGAACTCCGCGGCCGGCCGCTGCGGACCCGGATCCCGTCGCCGGTCCTGGTCGCGGTGGTCGTCGTGGGCCTGGCCGGCGCGCTGGCGCTGGGCGTGGCCGGGGTGTACGTGGTCGGCTGGACCTTGATCCCGTTCATGGTGGCGGGCCCCATCCTGGTCATCGCCTATAACGCGGAGCTGTTCGGGGGGGCGATGCACACCGACTTCGGCTTCGCCGCCGCCTGGGGGGCGTTCCCGGTGCTGACCGCTTACGTGGCGCAGGCCGCATCGCTGGCCGTGGCGCCGGTGCTGGCCGCGGTCGGCGCGTTCGCCCTGTCCGCGGCTCAGCGGCGGCTGAGCACCCCGGCCCGGAACATCCGGCGCCGGGCGGTGCGGGTCGAAGGCAGCATTACCTTCGGTGACGGCCGTACCGTGCCGATCACCGCCGACGGCCTGCTCAGGCCGCTGGAGCTGGCCCTGCGCGCCGCGTCATGGGCCATCGTCCTGCTGGCCGCCGCCCTGGCCGTGGCCCGGCTCGGCTGACAGCCGCCTGGCCCCGGAGCCGGAGGCGCCGAGCGTGTCGTCCGGGTTGGCCAGCCGGCAGTCGGTCAGCGACAGGCAGCCGCAGCCGATGCACCCGGTCAGGCGATCCCGCAGGTCCTGGAGCGCCGCGATCCGGTCGTCGAGGTCCTGGCGCCAGGCCGCGGACAGGCGGGCCCAGTCCCGTGTGGTGGGCGTCCGGCGGGCGGGCAGCGTGTCCAGGGCTTCGGAGATCCTGGCCAGCGGGATGCCGACGCGCTGCGAGGCGCGGATGAACGCCACCCGGCGTAGCATGGCCCGCGGGTAACGCCGCTGGTTGCCGGCCGTGCGGCGCGCGGTGATCAGGCCCCGGGCCTCGTAGAAGTGCAGCGCGGAGACCGTCACGCCGCTGCGGGCGGCCAGCTGGCCGACGGTGATCTCGCGCGATGCCGAGGGAACCTGTGTCATCTGGGCCACCTCAACGTTAGTTGAGGTTCAGGCTAGCAGTCGCGTACGCCGACGAATTACCGCATTCGGGCATAAACATTACATCTTGGGATTAAGGTGAGTCATCGGAACTCCTGTCTGAACGTGCCGTCCGTGGCCCATAATTGACAAGAGCGCAGCCAGCGATGCCATCAGGAGACAGCACATGACGCCGGGCATGTCGGCGAAGGGCAGTGCTCTCGGGGCGAGTGTCCCCGAGAGCGATGTCGCGCCGAACCGCGCCCCGGCCCCACGCACCCCTGAGAGCGCAGCTAATGGCGCCGGGCGGGGCCACGAAGCCACGATCGGAACTGACTCCCAGGAGAACGGCATAGGCGAGACCGAGGGGACGTTCGCTGAGAGCATCGGCACCGAGACCGTGGCGCCCGCGCTCTCCTCGTCGGTGCGGACCCTCATTCTCGGGATCGATTACGACGGGCGCATTGTGCAGCACGACCGCAACGCGCCGCGGATTCTGGCCCGCGAGCCCGACGAGCTGCTCGGCGCTCAGCTGAGCGACCTGACCGTCCGCGGCACCCAGGCCAACTCGCACCCGACCCGGCCGGTGGATGGCGTCGCGGCGGTGGCCGGGCTGCTCGAGGCGATCCGCTCCGATCGCGAGGGCAGCGCGATGCTGACCATCGAGACCCGCGACGGGCGCCCGGCCGAGGCAGTGGTGACGGTGCACCCGATGCGCGCGGGGGGCACCAGCCTGGCCGCGCTGGCCCTGCTCCGCATCCCCGTGCCGCAGGCCGAGCGGTTCGTCGATCCGGCCGTCATGCGCAAGCAGATGCTGGACGACACGTTCACCAGGATCGGCGACACGCTCGACATCGAGCACGTGGCGCGTGAGCTGATCGACGCGCTCGTGCCGCACTTCTGCAACGCGGCCGGCCTGCTGCTGCTGGAGAGCCTGGCCGGCGACGACGAGCTGCCCTCGCACGGGCCCGAGGGATCGCTGCCGCTGCGGCGGATCGCGCTCTTGCACGAGCGGAAGGACCCCGCCTGGGAGGCGGCGTTCCCCACCGGGGAGATCCTGCGCTACCCGCCGGACACGCCGTATTACAAGTGCATGGACACAGCCAAGCCGGTGCTCGAGCCGACGGTCACCAAGAGCCAGGCCACGGAGATCGCCAAGGCCTGGCGGCGCAAGCCGGTGGCCAAGCTGCTGTCGGGCGCCTCCATGCTGATGCTGCCGCTGGTCGCCCGGGGCACCATGCTGGGGTTCTTCGCCTGCACCAGGCAGGAAGGGTTCCGCCGGTTCGACCCCTACGACGTCGACATCGGCATGGACTTCGCGTCCCGGGCCGCCATGTTCATCGACAACGCCCGCCGCTACAGCCGGGAGCACGCGACTGCGCTGACCCTGCAGCGGAGCATGCTCCCGACCGGGCTGTCCGCGCCGTCCTCGGTCGAGGTCCGGCACCGGTACCTGCCCGGCAGCAAGCTCATCGAGGTCGGCGGCGACTGGTACGAGTCGATCGCGCTGCCCGGCGGGCGGGTCGCGCTGGTGGTCGGGGACGTGGCCGGGCACGGCGTGCGCGCGGCCGTCACCATGGGCCGGCTGCGGACCGCCATCCACACGCTGGCCATGCTGGAGCTGCCGCCGGCTGAATCGCTGCAGCAGCTCGACGAGCTCATGCACACCCTGGGTCAGCGTGAGCCGCACTTCGCCACGTGCGCCTACGCGGTCTTCGACGCGGTGAGCGGGTACTGCGAGGTCGCGGTGGCCGGTCACCTGCCGCCGCTGCTGGTGCACCCGGACGGCAGCAACGAACTGCTCGACGTCCCGCCCGCGCCGCCGCTGGGCATCGGCGACGGCGAGGTGGAGAGCCGCCAGTTCAAGATCGAGGACGGCAGCCTGTTCGTCCTGTACACCGACGGCCTGGTGGAGAACAAGGGTCAGGACATCAGCGACGGGCTGGCCCGGCTGCGCGGCATCTTCGGCCCCGGCTCGCCGACCCGGCCGCTGGAGGATCTGTGCAAGGCCACGCTGGACGGGGTGTACTCCGATCATCAGCGCGACGACATCGCGGTGCTGATCGCGCGGCTGCGGCGGCTGCCCGAGGATAACTACGCCGCGTGGACGTACCCGCCCAAGCTGACCTCGGTGCGCGAGGCACGGTCGGCGATCGCCGAGCCGATGAAGCGCTGGGGCCTGGAGGACCTGATCCCCACCACCGAGCTGCTGGTCTCCGAGCTGGTGACCAACGCGGTCAGGTACTCCCCCGGCGACGTCACGCTGCGCCTGGTCAACGAGCGGGCGCTGGTCTGCGAGGTGCTGGACAATTCGGCGGCGCTGCCGAGGCTCCGCCAGGCCAACAGCGAGGACGAGAACGGCCGCGGCCTGCAGGTCGTCCGCCAGCTCTCCCAGCGCTGGGGCGCGCGCCGCACCCCCACCGGCAAGGTCGTCTGGTGCGAGCAGCCGCTGCCCGGCGGCCCCGGCCCCGAGGCCGACTGGCAGAGTCTGCACTGAGCCTGCCCGGGGGGACGACCCCCCCGGAACCCCCGCTGCGCTGTGTTGGCCCGGGGGGACGACCCCCCGGAACCCCCCGCTGCGCTGTGTTGGCCCGGGGGGACGACCCCCCGGAACCCCCCGCTGCGCTTCGCGCATCCGCTGCGGTGCTCGCCGAAACGCCGGCCGCTCACCCGGGCACGAGGCCCGGGTTCGCTGGGCCGGGGGAGCTTCGCTCCATTGGACCGTAGGGGCCGGGAAGGCCGTAATTGGCGAGAAAGGCCGTAATTGTCGGGAAAGGCGCGATAGGCCGGGAAGGTCGAATAGGCCGCATAGGCCGGATAGGTCCGAAATTTGCCAGGGGGAGGGAATTCTCCGGGGGGTTATGGGGGGCTATTCGACGGTGACGCTTTTGGCTAGGTTGCGGGGTTTGTCGATGTCGCGGCCCAGCTTGGCGGCGACGTGGTAGGCGAGGATCTGCAGCGGCACGGTCAGCAGCAGCGGCTCCAGTTCCGGCTCGGCCCGGGGCACACGGATGACGGCGTCGGCGAGGGAGGCGGGCAGGTCGGTGCTGGTCACCGCGATGACCGGGCCGCCGCGCGCCTTGATCTGCTCGATGGTGGAGATGTTCTTCGACAGCAGCTCGTCGGCCGGGACCAGGACCACGCTCGGCATCGAGGCGTTGATCAGGGCAAGCGGGCCGTGCTTCAGCTCGGACGCCTGGTAGGCCTCGGCATGCACGTACGAGATCTCCTTGAGCTTCTGGGCCCCCTCGCGGGCCACCGGCCAGGCGCGGACGCGGCCGATGAAGAACATGTGCTCGGCACCAGCGAACCTGCGGGCGACCTCGGCGATCTGGTCCTCGCCGGCCAGGATCGTCTCCAGCTGCCCGGGCAGTGCGCGCAGCCCGGCCACGATCCGCTGGCCGGAGGCCGCGGACAGGTCGCGGACCCGGCCGAGCAGCAGCGCCAGCATGGCGAACGAGGCCGTCATGTTGGTCAGCGCCTTGGTGGAGGCGACCGCGATCTCCGGGCCCGCGTGCAGGAAGACCCCGCTGCCGCACTCGCGCCCGATCGCGCTGCCCACCACGTTGACCGCGCCGATGACCTGGCCGCCCTTGCGCCGCAGTTCCTGCACCGCCATCAGCGTGTCCAGGGTCTCGCCCGACTGGCTGACCGCCACGTAAAGGGTGTCCGGGTCCACCACCGGGTTGCGGTACCTGAACTCCGAGGCCGGCTCGGCGTCGGACGGGATGCGGGCCAGCTCCTCGACCAGGACCGCGCCCATCTGGCCGGCGTAGTAGGCCGAGCCGCAGCCCAGGAACTTGACCTGCCTGATCGCCCTGAGCTGGCGCGCGTCCAGGTTGATCCCGCCCAGCTTGGCGGTGGAGAACCGGTCGTCGAGTCGGCCGCGCAGGGCCCGGCGCACGGCCTCGGGCTGCTCGTAGATCTCCTTGCGCATGAAGTCCTCGTACGGGCCGAGCTCGTAGTCGTCCGCCTCGGCCTCCACGGTGGTGGGCACCTTACCGCGGCCTGAGGGACGACGGGCCCCCTCGTCGGACGACGCAGCGTCCAGCGACACGACGCGGTAGTCGCTGGCGTGCACCGTGGCCACCTCGGCGTCGTCGAGGTACACCACCTGCTTGGTGTAGCGGACCAGCGCGGCGACGTCGGAGGCCACGAACATCTCGGACGCGCCGATGCCCAGCACGATGGGACTGCCGTTGCGGGCCACCACGAGCTCGTTCGGGTTCATGGTGTCGAGCACGACCAGGCCGTAGGTGCCTTCCACGTGGCGCAGCACCCGGCGGACCGCGTCCTCCAGGCTGACCTCGCCGGTCGCCTCGGCGGCGATCATGTGCGCGAGGGCCTCGGTGTCGGTGTCGCTGACCAGCGTCACGCCGCGGCTGGTGAGGCCGTCCCTGAGCTGCTCGGCGTTCTCGATGATGCCGTTGTGCACGACCGCGATGCGCCCGGTGGAGTCGGTGTGCGGGTGCGCGTTGATGTCGGTCGGCTCGCCGTGCGTGGCCCACCTGGTGTGGCCGATGCCGACCGTGGCCTTGGTCCGGTCGCTGACCCGGTCCCGCAGCGCCTGGACCCGGCCCGCGGTCTTGGCCACCTGCAGCTTGTTCCGGTAGATGACGGCCAGGCCGGCCGAGTCGTAGCCCCGGTACTCCAGGCTCCTCAGGCCCTCGAGCAGGACCGGGATGGCATCCCTGCGGCCGATGTAGCCGACGATTCCGCACATGCAGACTCTCCCCCTTCGGTTGGCCCCCGGCTAGCCGTAGACCAGGCGCCGGAGCTGGCGCTCGGACAGGCCGGGCGCGGCAAACCTGCGCTGGCTGAGCTCGGCCGCGATCACGGGCCATATCTCGTCGTTGCGGTGCTGACCTCGCCGCAGTTCGGCGTGCCGCCTGCGGACGAACTCCTCGATCGTTTCGCCGAAGTACGTGGTGACATCGGCGATGACCCGCATCGCGGTGGACTGCGGCAGGCCGGTGGAGGCGGCCAGGTAGCGCGCGAGGTCCTGCGGGAACGGGTCAAGCATGCTCACTTCCTACGCGATGAGAGCTGGTTTAAGCAAGAATCCTGCCCGCTTCCGGGCAAGAAAACCTGCAAATTGCGCCTGGATGGAGGGGAGCGTGGCCGAGACGGCTGGAGGTTGCGGGGGAACCCGCGCGGCAAGCCTAGGAGGTCCGGACCGACGCGGTGACCACGTGGGTCTTATTGCGGCCGGATTCCTTGGCGTGATAGAGCGCCGCGTCAGCGGTGGCGAGCATGTCGTTCAGCTCGCGGTTCCCGCCATCCAGGGCCGCGACACCGACCGAGATGGTGACCTTGACGAACGGCCCGGACTCGTCGTTGTCGCGAACGGGAATGGACAAGTCGGCGATGTGCACGCGGAGCCGTTCGGCGACGTTGAGTGCGTCGACTTCGCGCGCGTGCGGGAGCAAGATCGCGAACTCCTCGCCGCCGAACCGGCCGGCCAGGTCGTACGCGCGTAGCTGGCTGCGCAACGCGTCCGTGACCGCGCGCAGGGCCTTATCGCCCACCAGGTGGCCGTAGGTGTCGTTGACCAGCTTGAAGTGGTCGATATCGACCAGCGCGAGGGCCAGCGGGATCCCGGTCCGGACCGCGCGGGTGATCTCGGTGGCCGCCTCCCGTTCCCAGGTGGAGGAGTTGAGCAGTCCGGTCTTGGTGTCGATCCGGGACTGGGCGAGCAGTTGCCCGTGCATCATGAAGCGCCGGACCAGCAGCACGGTGGGTACCGCGAAGATGGCCAGTACCGGGTTTACCGCGACCACGATGGTGATCAGGACGCCAAGGTCGAACTCGGTGAAGTCGGCCACCAGCGCCTCGCGGTTCAGTTCCTGCGGGACCACCCGCGCGGCCGGGTTGGACAGCTTGATCCCGCCCATGATCAGGATCTGGTGCCCCCGCCGACCGACCTGCTCGGCTATAGCGACCGCCACGGCCCAGGTCAGAGCATGCATACCGGTGCCGATCGTCTCGCCAGCGAACGAGGCCGGGAAGGCGCGGAACAGCACCGACGCCCCGCCGTAGGCCAAGGCGATCGCGGCGACGGTGAACACGCGACGGTACACGATCCCGCGGAACACCCAGAACTGCGTCAGCACATAGAGCGGGATCGGCGTCACCATGGCGTAGAAGGGCGGCAGCAAGATCGCGATGGGCAGCACCCAGACCGTGATGAAATCCCTGGTCATCCCGCCGTGGCGGTATACAACCCGGGGGGTCGCCGCGACCGAGATCAGACCGCAGCCCAGCAGCAGGACGAACTTGGCCACATCCGCGGCGCGCCAGGTCGTCTGGGCGGCTGCGACACAGGTCAGCGCCGCCGCCGTGACCGGCACCAGTCCCACGTAGCACCGGAGCAACCAGGGAAGCTGCCACCAGGCCCAGTCCCGGAAGTCCGCGTGCGAAAGCAGGCGGCGCGGGAGGGACGAGGCTTCCATGATCCACCGTTCCGGGTGGGACGCGACAGACTCCTGTCTAGTCGGCAGCTCACCGTAAAGGACTAGTTCCGTATAGCTACCATAACCCATCTGTAGCCATCTTGGGCACCATAAGCGCCGATTCGCCGACATCCCACCATAAACAGGCGCTAAATGGTGATTGACATGCCACGATTACCCGGCGTGCTGGGCGCCCGGGGGGGTTTGGCAAGCGCACCTATGGGCCTGGAGGGAGGGCGGACCATGCGCATCGCGTGGACCTGAACACTCCGGCATTACATCGGTATCTCGACCGGAAAGGGAAATGGCAATGCGTGATACGTGGACTTGAGCGCAGTCCGCGACCGCTCTTAGAACTCCTAACAGAATGACTGGTGGGAATACCGGTGATGCTGTGGTGGTTGAGCCTGGCCGTGCGGAAGGGACAGCAGCCACCGTGGATCATCTCGGACGAGCTGTGGGCCCGGATCGAGCCGCTGCTGCCCGTCGTGCCGCGGCGGGCTGATCACCCGGGCCGCAGGCGGCTGGAGGACCGCAAGGTCCTGTCCGGGATCTTGTTCGTGCTGTACACGGGCGGGAACCGCAACGACGTCACCCAGCTCATGCCCCTGATCGGCGCCATCCCGCCGGTTCGCGGCCGCCGCGGCCGGCCCCGGCAGCGCCCGGACGCGGTCTACGCCGACCGGGGCTATGACCACGACAAGTACCGCAGGCAGGTCCGCGGCAAAGGCATCAAGCCCGTGATCGCCCGCCGCGGGACCGAACATGGCTCTGGCCTGGGCACCTACCGGTGGGTGGTCGAGCAGTCGATCGCGCTGCTGCACTGGTTCCGGCGGCTGCGGATCCGCTGGGAGATCCGCGATGACATCCACGAAGCCTTCCTCAGCCTCGCCTGCGCCATCATCTGCTGGCACCGACTGAGGAATCTCTCACTTTGTTAGGAGTTCTTAGCCAGACTTGCGGAGCGGGACAGACCTGGAAGCCGCAACGGGTCCGGGGCGCCGGCCGGCCGCATGCCGCCCACCGGGTGGTGACAGCCGCCGCCACCTGAGCGTCAGGACAAACGAAACCACCGCACCGATTGCGCCACCTGCAGCGATGACCACCGCCGGAGTCACCACCTCCGCGGCGGCGCCGGCCGCCACAAATGCGACCCCCTGGGTGACGATCACGCCCATGCTGGCAATGCCGAAGGCCTGAGCCCGCCGTTCGTTGGGCACGCTGACCACGAATGCGGTGTTGGCTGCGAGCTGGTAAGTACCGAACATAGCTGACAGCGAGAAGATCACGAGCGAGGCGGCAAGATCCGGGCGGAGGGCCGTCAGGACGAGTGTCGCGCAGGTAAGGACCGCGAGCGGGCCCATCAGGTCACTCCGCCTGCGCGGGCCAACGAAGCGGCTGAACAATGGCGTCGCGATCATCGTGCCGACCACCGTCGAGGCTATGACCAGGCCGGTCGCGATGGACCCTCCGCCGAGCCTGGCCGCGTACGGGGCGGCGATTCCCTCCGGGATCGTGTAGAACGCCACCACCCAGCCGAACAGCAGCAGCGTTCGCAGTGTCCGGTCAGTGAACACCAGGCGCATGCCAGCCAGCATTCGCGCGAACGGCGACGGCTGGGCCACGTCCGGTTGTGCTGCGGCCGCCCGGGCCCTGGTGCCGAGGCCGACCAGCAAACCCGAGAGGACGAACGTGGCGGCGTCGATGGCCAAGGCCGGGCGTACGCCGAGGAACGCGACCGTCACTCCGCCGACCACGGCGCCGATCGCCTGGCCGGCCAGGAAGGTCGTCTGGGTGATAGCGGTCCCCAGGATGTAGCGCTCGCCGGTCAGGATGTCGGCGGTGACGGCGGCCCGCGCCGAATCAAACGGGGGCGCGAACATCGTGGCCCCGAATAGCAGCGCCACCAAGGCCCCGACCGGCATGTGCGGGATCACCATGGCCGCGACGAGGACGGCGCGGACCGCATCGCAGGCGACCATTACCGAGCGGCGCGGATACCGGTCCGCAAGCTCGCTGAAGAACGGCCCGCCGACCACCCACGGCAGATACCCAGACGCGTAGACCAGGCCAGCCAGCAGCGGCGACCTGGTGCGGTCGTAGACCAGCAGGGTAAGCGCGACGAGGGCTAGCCGGTCCCCCGCCACCGACAGGACCTGCGAGAACCAGACGGCCCGGAACTCGCGGACCGCGAACACCTCGCGGAAGGTGGCGCGCGGCGCCACAGCACCTCTCACTGTGACCTTTCTGACTAAGCCCTGCAGCCCGCGGTTCTGCTAATGGTTTCATTTTCATCATTACCTAGCGACGGCATATATCGCAATGAGTAATGCGCAATCGGTTCCCAGTGGTTCCCAAGGACGAGCCGCTTCCCAGACCTGCTGCAAATCATCACGCCTCGTCCTGATGGCTACAGCAGCTGCTCCCCAGCGTCATGCGGGCGCAGTAAGTCACTTTGGCATCAATGGAAACATAAATTAGATCCAGTCACTTTTTGCACTTGTCTCAATATATTTGTAGAAGTCTCTCAACGCTACAATCAGCACTTGCCTCGCCGCTGAATCGAAAATCGGTCGGTCAGCGGGCAGGCGGCAGCACCCCGGCGGAGCGTTAGCCCGAAGTTACGGCCGGTTGGGTGGGCGATTCGGGGTTTTACCTGGTGTTTTGCCGGGGATACCGACGACTAAGTGAACTTAAAGATCGAACTCTTCGGCGATGTCTTCAGGCGGTTCCAGGTAGCGAGCCCACCTTCCTCAGCTCTCCACGCTTGGGAGAAGTGTGTGCTGGCGAGACTGTCTCTTGCCTGAAACCGAAGGGTACAACCCCGGCGCTCGCCAAAGTATCTGCAGCGATGGAATGTATTGGACTCTGACACGCGGAGGAGAAGGTACCGCCGCCGAGCGCAGTTGGCGTGCCAGCGGCCGGGTTTTTGCTTGGCCACCAGGTGGACGACTTGGATCGGCCCGAGGGAAGCCTTCTTACAGAACATTCTCGGCTGGACTGGATCGAGGCATACTCAGCCGTAAATGGCGGGGCGATGCTGGTGCCACGCGCCGCGATTCAACTTCGTCGCTCCTGGCAGGACAACTGGGAGCCGTGCCTGCTCAGCGCCTCCTCCAACGGGCTCGCCTCAGGCAACACCCGCGCCGAGGCGCTAATCCACGCGCTGTATGAGGTTATCGAACCTGATGCCACCGCTGCCTTGCGAGTGGTGCCGGTAGCCAAGCGGACATATCTGGATTCTTACTCGGTGCCAGGCTACTGCGCTAAATTGATCGAGGGAATCCATGCTGCTGACGCATGGCTAGAAATAGTCGCTGTTCCGAGCCGCTTCGACGCGCCATGTTTTGCTGCCTACCTATGGCGAGAAGACTTCGCAACTTACGCCATCGGCGCAGGCGCACACTCCGACCCCGCTGTCGCATTGTCCCGGGCGATCACCGAGGCTGCGCAGTCGCGGCTGACGGCCATTGTCGGCAGCCGCGACGACATTCCGCCGTATACCTACAGTCGGCCAGGTGCCTTTGTGGCCCGACCGGTATCTCTTCATAAACTTAGTGCACTTCACCGTTGGCGGCGTCACGTTCTGGCTTGGATCGCCACCGCTGCCGGGCCGCCCGCGCGTGACGACGACTGGCTGGACGTCGAGAGCCTGGCGCTCGCCGCGGCCGAGGCAAAAGGGATCGCATTGCGGTACCTGTCCGCTGCCCAGTTGGAACATTGGCTAACCCGCGATGAGCTTGCGGACCTGCCGAATGCGGAAAAGCTGGCTCGCATCCTTGTTCGCTCGGTGATGCAGGACCCGGATGCCGCCGTCTGGCCGACCTGCGCGCACGATGCTCCTGGCCTGTTCAACCCGGCCATTGACAGCGCCAGCGCGGCCGCTTCGGTGTTCCGGCGTAACGACGAAGTCACCCGGTCCGGTCCCAACCGTACCGTCTATGAACTGCGCACTGATAAGGTGCGCGAACACGTTGGCAAATGCTGGGGCATCGACCCGCATGACGAGCCAGCGCTTACCGCCGCCGTCCGCGATCGCGGATTCCATGCGGCGGCAGGCGCGATCGAAGTAGCACGAGCTTTCTTCTTGTCAGCCCTGTCCACCGATTAGCCACGATTCTGGGTCAAGTAGGTCCCGACCGCTCGGGCCGGACGAAGGGCAGATCGGCAGCTGTTATACCGAGCAAAGCCACAACCGCACCATTCCTTTCGAGCTAACTTAGACCCATCCCCTGTCGGCGCTGGTGGCGGAGCGACTGGGGAGCTGCGCAAGCGGGCCATCGAGCCGACCGAGAAGGGGTTCGGGTCGCTGGGAGGGCGCCAGCGCGGCGAGCCTGGCCGCCGGGCTACCCCTGCCCGAGGTAGGCCTGGTCTACCCGCTACTCACCCTGCGCGAGAGCGCGCTGGCGAACAACCTCGCGGCGATGGCCGCCTACTACGGTGGCTACCATCGGCCAGCTGCAGACATAGCGGGCGTTCGGCTTTCCCGGCTACTGCTGGCCAACGAGCTCACCGATCCGGCGGGCATCACCTGGCTGGCCGCCGAACTCGCCGCCGATCCCGGCTTCGAGGCGCACTGCTACGTCGATAGCTCGGAGGGGATGGCCATCCTGGACCAGGTCCTGCGCGAACACCCGGCCGGGCGCCCGCTGCCGGTACTGGTGGAGATCGGCCACGCCGATGGGCGCACCGGCTGCCGCACCCGCGAGCAGGCACTCGCGGTGGCGAAGGCGGCGCAAGCCACCAGCACGCTCGTGCTGGCGGGCGTGGCCGGATATGAGGGACCATCGCCGACGGGGAGGCCGCGATCGCCACGTTCTGCCGACCGCTCCGGGCCCTAGTCGATGTGGTGGGCGACGGGGACGGCCTGCGCATCGTCACGGCCGACGGCACGTACTTCGACGTAGCGACCAGGGAGCTGACCGCAGGCGGAACGCGGCTCCGGTGCAGGTCATCCACCGTAGCGGCGCGTACCTCACCCACGATCACGGGTTCTAAGGCACGGTCTCCCCGGCCGGGCAGGGCACGGCGGGCGCGCCGGCGCTGCGGCCGGCCCTGGAGCTGTGGGTGCAGGTCCTGTAACGGCCCGAACCGGAGCTGGCCCTGCTCGGCGCTGGTCGCCACGACGTGGGCTCCGACAAGGATCCCCGGTGCCGCCGCGGGTGGGCATCTCGCGCCCTGCACCACGCTCGACAAGTGGCGCGTCCTGGTGGTGCTGAACGACGACGACACGGTGGTCGATGTCGTGCATGCGTTTTTCTAGAGGCAATTCGGGGTGTATACGATCGTTGTCACCACGGTCCGTTGGGTAGAAATAATTCTTCAGAACGGCCGTGATACTCACCCTGGCAGAGGAAGAATTTGCGAGGGGGCGATCGAGCTTCCCGGTACCTAGGTGAGCGGAGCTTGACGATGCCGGATGAATCTGGATCCCTGGTGCGGCTGGCCGGCAGCGAGCGTGCGTCACTGCCGGACATTACCGAGACCGCGCCGCTGAATACGCAGGAGCGGGCCGAGATCACGGTGGTGCTGCGGCGGCGGGCCGAGATCCCGGCCGAGATCATCGAGGGGCCGACCGTGCTGAGCGCGGCCGAACTGGCCGACGGGTACGGCGCCGACCCGGCCGACGTGGACCTGGTCCGCCGGGCGCTGGGCAGCCGCGGCCTGGAGGTCACCGCCGTCCACGCGACCACCCGCCGGGTCAAGGTGGCGGGCACCCTGGGCGACCTGTCCGCGGCGTTCGGTACGACGCTGCGGCAGGTCAGCAGCCCGGATCCGGGTGGCCGGGGACGGGTCACCCACCGTTACCGCGAAGGGCCGCTGTTCCTGCCGCCCGCGCTGGACGGGGTGGTGACCGCGGTGCTCGGCCTGGACACCCGGCCGCAGGCCCAGCCGCATTTCCGGACCGCGAGCCATGCCGCGGCGGCCCGGGGCACCTCGTACACGCCGAACCAGGTGGCCGACATCTACGACTTCCCGGCCGGGACGACCGGCGCCGGGCAGACGATCGCGGTCATCGAACTCGGCGGCGGGTTCACCACCAGCGACCTGGACACGTACTTCGGCGAGCTGGGCATCGAGGTGCCGTCGATCACCGCGGCCAGCGTGGACGGGGCGTCCAACAACCCCGCGGACACCAGCGGGGCTTCGGTGGAGGTCAACCTGGACATCGACGTCATCGGCGCCGCCGCGCCCGGCGCGGCGCAGATCGTGTACTTCGCGCCGAACAACGGCGACCAGGGCTTCGTCGACGCGATCTCGGCCGCCGCCGAGGCCACCCCGGCGCCGATCGCCATCTCGATCAGCTGGGGGCAGTCCGAGGACTCGTGGACCGCGCAGGGCCTGGAGGCAATGAACCAGGCCATGTCGGACGCGGCGGCGCTCGGCATCACTGTGTGCGCGGCCGCGGGCGACAACGGCAGCAGCGACGGGGTCAACGACGGCCAGGTGCACGTGGACTTCCCGGCGTCCAGCCCGTACGCGCTGGGCTGCGGCGGGACCACGCTGGTGGCCGACCCGGCTACCGGCGTGGTGACCTCCGAGGTGGTCTGGAACGAGCTGGCCTCGAACGAGGGGGCCGGCGGTGGCGGGGTCAGTGACCAGTTCGGCCTACCGTCGTGGCAGGCCAACGCCGGGGTCGGGCCGCGGGCGAGCGCGCAGCCGGCCGCCGCCGGGGCCGCGGCCGCGGCGGGTGCGGCGCCGGGCGGCAGCGCTGACGACATCGACAGTGAGTACCACCGCAAGCGTCATCCGACCAGCGGCGGGAACGGGGGGTCGTCCGATCCCGGCGGGCGCGGCGTACCCGACGTGGCGGGCAACGCCGACCCGGTCACCGGTTACCAGATCTACCAGGGCGGGCAGTCCCAGGTGGTGGGCGGGACCAGCGCGGTCGCGCCGCTGTGGTCGGCGCTGATCGCCCGGCTCGCGGCGGAGACCGGGCAGCGGTTCGGCCTGATCCAGCCGCTGCTGTATGCGGGGATCTCCCCCGGCACCGAGGTGCCCGGCTTCCGCGACATCACCAGCGGGAACAACGGCGCCTACTCGGCCGGCCCGGGCTGGGACTCGTGCTCGGGCCTCGGCGTCCCGGACGGCACGGCGCTGCTGAGCAGGCTGCAAGGCTCGTAACCGGCGCGAGCTCACCGGGGCCTGCTTGCCGGTTGACACTCCCAAATGGCTGACGCATACTTTTGATAGTGGCTTCCATTTAGATGCTGCTACCGAAGGGATGCGACTGTCATGGCGGACAACCCGGCTCGCAAGTGGTGGGCGCTGATCGCGATCGCCGCCAGCGTGCTCGTGGTCGGGCTGGACCTGACCGTCCTCAACCTGGCCCTGCCCACGATCGCCACTGACCTGCACGCCTCGACCAGCGACCAGCAGTGGTTCCTGGACGCCTACAGCCTGGTGCTGGCGGCCGCCATGCTGCCCGCGGGCCTGCTCGGCGACCGGCTCGGGCGCAAGAAGGTGCTGCTGGCCGCCCTCGTCTTGTTCGGCGTCAGCTCGGTGGCGTGCGCCTACGCGGGCGGGGTGGGTGAGCTGATCGCGGCCCGGGCCACGCTCGGGGTCGGCGCCGCGGCCATCTTCCCGCTGTCGCTGGCGGTGATCCCGGTGCTGTTCGCCCCGGAGGAGCGGCAGAAGGCGATCGCGCTCATGGCCTCGGCCACGTTTATCAGCTTCCCGATCGGCCCGATCGTGGGCGGTTACCTGCTCGACCACTTCTGGTGGGGTTCGGTCTTCCTGATCAACGTGCCCGTGGTCGCGCTGGCCATCGTCGCCGTCGCGTTCCTGCTGCCGGAGTCGCGCAGCCAGCAGCGGCTGCGCATCGACGTCGCCGGCGTGCTCCTGTCCAGCGCGGGGCTGGTCGGGCTGACCTACGGGTTCATCCGGGCCGGGCAGGACGGCTGGACGGACCCGCTGGCGCTGACCACCATCGTGGCCGGGGCCGCGGTGCTGGGCGCGTTCGTGGCCTGGGAGCGCTGGCTGACCCGCCGCGACGGGACCGTCCGGCCACTGATCGAACTGCGGCTGTTCCGCTCGGCCGGGTTCACCTGGGGCACGACGCTGGCCACGCTGATCTCGTTCGCCATGTTCGGCATCTTCTACGCGATGCCGCAGTACTTCCAGGAGGTTCAGGGCGCGAACGCCATGGGCAGCGGGCTGCGACTGCTGCCGTTGATCGGCGGCCTGGTGGTCGGCATGATCGGCAGCACCCGGCTGGCCGCCAAGGGGCTGGCCAGCGTGAAGGCCCTGGTCACGGTCGGCTTCACCATCATGGCCGTCGCGCTCGCGTTCGGGGCCACGACTAGCCCCGCGAGCGGTACGGGGTTCGCGGCGGCGTGGCTGGCGATGTTCGGCGTGGGGCTGGGACTGGCCATGCCGCAGACGATGAACGTAGCCCTGTCCGCCCTGTCGGCCGAGCGCAGCGGCTCGGGCTCGGCGGTGATCTCGGCCATGCGGCAGGTCGGGGCGACCATCGGGGTGGCCGTGCTCGGCACCGTGCTCGGCTCGGTTTACCGCGGCCACCTGGACGTGGCCGGCCTGCCCGCGGCGGCCGCGTCGGCCGCCCGGAGCAGCGTGGTGGCAGGCGTGGACGTGGCGCGGGAACTGGGCTCCGCGTCGCTGCTCGATGAGGTCCGCACCGCGTTCATGTCGGGCCTGGACACGATGCTGTGGGTCTGCGGCGGCATCGCGCTGGCCAGCGCCATCTTGGCCCTCATCTTCCTGCCGCGCCGTCCCGACGGGATGACGGGGGCCCCGCGGGACGGCGCGGCCGGTGAAACGGGCGCGGAGCGGGCAGAATTGGGGGTGTGACGGACATGCTCGAAACGAGCCAGGCCGCTCCGGCGGCCGGCTTGCGTGAGCGGAAGAAGGCCAGGACGCGTGCCTCCCTGCGGGAGCACGCGCTCCGGCTGTTCCGCGAGAGGGGATACCAGAACACCACCGTGGAGCAGATCGCCGCGGCGGCCGAGGTGTCGCCGAGCACCTTCTTCCGGTACTTCCCGACCAAGGAAGACCTGGTCCTGCAGGACGACATGGACACCCGGATGATCACGGCGCTGGACCAGCAGCCGGCCGGCCTGGGCCCGGTCGCCGCGGTCCGCGCCGCCGCCCGGCAGGTGTTCGCCTCGTACAGCGCCGCCGACATGGACCTCATCCGCGAGACCACCCGGCTCACCATGACCGTGCCGGAGATCCGGGCGCGGGCGCTGGATGAGTTCGCCCGGACCATCACGGTGGTGGCCGAGGCCGTGGCCAAGCGCGCCGGGCGCGACCCAGAGGACCTGGCCGTCCGCACCGCCGCCGGCGCGATCATCGGCGTGATCATGTCGATCACGATGCCGTGGCAGGAGTGGTCCGAGGAGCGCAGCTTCGAGGACATGTTCGAGCGGATCGACGACGGGCTCGCGCTGCTGGAAGCCGGCCTGCCGCTCTGAGCCCCCGCGCTTCGCCGGCTGGCCCGGCTTTCGCGGCTGGCCTGGTGGTGCCGGTGGGCCATCGTTATGAGGCCCCTCCTCCCGGCGGCGCTGGCCGCCAGCCTGCTCACGGCCAGCGCGTTCCCAGGTCCTTGGTCGCGGCGAACTTGAGGCGGTCGCCCATGAGGGCGACGCGGGCGCGGGCGAAGCCCGCGGCGCGCAGCCTGGCTTCCAGGGTGGCCGGGTCGACCGGAACGAAGACGTCGCCCTCGTGGATCTCGCGCCGGGCGGGCGTGTCCAGCCCGTCCGAGCCCAGCAGCGACCCGCCGGGCCGCAGCACCCGGGCGAGCTCAGCCAGGGCGGCATCCTGCCGCGCGGCCGACGGGATATGGTGCAGCATCGTGAGGCAGGCGGCGGAGGAAAACCGGCCCGCGGGAAACGGCAGCCGGGTCACGTCCCCGGCGATGACCGTGACGTTGCTTCCGGCCAGCCGCGAAGCCAGCTTGTTCGCCAGATCCAGGTCCAGTTCGACCGCGGTGACGCGGGCGGCCTGACGCCGCAGCACGTCGGTGGTCAGCCCCGGGCCCGGTCCGACCTCCAGCAGGTCATCACCGAGTTCGTGGCCGCCCAGGACCCAGGGCAGCAGTTCATCCTCGACCAGGCGGGCCCATTCCGGGCTGGAGCAGAACTCCAGATGTGCCTTGTTCACAGGCTCCCAGGGTATAGGGCGGCCTGCTGCTGCTCCGGCTGACCGCGGCCGGCAAGGCGACCATCAGGGCCGCGCCGATCCCGAATCCGAGCCGGTATCCGGTGCTGATGGCGGCGGCCAGCGCGCGCCGGCCAGCGGGTAGGAGAGCACGGCGGAGATGACCGCGATGGCCAGGACGCCGCCGGCCGGACGGCTGGCGCGGCCCGGAATCACGTCAACGGCGAGCTTGCCGGATGCTCCGGCGACTTCTCGAAGACCGCGACCTGACTCTGGCTCTCGGCGGTGAACGGCACCCGATCCCAGCCCGCCCAGCGGTCCCGGAGCCGGAAGCCCGCGAGCTTGGCCATGAGGTCGAGCTCGGACGGCCAGACGTACCGGTAAGGCGCGGAATGGCGCACCAGGCGCCCGCCGGCCTCGATCCAGTGGTGCGACCACGCGATCTGCCCCACCGGGTCGTCGAAGGTCTCGATGCCGACATGATCATGATCAAGGGCGAACACCCGGGCGGTCTCGCCGGGGGGTACCCGCCGCAGCTGGGGGACGATCACCTCCACCACGAAGTACCCGCCCGGCTGCAGGTGGGCGGCTGCGTTGCCGAAGACCGCCAGCTGATCGTCCTGGGCCGTGACGTTCATGATCGTGTTCGCGACCAGGTAGACCAGGGTGAAAGCGCCGGGCACGCGGGTGGTCGTCATGTCACCGATGACCACCGGGACCGCATCGGCGCCGGGCTTGGCGAGGAGCTGTTCAGCCATGTACGGCGAGAGCTCCAGACCCTGCACTGCTATCCCCCGCGCGCTCAGCGGAAGGGCCACCCGCCCGGTACCGACGGCGAACTCAAGCGCCGGGCCGCCCCGGGCCAGTTCGGCCAGGCGGTCGACGACAGGGCCGAGCACGGATGGCTCGAACTTGGCCCGGTAGGCCTGGTCGTGGACCTCGGCGATCTCGCGGTCCCAGACGATCGACGCCATGAGGCGCAGTCTGCTCGCAAACCTCTGCTCCCGCCAATCGAATTTCACGCGGCCCGGACCGGCTCGATGGCACTTTGAGCCGGTTATAACCGGCCCTATGGCACATCGTGCCGGTTTATCGGGGGCCCGCGGCGGCTATCGGGGGCCCGCGGCGGCTATCGGGGGCCCGCGGCGGCTATCGGGGGCCCGCGGCGGCTATCGGG
>Ga0335074_10003187_pt1 | contig 22331 bp, 12 predicted proteins | sample Lox_Sample_23_FD_206715 | JGI IMG/M metagenome (GOLD analysis project Ga0335074, IMG submission 206715) | Soil microbial communities from Loxahatchee National Wildlife Refuge, Florida, United States - Lox_Sample_2.3 | ecosystem: Environmental > Terrestrial > Soil > Wetlands | place: USA...
CGGCGTCGACCAGCCGATGCAGCACCGCGATGAGCTTCTCGACGTCCGCCATGTGCAGGCCGACGGTCGGCTCGTCGAGCACGTAGAGCGTGTGACCGGGACGGCCGCGTGCAGAATCGCTCAGACGTGCCAGCTCCGTGACCAGCTTGATGCGCTGGGCCTCCCCGCCCGAGAGCGTCGGGCTCGGCTGCCCCAGGGTGAGGTACCCCAGACCCACGTCCGACAGCAGCCGCAGCGGCCGGGCAATGCGCGGATGCGCCGCGAAGAACGTCACCGCCTCATCGACGTTCATCTGCAGCAGCTCGCCGATCGAGCGGCCGCGCCACTGGATTTCGAGCGTCTCGCGATCGAAACGCCGCCCGCCGCAGCGCTCGCACAGCACCTTGACGTCGGGCAGGAAGCTCATCTCGATGGTGCGGGTGCCGGCGCCCTCGCACTCGCTGCAGCGCCCGCCGCTGGTGTTGAAGGAAAAGCGGCTTGCGCTGTAGCCGCGCACGCGCGCCTCGTTGGTGCCCGCGAACACCCGGCGGATCTCGTCCCAGAAGCCGACGTAAGTGGCCGGGCAGGAGCGCGGCGTGCGCCCGATCGGCGTCTGGTCGACCTCGAGCACGCGATCGAGCTGCTCGACACCATGCAGGGCGCGCGCACCGATGAGCGCAGGACGGGCCGTGCGCGCACCCTTCGAGCCTCCGCTGCCGCCGCCGTCATTGGCGCTCCCGGCGCCGCCGCGGGCGCTGCCCGCGCGCACCAGCGTGCGCAGGTTGGCGTACAGGACGTCGCGTGCCAGCGAGGATTTGCCCGAGCCGGACACGCCCGTCACCACCACCAGGCGATTCAGTGGAACGCGCACGTCGATGCCGCGCAGGTTGTGCAGGCTCGCCGCCTCGATCTGCAGCGCGGGGCTGCGCGGACCGGTGGCGCGCCGTGGCGCGGCCGGATGCTGCAGGGGACGCGCGAGGAAGCGGCCGGTGACCGACTCGGGCTGACGTTCCAGGGAGCGCGCGGTGCCGCTTGCCACGACACGGCCGCCGCGCACGCCCGCCCCGGGCCCCAGGTCGATGATGTGATCGGCGCGGCGGATGGTATCCTCGTCATGCTCGACCACCACCAGGGTATTGCCGGCCGACGAGAGCTGGTCGAGCGCGTCCAGCAGGATCGCATTGTCCCGAGGATGCAGCCCGATCGTGGGCTCGTCGAGCACGTAGCAGACACCCTGCAGATTGGAGCCGAGCTGCGCGGCCAGCCGGATGCGTTGAGCTTCCCCGCCCGAGAGGCTCGGAGCGGCCCGGTCGAGCGCCAGGTAGCCGAGGCCGACGCGCTCGAGAAACCCCAGGCGGCTGAGGATCTCGGCGAGTGCGTCGCGCGCCACGGCCTGCTCGCGCGCCGACAGGCGCAGAGCGCGGAAGAATACGCCGAGCTCGTCGACGGGACGCGCGGTCAGCTGTGCGATCGACTGGTCGCGAAACCGCAGGTGCAGCGCGACAGGATTGAGGCGCGCGCCATCGCAGAGCTCGCACGCCGCCGGCGCCGCGCCGGCGTCGGTCCTGTTGCCGTTGCCGTTGCCGTTGCCGTTGGCGTGCCCGTGGCCGTGCCCGTGGCCGTGCCCGTGGCCGTGGCCGTGGCCGTCGCGCGGGAACTGCGCGCCCATCCACGGGCGCTCGTCGCCCATCTCTTCGCGCTCGAACTGCGGCAGGTGCACGCCAGTGCCGTAGCAGCGCACGCACCACCCCTGGCTCGAGTTGAAGGACAGCAGTCGCGGGTCGGGGTCAGGAAAACCCCGGCCGCAGCTCGGGCAGGCCCGGCGGCTCGAGAACACCGATACGGCGCCGTCGGGCGCCAGCGCGTGCAGCACGCCCTTGCCCAGCTCCAGCGCCTCATCGATCGCCGCGCGCAGACGGCTCTCCTCCCGGGCGTGGCATGGCACCGCGGCGATCGGCAGCTCGATGTCATGGTCCACGAAGCGCTTGAGCGCCGGGAACGGATCCGTGGGAACCCATTGCCCGTCGACGCGCAGCTGCCGCGCGCCGCGCGCCGCCGCCCAGCGCGCGAGCTCCCGATAGTGTCCCTTGCGGTGCGCCACCAGCGGGGCGAGCAGCTGTACCGAGGCACCGCGCTGCTCCCGCAGCAGCGTCGCGACGATCGACTCGGGGCTTTGCGCGGCGATCGCGACCCCGCAATCCGGGCAGTACTGCGTGCCGAGTCGCACATAGATCAGGCGCAGGAAGTGATAGATCTCGGTCAACGTCGCCACGGTGCTCTTCAGTCCTCCGCGGCTGGCGCGCTGCTCGATGGCGACCGTGGGCGGGATGCCGTAGATCGCGTCCAGATCGGCGCGCGCCGCCGGCTGCACGAACTGGCGCGCATAGGCATTGAGCGACTCCAGATAGCGGCGCTGACCCTCGTTGAAGAGGATGTCGAAGGCGAGGGTCGATTTGCCGGAGCCGGACACGCCGGTGACCACGCTGAAGCGATTGCGCGGAATCTCCACGTCCACGTTCTTCAGGTTGTGCTCGCGCGCCCCGCGCACCACGACACTGTCGGATGCGGTGGCGCCCACGGCGGCCGCCGCGCGCGCAGCTGCGGTGGCGGCGGCCGCCGACGGCGTCGGCCGGCGCAGCGCCGCGGCTGCCGGTGGTGGCGGCTCGCGTACCCGCGTGGCGTCGGCGCCCGCGGCGCTGCCGGCCGCGTACTGCGCCAGCGCGCGGCCGGTGTGCGACTGCGGCATCTGCATGAGCATCGCGGGCGTCGCGGCGGCGATCAGCTGCCCGCCGCCCGCGCCGCCTTCCGGGCCGAGGTCGATGATCCAATCGGCGGCACGGATGACGTCGAGGTTGTGCTCGATGACCAGCAGCGAATGACCCGCCGCGAGCAACAGCCCGAAGGCGCGTACCAGGCGTGCGATGTCCTCGAAGTGCAACCCGGTGGTGGGCTCGTCGAAGATCAGCAGCTTGCCGCGCCGTGTGTCCGTGCCCTCCAGCGCCGCGGCGGCGAGGTGACCGGCGAGCTTCAGGCGCTGGGCCTCGCCACCGGACAGCGTCGGCACCGGCTGGCCGAGGCGCACGTAGTCCAGGCCGACATCGGACAGCGGCTGCAGCCGCGCGCGCACCGCGGGGACGTCGGCGAAGAACCCCAGCGCCTCGGTGACCGTCAGGTCGAGCACCTCGGCGATGCTGGCGCGTCGCCCGTCGGCGCCGCTCACGCGGATCTGCAGCGTCTCGGGCCGGTAGCGGCGTCCCTGGCACTCCCCGCAGCGCAGATACACGTCCGACAGGAACTGCATCTCGATGTGCTCGAAGCCGTTGCCGGCACAGGCCGGGCAGCGCCCCTTGCCGGAGTTGAAGCTGAAGGTACCGGCGGTGTACTTGCGCAGCCGCGCCTCGGGCTCGGCCGCGAAGCGCGCGCGGATCTGATCGAAGGCCCCGACGTAGCTCGCGGGATTGGAGCGCGTGGTGCGGCCGATCGGCGCCTGATCGATCAGCACCGCCGCCTCGATCAGCTCGGCCCCCTGCAGGCGGTCGAAGCGGCCGGGCGCTTCCGTGGGCTTGCCGTGCGCCTTGAGCAGCGCCGGATACAGCACGTCCTGCACCAGGGTCGATTTGCCCGAGCCGGACACGCCCGTCAGGCACACCAGGCGCTTCAGCGGGATCTGTACGTCGATCCGTCTGAGGTTGTGCTCGGCGGCGCCGTACAGGCGGAGCGCGGCGTCGTGATCGGCGCCGTCACGCGCCGCCGGGCTCACGGCCGCTCGACTGCGTGCCGCGAGCGGTGGCAGGCGCCGGCGACCGGCGAGCCAGGCACCGGTCAGCGAGTCCGGGTGCGCCATGACCTCGGCGGGCGTGCCGTTGCAGACGATGCGTCCGCCGTGCTCGCCGGCGCCCGGGCCGAGATCGATGATGCGGTCGGCCTCGAGCATGATCTGCGGGTCGTGCTCGACGACCAGCAGCGTGTTGCCGGCATCACGCAGGCGCTGCATGACGCCGATCACGCGCTGCATGTCGCGCGGATGCAGACCGATCGAGGGCTCGTCCAGTACGAACAGCGTATTGACCAGCGAGGTGCCGAGAGCGGTGGTCAGATTGATGCGCTGAACCTCGCCGCCCGACAGGGTACGCGACTGCCGGTCGAGGGTCAGATAGCCGAGTCCGACGTCGCACAGAAACTTCAGGCGGGTGCGCAGCTCCGACAGCAGCAGAGCGGCCGCGTCGTCGAGCGCCCCGGCGAGCCGCAAGGAGTCGAAGAAGCTGCGGCAGTCCTCGAGCGACAGTTGCATGAGCTCGTGGATCGCCAGACCGGGCGCGCTGGCGGGCGCGGCGGTCGACGTCGTGCCCGCGGTCACACCCGGCGCGGCGGCTGCTGGCGCGGCCTGCGCCGCCGGCCGCGTGCCCAACCGCCACAGCAGCGCGTCGGGCTTGAGGCGTGCCCCGCCGCAGGCGCCGCATACGGTGTAGCTGCGGTACTTGGACAGCAGCACCCGGATGTGCATCTTGTAGGCGCGGCTCTCGAGCCAGACGAAGAAGCGGCGTGCGCCGTACCACACCTTCTTCTCCCACGGCCCCTCGCCCTCGATGACCCAGCGGCGCTGCTCCTCGCTCAGCTTGCGCCATGGGACGTCGGTCGGGATGCCGCGGCGGGCGGCGAAGCGCAGCAGGTCGTCCTGGCACTCCTGATAGGACGGCGTCTGCCAGGGCCGCACGGCCCCTGCCGCGAGCGATTTACCGTCATCGGGAATCACCAGGCCGTAATCGATTCCAATCACCCTGCCGAACCCACGGCAGGTGTCGCACGCCCCGATCGGGGAGTTGAAGGAAAACAGCCCCTGCGTGGCTTCCTGGTAGTGAAGATCACACTCGGCGCAGTGCAGATCGCTCGAGAAGCGCAGCACGCGCCGCTCCTGACCGTCGGGGTCGAGCGCATGCACGCTCACGCGCCCATGCCCGGCGCGCAGCGCGCCTTCGAGCGCCTCGGTCAGGCGGCTGCGGGCGTCGTCAGCCCCCCCGGCGGTGGCGGACTCGAGCCGCAGGCGGTCCTGGACCACGGTCAGCAGGCGCGGCTCCTCGCGGTGGATGCGTACGTAGCCGAGCTTCTCGAGCTCGGCGCGCAGCTGCGCGAGTTTCATTTTCGCAGGCAAGGGCACGGGGAAGCAGATCAGCAGCAGCGGCTGAGTGAGATCGCCGAGCGCTTCCGGCAGCGCCTCGGCGATGCTCTGCGCATCGTCGCGGCGCACGGGCCGTCCGCAGCCGCGGCAGTACAGGCGCGCGACGCGCGCGTACAGCAGCTTCAGATGATCGTTGATCTCCGTCATGGTGCCCACGGTCGAGCGCGAGGTGCGCACGGGGTTGACCTGATCGATGGCAATCGCCGGTGGAATACGCTCGATGCGATCGACCTGCGGCTTGTCCATGCGATCGAGGAACTGCCGCGCATACGGAGAGAAGGTCTCGACGTAGCGGCGCTGTCCTTCGGCGTACAGCGTGTCGAAGACCAGCGAAGACTTGCCCGAACCCGACACCCCCGTGACGACGATCAGCTCGTTCAGCGGGAGGTCGAGGTCGAGATTGCGGAGATTGTTCTGACGCGCGCCGCGCACGACGATCGCGTCATGCGCGCTGCGGCTCATGATCGGCGCTCATTTTATCAGGCGGGCGCGGCGGCAGCCCGCGGCCAGCCGCCTCGAGCGATGCCGGCCGGGGCAGCCCCCGCCGTCTGATCGCAGTGGCGGCGGTGTGACGGGGCGGGTGCTGCGATGCAAGAGACCGGGAGCCGAAGGGGGTCTCCTATAATGTGCGCATGCTCCCGGCTCCCGATTTGCGCGGCCTCGCGCCGCCGCCGAACCCGCTCGCCGATACCGAGGTGCCTGCCGATGCGCCCCCGCGGCCGGCCGCGCCGTTCCTGCCGACCACGCGCGAGGAGATGCAGGCGCTCGGCTGGAGCGAGTGCGACGCCATCATCGTCAGCGGGGATGCCTATGTGGACCATCCGAGCTTCGGCATGGCGATCATCGGGCGTGTGCTGGAAGCGCAGGGTCTGCGCGTGGGGATCATCGCGCAACCGGACTGGCACAGTGCCGCGCCCTTCCGGGCCCTGGGCCGCCCGCGGCTGTTCTTCGGCATCACCGCCGGCAACATGGATTCCATGGTCAACCGCTACACGGCGGATCGCCGCGTGCGCAGCGACGATGCCTACACGCCGGATGGCCTCGCCGGCCGTCGACCCGACCGGGCCGTGATCGTCTATGCGCAGCGCGCGCGCGAGGCCTATCCCGAGGTGCCCATCGTCATCGGCGGCATCGAGGCCTCGCTGCGCCGCATCGCTCATTTCGACTACTGGTCGGAGAAGGTGCGCCGCTCCGTGCTGCTGGATGCGCGCGCCGACCTGCTCGTCTACGGTAATGGCGAGCGCGCCATCTGCCAGATCGCCGCGCGCCTCGCCTCCGGGGAGCACATCCACAGCGTCCGCGACGTGCGCGGCACCGCCTTCATCGGCCGCCCCGCGGGGGAGTGGATCGAGATCGACTCGACACACCTGGATGCACCGGGTCCGCCGGCGCCGCCGATTGACCCCTATGCGATGACTCCGCCTGCCATGGCCCCGGCGCCGGTGCGCGAGCAGGTGGTGCGCTTCACGCGCCGCGTCCCCAACGCCGACCGCGAGCGCAGTGTCATCCGCATGCCCTCGCACGAGCAGGTCGCCGCGGACGCGGTGCTGTACGCCCACGCCTCGCGCATCCTGCACCTCGAATCCAACCCGGGAAATGCCCGCGCCCTGGTGCAGCGGCACGCCGATCGGGAAGTCTGGCTGAACCCACCACCCCTGCCGCTGACGACCGCGGAGCTGGACTGGATCTACGAGCTGCCCTATCAGCGCCGACCGCATCCCGCGTACGCAGGCAGGAACATTCCAGCTTACAAGATGATCCGCTTCTCGGTCGCGATCCAGCGCGGCTGCTTCGGCGGGTGCACCTTCTGCTCGATCACCGAGCACGAGGGCCGCATCATCCAGAGCCGCTCGGAGGCCTCGGTGCTGCGCGAGATCGGCGCGGTGCGCGATCAGGTGCCGGGCTTCACCGGGGTGATCTCCGACCTCGGCGGTCCGACGGCGAACATGTATCGTCTCGCCTGCAGGAGCCGCGAGATCGAGAGCGCCTGCCGGCGACCTTCGTGTGTCTACCCGGCGATCTGCCCGAACCTCAACACCGATCATGCGCCGCTGATCGAGCTGTACCGCAAGGCGCGCGCCCTGCCGGGCATCCGCAAGGTGCTGATCGCCTCGGGCGTGCGTTACGACCTCGCGGCCGAGTCGCCCGAGTACGTGCGTGAGCTCGCGCAGCACCATGTCGGCGGCTACCTGAAGATCGCGCCCGAGCACCTGCGTGAGGGGCCGCTCTCCAAGATGATGAAGCCGGGCATGGGCAGCTACTACCGCTTCAAGGATCTGTTCGAGCGCTATTCGCGCGAGGCGGGACGCGAGCAGTACCTCATCCCGTACTTCATCGCCGCCCACCCGGGCACGACCGACGAGGACATGCTCGAGCTCGCGCTCTGGCTCAAGCGCAACGGCTACCGCGCCGACCAGGTGCAGGCCTTCCTGCCCGGCCCGATGGCCACGGCGACGGCGATGTATCACAGCGGCAGAAACCCTCTCAGGCGCATCACGCGCGAGGGCGAACGGGTGATCGTGCCGAAGGGCCTGCGCCAGCGCCGTCTGCACAAGGCCTTCCTGCGCTACCACGACCCGGACAACTGGCCGCTGCTGCGCGAGGCGCTGCGGCGCATGGGCCGCGCCGATCTGATCGGCCCCGGCCGCCACCAGCTCATCCCGGCCTATCAGCCGCCGGGCACCTCGCAGCCCGCATCCCGGCCGTTTCGCACGCAGCACACCGGCCTGTCTCAGGGCTCGCCGCAGTCGCGCCCGCCGGGGCCGTCACGCCCATCGCGGCCGTCACGCCCATCGCGGCCATCACGCCCATCGCGGCCGTCACCCCCATCGCGGCCGTCACGGTCCCGCGGCGACCGCCGCCGCGCCCGTCACGGTCCGGGTGGCCGCGGCGCGCCGCCATGAGCCGCGCGGCCCGCGGCTTCGCCGCCGCGGCGGCGCTGCTGCTGGCGCTGGCGACGGTCGCGGGGGCGCTCGGCGCACACCCGCTGCAGGGGCGACTCGCCGCCGATCAGCTCGGCGTACTGCGGACCGCCGTGGAGTATCAGTTCTTTCACGCCCTGGGACTGCTGGGAGTGGCGCTGCTGCTCGATCGCCTGACCACGGCGCTGCTGCGCGCGGCCGCGTGGGTGCTGACGCTTGGAATCGTGCTGTTCTCGGGCAGCCTGTACGCCCTGGTCGCGGGGCTGACCGGCCCCGCCGGCACGGCCGTGGGCGTGCTCACTCCGGTGGGCGGCACGTGCCTGATCGTCGCATGGGTTCTGGTGGCGCTGGCGCTACTGCGGAGCTCCACCTCGAGCACGTCGTGAGCGAGGGCGTCCCGCCGCCACCCTGGCGCGAGCACCCGCTCGTCGGCGCGCTGCGCGCCGGGCTCGCGCAGCATCGCGATGCGGTGCTGCAGGCGCCGACCGGTGCCGGCAAGAGCACGCTGGTGCCGCTGGCGCTGCTCGAGGAGCCGTCCGTCGCCGCTCGCAGGATCCTCATGCTCGAGCCGCGGCGCCTCGCGGCCCGTGCGGTCGCGGCGCGGATGGCGGCGCTGCTGGGCGAGCCGCTCGGCGCAACCATCGGCTATCGCATGCGGCTGGATACGCGCGTCTCATCGATCACCCGCGTCGAGGTGCTCACCGAGGGGGTGCTCACGCGTCTGCTGCAGCAGGACCCGACGCTCGAGGGCGTCGCCTGGCTGATTTTCGATGAGTATCACGAGCGCAGCCTGGCGGCCGATCTCGGGCTCGCGCTGGCGCTGGATGCGCGCCGTCAGCTGCAGCTGCCGCTGCGCGTGCTGGTGATGTCGGCGACGCTCGAGGCGCAGCGCGTCGTCGCGCTGCTGGAGGATGCCGCGCTGGTCAGCGTGCCGGGCCGCGCCCATCCGGTGCAGATCCGCTATCTCGGCCGCGAGCCGCCGGGCCCGCCGATCGAGCGCGCCGTGGTGCGTGCGGTACACGCGGCGCTGGCAGAAACCCGCGGTGACGTGCTCGCCTTCCTGCCGGGGGCGGGAGAGATCAGGGGTGTGCAGGCGCAGCTGTCCGATCCCGCGGCCGCGGCGTTGCCGCCGGGCGTACGGGTGCTGGCGCTCTACGGGGAGCTCGGCGGGCCGGCACAGGACGCCGCGCTCGCGCCGGCGCCGCCCGGCACGCGCAAGGTGGTGCTCGCGACCAACATCGCCGAGACCAGCGTGACGATCCCGGGTGTGACCGCCGTCGTGGACAGCGGACTGGCACGCCGCGCGCGCTTCGATCCGGTGACCGGTATGAGCAGGCTCGAGCGCGTGCGCATCTCGCGCGCCGCGGCCGAGCAGCGTGCCGGGCGCGCCGGTCGCACCGGACCGGGCGTGTGCTACCGGCTGTGGAGCGAGAGCGCGCAGGCGCAGCTCGCCCCCAGCACACCGGCCGAGATTCTCGAAGCGGACCTCGCCCCTCTCGCCCTGGAGCTGGCGCGCTGGGGCGCCGGTGATACCGGGTCAGGGCCCCTGCGCTGGCTCGATGCTCCGCCGCCGGCGCCGCTCGCGCAGGCTCGAGAGCTGCTCGCGCGGCTCGGGGCGCTGGATGCCGGCGGGCGTCTCTCCGGGCTCGGCCAGGCGATGGCGCGCCTGCCGGTGCATCCGCGTCTCGCGCACATGCTGCTCGCCGCTCACGCACTCGACTGGCTCGCGCTGGCCGCACGGCTCGCGGCGCTGCTCTCCGAGCGCGACCCGCTGCGGGGCGGGTCACCCGATGCCGCCGATACGCAGCGCGGTGCGCCCAGCGATCCGGATATTCGTACGCGGCTCGAGCTGCTCGAGGCGCCTGCGCCCGGACCGGCCGTACAGCGCCTGCGGCGCGCGGCGGCGCTCATCGAGACAGCGGTCAGGAAGCACGTCGCGCCGGGCGCGAGCGCAGCGGATCCCAGGCTGCGGGCGCTGCCCGATGCCTGCCGGCCGGGCGCGCTGCTGGCGCTGGCGTTTCCCGATCGCATCGGGCGCCGGCGGGAGGGCTCGGCGTATCTGCTGGCCAACGGGCGCGGTGCGGCCTTCGTCACACCGGCATCGCTGGCGCGCGAGCCGTGGATCGTGGCCGTCGAGCTCGACGACCGCGAGCGCGAGGCGCGCATCCATCTGGCCGCGCCGCTGGCGGCGGATGCCCTCGAGAGTTTGTTTGCCGCACAGATCTCGACGCAGGAGCACTTCGGCTGGGACGACAGCGCCGAGGCGCTGGTCTGCCGGCGCGTACGCCGACTCGGCGCCCTCGTGCTCGAGGAGCACACGCTGCCGGTCGCGCAGGACGAGCGCACGCTGCCGGGCATGCTGCACGCCCTGCAGCGGCTGGGCATCGGCGCGCTGCCGTGGGACGAGGAGACGCGCGGCCTGCAGGCGCGCATGCAGTTCGTGCACTCGCTCGGGCGGCGCTCGCTCGGACACGCGCACGGCCGCGCGTTCGCGCGGGAGGATCTCGCGGACTGGCCCGCGAGCGATGACGCTACGCTGCTCGCCGATATGCCGCAGTGGCTCGGCCCATTCCTCGACGGGGTCACGCGCCGCGCGGCGCTGGAGCGCGTTGCGCTGCGCGCGGCACTGCTCTCACGGCTGAGCGCCCCGCAGCAGCGGGCTCTGGAGACACTGGCGCCGCGTGCGCTCGCCGTGCCGAGCGGCTCGCTGGTCGCGGTGGATTATCGCGGCGATCACGCGCCGCGCATGGCGGTGCGGCTGCAGGAGCTGTTCGGGCTGGCCGAGGGGCCCCGCGTCGGCGGCGGTGAGGTGCCGGTCACGCTCGAGCTGCTCTCCCCGGCCCGCCGTCCGGTGCAGATCACGCGCGATCTCGCTGGCTTCTGGCGTGGCAGCTACGCGCAGGTGCGCCGGGATCTGCGCGGCCGCTACCCCAAGCACGACTGGCCGGAGAATCCGCTGCAGGCGCGTCCCTCGCGGGGTGTGCGGCGGCACTGAGCGGCGCTCCTGCCGCCGATCCACCAACGTCACCGCGACGACGTCTCACGAAATCGGTGCACCACGCTGCCGGCCACGTTGCCCGGGCGCGCGGGGTAGTATATTTTCCAATTGGTCGGGCCTGTAGCACAGCGGTTAGTGCAGGGGACTCATCGAACAGGTGCCTGCGCGCGGAAAACGTGCGCAGTGGACGGGATGAATTCAGGGAACCCTTCGGGTGAGGTCGCGCGGGCCGACCCATGGCAACCCTGAGCCAAGCCGGCGGTACACCGCCGGAAGGTGCAGAGACTACCTGAGGGCTGCAGTGCCCTTGATGACAGGCTGGAGCGTCCCGCACCCTCCCGCACGCGACGTGCGCGGGTGAAGAGATAGTCCACTCCCGGCGGAAACGTCGGGGCAGAGTGAATCCCTTGGTCGTAGGTTCGAATCCTACCGGGCCCATTTCTTCAATCACTGCCGCGGTTCGCCGCGGTTCGCCGGAGTTCGCAGGCCCCGCGGAATCCACTGGAAACGCTGAACTTTTCCGCTCGCGGGAGTATGGTCGCGTTCGCCTCCAGCCCTGACTGACGCGGAGTAACTCTGGGGGTGACAGCATCAGGCTGAAACCAGTTACCCCCAAAATAACGCAGCACGTGTCCATGCTGATCAACGACACACGTATTCGCAATACCAAGCCCGCGGCCAAACCCCAGAACCTTTTCGACGGCGACGGCTTGTTCCTGCTACTGCAGCCCAACGGATCGCGGTGGTGGCGTTTGAAGTACCGGTTCGATGGCCGAGAAAAGACGCTCTCGCTGGGCGTGTACCCCGAGGTCTCACTCAAGCAGGCGCGCGAGCGGCGCGAAGCGCTGCGCAGGACGATCGCCGACGGCGTCGATCCCTCTGCGATCCGCAAAGCTGAGAAGCGTAGCCAGACGAACACCTTCGAGGCCGTGGCGCGCGATGAACAACCGGCAGTCACATGTGCGTCGAATGTATGACGCTGGGCCGCGGCGGTCACGAGACCGTAACGAGATAGTGCTTATCTGCACCGACGCTCACATGGAAGAGCAGAAAAATATGTCAGGGAAGGAGCCTTACACCCATGGCCGATCCACGCCTGCGCAAGTTCCTCGTCGCCTTTGCGGCGTTGATCGCCGCAACAGTCTCTGCAGAGGCCCCCGCCGCCACGATTCCGAGCGCGTCGGTTGAGGTTACCGCCGAGGGCGGCACCCCGATACTGACTTTCGGGACGGTCAACGGGAGCGGCTGCAACGGGCTCACCGGCGGATGCGAGAGCAGCACAGCTAGCGCGGCCAGCAACCTGGATGTCTCCACGAGCGGCTCGAACTCCGGACCAAATCCGGCGAATGCAGCCGGAAGCGCGGATATTACGGCCTTCTACGAGATTGTCGGTCCGGCGGGCAACATACCCGTGACACTGTACATCTCCGGCAGTGCTTCGACCTCAGCCTCGGGCCCGGACACGGAGGCGCTCGCGTACATCATGTACTCCAGCGGCGCACTCTATACCTGCAGCAGCGCAGGGAGTATTGCCGGCCCTACGGGACCCTGCGGCTCCGAACCGAACTCCGGGAGCTTGGACTCCGTACTGATCACGAACGCCTACACCAATGAACTTTTTGACTTGAGCGTGCAGGTGAGCGGTAGTACTTCCGGTGGGCCGGGAGGCTCGTTCTCAGCCTTGGTCGATCCTGTTCTCACACTCGATTCCACCTGGCTCGCGGATCACCCCGGTTACAGCCTGGAGTTCAGCTCCAATGTCTCGCCCGTCCCGCTCCCCGCAGCCGCCTGGCTGCTGCTCAGTGGATTGGGTGGCCTCGGAGCAGTGGCGCGAAAGAAACGCAAACGCGCAGCCCAGGGTTGACCACTATCGCGATCGTTCCACGCCGGTGATCACCCTGATGAAACACTTCGCCTTTGCTGCGTCAGTTCCGCGCTGCGCAGGTACTTGCGGTCTACTTATCGTTGCCGTTATCTCTTGCGCGAGTGCGGCGCATGCCGCGACCTTGCCGGGGCCTGCGTCCTACTCGCTCACCGAAGGGGCGCTGCACTATTCCGGCTCGACGCCCCCGCCTCCCTCATTTGGTCCCTATTCGGAGAGCTACGGTTGCGGGACTGACAACTCCTTGACTTGCTCCGCCGGGGTCAGCGGGTCACTAAGCGGTACTCCAAATCCGACGGTGACGTCGACCTCCTCGGGAAACGGTCCGACCACAAGTGGAGATGCCGGGCTCTCCTATCAATTCTCGATCATCCCTGACGCGGGATACACGCCCCAAGCTGGAACCCTGGTGCAGATCGGCTTCAACACGCTGCTGACGGTTTCGGCTTCCGGAATGCCGGTTACCGTCACAACGGGATTGCCTGGGGGCGCTTCGGCCGAAGCCTCAGTGTCCGTGGCGCCGACGGGAGCTCAGACAGGATCTGATGAGAGCTTGAGTTATTCGGTTTGCGCCTCTAGCACCGGGCCGTGCACTACTGGCAACCCGGCGCCCGATGGTGGAGACATACAGGCAATGCTGAATGAGCCCTACAATGAGGCGATCACGGTCGAGCTCCTTGCCTCCACCGGGGTTGTGGGGGGCGGCACCGGCAGCGCCTCTGCGGACCCGTCGATTTATTTCCTGAACTCGACGGATGCCGCCGACTATTCACTCGTCTTTAGCGACGGAATCGGCAATCCCGCTCCCGTCCCCCTGCCAGCCGCCGTTTGGCTGCTGCTCAGCGGACTGGCCGGACTGGGCGGGGTGGGCACATGCGTGCGCAGCAACTTGCGCCGGCATGGCGCAAGTCGGAGCTCGCTCGAATCGGGCTGAGGCTCGGTCTACCGCGCCGGATCGACGTCAATGTCTGCCGAAGGCTTACCCGTCGGCGAACCACGGTGGCGTAACTGCGCGAACTCCTTGTCGGTCGAGTGCGCCGCTCGCGAGCAGCGTACGCGCGAAGCCATGCTGAAGCTGGCGACGCTGCCGGCGATCAAGACGCTGGAGGGATACGACTTCAGCTTTGACAGCGGACGCCCCGCGCAAGCAGCGCACCGAGCCCGCGGTTTGGCAGTGCGCTGCCTTTCCCCTTCGGGGACCGCGTTTCGAGACAAGAAGGCTCAAAAAACCGGAGCAGGAGCGTCGTCTACGTTTACTTCGGTGGTGACGTCTACGGCTCATCCGGCAAAGGTGCGAAGTCCGGGGGCGGATGGCGATGCCGGGTCGCGGCTTCGAATGCCGACGCGATGCGCAACAGCAAGGCTTCATCGAACGGACGCGCAATGAAGTCGACGCCCACGGGCAGCGCGGCGCGCGCCGGGCCCACCAGGTGGGTGCCCCCGTCGGCGTCGCGCTCGCGATCCCAAACCTCGGTGGTAAAGCCCGCGGGCACGGTGATGACGGGGAAGCCCTGCTGCCCAAACAGCGACCAACCAATCGGGGAGCGGCCATTCGCGTTCGGTTCGCGGGGCGCCGTGAGCTTTCGCGGCGGTACCGTGGACATCGGCGAGACCAGCGCGTCGAGCCGCTGCTCCTGCATGCACTGCAGGAACAGATTCTGCAGCGCGAAGCGGCTCTGAAGCCGGACCGAGGTGTCCAACGTGGTGGCGCGTTCGGCGGCTTCGAGGATCCGTTTACGGTCCGGGAAGTTCGGATCCGCATAGAACCTGGCCTTGGTGATCAAGTCGGCCGTGGTTTTGATGTTGGCATCGCCGCGTTCTCGCAGATACCGGTTCATCATGTATTTGGCTTCGCCCTCGACGGCCGGAGTGCGCAGACTGCGCAGTGAGAAGTCCGGGGGCACACGAGTCGGGTCGAAGTACATGCCGAGAAGCGTGGCCGTTTGATCCGATAGTGGGTGGCCGGCAGCGTCCACCGGGAACAGATCCGGGTAGCGACGTGCAAACGCGCTGTTCAGCAGCCCCGGACCCAAGCCGGAGATGCAGCTCTGGAATAACGCGCCTTCCGGGCCCGGATCGATCATGCTCGCGCCGAGCTTGCGAAGATCGTCGATGGCACGCTCGACGATTCCTATGCTCTGCGCATCGGCCTGCGAAAACAGCCTTCCAGACATGTACTCACGGACCACCCCGATCCGCACGCCATCCAGCCGGCCAGCGGTTGCGAAGTCGGCGTAGGGGCGTGCCGGCCGGCGTCCGACGCTGAAGGCGGTCAACTCATCCTTGGGATCGTAGCCGGCGATGACGTCCAGTATGGTTGCCGCGTCCTGCACATTGCGGCAGATGGGACCGGTGCGCATGCTCAGGCCGGTGCCCATCATCCCTTTCCGGCTGACGAGTTCCTCGGTGGGCGCCAGTCCCACCAGGCTGTTCACCGATGCCGGCCATCGGATCGACACGACGGTTTCCTCACCGATCGCGCAGGTCACCAGGTTGGCCGACACCGCCGTCGCCGATCCGGCGCTGGACATACCCGGCTCGCGCTCCGTGTCATACGGATTGCAGAACGTTCCGCCAAAGGAACTGCGCGCTCCATCGGTGGCGTATTCGGCCAGATTGGCTTTGGCCAGAATGACGGCTCCGGCCGCTCGCAGCCGTTTCACGAAGGTGGCGTCTTGCGGCGGGCGGTCGTTGGCATAAAACGCATCCGCACCGCAGGTCGTACGCATGTCGAAGGTGTCGAACTGGTCTTTGATCGCCATGACGACACCGTGCAGCGGGCCGACGAGCCGCCCCGTACGCTGCAATTCCCGATCCTGCGCAGCCGCGACCTCCAGCGCGTCGGGCATGCGCGGATCGTTGTCCACGGCGTCGGACAGGCTGCGCGCCTTACGGTCATCAAAGCCCCAGGCCCGGCGCGAGGCCGGCCGTAGATTCAGCGTCGAGAGCGCGTTGATCTGCCCGGCATGCGCTATCGTCGTAATCGGTCCGAGAATCCCCATCGGCTCGCTGACACACACGCCGTTGTAGGCCCTGATGCGCTTCAGGTACAGCTCGACGAGACCGACGCCGGTGATCTGGTGGGCCATGATTGCCCGCTGGATGTCGCGAATGGAGGCTTCCTGCAGATGAAAGCCGGTGCGGCTCGACGCTTCCGGGGTGCTCGATCGACCGGGAGCTCGCGATGCAGGAGCCACGGAGTCCGCCTCGGCGGCGACGGCTGCTGCAGAGGCGGTCGGAGCGAGTGCACCGGCGATCGACAGCTGCACGGCTTCGCTCAGCAATCGGCGTCGTGAAATCCGCTTCATGGTTTGCCCGCGCCGCGCGCTCCCGTCGCCTGGGGCCTTTGGCCCGCGGGCGGCGCCGGGTTCCGATTGAATGCGATGAGCGGGATATCCAGCCACTCCTCGATCTTTCCATCCTGCGCATTCACGCGAAAGAAGCTCCCGACGGGCAGGTGCAGAGGTCGGCCGTTGAGAGTGATGTTGTCGATGCGTCGCGTGATGACCAGAACTTCCTTCGATCCGCCGATCGCCTCGGTTTGCAGCAGTTGCACGGAACCGGCCTGCACGTGCGGTCCAGGCGCTGCAGCGGCCACCGCTCGGGAGACGCGCTCGAATAATCTGCGCAGCTGCTGGCGCGCATTGTCCCGACCGGTCTCGATGTTGCGATTGAGAGCGGCTTCCATGCGAAACTGCACGTCGTCCTCGAAATACGCCGCGGCCTTGTCGGCGTCCCTCGCGCCGAACGCGGCGATCCAGGCACGCACGGTCTGCCTGGCGCGTTGTTCGTAGCGTGTGGGGGTCGTTGCGGAAGGCGGTTGCGCCAGGACGCGTGTTCCGGGCAGCAGGGGTGCGCATACGAGGACCATCCCCAGGATCGCAAACAGCATCGTCGGGCGGGCATGCATGTGGGTTCCCCCGTTCTGACCAATGAAGACCGGTGAATTCGCGGCTGACGGTGGTTGGGCACGATACCGCCGAGGCCCGGCAGGGCAAAGCCGCGCGTGCTCCTCACCCGTGCTCCTCACCCGTGGTGAGAGCACCGGCGCTGCTGCCTGCCCGCAGCGCGCCGCATTCCGGGCGGCTACTCGCCGTCGCGGGCCGGCGGCGCGTTGCCGCCCGTCGCCGGCTCTTCGGCCGGAGCCCACGGTCGGCCGGTGCGGTGCTCGATGAACTCGCGAATCATGCGTCGCACGACCTGCGATGGGGTCAGATCCTCCTCGGCGCACAGCCGCTCGAATACCGCCTTCTTGCGCGGATCGATGAGGATGGTCAGACGAGCCGTTCGCTCCTCCAACTTCGTCTTGGAGGAATAGATCATTTACATTCTATACACATCGTAGAATAATGTAAGCATAATCCGAGTATCAGCTGCGTGCAAGCAGCCAGGGTTCACGGGGAGGATCGGGTGCAACAGCGGTGATCGGGTTCGAAGGTCCTGACCAGCTGAGCCGGCTGGCGGTGGGCGGCGTAGGGGTGCTACTGGCGCTCGCGGTGCTCGGGTTCCCCGGCGCCCGCCGCCCATCGGGCTGCCGGTTCATCTATGCCGGCTGTCTGCTCGTCTGCGCGGCCCTCGCCGCGATCGCGCTGCTCGCGCTCTTGAGGGGCGGCGCGAGCGCGGGCGCGCCCGGCGTGCAGCTGCCGATCGGGTTGCCGCTCGGCCGCACGCTGCTGGGCCTCGATCCACTCAGCGCCGCGTTCGTTCTCATCGTGAACCTATCCGCCGCACTCGTCAGTGCCTACGCCATCGGCCACGGCCTGCATGCGGAGGAGCCGCAGCGCGTCCTGCCGTATTACCCGGCGTTCATCGCCGCCATGAATCTGGTCCTGCTCGCGCAGGACGCCTTCTCATTCCTCGTCGGCTGGGAGCTCATGTCACTGACCTCCTGGGCGCTCGTGATCAGCGAGCATCGCTCGCCCGAGAACCGGCGCGCCGCCAATGTCTATCTCGTCATGGCCACCGGCGGCGCATTCGCGCTGTTGCTCGCCTTCGGGCTTCTGGCGGGCTCGACGGGTCAATATGCGTTCGAGGCGATGCGCCGCGCCACGGGCCATGGGCTCGGCCCGGCGGTGCTGCTGCTGGCGCTGGTGGGCGCCGGCTCCAAGGCGGGTCTGGTGCCGCTGCACGCCTGGCTGCCGCTCGCGCACCCCGCGGCACCCAGTCACGTCTCGGCGCTCATGAGCGGGGCGATGACGAAGGTGGCGATCTACGGATTCATCCGTCTGGTCTTCGACCTGGCCGGTCCGCCCGCCTGGTGGTGGAGCCTGCCGGTGCTGGTGATCGCGGCCGCCACCGCTCTGCTCGGGGTTCTCCATGCGCTGATGGAACACGATCTGAAGCGCCTGCTCGCCTATCACACCGTCGAGAACATCGGCATCATCTTCATCGGGCTGGGACTGGCGCTCGCCTTCCACGCCAGCGACCTGCCGCTCGCGGCCGCGCTGGCGCTCACCGCGGCGATCTTTCACGTCTTCAACCACTCCCTTTTCAAGAGCCTGCTGTTCATGGGTGCGGGCAGCGTGCTCGGCGCCAGCGGTGAGCGCGACATGGAGCGGCTCGGCGGCCTGATTCACCGCATGCCGGTCACCGCAGTCGCGTTCCTGGCCGGATGCGTCGCGATCTCGGCGCTGCCCCCCTTCAATGGCTTCGTGTCCGAATGGCTGACGTTTCAGGCGATCCTGCTGAGTCCGCAGCTGCCCCATTGGGTGCCGCGACTGGTGGTGCCGGCCGTCGGGGCGACGCTCGCCTGCTCGGCGGCGCTCGCGGCGGCCTGTTTCGTCAAGGCGTTCGGCATGACATTCCTGGGCCGGCCGCGCTCCGCGACGGCCGCTACAGCCCGCGAGACGGATGGCTGCTCCCTGACGAGCATGCTGCTGCTCGCGCTGCTGTGCCTGCTGGCCGGCCTCATGCCGGGCTTCGTCATCGACGCGCTCTCGCCGGTGACGCACCTGCTGGTCGGCGCGCGGCTCGCGCCGCAGGCCGCGCAGCCCTGGCTGCGCATCGCGCCCGTCGATGCGGCGCGCGGCGCCTACGACGGTGCGCTGGTGTTCGGCATGATCCTCGTTGGCGCCGGGGTGATGGCCTTCATGGTCCGCCGCGTTGCTGCGCGCGCGTTGCGCCGGTCCGCCGCGTGGGACTGCGGCTTCCCGGACGCCAGTCCCGCCACCCAGTACAGCGCGACCAGCTTCGCGCAACCCATCCGCCGGGTGTTCGGCAGCGTCATCTTTCGCGCGCGCGAGCACATCACCATGGCCAGGCCCGGCGACACCGGCGCCAGCCGGCTGCAGCTCGAGCTGCACGACACCGTGTGGGAGGCGCTCTACGCGCCGCTCATCCGCTGGGTCGCATACGGCGCCGAGCGCCTGAACCGGCTGCAATTCCTGACGATCCGCAAATATCTGACGATCGTGTTCGTCGCACTGATCGTGCTGCTGATCATCGTGGCGGCGTACCGATGAGGCCGGGCTGGCTTACCCAGCTGCTGCAGGCCGCGCTGGTGCTCGCGCTCGCGCCGCTGCTGTCGGGCGTGACCCGCAGGATCCGCGCGCGTCTGCTGCGGCGGCGCGGCTCGCCGCTCCTGCAGCCCTACCGCGACCTGCTGAAGCTGATCCGCAAGGAGGCCGTGGTTGCCGACAACGCCTCGTGGCTGTTCCGGGTGGCGCCCTATCTCATCCTCGGCGCCACCTGGGCGGCCGCCGCGCTGGTACCGACCTTTGCCACCGGGCTGCCGTTCAGTGCCGCGGCCGACATCATCGTCATCGTCGCATTGCTCGGCACCGCGCGCTTTCTGCTGGCGCTGGCGGGCCTCGACGTCGGCACCAGCTTCGGCGGCATCGGCGCGAGCCGCGAAATGCTGTTTGCCTCGCTGGCCGAGCCGGCGATGCTGATGGCCGTCTTCACCCTGTCGGTGTTCGCCGGCTCCACCGAGCTGTCCTCGATCTCCGCCTATATGCAGACCGCCGGCGTGGGAATCAACATCTCCCTGGCGCTCGCACTGGTGGCGCTCATCATCGTCTCGATCGCCGAGAACGGCCGCATTCCAGTCGACAATCCGGCCACGCACCTGGAACTGACCATGGTGCACGAGGCCATGGTGCTGGAATACTCGGGGCGTCATCTGGCGGTGATCGAGCTGGCGGCGGCCGTGAAGCTGCTGCTGTACCTGTCGCTGATCGCCTGCGTGTTCACGCCGTGGGGCACGGCCATCGCGGGAGCCGGCGTGCTCCACTACGCCATCGGGCTGGCCGCCTATGTTCTGAAGCTCGCGCTGCTGGCGTTGCTGCTGACGCTGTTCGAGACGGCGATCGCGAAGATGCGCGTGTTTCGCGTGCCGGAGTTCCTCGGCATCGCGCTGATGCTCGGATTGCTCGGCACGATCCTGCTGTTCGTCTCCAGGGTGCCCCGATGAGCGCGCTGGACAGCGACATCGCCCACCTGCTGGCCGGCTCCATGGTGCTGGTGAGCTTCATGCTGCTGTATCAGGACCGCATGTTTGCGCTGCTGAACGTGTTCGCGCTGCAGGCCTACGTGCTCGCATTCTCGGTGGCCTGGCAGGCCTACCTGCAGCGTGCGCCGCACCTGTACATCACCGCCCTGATTGCGCTGCTGTTCAAGGGCATCATCATCCCGGTCGCGCTGCGGCGCATCATCGTGCGGCTGGGAATTCATCGCACCATCGAGCAGGCCCTGAGTATCGGACCGACGATGCTGTTCGGCATCGCGCTGGTCGGACTGTCGATCATCGTCATGTTGCCGGTGACCCAATCACAGGGAGCGTTCGTGCGCGAGGATCTGGCGTTCGCGCTGTCGGTGGTGCTGCTGGGGTTTCTGATGATGGTCACGCGCCGCAACGCGGTCAGTCAGGTGATCGGGTTCATGTCGCTCGAGAACGGTCTGGTGCTCGCCGCCACGGGGGCGCGCGGCATGCCGCTGGTGGTGGAGATCAGCGTGGGCTTCTCGGTGCTGATCGCCTTCATCGTCATCGGCATCTTTCTGTTCCGTATCCGCGAGCGCTTCGACACGGTCGACCTGCAGGCGCTGGACATGTCGCGCGGAGAAGCGACGTGAGCCCGTCCGTCGGGCAGATGGCCCTCGGCGCCCTGCTCGGCATCCCGGCGGCCGGTGCGCTGCTGCTCGCGGCGATCGCGCGCTACCGGCTCGCATCCATCGTCAATGTGACGCTGTGCGCACTGACGCTCGCCTGTGCCGCCGTGCTGTGCGCCTATCGTCCCGCCCCCTCGCCGTATCTGCTGGTCGACGATCTGAACACCGTGTTCCTGGTGGTCGGCGCGCTCGTGGGGTTCAGCACCAGCGTCTTCAGCGCCGGCTACATCGCACACGAGCTGCAGACGGGCAGACTCTCGCCGCGTGACGTGCGTTTCTACCACGCCATGTACCAGCTGCTGATGTTCGGGCTGAATCTCGCGCTGGTGGCCAACAACATCGGCCTGATGTGGGTGGCCATCGAGCTGGCGACGCTCACCACGGTGGTGATGGTGGGGATGTACCGTACCAACGAGGCGCTCGAGGCGGCCTGGAAGTACTTCATTCTGGCCTCGGTCGGCATCGCGCTGGCGCTGTTCGGCACGATATTGGTGTACCTGGCCGCGCAGGAGCGGCTCGGGCAGGGAGTGGTCGCGATGGCATGGGATCGGCTCGTGCTGAACTCGCACGGCTTCGATCCCGCGCTGCTGAATCTGGCGTTCGTGTTCCTGCTGCTGGGCTATGGGACCAAGGTGGGTCTGGTTCCGGTGCACGCCTGGCTGCCGGACGCGCACGCCGAGGGCCCCACGCCGATCTCGGCGGTGCTCTCCGGGCTGCTGCTGAATGTGGCGCTGTTCGCGCTGCTGCGCTTCAAGCTCATCATGGCGGGCAACCCCCGGGTGCTGTCCCCCGGGCCGATGATGATCGCCATGGGGCTGATCTCGCTCGGCTTTGCGGGCTTCATGATCTTTCGACGTCGCGACATCAAACGGCTGTTTGCGTATTCGTCGATCGAGCACATGGGCATCATCACGCTGGCCTTCGGTCTGGGTGGGCCGCTGGCGAGCTTCGCGGGACTGCTGCAGATGGCGATGCACAGCCTGACGAAATCCGCGATCTTCTACGGCGTCGGTTACGTCTCGCAGCTGGAGGGCACGCAGCGCATCGACGACATCCGCGGCCTCACGCACAGCGCGCCGCTGCTGGGCGGCCTGCTGGTGGTCGCGGTGCTGGCCATCGCGGGGCTGCCTCCCTTCGGGGTGTTCACCAGCGAATTTCTGCTGGTGACCTCCACCTTCGTGCGCTCGCCGTGGCTCGCGGTGCTGCTGGTGATCGGCCTGCTGATCGCATTCAGTGCGCTGATCCTGCGGCTGCACGCGCTGGCCTTCG
>Ga0335074_10003188_pt1 | contig 22330 bp, 15 predicted proteins | sample Lox_Sample_23_FD_206715 | JGI IMG/M metagenome (GOLD analysis project Ga0335074, IMG submission 206715) | Soil microbial communities from Loxahatchee National Wildlife Refuge, Florida, United States - Lox_Sample_2.3 | ecosystem: Environmental > Terrestrial > Soil > Wetlands | place: USA...
CGAGAACGGCCCGTCCACGAGCCCGCGGCCGAGGGCGTAGCGCGCCCAGGTGGTCGTGAGCCGCCCTCCGGCGGTCGTCTCCGAGATGAGCCCCCAGACGAACGGGTTGGTCGTCGGGATCACGGCCCCGTTCGGCCCGATCGCGGCGGCGTGTCGGCCGACCGTCCAGCGGCCGACGGCCCGGACCGCGAGGTAGACCGCGAAGTACACCGCGAGCCCGTCGACGGTCGCGAGGTACAGCGCGAAGGCGACGTGGTTCCGCTCGATCCCGAGCAGCACGTAGAACGAGACGGCGGAGAACGCCGTCATGAACAGGTTCACCGCCCGGTCCGCGTCGAGCCGGAGCAGCTTCTTCGAGAACGGCAGGAGCGGCGGGACGGCGAAGTTCGTGAAGCCGTCGAGCGCGATGTGGGTGAGGCCGCCGATCTCCATCACGACGAAGTAGACGAACGGCGACCCCGGCGCGAGGAGCGGCGCCAGGAGCGCCCCCGCGACCGCCATCGCCGTGACGCCGACGAACGAGTGGGTGATGCCGCGGTGGCGGAACAGCGGGAACCGGCGGGCGACGAGGAACAGGAGCGCGTCGGCGTCGGGGAGCCCGCCCGCGAGCGCCCCGGCCGCGAGGTACTGCGGCTGGAAGCCGACGAGGCCGAAGGTGACCAGATAGGCGAACAGGACGTGCGTGAGGAGGTCCACGGAGGTCGGAGGGGCCCTACAGGAGCCCCTCCTCCATCACCTCGACCGACTCGACGTGGGGGATCTTCGCGAGCGCCTGCTCGGTCGAGTCGAGCACCCCGCCCGCGTCGTCCATCACGACGGAGACGAGGAGCGACTTGAGCCCGAAGGCGATGTCCTTCACCTGCATGCCCCGGATCGTGACGCCCTTCGGGACGCCGGCGCGGACCGCCTCGGCGACCGACTTCAGATCGGTCTCGACGCCCTGGGGCATCAGCCGGAAGAGGACGGCGACCTGACCCACGGGACCCCCTCCCTACGGCCCTTCGAAGCCGCACCGAGGGCAGTGGTAGATCACGCTCTGGTCGCGGCAACGGGCGTGGCGGCCGATCGTCTCGGCGCCGCACTGGGGGCAGAGGAACTGGGTGCCGCCCGGCGACGGGAGCGCGGCGCCGCACGACGTGCACCGGAGCTCGGCGCCGGGCGCGGGATGCGGAGCGGGGCTCGACATGGACCTACCGGCGCGTGACGCCGCGCCGGCGCGCGGCCACTCGGGTGACCAATATAAAGAGCACGCCGATGAACGCGACGGCGCCCGCGGCGTACCAGATCGTGTAGTTCGGCGCCGCCGGCGCCACGTAGAACGACTCCGAGAAGACCGTCGAACCGTTCGCGAACGTGACGAGCCCGTGCTCCTGCGCGAGGGAGATCGAGAACGTGTGCCAGCCCGAGCCGAGGCCCCCCGTGACGTACGAATAGGCGAGGTCGTAGGTGCCGCCGGCCGTCATCGAGGGGACCTCGACCGTCCCCACGACGGTGCCGTCGAGCGCGACCTGGACGGTGAAGGCGAGGAGGTCGGCGGTCGAGCGGTCGACGAGCGTCGCCGCCACGACGTACGGCTGGACGACCCGCACCTGGTAGGAGAAGTTGATCGACGCGTTGGCGGCCCCGTACGTCGAGGAGATCATCACGTCGATCGTGAGCGTCTCCAGCACCGTCGACACCGTGAGGTTCGCGAGCGGCGACGTGAAGTCGGTGATGTTGTTGCGGGTCGGGGCGAAGACGACCCCCGTCGTGTTCGGCCCGACGACCGTCACGTAGTACGACAGGTTCCCGATCTTCGTGCCGTTCGCCGCGTACGCCGGCCCCCCGGAGCCGTTGATGTAGTAGCCGCCCGTCGAGGAGATCCCGAGGACCGACGGGCCCTGGATCGTGCCGTTCACGGGCGTCGCGCTCGTCGCGAGGTGGGAGGAGGCGTCGGCCTGCGGCGCGGAGGCGGCCCCGATCGGGCCCACCGCGAGCGCGCCGATCCCCACGACGGCGAGCAGCAGCAGCGCGACGAGCGTCGGACGCGGCCTCAGCGCTTCCACCTCCGCGAGCGGTTCCAGCGGTAGAGGAGGACCAGCCCCACGAGCGCGAGCGCCGGCACGAAGGCGAGCAGCGGCACGAGCCAGACCGGCGTGGGCGACGGCGTCCCCAGGCCCGGGCCGGTGACCGTGAGCGGCGGACCGCCGCTCGGGCTCGACGTGCCCACGACGCCGAACGGCACGGGCAGCGTCGCCGTCGACTGGACGGCCCCGCTCGCGTTGAGCACGGTCACCGAGACCGTGACCGTGCCGGGGGGCACGAAGACCGGGCCCGAGGCGTTGAGCGCGACGAGCCAGGTGACGTTCGTCTGCGCCGCCAGGAAGGCCGTGGGGCCGGTGGCGGAGGAGTTGACCCGGGCGAAGGAGAGGGCCCAGCCGAGGCCCTCCACCCGGTAGGCGTCGACCACCGAGACGCTGACGGTCTCGCCCTGGTTGCCGGTGTTGGCGAGGTAGAACGGCACCTGGGCCAGGGAGTGGCCGATCTCCGCCGGATAGGAGGCGCCGGGGGAGCCGACGGCGATCCCGTAGTAGCCGACCACGTTCACGACCGGCAGCGGGCTCACGACGCCGACGATCGTGCCCGCGCCCGTCGCGATCTCGATCGCGACGGTCGGGTGGTCGACGAGCGTCCCGCGCGGGATCGAGATCGTCGCGGTCCCCCCGATCACGCCGCCGCCGACGGGCAGCGTCACGTTCCCGAGGCTGAACGCGAACGGCCAGTACGCGGGAGCGCCGACCGGGTGGACGCTGATCGGCTCGTTGCCGCCGTTGCGGACGTTGAACGCGAAGGTGACGTTCGTGCCGCTGGGGGCCGTGACCGACGTCTGCCCGACGAGCGTGACGATCGCCCGTTGCGTGAACTGGTAGGCGAGCGCGACGACGGTCCCCTGGTTGCCGGTGACGATCGTGACGGGGGAGGTGCCGTTCGCGTACGCGGCGGCCCCGTACGGCGCTCCGACGGCGGAGGCCTGGACGGTGTAGACCCCCACCGGGAGCGCGATCGGCACCGAGGTGCCGAACGGCACCAGCGGGAAGACGGTCGAGCGCCCGAAGGCGTCGTACACGGTGAGGTTCACGCCCGAGAGCGTCGCCGCGGAGCCGTTCGGCGGGGCGACCGAGATCGTGTCGAGCCACGTCGGCGCCAGCGGGAGGACGAGCGGCGCGCTCGCGGAGGCGAGCGCGACCACCGTCGTGAAGTTCGCCAGCAGGTCCGAGACCCCGCCGCCGGACGCGTAGACCGAGTAGCTGCCCGGGAGCAGGACGGCGGAGAAGCGGCCCGCGCTCGCCGTCACGACGGTGAGGTTCGTGTACGGGTACGGACCGACGAACCGGACGGTGCCGGCGACCGGCCCGCCGTTCCCGGGGGCGATCAGGGTGCCGTTCACGTAGACCCGGCTCGTCGCCGGCACGAGCGGCACCGTGCAGACCGGGTTGCCCGAGGTCGGCGTGCAGGCCGTGCCGGCCGCCGTCGACCAGACGGCGGAGTACGTGCCGTTCGGCCCGGCGACCGTCGTGGCCGCGGTGCCGTTGGTCCCGTACGTGACCCCGAGCGGCAGCACGACCGCGAAGGTGCCGTTGGTGACGGTCGCGTGGACCGTGACCCCGCCGGGCGCGATGAGCGCGATCGTCGTGTTCGTGGCCAGGACGCTGCCGCTCGGGCGGAGCAGCGACCCGTCGATCGTCGAGGCGGCCGACTTCACCACGAGGGTCGGGACGATCGTTCCCGTGCTCGGCACGGTCACCGTCGCGAGCCCCGCGTAGAGGGTCCCGCCGGCGGTCACGTTGGCGTAGACCGAGTAGGGCCCGGGCGCGACGCGGAAGCCGGTCGTGTACGCGGACCCGTTGACCGTCACGCTGAACGTCGGCGAGGAGAGGGCGACCGTCGTCGCGGTCGCGGTCGTGCCGGCCGGCAGCGAGAGCGTCCCGGAGACGTTCACGAGACCCTGCAGCGGCACCGCGAAGGCGGCCGTCGCGGCCCCGAGCGGGACGGTGAGGGGCAGGCTCGTCGGGAGGCGGTAGATCACGCTCGCGTTCCCCGTGTTCGCGAACGCGCTGACGAGGTAGGTGCCGGGCGTCACCGAGAACGTCCCCGAGGCGCCGCTCAGCACCGAGCGGGACGTCGCCGAGAGGCTCGTCGCGGTGAGGTTCACCTGCGCGGACGTGCCGCCGGGGAGGCCGGTCACGCGGAGCGTGAGCGCGACCGGGACGAGGCCGACCGGGAAGGTCGTGAGGCCCGCGAGCCCGGTGGGCGAGTAGTTGCACTGGGACGCCGAGGAGAATCCGGGGGCCCCGGCGACGACGCAGTACGACCCGGCCGAGATCGGCAGCGTTGACGGGACGAAGACGCCGACGCCGCCCGAGGCGTTGGCGTAGCTCGGGACCGCGGCGCCGCCGACCCCGAAGGAGACGACGACCTGCGCCGCCGCCGCCGGGAACAGCGAGCCGTTGGCGAGCACGGTCCCGACCGCGAAGTGGGCCGCGACCGCCGGCGAGGGAGCGAGCGCGAGCGCGGTCGGGCTCGAGAGGGCGGTCGAGGCGAGCGCCGCGTAGGCGCCGACCGGGGAGGCCAGGTTCCCGCGCAGCGCGAGGACGGAGTAGGTGCGGCCGGCCGGGAGGTAGAAGGCGAACGCGCCGGTCCCGTTGGCGGCGGCCGCGAGCGCCACGGCGCCGTTCGGCGCGTACGCGAGCACGACCGTCGACGTCCCGACCCCGGTGGGCCCGCCGGCGGCGACCGTGCCGCCGAGCCGGACGGCGGAGGCGAGGGCGATCGGGACGATCGAACGGCTGCCGGCCGTGACGTTCGTGACGGCGAGGCCCGCGTCGAGCGACGTTCCCACGTACCCGAGCGCGTAGACGGAGTAGGCGCCGTACGGGAGCGTCGCGGTGGCGAGCCCGTTCGCCGCGGTCGTCACGACGGTCCCGTTCGCGATGTCCGAGCCGAGCGTCGCGAGCGGCGACGTGCTCTGGTTCGAGAGGTCGGGGTACGGGAGGAAGCGGACCGGGACCCCGGCGGCCGGCACGCCTCCGGCCGTGACGGCGACCGTCACGGGGGCGCTCGGAACGATCGCGAGGTTGAGGGTGAGGTTGGTCCCGGGGCTCGCGATGGCCGCGAAGGCGCCGGCCGACCGGGAGGCGGTGCCCGGCAGGGAAGCGATCACCGTGTAGTTGCCGGGGCCGAAGCCCGCGATCGTGTAGTTCCCCTTCGGCCCGGTCGCGTTATAGACCGGGGCGAGGCCGCCCGAGACCGTGACCCGCGCCCCGACGACCGGCACGCCGTTCTGCGTGACCGTTCCGTGGATCTGGCCCGAGGCGAGCCCGTACGAGGCGTTCGTCGGCGACGCGGGGGTGGCGGTGACCGGGTTCTCGCTGTAGTTGTGGCCGGCGTACAGCACGCTCACGTTGTAGCTCCCCGGCGCGACGGTCGGCAGGTAGAACGAGCCCGACAGGTCGGTCGTCGTCGTGATCGCGCTCGCGTTCCGCGCGCCCCAGAGCACGACCTTCGCTCCCGCGACCAGCGGCTCCCCGCTCACGAAGCTCGTGTTCGTGCCCGTCTGCCAGTAGACCTGCCCCTGGACCGTGGCCGAGGGGAGGACCGTCGTCAGGGCGAGGTTCGGAGCGGCGTAGGAGAGGCCCAGCGCGTTCGAGACCGTGAGGTTGAGGCTCTTCACCAGGACCGAGTCCTGCTGGGTGAGCGGGTTGAACGTCCCGACGGTGATGTTGACCGTGTCGTTCCCCGGCGGGAGGACGAGCGAGTACGACCCGTCCGACGCCGTCACGGTCGTCATGTGCGGGATCCCCCAGCCGTCGTCGACCGTCACCCGGGCCCCGGCCACGGGCGCCCCGTTGGGGAGCGTGAGGTCGCCGAGCAGCGTCTGCCCGGGGTAGTACTCGAGGAAGCTCTCGCCGCCGCCGAAGTAGGCGCTCGCGGAGAGGTCCGCGGTCCCGCTGCCGCTCGCCGCGAGCGCTTCGGCCGTGGGCCGGTTCGTCGCGGCGAAGCAGGAGGAGCTGTACGAGGCGTTCGCCTGCGGGCAGTAGTAGGCCGTCTGGTAGACGACCTCGAAGTGCTGGAGCATCCAGCCCGGCTCGATCGACGCGTTGAGGGAGAGGCCCGGGATCCCCGGCCCCAGCCCCGCCTGCGTGCCGTTGTAGCCGAAGTAGATGCGGTAGATCATCGAGTTGTAGAACGGCGCGAAGTAGTTGATCGAGTACGAGACCGCGCTCACCCCCGCCGGGAGCGTCGCGGGGGTGTAGGTGATCCCGTTCGAGCCGAGCACGGTGACGTTGAAGTACGTCTCCGGCGACCCCGACGAGTCGATGAGGCGGCCCGTGAGGTCGGCGGGCGCGTAGTAGATCCCGGTGTCGGAGTAGCTGAACGGGATGAGGCGGGAGTCCGTCATCGCGTAGCGGATCGAGGTCCCCGTGTACGACTGGATGTCGTTGTAGACGCGGGCGACGCCGCTCAGCGGCAGCGCCTGCGCGATGTAGTAGGAGACGGCCATGAACATCGCGTTCTGCGTCGTCAGGGTCGCGGCGTCGACGGGGAGGTACGTCGCCGGGTTCTGGACGACCAGGGAGTAGTCGGACGACCAGTTGACGAGGTAGCCGTGGAGCCGGGTGGCGTTGAGCCCGTCCTGGGCGAGCACGCTCGTGAGCGCCGGCGGGAGCGCCCCGGTGCCGTAGACGCCGTTGAGGAGCGTCGCGGCGAGCACGCCGATCGCGACCGACTCGTTCTGGGCGAGCAGGAACTGGCCCGCCGGGTCGATGCCGTTCTGGAAGTTGTCGGCGACGCTCGGGTGCTGGCCCTGGTCGATCGCCTGGAACCCGTAGTCCCACCAGCTCACGAACGCCGGACGTTGGGGAGCGGGCACGTTCGTGTCCTGCTGCGCGAGCCAGTTGTAGCCCGCGCTATCGTACTGGTTCGGGGTGTCGATCGAGGAGCCGGCGGCGCCGAAGTAGTAGGAGCTCGGGGTCGAGGTGTTCAGCTGCAGCCACGACGGCAGCGTCGCGCCGACCTGGTCGCCGTACTGGGCCTTCGTGTTCCCCGGGATCCCGGCGTCGATGCTGACCCAGACGTTCGGCAGGAGCAGCGCGAGGACGAGGGCGAGCACGAGCACGTGGCGCGCCTTGAACGCCTTGCGGAACGCGGCGAGCTGGCTGCGTCGGTCGGAGAGCGAGACGACGGTCCGCCGAAGCTCGGGATACGAGCCCACGTCGAGCGCCCGACGGATCGCCTCCGCCGGGAGCAGCGCGAAGATCGGGGAGCCGAGCAGGAAGAACTTCGCCGCCGAGATCGGCAGGTAGATCGAGAGGACGGCGAAGACGAGGAAGACGACGTGGACCCGCTTGAAGCGGCCCCGGACGAGGAGGTAGAGGAAGACGGCGAGGCCGACGAACGCCACGAAGAACGTGATCACCCCGTAGCCGAGCACGAGGGAGTCGATCGACGGCGCCTGGGCCTCGGCGACCGTCGAGTAGACGAGCGTCTTCACGAAGTAGCCCTGCCCGGTGATCACGGTGGTGAACAGCCCGGGGTTCACGAGGTCGAGCCCGGCGGCGCCGGCCGCGATGAGCCCGGCCATCAGCGGGATCGAGAAGACCCACGGCGTGTCCCGCAGCATCAGGAACGGGAGCAGCAGGACGAGCGTGCCGAAGTAGAGGAGCGCCTGGAGCAGGAAGAACGTCTCGAACCCCGAGAACGACGACTGGTACTGGACGAAGTAGTAGGGCAGCTCCATCGGGAACGCCACCAGGCCCACGATCCACGCGGCGACGTAGAGCCCGAACGAGTCGACCCGACGGATCCGCTCCACGATCATCGAGACGAGGAGCGAGAGGGCGATCACCACGACGACGTAGGTGTACCCCTGCCAGGCGAGGGCGGTCGCCCCCATCGACACACCGGTGAAGACGGCCCACTTCACGGCGGTCCGTTCGGTGCGGAGGAAGCCCCGCAGCGCCGGGAGGAACTGGCGGGGGCGCCGATAGCTCTCGACCCAGCGCCGACTGCCGACGGCCCGCACCGTGCGGAGGTACGCGTAGACCGTGACCAGGATGAAGAACGTGTAGAAGGAGAGGTAGTTCGCGTAGCCGAAGATCGACGAGTCGATGTTCGCGGAGAGGAACGGATAGATGAGGGCCGCGATGAGCCCCATCCGCCGGTTGCTCACCTCCTTGCCGATGAGGTAGACCGGGAACACGCCGAGCGCGGCCCAGAGCGGCGCCTGCAGATCGAGGAACCACGCCCCCGCGTTGACGGCGTTCCCGCCGAACGCCGGGGCGAAGATCATGCCGAGGATCGCGTTCATCCAGTCGAACAGCGGCTCGCGCGGATTGATCGCGCCGACGGGGAAGCGGAGCAGCGGGTCGTGGATCAGGTTCGTGTGGTTGAGGATGATGAACGACATCACGCGCGAGTGGTAGTACGAGTCGGAGCCGCCCGCGTAGCTGTACAGCGCCCCGTACTGCGCGATGATCGGGTACGTCCAGATCGTGCGGACCGCCATCGCGACCGCGAACGCCGTGAGCAGGATCGCCACGGTCCATCCGTGGCGGCTCCACCACCCCGTCGAGGTCGACTCCATACGCGGCCGCTTCGCTCCTGAACCGGCGGCGCGCGAGACCGGGGGGGCCTATAAATAGCCACCCCCCGAACGGGGAAAATTCCTCTCGCCACAGGCGGCCGGAGCCCGGCCCGGGCCGGTTCAGGGACCCGCGCGGAACCGATAGAACGTGCGGCCGTCGCCGAGCGCGTACGGTTCGACGCGGACGCGCTCGCCCACCGCCAGCGCGTTCCACGGACGGCCCTCGATCCGGCCGAAGATCCGGAGCGGCACGCCGTCGAGGTCCACGAGGCCTACCGAGAACGGGACCTCGTCCTCCATCCCGATCGGCGCCCCCGCGAGCACGGCGCTGAAGGCGTAGAGGCGTCCGCCCTCCGGGAGATCCACCCACTCGAGCTCCCCGCCGTGGCACTTCGGGCACGCCGTGCGGGGCGGCCAGTGCACGAGGCCGTCCCGGGGACAGCGGGTCGTCGAGAGACGGCCGGCGCGCAGCCGCTCGAAGAAGCGGGCGAGCCGGGTCTCCCGCTCGGTCTCGAGCGGGAAGAAGTCGAGCAGGAACGGAAGCTTCGCCCGCGCCGTCGGCCGCGGCGCGGCCGGGGGCGCCGGCGGGGTCCGCGGCGCGACGGCGGCGGGGCGGGGTCGGCGCGGCCGCGCTGCCTCCGTCACGCCGCCCGCCCCCGTTGGTAGACCATGAGCGAGTGGACGTTCGCCGAGCCCGAGAGGTTGTGCACGAGCGCCCACTCCGGATCCGGCACCTGTCGGGCCGGTGGCACGGTCTGGGCGAACTGCTGGAAGACCTCCACCGCCTGCGCGATCCCGGTGGCGCCGAGCGGGTGGCCGCAGCCCAGGAGCCCGCCGCGCGGGTTGACGACGAGGTCGCCGCCGATCGCGCCGCGGCCGTCGGCGGCGAACGGTCCCCCCTCCCCGGCCCCGCAGAGGCCGAGGGCCTCGTACTCGACGATCTCGGAGATGGAGAAGCAGTCGTGGAGCTCGGCGAGGTCGAGCTGCTGGGCCGAGATGCCGGCGCTCTGGAGGGCCTCGCGGGCGGCGTGCTTCATGCCGGCCCAGTCGGTCAGCGAGCCGGCGTGCGCGAGGTTGTGGAAGTCGGAGTACTGCCCCGTCCCGCGGATCCACGCCGGCGTGTCCGTGTAGTCCCCCACCCGCTCCTCGGCGGCGAGGACGACCGCGGCGGCCCCGTCGGTCATCGACGAGCAGTCCCCGAGGCGGAGCGGCGGCGCGACCACGGGCAGGCGCAGGAGCTTGTCGCGGGCGAACGTCTTCGCGTAGAACTGGGCGTGGGGGTTCGTGTTCGCGAACCGGTGGTTCTTCTCCGACACCGCCGCGAGCTGCTCCTCGGTCGTCCCGTACTCGAGCATGTGGCGCTGGGCGACCATGGCGAAGAACGGGGGCGCCGTCGCCCCGTGGGGGCCGTCCCAGGCGCGGTCCATGACGCAGCCCATGGCGCTGTTCGCCTCGGCCATCGACGGGAGGTTCATCTTCTCCACGCCGACCGCGACCGCGACGTCGGAGAGCCCGGCGGAGATCGCCGCGTAGGCGCTCCGGATCGCCGACTGGCCGGAGGCGCAGGCGAGCTCCGTGCGCTGGAGGATCTTCCGCGGCGTGAGCCCCATCTGCTCGGCGGCGTACGGGGCGACGTGGGACTGGAAGGCGAACCGCTCGGGCTCGGCCGCGCCGACGAACAGCGAATCGACGTCCTCGGCCCGCAGCTCCGGGGCGTCGCGGAACAGCGCGGCGCCGACCTCCTGCGCCATCTCGCCCCAGGTCGTCGGCCGGACCCCGAAGTCGGTGGTCGTCCCGGCGACGAGGGCCACGCGGCGGGCGGTCATCGCGCCTCCGCGCGGATCCCCGCCACGACCCGGTCGCCCGCGGCGGAGGTCGAGGCGGTCCCCCCCTGGTCGTAGGTGCCCGCGCCGCCGTCGGCGAGCGTGCGCGCGAGGACGCGTTCCAGCCGGTCCGCCTGGGCGGCGAGGGACCGGTCCTGGTGGCGCTCCCCGAGCCAGCGGAGCATCTGCTCGATCGCGAAGAACGTGGCGTACGGGTTGACCTGGTTCTTGCCGGCGTACTTGGGGGCGCTCCCGTGCACCGGCTCGAACATCCCGTGCCCGTCGCCGAGGTTGGCCCCGGCGGCGAACCCCATCCCCCCCTGGAGGACGGCGGCGAGGTCCGTGACGATGTCGCCCATCATGTTCGTCGCGACGACCACGTCGAAGCGCTCGGGGTTGCGCACGAGCCACTGGCAGAACGCGTCGACGTAGGCGTAGTCCCTCTCGATCTCGGGAAACTCGGCCGCGACCCGGTCGAACGTCTCGCGGAAGAAGCGGCAGCCTTCCATGACGTTCGACTTGTCGACGCAGGTGACCCGCCGCACGCCGTCCTCCGGGGCCCCCCGAGGTCGCGCCCGCGCGAGCTCGAACGCGCGGCGGATCACCCGCTCCGACCCCTTCCGGGTGATGAGGCGGGTGTCCACCGCGACCTCGGTCGCACCCCCGCGCGAGAGGCGCCCGCGGGCCGGAGTGTAGAGGTCCTCCGTGTTCTCCCGGACGATCACCAGGTCGACGTTCCGCGGGGTCCAGACCTGACGGTACTCTCCGCTGATCCGGTGCGTCACGCCGTCGTAGAGCTTGCAGGGGCGGACGTTCGCGTACAGGTCGAGCCCTTCGCGGAGCCCGAGCACCAGGGCGCGCCCCGCGATGTCGCCGTTCGGGAGCCGGGCGCCCGGCCACCCGACGGCGCCGAGGAGGATCGCGTCGGCCCGGTGCGCGGCCGCCTCGCCCTCGGGGTCCCACTCGCGCCCGGTGCGGAGGAAGTACTGGCCGCCGCCGGCGTACTGCGTGGTCGTCCACGGGCTCGGCCCCCCTTCCGCGAGGGCGGCGAGCACCCGCTCGCCCTCCCGGATCACCTCGGGACCGGTGCCGTCGCCGGGAAAGACCGCGATCTCGTAGCCGCCGGGCTTCATGGGGCCGCCGGGGCGCCCGCCGCCCGCCGGGCCTCGAGCTCGCGGCGGACCTGCTCCACGAGACCGCCCGCCTCCAGGAGCTGAACGAGGTGGGCCGGCAGCGCAGGGAAGTGGACCGCGGCGCCCGTGGTAAGGTTCGTGATCCGGCCCGCGCCCATCTCGATCCGCGCCCGGTCCCCCTTCGCAAAGATCGCCCGAACGCCGGGCGCCTCGATCGCCGGAAGACCGAGGTTGATCGCGTTCCGGAAGAAGATGCGGGCGAACGAGTCCGCGAGCACGGCGCCGACGCCGATCGCGACCATCGCCTGGGGGGCGTGCTCGCGGCTCGAGCCGCTGCCGAAGTTCACGTCGGCGACGAGGATGTCGCCCGCCTCCGCCTCTTGCGCGAACTCGGGCAGCGCGATCTCGAAGACGTGCTTCTTGAGCTCCTGGGGGTCGATGATCGTGAGGTACTTGCCGGAGATGATCTGGTCGGTGTCGACATCGCGGCCGAGCGTCCAGACCCGGCCCTCGATCACGTCCTTCACCGGCGCCTCCTACAGGAACTCGCGGGGGTCCGCGATCTCCCCGCGGATCGCCGTCGCGACGACCGCCGCCGGGCTCATCAGGTAGATCCGGGCCTCCTTCGCCCCCATCCGCCCGGGGAAGTTCCGGTTGGACGACGACGCGCACGTCTCGTCCGGGGCGAGGATGCCCATGTTCCCGCCGAAGCACGCCGAACAGCTCGAGTTCGTGAAGACGGCCCCCGCGTCGGTGAACGTCGCGATCAGCCCTTCCTTGAGGCACTGGTCGTAGATCTTGGTCGACGCGGGCGAGACGATGAACCGGACCCCTTTCGCGACCTTCGCGCCGCGCATGAGCGCCGCCCCCTCGCGGATGTCCTCGATCCGGGCGTTGGTGCAGGAGCCGAGGAACGCCTGATCGATGCGCACGTGCTCCTTCGCGACGTCGGGCAGCGGCCGCACGTTGTCCGGGGAGTACGGGCAGGCGACCATCGGCGGCATGCCGTCGACGTCGACCTCGACCGTGCGCTCGTAGGCCGCATCGGCGTCGGAGAACAGCGGATGCATCGGGTGCTTCGCGACCGGCGCGAGGTAGTCGTAGGTCGTCTGGTCGGGCCCGACGATCCCGGTCTTCGCCCCCATCTCGGTCGTCATGTTGCAGATCGTGAACCGCTCGGGCATCGAGAGTCCGCGGACCGTGGGCCCGGTGTACTCGACCGCCTTGTACGTCGCCCCCGTCGTCTTCACCTCGCCGAGGACGCGCAGGACGAGGTCCTTCGCGGTCACCCCGGGGCCGAACCGGCCCTTCACCTCGACACGGATCGACGACGGCACCTTGAGCCAGATCTTCCCGAGCGCGAGGACGGCGGCCATCTCGGTCGGTCCGATCCCCGCCGCGACCGCGCCCATGGCCCCCAGCATGTTCGTGTGCGAGTCCGTGCCGACGGCGAGGTCCCCCGGCACGACCCAGCCGTTCTCCGCCAGGATCTGGTGGCAGATCCCGTGGTTGCCGACGTCGTAGAAGTGCGGGAGCCCCGTCTCGGCGGCGAACTTGCGGAGGATGCGGTGGAGCACCGCGGCGCCCTCCGTCGACGCCGGGACCCAGTGGTCGATGGCGATCACGACCCGGTCCGGGTCCCAGACCCGCTCCGCGCCCATCTGGTGGAACGGGGCCACGGTCTGCGCTCCCTGCTCGTGCATCATGGCGAGGTCGACCGCGCCGTCGACGATCTGGCCGGGCACGACGCGGTCCTCGTGGGCCGCCCGCGCGAGCACCTTCTCGGCGATCGTCATGCCGTGGCCGTTCGCCCCGGTCATGCGCTCACCGGGCGGATCCCGACCGCCTCGACCATCGCCCAGAACTCCGCGTCGGAGATGCCCGGCCGGTCGAAAAGCGTTCGGTACTCGGCCAGGAAGCGGACGAGGTCCTCCTTCGTGCGGGACTCCGCGGCGTTCTTCACCCGCTGCAACAGCTCCGCCAGCACCGGGTCGGGGACGGAGATCCCGCGCTCCTTGAGCTTCTCGACCAGCGCCGCCTTGCCGGTGTGCTTCCCCAGGATCATCTGGCGCTCCCGGCCCACCACGCTCGGCTGGAGCGGCTCGTAGGTGAGCGTGTGCGCGAGGATGCCGTGCGTGTGGATGCCGGCCTCGTGCGAGAAGGCGTTGGCCCCGACGAGCGGCTGATGGACGCCGATCGGGACCCCGGAGAGCTCCTCGACGAGCCGGGACAGCTCGAACAGCTGGCTCGTGTCGACCCCGGTGCGGACGCCGTACAGCGACTCCAGCGCGAGGACGACCTCCTCGAGCGACGCGTTGCCGGCCCGTTCGCCGAGGCCGTTCACGCAGACGTGGGGGGCGCGGGCCCCCATCTCGACGGCCGCGAGCGTGTTCGCGGTCGCGAGGCCGAAGTCGTTGTGGCAGTGGACCGAGAGGTCCTTCGGGCCGACTCGGCGGACGAACTCGCCCAGGTACCAGCGGAACGTGAGCGGCGTCATGATCCCGACGGTGTCCGCGACGACGAGGCGGTCGGCGCCCTCGGCCTGCACCGCGCGGTAGAGGCGCTCTACGAAGTCGAACGGGGCCCGGACCGTGTCCTCCGTCACGAAGGCGACGTGGAGCCCGGCCTGCTTCGCCTGCCGTACGGTCGCCACCGAGGCGGCGAGGACCTCCTCCTCGGTCATCTTGAGCTTGTAGCGGAGGTGGACCTGGCTCGCGGCGACGAAGATCGCGATGTGGCGCACGCCGCTCTTCACCACGGCGTCGACGTCCGCGGGCACCGTCCGGGCCGCGGCGAGCACCTTCGCCCGGAGGCCGGCGGACGCCAGCAGCCGGACCGCCCGGGCCTCCTCGGCCGAGACGACGGGGATCCCGGCGTTGAGCACCCCGACCCCCACGGCCGAGAGCTTCTCCGCGATGCGGAGCTTCTCTTCGGGGGTGAAATGCACCCCCGGCATCTGCTCGCCGTCGCGGAGCGTCTCGTCCCAGATCTCGATCGACTCCGGGAGGTGCCGGTCCGACGCCGTGCGCGGGTGGTAGTTCTCCACGAGCCGGTCGGAGGACATCGGCCGTCGAGCGGCGTCCGGACTGTTAACCTTTGGCGCCCCGGGCCGCCCCGGACGCGCGTCGCCCGGCCCGGCGCCACCGCCGAGATGTGCTCTTAAATAGCCACCGGTGCTGAAACCGGTACAAGTCGACTTTCGACCTGTCGGAGCAACCACTATGACCACTCCCGCCGCGCACGCCACGCCCTCCCCGCTGACCGCCGAATCGGGCCCGGGCGCCCCTCGGCCCGCGATCGAGCTCGCCGACCTCAGCGTGATGATCGGGGGCCAGGGCGGCGACGGAACGCTGACGGTCTCCGACCTTCTCGGCCGGTACTTCCGGAAGCGGGGCCTCTACGTCTACACCTCGCGCAACGTGCTCTCCCGGATCCGCGGCGGCCACGCCGACGCCTCGGTCCGCGCGAGCCGCGACCCGATCTCCGCGGTGAAGTCGCAGGTCGACGTGCTGGTCGCCTTCGACAACGAGGCGGTCGAGATGGGCCGCCCGGAGCTGGCCGAGCACGCCTTCATCGTCTACGACTCGACGACCTTCAAGGTCGACGCGCCGAACGCGATCGGCTTTCCGTTCGCCACGCTCGTCGGCGGCCCGCTCGGCCAGCCGATCTTCAAGAACACCGCCGCCTACGGCACGCTCTCCGTCGTCCTCGGCTTCGATTCCGAGGTGACCCGGTCGGTCATCGAGGAGCGGTTCAAGCGCCGCGGCGGCGAGGCGCTCGAGAAGAACCTCAAGGCCCTCGAGATCGGTCGGAAGGTGGCGCTCGAGGTCCCCGGCGTCGCCGGGCGGTTCTCCGTCGTCGACGGGGACGCGCACGACATGATCCTCACCACCGGCAACCAGGCCGTCGCGCTCGGCTTCGTCGTCGGCGGCGGACGGTTCTTCGCCGGTTATCCGATCACCCCGGCGACGGAGGTCATGGAGTACCTCCAGCGCTACCTGCCGGCGTTCCACGGCGTCGTGCGCCAGGCGGAGGACGAGCTGGCGGCGATCAACATGGTCCTCGGGGCCGCGTATGCGGGCGCCCGCGCCATGACGAGCACGAGCGGACCCGGCCTCTCCCTGATGACCGAAGGGATCGGCCAGGCCGGCACGGCCGAGCTGCCGGTGCTGGTCGCCGACTGCCAGCGCGTCGGCCCCTCGACCGGCGAGCCGACCCGCCACGAGCAGTCGGACCTCTCGCACCTCGCGAACCTGGGCCACGGCGAGTACCCCCGCTTCATCGTCGCCCCGGCGTCCCCCGACGACGCCTTCCTGATGACCGCGGAGGCGCTGAACCTCGCCGAGAGGTGGCGGGTCCCCGTGATCCTCCTGCTCGACCAGGCGCTCTGCCAGAACACCACCACCTCGCCGCGGTTCGACCTCGCCAAGGTCGCGATCGACCGGGGGGTCCGCCTGAGCCCGGAGCAGCTCGCGGCGCTGCCGGAATACCGCGGGTACGCGTTCTCGAAGACCGGCGCGAGCCCGTGGGTCGCGCCGGGGACCCCGGGCGTCTGGGCCCAGGTCACCGGCAACGAGCACAACGAGTGGGGCCACGTCTCCGTGAATCCCACGAACCGGATCAAGATGATGCAGAAGCGGATGGAGAAGATGACGCTCGCGCGGGACGAGCTGCCGGCGTCGCGCCTCTTCGGCGCCGCCCACGCGAAGATCGGCCTCATCGGCTACGGCTCCACGTCGGGGCCGATCCGGGAGGCCCAGGAGCTCCTCGCGGCCCGCGGCGTGGCGACCCGGTACCTGCAGGCCCGCACCGTCTATCCGGTGCCGACCCACGAGATCGGACCGTTCCTCGACGCGGTCGACGTCGCCTACGTCGTCGAGCACAACTACACCGGCCAGTTCCAGCGGCTCCTGCGCGAGACCCTTCCGCAGCACCACGCGAAGCTCCGGCCCCTGCTGAAGTACGACGGGTCGTCGTTCCGGGCCCCCGAGATCCTCGCCGCGATCCGGGAGGTGAGCTAGGATGGTGCAGTCGGCGAAGACCGTGCCGCCGATCTGGTGCCCCGGGTGCGGGGACTTCGGCACGCTGGCCGCCGTGAAGAAGGCCGCCCAGAACCTCAAGATCCCGACCCACGAGCTCGTCCTCGTCGGCGGGATCGGCTGCTCGGGGTCCATCCACAACTTCCTCGAGATCAACGGGTTGCACGCCCTCCATGGCCGTCTCCTCGCCCAGGCCGTGGGCGTGAAGCTCGCGAACCCGGCGCTCACGGTGATCGCCGCCGGCGGCGACGGCGACGGCTACGCGATCGGCATGGGCCACTTCATGCACGCGTTCAAGAAGAACGCCTCGATCCTCTACCTCGTCATGAACAACGAGACGTACGGGCTCACGAAGGGGCAGCCGTCCCCCACGAGCCAGCTCGGGTTCGAGGGGAACGTGGAGCCGCCGTTCGACTCCATCCTGACGGCGCTCTCGATCCCGGCGTCGAACTTCATCGCCCGGACGTTCTCGGGCGACCCGAAGACGATGACCGCGGTGCTGCAGGAGGCGCTCCAGTTCAACCGGGAGAACCGCGGCTACGCCTTCGTCGAGGACCTCTCGCCCTGCGTGACATACAACGACACGTACAAGCTCTGGCGCGAGAAGATCGTCGACGTCGCGACCCTTCCCGGCTACGACGCGACCGACCGGAAGGCGATGTTCAAGCTCTGCCTCGAGACGATGGAGTCGGGGCGGATCCCGGTCGGCGTGATGCACCGGCCGGCCGCGACGTCGAAGGAAGGGCTCGAGCTCCGGCTGCTGCCCGACCTCACCGGGCCCACGTCGACCTCGATCGACCTCACGGCGAACCTCCCGGCGTACCAGAAGCTCCTCGCGGGCGTCGCCTAGGCGGGCCGCTCCACCGGCCCGCGCGGGGACGGCGGCCACGGATGCTGCGGTTCGGGATCGACGACACCGACAGCCCGCGCGGCGGCTGCACGACCCACGCCCTCACGGAGCTCCTCGCCGTCGCCGGGGCGCACGGCCTCGACCTGATCGGCGAGCCGCGGCTGGTCCGGCTCAACCCGAACGTGCCGTGGAAGACGCGGGGCAACGCGGCCCTGAGCGCCACGCTCGGCCGGGGCCACGGCCCCCGCCGACGGTTGGGCTCGATCGCCGGGCGGCCGATCTGGTCGTACGGCCGGGGACGGGGCGCGCCCCGGGCCCGGGAGGCGGAGTTCGTGGAGGCGGCGTGGCAGTGCCTCCGGCGCCTGGCCCCCTCCGAGGAGCCCGGGACGGACCCCGCCCTCGTGGTGAGCCGCCGGGCGCTCCCCGCGGCCCTCTACTGGTCCGCGGTCCGGGAGATCGTGCCCGTCGCCGACGTGCGCGCCGTGCTCGCCCGGGCCGGCGCGGAGAGCCGCACGCGGGGCTCCGACCGGGGCCTCGTCGGCGCCGCCGCGGCCGTGGCGTGGCCCGGCTCGCACCCGACCTGGGAGCTGCTCGCCTACCGGGCTCCCGGGCGGATCGGCTCCGCGCGCCGCGTCGACCGGGCGAGCGTGCGGCGGGCCCAGCGCGACCACCCCGAGCTGTTCCTGTGCGAGGACCGCGCCACGCGGCGCCTCCTCGTGGCCCCGCACACCCGGTGCCCGATCCTCTACGGGCTGCGAGCGACGACCCCGGGCGCCGCGCTGGCGGCCCGCCGCACCGTAGTTGCGGAGCCGGTCGATCGCTGGCTCCTCTTCCGGACCAACCAGGGGACCGGCGACCACCTTCGACCGCGGGCGATCGCCGAGCTCGGCCCCTACCGCTCGGGCGTTGTCGCGGCCGAGGTCGTGGGGTTCCCGTCCACGCTCCCGGGCGGGCACGTGCGCCTCGAGATCGAGGACGAGCGGGGCGACCGGGCGCCGTGCGTCGCCTTCGAGCCGACCAAGGTGCTCCCCCGGGTCGCCGCCGCCCTGCGGGCGGGCGACCGGCTGCGGGTCTGGGGCAGCCGGGCCGCCGACCCCACGCTCCGACTGGAGGGGATCGAGGTCGTGCGGCTCGTGCCGGGCCCGGGCCTCCGCCGCGCCCCGCGCTGCGGAGCCTGCGGCCGTCGCGCCCACTCGCTGGGGCGCGGCCGCGGCTTCCGGTGCCCCGCGTGCCGTCGACGCTGGCCTCCCGAGGCGGCCTCGGTGCTGCCGACCGCGCGCGCCGTGCGCCCCGGCGTCTACCATCCGACGCCGTCCGCGCGGCGGCATCTCGCGCCCCGGGGGCCGGAATCCCGCCCGCTCGCGCGGTCCGAGAGCTTTTGAACCGCCCCCCGCTATCATCGGAAGGAGCGCCCATGGGGGAACGGTCGGTCGGCGTCGCGCCCTCGCCCGCCGGCGGTCCCTAGGCCGTTCCCGATGCCGACGTGTCCCGCCTGCGGAGTCGAGGTCGGCGAGGGCGCGGCGGCGTGCCCGACCTGCCACCTCGACGTGGCGCTGTTCTCCGCGATCCGCGAGGCCGCCGGCCCCACGGTCGCGGGCGACCCCGCCTACGTGCGGACGATCGGAGAGCTCCTCCAGTCGGTCGACCTCGCCGCCCCGGCCCCCGCCGCGGCGCCGCCGACCCAGGGGCTCCTGAGCCGCCCCGCCCGCTTCCCGGCCCTCCGACCGCCGGAGCTGCCCGCGCCGGCGCCGCCCCCGGCGTCGGACGACCAGCGCTTGAGCCCGCTCCGGAACCTCCCCGCCCTGCCGGCCCCGCCCACGGCGGCCGACATCCGGCGGCGCGTGGACGACTACTTCCAGCTCGGCCGGCGGCTGGGCCTCGACTTCACCGACTTCGAGAGCCGGGCGAACTCCGCCCGTCTCGCGGACGACGTGCGCTCGCTCGAGGTCCTCTCCCGCGAGATGTTCGTGCACCTGTCGAGCGCCCTCGCCGAGGAGTACGAGTCGGCGCTCGCCCGGCGCAACGAGCTCGCGCAGCTCGTGCCGACGCGGGGCGCGGACGTCGAGTTCGAGTCGATCCGGCGCGCGATCGCGACCGGCGACCTGGTCGGCGCCCAGCGCCGGCTCGCCCACGTCCGCGACGAGCTCGGTCGGGTCGAGGAAGAGTGGCAGGTCGGGCGGATCCTCGTCACCGAGTGCGAGCTGATGGCGGAGACCGTCCGCGAGCTCGGCGGGGATCCGGGCCCCGCCCTGGGCCCGCTCGACGAGGGGCGGCGCCTGATCCAGCGCGGACGCCGGGCCGATGGGGAGCGGCTCCTCGCGCGCGCCGCGGTCGCGATGTGGGCCGTCCTCGAGCCTCGGCTGTTCGAGGAGCTGAAGCGGCTGCGCGACCGGCTCGTCGAGCTCCGGGCCGCCGGCCTCGACGTCGCGCCCGCGGTCGTCGCGCTGCGGGGCGTCGCCGCGGAGCTCGGCCAGCGCAACTTCGTGGGGACGATCGTCGCCTTCCGTCGGCTGCGCGGGTTCGTCGAACGGACCGGGTCGCCCGCCGAGGAGGGGGTCGCCCTTCCGGCCGCCGAGCTGAAGTCCGTGCCCCCCGCCGGTCACGTGTAAATAGGGGAGGCCGGGTCCGCCACCCATGCCGGCCGGCCCGCTCCGCGGATTCCGCGACTATCTGCCCCCCGACGCCGGGGCCCGGTCGGAGGTCCGCCGCCGGATGCGGGCCGCCGCGCGGCGCGCCGGCTTCGTGGAGCTCGAGACCCCGTGCGTCGAGAGCTTCGAGCTGTACCAGATGAAGAGCGGCGAGGGGATCGCCGCCGAGACCTGGCTGTTCCAGGACAAGGGCGGACGCCCGGTCGCCCTCGTGCCCGAGACGACCCCCTCCCTCGCCCGGGTCTTCGTGGAGCGGGGGAAGTCGGAGCCGCTCCCCGTGAAGTGGTTCACCGTCTCGAAGGTCTGGCGGTACGAGGAGCCCCAGGCCGGCCGCACGCGCGAGTTCCTGCAGTTCAACCTCGACATCCTGGGCATCCCCGGCGTGGAGGCGGAGCTCGACCTCCTCGCCACCGCCTCCCTCCTCCTCGACGAGGTCGGCGCCCAGGGCCTCTACGCGTTCCGGATCAGCGACCGTGCGCTCGCGGAGGGGATCGGCCGCCTGTTCGGCGCCCAGGAGATCGGACGCTTCCTGCGCGCGGTCGACCGGTACCGGAAGATCCCGCCCGCGGAGTTCGAGGGCGAGCTCGAGGCCGCGGGCGTCCCCGCCGACCGCGCGGCCGACCTCTCGCAGCTCTACCGGCGCGCCGGCGACGGCGTCGCGCCGATCGACGTCCCCGCCTATCTCGCGGAGCTCGCGGCGCAGGGGCTCGACGCCGCCGCGCAGAAGGGCGCCGAGCGCGTCGAGAAGCTGTTCGCCCTGCTCGAGCGGGCCGGGCTCCGCGACCGGGTCGTCTTCGACCCGACCGTCGTCCGCGGGATCGCGTACTACACCTCCACCGTCTTCGAGGCGTACGCCCGGGAAGGGGACCGCCGCGCGATCTTCGGCGGCGGCCGCTACGACCACCTGATCGAGCTGTTCGACGGGCCGCCGACCCCGGCGGCGGGCCTCGCGATCGGCGACCAGACGCTCGAGATCCTGCTGCGGGGGGCGGGCCGGTGGCCCGAGGGCGAGCCGGCGCTCGACACCTACGTCGTCGTCCCCGACGCGAAGCACACCGCGGACGCGATCGAGCTCGTGCAGGAGCTGCGGCGCGCCGGCGCCTCGGCCGACTGCGACCTGCTCGCGCGCTCGATGTCCCGGCAGCTCAAGGAGGCGGCGCGGCGTCGCGCCCGTCGGGCGCTGATCCTGGGGCTGAAGGAGTCGGCCCCGGGGACGGTCGTCGAGCGGGATCTCGCGAGTGGTGCGCAGCGGTCGATCCCGCGGGCCGAGGCGGCACGATCGGCGTGAGCGCCTCGAAGGCGTCGCCGTCGTAGAGGAGCACCCCGGGCGGCGACTCCGCGCCGTCGACGTAGCCGTGCCAGTAGACGACGGCCCCCTCGCCGAAGATCTCGGTGTACGGGCCGAGCTGCCGCTTGAGGTTCTTGCGCATCTCCACGTCGTCGCCGAAGTTCGCCTTCGACTCGATCCAGGCGATCTTCTGGCCGACCAGGATGATCGGGTGGTCGAGGAGCGCGTCGGGGGTCTTCGCGTACTTCCCGCGGAGGTCCTTCTCCGTCCGGAAGCCGATCCCGTGCTTCGCGAGCCACCGCTGGAGGCGGTCCTCCCCCTTCTTGCCCCGCTCCCGCTGGAGCTCCATGCCGCGGGGCGAGTAGATCATGTCCGCCCGGAGCAGCTCCTCGACCTCCGTGCGGAGCCGGGCGTCCGGGGCCGTCGCGGGGTCGAGGAACGTCCCCCAGATCTTCTTGCGGGGAAGGCCGAGCTCCCCCAGCATCTGCTGGCCGAGGAGGACGGGCGGGAACCGCCACTCGCGGGCGATGTCGAGCATCGAGCGGCCCCGCCGCCACTGCGCGGCGAGCCGCGGCATCTGGCGCTTCAGGACGTAGAAGCGGCGGGTCGCGTCCCGCGTGACGCGGTGCGTGTGGATGACGAAGAGGAGCTCCTCGTCCCAGTGCTCCTCGTGGGCGATGCGGTGGACGTCGTCGTAGGTGGCGAGGGCGTCGTAGAGGCGTTGGTAGGTGGCGCGGTCCATGGGCGAAAATCCGGGGCGATACGAGCGACCGCAGCCGGCGGGGAGGATAACGTTGCGGACCGGCGCCCGGCTCCCCTACTCGCGCCAGTCGAGCCCGACCGTCCGCAGCGCGAGCTTCGGGATCGGCGGCAGCCGGCGCTTGTGCCGGGTCGTGCGGATCCGCCGCGCGAGGCCCCGGACCGTC
>Ga0335074_10003189_pt1 | contig 22330 bp, 16 predicted proteins | sample Lox_Sample_23_FD_206715 | JGI IMG/M metagenome (GOLD analysis project Ga0335074, IMG submission 206715) | Soil microbial communities from Loxahatchee National Wildlife Refuge, Florida, United States - Lox_Sample_2.3 | ecosystem: Environmental > Terrestrial > Soil > Wetlands | place: USA...
ATCATTTTTCTCGATCAGGAAGAAGGCGGCGCGCTGCTGGCCGAGCAGGCCAGCTACATGGGCGCGTGGATCGCCGCGCTGGGCCAGTCAGAGTATCGCGCGGGGGTTTATTGCTCCGGCATTCCCGCTCCCGCGGGAAAAACGATGATCTCGACGGCGCAGGATGTGGCGGTGCGGTTTCCGGGCGCAAGGCTCTGGGTTTGGAACGACACCTGCCCGCCGGCGCCGGGATGCGTGCTGCCCGAGCAGGGATTGAATCCGGCGAAAAGCGGCTTCTCCGAAGCGCTGGCGTGGCAATACGCGCAGTCTCCGCGGCGAAAGGAAGATACTCGCGCCTGCCGAAGAACGTATGCCGCGGACGAACGATGTTATGCGCCTGGAATACCCAACTCCGAGGAGAGTTACGTCGACTTAGACGTGAGCTGCTCGCCCGATCCGTCGCATGGGCGATAAGTCCGCACGGAAAGCGCTCCCGTAAAATAAAGGGGATGCCGACTGTTCCTGCTACTCCCTCCATTCGCGCCGTGGACGCATTGCTTGCCCAGGGTGGCCTCGTTCCAGGCCGCCGTTTGCCGCGCGGAGCACGCGCGCCGCGGCCGGTAAAGCGCGACGGTGCCGAAGAGATCCGGCCGCAAAAGCAGCCGCGGGTGGTAAAGTCGCAGATCGAGGTCGTGCGAGCGGAGGCGTGGAGCCGCTGGCCGTGGCTGGTGCACGGCTTCAGCACGCGGACCGGAGGCGTGAGCCACGCATACGCTCCGGCACAGAGAGCAGGCGAGCTGAACCTGGGATTTGGCGCATCGGACGATCGCGAAAAGGTTCTCGAGAACCGGCGTCGTTTGCTCGGGACACTGGGCGTCCGGCCTAATACGCCGCTGGTCACGCTCAAACAGATCCACTCCTCAGTCATCCGCCGTGTCACCGCGGCCGATGCCGACCGCACCCTGCGCGGCGACGGCCTGATGACAAACGAGCCGGGAGTTTTGTTGGCCATCCAGACGGCGGACTGCATCCCGGTGTTGCTGGCGGACGTGAAGAAGAAGGCGGTAGCCGCCTTCCACGCCGGATGGCGCGGCACGCTGAAGCGGATCGTCGAGAATGGCGTGGGGCGCATGCGGGCGGAGTTCGGCACGCACCCTGAGGATCTGATCGCGGCCATTGGGCCGGGCATCGGCCGGTGCTGCTACGCCGTGGGCCAGGAGGTGCGCAGCGAGTTCGAGTCGCAGTTCGCTTACGCGGCGGAGATCTTTCACGAGGTTTCCGACTCCGATCCGATCCACCTGAAGTATCCGCTGCTGTTTCTCACCGCGCGCGCCCCGGGACACAGCAATCTGGGACCGTCGCTGCACCTCGACCTGATGGAAGCGAACCGGCGGCAGCTGGTCGATGCGGGCGTGCCGGCCGGCGCGATCGGGGTGATCGGCCACTGCACCAGCTGCCAGCACAATCGCTATTTCTCGTATCGTGCAGAGCGGGGATTCACAGGGCGGATGCTGAGCGTGATTGGCGTGCGCAAATAGACCCGCAGCGCTGAACTCGCGTCCGAAGCCACACATCCGGTACAGATGCTCTACCCTCGATGCGCCGTCGTCCGCCGGAAGCTGAGCACCGGGCATTTCGCGCCGGCGATGATCTCATACACCGTGTCGTCGCCGCGAATCGGCCAGAACGAGACATCGTTGTTCACGCCCAGCACGATCAGGTCGGCCTCGGAATCCGCCGCCACGCTCAGCACCTCGTCGACCACATCGCCGATCTCCACCTGAACAGTCGCATTGGTCCACAACGGCGCCTCAACCGGCACCAGTCGCTTCAGTTCCGACCGGGTCCACTCCACAACGCGTTCGGAATCGTGCTGGGTCTTCACATCCCGGGCCAGCACGTGCAGCAGGGTGATGTCGGCGCGGTAGAACTGGGCCAGTTCGAGCGCAACCCGCGCGCTGTCCTCGTAGCCGGCGCACAGCGAGACCGGGTGCAGGATTTTGCGCGGCGCGCCGAAGGAAGACGCGGCGTGCGCGTGCGGTCCGATCGTGCAGACCGGAACGTCGGCGGTGCGCAGGATCTCGTGCGCCACCGAGCCCAGGAAGAAGCGCTTGAGGCTGCGGCGGCCGTGCGTACCGCAGAGCACGCGGCCAGCCCCCGCCTCGTGGGCCAGAGCCGCAATCTGATCGCGCGGATAGCCCTGAATTACCGCGACCTCACAGGGAGTGCCGCTGTCCCGGGCCTGCTGCGCGATGGGCTCCAAAGTCTGCTTCGCCTCGCGCTCGATCTCGGTCACGTCGATGTAGGGAATGGCGCTGGCGTCGATGGCCATGGTCTCGCCGGGAGGAATGACGTGAGCCAGGGTAAGCGTCGCGCCGCAGGCGCGAGCCTGGGCCAGAGCGTGCGGCAGCAGGTATTCGATATCGGTCAGGTCGGTGGCGACCAGAATCTTGTCGGGTACAACAAAGCCGCGAGCGCGGCTCGCGCTTTCCTCGAGGGTTTTCATGATGAAAAACCTCCTTCGGTCAGTCTGCTGCTGCTGGCTCCGGGAAACTGTGACCATCGGCACAACCTCGTGTGATCACGGTCACTTGGCCCTCCCGGACGACCGGTTGAAATAACCCCGGCGACTCACGGTCCACGGAAAAAATCACAGGTGTGATCGTGGTCACATACAGGCGCTTTTCAGGAACGGTACGGTCGCACTGCAAATCCCCGGAAACCGACACAGGCAGGAGGGGGGCCGGATGCCCAGGCAAGATACGATTCTGGAGAGCTGCAGGCAGCAAGGCGTCTCCCGCAGACGCTTTATGCAATTTTGCGGGACCATGGCGGCGACCCTCGCGCTGCCCAAGGCCTATGCCCAGACCATTGCGACGGCCCTGAGCACGAAACGCAAACCCACCCTGGTCTGGCTGGAGTTTCAGGACTGCGCGGGAAACACCGAGTCCATGCTCCGCTCACCGCATCCGGCCATTGAGGACATCGTGCTGGAGGCGGTCTCGCTCGAATACCACGAGACCATCATGGCCGGCTACGGCAAGCACGCCGAAGCCGCTCTGCGCCGCGTGGTCGACGAAGAAAAAGGCCAGTACCTGGCGATCGTGGAAGGCGCGATCCCAACCGCTGAAAACGGCATCTATTGCATGATCAATGGCCGCACCGCGCTCTCGATCGCGCAGGAAGTGTGCGGCGGCGCGGCGGCGGTGATCGCCGTGGGAGCCTGCGCGTGGGATGGCGGGCTGGTGCGGTCGAATCCGAATCCGACCGGCGCCGTTGGCCTGCAGGAAGCCGTTCCGGGCGTGAACGTCGTGAACCTGCCAGGGTGCCCGCACAATTCCGTGAACACCGCGGCGGTGCTGGTGCATTACCTCACCTTCGGCGAGTTGCCGGCGCTGGATCCGGAGAACCGGCCGCTGTTTGCCTACGGCCAGATCATTCACGACCAGTGCGAGCGCCGCGCCCACTACGACGCCGGCCGCTACGTGCAGGCGTGGGGCGACGAGGGGCATCGCAAGGGCTGGTGCCTCTTCAAAATGGGCTGCAAAGGGCCGGAGGCGAACTACAACTGCCCGACGGTGCGCTGGAACAACGCGACCAGCTGGCCGGTGAAGTCCGGGCACGGGTGCATTGCCTGCGCGTCATCGCGCTTCTGGGATACCAAGTCGCCCTTCTACGAGCGGCTGCCGCGCCCGGCCGGCTTCGGCGTCGACGTCACGGCGGCGGAAATCGGCTGGACAGTGGTGGGCGCAGTCGCCGCAGCTACGGCGGCGCATGCGGTGGGTCACGTGGTGCGCGACCACTTCCATCCGGGAGGCAACGGTCAGGCAGCGCAGGAAGCGAAAGAGCCCGAGCAACAGACGACGGGGGTGCGGTGATATGGCGCGTGTGGTGATTGACCCGGTAACCCGGATTGAGGGGCACCTCCGCATTGAGACGGAGGTGAACGGAGGCCGCGTCACCGACGCGTGGAGCTCCGGAACCATGTTCCGCGGCATCGAGCTGATCCTGCGCGGACGCGATCCGCGCGAGGCGTGGATCTGGGCGCAGCGCATCTGCGGCGTCTGCACCACCGTGCACGCCCTAGCCTCGGTGCGCGCCGTCGAAAACGCACTGGGCATCGAGATTCCTGACAACGCGCGGCTGGTCCGCAACATCATCGCCGGCTCGCAGAACGTACAGGACCACGTTGTCCACTTCTACCATCTGCACGCGCTCGACTGGGTCGACGTGACCCTGGCCCTGAAGGCCGATCCGGCAAAGACTTCGCAGCTGGCGCAGTCGATCTCGGAGTGGCCGAAGTCGAGCACAACCTATTTCAAGGGAGTCCAGGACCGCGTCCAGGCGCTTGTCGCCTCGCGGCAGTTGAGCCTCTTTAGCAGCGGTGACTGGGGACACCCTGCTTACCAACTGCCGCCGGAAGCGAACCTGCTTGCTGTCGCGCATTACATCGAAGCGCTTGATATGCAGCGGGATTTTATTCGCATCCACGCGGTCCTGGGCGGTAAAAATCCACACCTTCAGACGTATCTGGTGGGTGGGATGTCTACCGCAATCGATGGCAACGAGCCGGAAGCCGTCATCAATCCGGAGCGGATCACGCTCTTCCAGGAGCTGGCCGCTCGGGCAAAGACTTTCGTCCAGCAGGTCTACATTCCTGATGTGCTCGCCGTGGCGAGCTTCTACAAGGAGTGGTTCGGCTACGGCGAAGGTCTCGGCAACTTCATGGCCTACGGCGACCTGCCCTCGGGCAGCATCGGCAACCCGGGCGGGTTCTTTTTCCCGCGCGGGGTCATCCTCGGGCGCGATCTCTCTACGGTGCATCCACTCGATCCGGGCAGGATCGCCGAGTACGTGACGCATTCCTGGTACGAGTACAGCGGCGGCGACCAGGCGAGCCTGCGCCCCGCCATCGGCGAAACCAACCCCCGATACTCCGGGCCGAAGCCGCCATTCGAGCAGCTGGACACCGACGCCAAGTACTCCTGGCTGAAGGCGCCGCGTTACGACGACAAGCCGATGGAAGTGGGCCCGCTGGCGCGCACCCTGATCGCCTATGCCTCGGGTAACAGCCAGGTGCAGGCCACGGTCAACGGCGTGCTGGCGAAATTTAATGCGCCACCCTCGGCCCTGTTCTCCACGCTGGGCCGTATCGCCGCTCGCGCCATCGAAGCGGACCTGGTGGTCCAGCAGCTGCCCACGTGGATCGCGCAGCTGGACGACAACATGTCGCACGGCAACGTTCGTATCCACAACGGCGACATGTGGGATCCCGAGAGCTGGCCGAAATCGTGCGCCGGATTCGGTCTGGAAGAAGCCCCGCGCGGCTCGCTCGGACACTGGGTGGAGATCGAAAACAAAAAGATCGTCAACTACCAGGCCATCGTGCCCTCCACGTGGAACGCCGGACCGCGCGACGCGCACGGTCAGCGCGGCGCCTATGAGGCCGCCCTGCTGAACACGCCCATCGCCGATCCGGAGCGTCCGCTCGAGGTTCTGCGCACGGTGCATTCCTTCGATCCGTGCCTGGCGTGCGCCGTCCATGTCGTCGATGGCAAAGGCCGCAGCTATGGCCGCGACATGGTGGCCGTCCTGGATCCGGAGGGATCCATGACGCTTCCTGCGGAACCTGCGGCGATGGCGCTCGGAGGTCGGTAATGGCCACCATCGTCCGTCCCGCGATCGAGAAGCCGCACGTCGCCTCTCACGAGGAGCATCTGGTCCCGGTCTACGTATGGGAGCTGCCGGTTCGCCTCAGCCACTGGGGCATCGTGGCCGCCGTGACCGTGCTCACCTGGACCGGCCTCTACATGAACCATCCCTTTCTCATCTTTCCCGGCCCGCGCCAGTGGACGATGGGGACGGTGCGCTTCATCCACGAGCTGGCCGGCTTCGAGCTGATCGGCGCCCTGATCGTGCGGCTTTACTGGTTCTCAGCCGGCAACCACTGGGCGCGCTGGCGCCAATTCCTCCCCCTAACCCGCCGCCAGTGGACCAGCCTCAAGGCCATGGTGCGTTACTACACCTTCCAGCAGCGCAAGCCCTTCGAGCAGATCGGCCACAACACGCTCGCCGGGCTCACCTACATCGTGGTCTATTTCCTGATCGCTTGCGAGTGTGTCACCGGCCTGGTGCTCTTTGCCACCGTGGAAGGCTCGCCCACGCTGCGCTTCTTCGTGGGCTGGATCCCGCGCCTCATCGACATCCAGTGGGTGCGCTTCATCCACTTCCTTTTCCTCTTCTTCCTGATGGGCTTCTTCATCCACCATGTGTACAGCGCGGTGCTGGTGGCCATGACCGAGCGGAACGCCGAGATGGAGAGCATCTTCAGCGGATACAAGTTCGTCGACGACGACACCATCGACGAAGAGCTCGAAATTGCCCGCCTCGAGCCGCAGCAGCTCTTCACAAAGCGCAGGATCCACCGCAACCGGCACTGGGATCGATGAAGAAGCCGCGCATCGCCGTGCTGGGCCTCGGCAACCTGATGCGGACCGACGATGCCGTCGGAATGCTGGCCATCGCCGCCATGCGCGCCGATCCGCGCCTGCCGGACTCGATTGCGGTGATCGAAGGCGGCACGCTCGGCCTGGACCTGCTCCACCCTCTCGATGGCGTCACCCACCTGCTGGCGCTGGACGCCGTCGATGCCGGCGCAGCCCCGGGCGCGCTGCTGCGCTTCGCGGGCGCAGCGATCAACGACCTGCCCATCGGCAAAAGCGTGCACCTGCTGGGATTCTCCGATCTGATCGGGGCCATGCGCCTCACCGGAGGCGCCCCCTGGGCGCTGGTGGTGCTCGGCGTGCAGCCGCGCACGATCGGCTGGGGCACAGAGCTGACCCCGCCCGTCGAGGCGGCGCTGCCCGCTCTTCTGGACGAGGCCTTCGCGCTGCTCGCCCAGTGGCAGCGGGAGCTTGCCGGGGTATATTCCGTGGGCTACGAACACCTCGCCGAGCCCGCCTGCGGCGACATCGTGTGGACCGCGTAACCCGGCCCCAGCGGCAGATACCTCACTCGTCACCCTCATCGGCACAAAGGCAGCAACACCGCGGTAACCCCCGCTCCCATGCAGTACCACCCTGCACTTTCAATCGTTTGCGTTTCCCGATATGGGTCTGCCTGAGGGAAGAAACCGTTGACTGTGATATCGGTCACTGAGCCCCGCCGCACCCCATCGATAAGCTCCACGAGTGTATGAAGCAGTAATTCCAGCCAGGCCGGGATACTCAATGATGGACGCCCCGGCCGGCTGTGCGAGGTGAAGGCGCATGCGGCGTATCGCTACGGGCATAGCGTGTCTTGTGCTGCTGGCGGGATTCGCAGGAACCAGGCCGGCGCAGGCGGCTGGCGGGGGCCAGCAGTCCGCGGCAATCTCTCAACCTAAGGCGGCAGCGACTCCGGCCGGATACGTCGGCGAGGAGACCTGCGCCACATGCCATGAGGATGTGGTGAAGAACTTCGCCGGCAATCCTCACTCCCGTCTCGCCCTCGAGCATGCCGGCAAGGGCGTCACGTGCGAAAGCTGCCACGGACCCGGCAGCGCCCACGTGGAGGGTGGCGGCGACGTGACGAAGATCCGCCGCTTCAGCCAGCTCAGTCCGAAGGAAGTCGACGATACCTGCCTCGGCTGCCACGCCGGCACCCATCCCAACTTCGAGCGCTCGCCGCACGCCAAAGCCGGGGTCACCTGCCTGAGCTGCCACAGCGTTCACGCGGCAAAGACCGACGTGAATCTGCTCAGGGCCAGCCAGCCGCAGCTCTGCTTCCAGTGCCATAACGATGTGAAGCCGAACTTCGACATGCCTTTCCACCATCCGGTGAACGAGGGCGTGGTGAAGTGCAGCGACTGCCATGACGTGCACGGCACCTTCCAGGCCAGCAACCTGAAGCTCACCGCAGATCAGAATGCGGTCTGCACGAAATGCCACATGGAGACGCGCGGCCCGTTCGTCTACGAGCATGCCGCGGTCCGGGCGGAAGGCTGCATGGGCTGCCACTCGCCGCACGGCTCCCAGAACGCGCGGATGCTCAACATGCCGTCGATCAATACGCTGTGCAACCAGTGCCACAGCCGCGTCGCCGGAGGAACGGTGCACAGCATGGGCGCCGGATCCGACGAGCTGGCGCCGTGCACCAGCTGCCACACGTACATTCACGGCTCGAACATCAACGCCGCGTTCCTTCGTTAGCAGTCGCCGGGCCGGGCCGCGCCCTGGTTTGCAGCAGCGCGTCCCGGTTCCGCAAGAGGTGGATATGGGGACTTTTTTTCAAGTGAGGCTTCCGATGAAAAAGGCAGAGTGGTTTTCTCCCGTTACCGTTCAGCGCGTCGCCGGGAGCATTGGAGTCGCCGTGCTCATGATGACGACCGGCGCCGCGATCGCCCAGAATGCCGCGCCGGCCGCGCAGCCGGCAGCGCCCAGTGGCTATACGCTCCACGAATCGATCGATCTGGGCGGCCACATGGCCGGCATCTCCGGCAGCGGCGCCATGTACGACACCATGGTCAATCTCGAGTCCGGCCCGCGCGTGCTGGGCGAGACCTTCGAGCTCCACGCCGCGCCCGGAGCCAAACACACCCTGGTCGATTCCCTCAGCGCCTTTTCCAACGGCTGGGGCGGCGATCCGGATAACTTTGCCCGGCTCGACTTCTATAAGGGCAACCTGTACGAGTTTTCCGGCAACTTCTTCCGCGACCGCCAGTATTTCGACTACGATCTGCTCGGCAACCCGAACATTCCCTCCGGACAGTCGATTCCCATCGGTCCCACCGGCGCCACCACCGGCTCGTACGCCTGGCCGCAGGTCGACCAGTCGCCCTTCCTGTTCAATACCGTGCGCCGCCGGACCAATGCCAGCGTCACCCTCTTTCCGGTCTCGAAGGTGTTCTACCGGGCGAGCTACTCGCAGGATATCTTTCAGGGGCCGAGCCTGACTCCCAGCGGTTATCAGGTCGCCGGCTCGTACGACATCCTGCTCCAGGAAATGCAGCGCAACAGCACCGACGATTTCACGGGGGAGATCGACTGGAAACCCGTGCCGCTGACGCGCCTCACCTTCGAGGAAGTGGTCGACCACTTCAAGGAAAACTCCTACTTCACGATGGACCCGAACTACTTCCGCTTCCAGGAAGCAGACGGAACCAACGTGGCTCTTCTGGCCGACTACGACGCGCTGGCACCCAGCATCACCTGCAATGCCAACAGCGTGGGGAGCGCTCCCGATCTGTCGGCTCCCAATACGCCTGGCGGCCTGCCCGTCATCAACCCGGCCTGCGGCGTCATCTCGAGCTACTACCGTTCGCAGCCGACCCGGATCCTCTATCCCACGGAGATCTTCCGCTTCCAGAGCGCCAGTATCCGCAACGTCTCCATGAACGGCGACCTGCGCTATACGAAGGCCAACATGAGCCTGCCGCTCTACCAGGACATCTTTGAGGGGCTGGCCAAAACCACGCGCTCTCAGGACTACACGGCCACGGCAACCGCGCACCGCCAGGTGACCGCCGTCGATTACGCGATCGAATGGCAGGCCACCCGGAAGCTCGGCTTCGACGATCAGTTCACCTTCTCGAATGAGCAGGAGCCGGGCATCTCGACGATGACCAGCGGGACGACCGTGGCCACGCCTGCCACAGCCGGCAACGAGACCATCAACTACCCGACCCCGACCACCACCGCCGCTGCCGCGGGCGCCGGCACTTTCGAGGGCAGCGGCGCCATCGGCACTCCCGTGTATAACTTCTTCGGTCAGCGGTACATCACCAACGACCTGACCGGGACCTGGGATGGCTGGTCCCGCGCCACCCTCTCGCTCACGTATCGTCATGTGAACCACGTCATCGGCGAAGGCATCCCGCACAGCGTTCCGCTGGCCGTGGGCTCCACTACCGACGGCACCGTCACCATCAACCAGAACGGCGGCGTCTTCAACGCTGCCCTGCGCCCCACCGACCAGTGGAACATCGACGGCAGCGCCGAGGTTCTCTACGCGGACAACGTCTTCACCCCGGTCGCCCCGCGCCAGCAGCAGCATTATCGGGCGCACGCCCTCTATCGTCCGAAAGCCTGGGCCACGCTCTCCGGCGCTTTTAACGACATGGAGCTGCATAACAACACCAACAACAATCAGGCCGATATCGTGGCGCCCTTCATTGGCGAGCCGGCCAGCAATCCGAGCGCCGTCGCCTACGCCGGCCCGCTCGACCATGTGGCGCACAACCGCGTGGTCGCCCTCGGCGGCGAGCTCTCGCCCAGCGAGCACTACGCTGTGGAACTGAACTACGCCTATACCGACGTGTACACCTCGACGAACATCTGTTACCTCGCCGGCGCGACAGCCAAACTGCCCGGCGCGGCAACTCCGGGCGGCACCGTCTGCCCAGCCACCGCCGCGAATCGTGGAGGGACCTGGGACTTCGGCCCGGCAAAGGACTTTGAGGATGCTCCGACGAATTCCCTCCAGGCCGCCCTCACCTGGTCGCCGGTTAAGCGGTTCAAGTCCAACATCGGCTATAACCTCAACGACGTTGCCGGCAGCCGCTTCTACAACGATGCACGTGACGTCGCCGGCTCGCTGAACTCCAAATACCAGTCGCCCTTTGTCGCTCTGGCCTGGACCATCCGTTCCGGATTCGTCTGGAACGCCCGCTACAACTACTACGGCTATGGCGAGGGTGGTCCCTCCGGCGCGCCCTACTGCACCACCGTCGGGCCCACTCCGGCCACCCCCTCCACCGTCGTTCCCTGCAACTCGTCCACGCTCGCCGGCCTCCAAACCGGTCTTACCCTGCCCAACTCCGGCGAGACCGCGCCGCGCGATTTCCACGCCAACATCGTCACCCTCGGATTCCATTACGAATTCTGAGGATCTCAATCCGTCAGCATGGCCGGGGCGCGCCCCGGCCGTCGCACTGCAGTAAGGAGCAGAACGTGAACCGAAACCTCAGATTTGCGGTGATGGCTCTGCTTGGGCTCGCCGTTGCTCTTCCCACGTTCGCGCAGCAGCCCGGTGAGGCCACCTACAAAACCAAATGCGCCATGTGCCACGGAGCCGACGGCACCGGCAATACGCCGATCGGCAAGAACATGAATGTGCGCTCCTTCAAATCGCCCGAGGATATCAAGGCCTCCGACGCCGATCTCTTCAAACAGACCAAAGAGGGTGTCGGCAAGATGCCGGCATACGGGAGCAGGCTCACCGACGCTCAGATCAACGACGTCGTCGCTTACATCCGCACCCTGCAGAAGTAGAGGTATGGCGCTGCGTGTTGCCCTGACCGGCATCGAGCCGGCAGGGAAGATGCGTGCGCCGCGGAGCGTTATCTGAGCTCGGCACGGGCGCGTGCCGAACTCCATTGGCTCGCCGGGACCGTTCCCTCCCCCAATCCCGGCGGCAGGGAAGAAGGCTGGTTATGGGGACCTGTTCCGGGGAGTTGCCGGCGGAATCATTCCGCGGCGCCCATCGAACCGGATGGCGCCGCATCGGCGTAGCGGTTCTTTTTCTTTTTTGCCTTGCTTTTGCGTTGGCTGGCCTGGCTCATGCCCAGCAGGCTTCCGACTGCCTGATGTGCCATGGCGCCTCGACCGGCCTGAAGAACTCCGCCGGCAAAGACATCACCATCAATCCCGCTGTGCACATGAAAGGTCCGCATGGAGCCCTCGGCTGCACCGACTGTCACGCCGGAGCCACCGCGCAGACGCATAACGCCGCCACGGCGTCAGCCTCCTGCGTCACCTGCCACGCCGATGCCGCGACGGCGATGGCTTCAGGCGCTCACGCCGCGCTCGGCAGGCCAAACAGCTCCGCCACCTGCATTGTCTGCCACGGCACCAGCAATACGGCCAGGGCGGTTGCGGGCACCCAGCTTTGCGCCACGTGCCATGCGAGCGAGGTGCAGCAGTACCGGGCGAGCATTCACGGCCGCGCCCGCGATCACGGCAACGGCGACGTGCCCACCTGCCAGAGCTGCCACGGCTCCGCGCATGCCGCGCTGCCCTCGAGCGATCCGCGCTCGCCGGTCAGCAAGCAGCACCTGCCCGACACCTGCGGATCCTGCCACTCCAACCCGCAGCTGGCCGCGAAATACATGTTCGCGGAGGTCCGTCCAGTCGACGCCTACCGCCAGAGCGTGCACGGCCGCGCCACCCAGCAGGGCAATCTGAACGCGGCGACCTGCAATGACTGCCATGGCACGCACGACATCCTCCCCGTCTCCGATCCGCACTCGAAGATCTGGAAGCAGAACGTCGCCGCCACCTGCGGCCGATGCCACGCCGCGGTCTACAGCACCTATGCGCAGAGCATTCACGGCCAGGCGGTCGCGCGCGGCGTTCTGCAGGCGGCCACCTGCACGGATTGCCACAGCGAGCATCGCATTCTGGCGCCGGGCAATCCGGGCTCGCCCGTGTACATGGCCAACGTCTCCCAGGAAGCCTGCTCGCGCTGCCATGCCGACACGCAGCTGATGGCCGGCTTCGCCATGCCCCAGGACCGCGTCCCCACCTACGAGGACAGCTACCACGGGCTGGCGGCGCGCGAAGGCCGCCAAACCGTCGCCAACTGCGCCAGTTGCCACGGCGTCCACAACATTTATCCCTCCAGCGATCCCCGATCGACCGTCAACCGCGCCAACCTCAGCAAGACCTGCGGCCAGTGCCACTCCGATGCCGGACGCCGGTTCGCTATCGGTCCGGTGCACGCGCTGCCCGCGGCCACGCCCGGCGGCCGCGTGCTCGACTTCGTCAAAATCTTCTACTTCATCGTCATCCCGGTCACGCTCGGGCTCATGTTCCTGCACAACCTGCTCGACTGGCGGCGCAAGGCCCGGGCTTCGCTGGCGCACTACCGCAAATCCGGCGGCCAGATGCGCATGACCCTCAACGAGCGCCTGCAGCACGCGGTGCTCCTCGTCAGCTTCATCGTCCTGGTCATCACCGGATTCGCGCTCAAATACCCCCACTCCCTCTGGGCCGCCCCGTTCGTGCGCTGGGAGCACCACTTCCCGCTCCGCGGCTGGGTTCATCGCGTCGCCGGCGTGCTGCTCATCGGCGCCTCGGTCTACCACATCGTCTATCTCTCCGCCAAAAAGAGCGGCCGGCGCTGGCTCAGGGACATGGTTCCCGACCTGCGCGACGCCAAAGAAGCCGTGCAGACGGTCGAATACAACCTCGGCCGGCGCGAACGCCTGCCCCTCTACCGCCGCTTCAACTATGCCGAGAAGGCGGAGTACTGGGCGCTGGTGTGGGGAACGGCGGTCATGGCCATCACCGGGGTTCTGCTCTGGCTCAACGACTGGATTCTGGCCAACCTGCCGCATCCCGCCTCGATTCTCGCCATCAGCACCGCAGTCCACTTCTATGAGGCGATTCTGGCCACCGCGGCCATCGTCGTCTGGCACTTTTACGCGGTCCTCTTCGATCCCGAGATTTATCCCGTCAAGTGGACCTTCCTGACTGGCCGCGCGCCCGAGCATGAAGTGCGCGAAACCACCGCGGACGACCCAGCAGGTAGTTCCCCGGCGGCATCCGCCGCTCCCGCGTCCGGCCAGAGCCAGGGTAAGGGTCAGGGTCAGGGATAAGCGTTTTGCGGCGCCGTACCGGCCGCTGGGCCCCGTAGTCACCGGCGTGTGGCCGCATTGTGTCTCGCGTCACTGACCGGCATGTGCTCCAGGCTTTATTTCAGGAAGAGCCTGGGATCCGAACCATCCAGCAAGGAGCATCCTCATGAACCATCGCATCAGAACCGCGGCTCTCATCCTGCTCGCCGCGACCATTGCGGCGCCTGTCTTCGCACAGAGCGCCGGAGCCGACACCTACAAAGCCAAGTGCGCGATGTGCCACGGCCCCGACGGTACCGCTGCAACGCCGATGGGAAAGATGATGAAAATCCCGTCGTTTAAGGATCCCGCCGAGGTCGGCGCCTCTGACGCCACGCTGATCGCTTCCACGAAAAACGGCAAGGGCAAGATGCCGGCTTACAACGGCAAACTGACCGACGGCCAGATCAAGGAAGTCGTTTCATACATCCGCACCCTGCAGAAGTAAAGCATCGCGGATGCACCGCCCGGAGCCCGGGCGGGAAATTCGACCGGCAGCCCGCAACCCTGCTTCGATTTCCCGCCCGGCCCGCGGCCCGCAGTTATGGAGCTGCTATGAAGAAGCATTTCTCCATCGGTCTCGCTGTTGTTGTGCCTGCGGTCCTGTTCCTCTCGCTGCCGCGATCGCTGCGCGCTCAGGCCGATTGTCTTTCCTGCCACGGCACCTCCGGCATGACCGGCTCCTCGGGCAACAGCATCTCTGTCGACGCCGACAAGTTCCACTCCAGCATTCACGGCAGCCTGAAGTGCACGGATTGCCACACCAATGTCAAAGGCTACCCGCACGAGGCCAACGCCGCCGTCGTCGACTGCTCCACCTGCCACGCCGATGAGGCGTCGGGCCTTACCGGCAGCGTCCACGCCAAAGCCAGCGAGCATCCCTGCCTCAGCTGCCACGGCGATCCGCACCAGATTGTCGCCAAAACCAATCCACAGTCGACCGTCTATCCGCTCAATATTCCGAAGACCTGCGGAACCTGCCACGGCAATGCGGCGCTGGCGAAGAAGCACGGCCTGGTCAATGTCTACGGGCTCTACATGGATTCCATTCACGGCTTCGCCGTCAGCAAAGAGGGGCTGCTGGTCGCCGCCAACTGCACCAGCTGCCACGGCTCGCACGGCATTCTCAGCCACACGAATCCGAAAAGCCCCACCTACCGGACCAACATTCCCGCCACCTGCGGCAGCTGCCACGTCGGCATCAACGAGCAGTACCAGGCCGGCATTCACGGCAAAGCGGTCGCCGCCGGCAATCCCAATGCGCCCGTCTGCACCGACTGCCATACCGCGCACGCCATCCTCGAGCCCACCTCGGCGGATTTCCGCATGCAGTCGACGCCGATCTGCGGCTCCTGCCATAAGGACAAACTCTCGACCTACCGCGACACCTTCCACTCGCAGCTGGGCCTGCTGGGCGGCTACGTGCAGACTGCACGCTGCTGGGACTGCCATGAGGCGCACCAAATCCTGCCCGCCTCCGATCCGCGCTCGCCCATCGCGCAGGCCAATCTGGTCACTACCTGCGGGCGCTGCCACGCCGGGGCCAACGCCAGTTTCGTGCAGTACCAGCCGCACGCCAACGCGCACAATCGCAGGCTGAACCCGGCGCTCTATTACATCCGCCTGTTCATGAACCTGCTGCTGGCCAGCGTGCTCACCTTCTTCCTCGTTCACACCATTCTGTGGCTGGTCCGCTCGCACTGGGCGCGCGTCAGGAACGGATCGGCCCATGGAGGCAAACATGCCTGAACCGACTGAAGTCATCGTCGCGACAGAGCCGGCGCCGGCGCCGGCCGAAGTTCCTGCTGCGCCCCCGCGCGAGCGCTATTTTCTGCGCTTCACGCTGGCCCAGCGCTACCTGCACGGCGTGCTCTTCACCACGTTTCTGGTGCTGGCAGCCACCGGGCTGGTGCTGCGCTTCAGCGGCTCCGTCTGGGCCATCCGCACCGCGGCTGTGCTTGGCGGATTCGGCGCCATCCTGTTCTTCCACAAATTCTGCGCGCTGGCGCTCACCCTGGCCTTCCTCATCCACCTGCGCGACATCGTCGCACGCGGCCTGTTCAAGCGGGAGAAGGGAATCTTCTGGGGGCCGACCTCGATGGTCGCCAACTGGAAGGACGTCAAAGACCTCTTCGCGCATTTCCGCTGGTTCCTCGGCCTCGGCCCCAAGCCGCAATTCGAGCGCTATGCCTATTGGGAGAAGTTCGACTACTGGGCGGTCTTCTGGGGGATGGTGGTCATCGGCTTCTCCGGCTACGCCATGTGGTTCGCGCCGTTCTTCGCCCACTTCCTGCCCGGCTGGGCGCTCAATGCCGCGCTCATCATCCACAGCGAAGAAGGTCTGCTCGCCATCCTCTTCATCTTCGCCATCCACTTCGTCAATACCCACCTCCGCCCCGACAGCTTCCCCATGGACATGGTCATCTTCACCGGCCGGGAGAGCGAGGCGGAGTTCAAAAACCGGCGTCCCAGGGAATACCAGCGCATGATCGCCGAAAGAAGGTCTGCGATAAGGATCACAGACGAGCCACCTAAGTGGCTGATAAATTTCAGCCGGGTGGTAGGGTTTACGGCTATATTGATTGGCCTTACCCTCCTGGTCCTCGCGCTCAGCGCCTATTTCGTCGGTTGAGAGGTTGGTATGTCGTTGCTACGCAGACTGAAGGAGAACTGGCTCCAGCCCTTCTTCTTCTTCGGAAATAATCCTGTCAGTCTCATCGGCGGCGCACTCACGACCGCTTCCGCCTCTGTCCTGATCGGCTTCTGGGTCGTCTCGATCTTCGGTCATGCGGGATCCGCCAATCCCTATCTCGGCATCATTCTCGATCTTTTCCTGCCCGGTGTGTTCGTCCTCGGGCTTGCCATCATTCCCGTCGGCATCTGGATGCGCCGCAAACGGCTGGCGGCCGCCGGAGCCCTGCCCTCCACCTATCCGCAGATCGATCTCCGCAATCCGGCCTTTCGCCACGGCATCGAGATCGTCGTCATCGCCAGCTTCGTCAACTTCGTGATTCTGGGCACGGCCACCTATCGGGGCGTCACCTACATGGATTCGCCCCACTTCTGCGGCCAGGCCTGCCATGTGATGTATCCGCAGTGGACCGCTTACCAGGCCTCGCCTCACTCCCACGTCGATTGCGTCGAGTGCCATGTCGGCTCGGGCATGAAGTCGTATGTCCAGGCCAAGGTCAACGGGACGAAGCAGCTCATCGAGGTCACCTTCCACGACTGGCCCACGCCTATCCGCGCGCCCCTCAACGGCCTGCGCCCCGCGCGCGAAACCTGCGAGGAATGCCACTCCCCCACGCGGTTCACGGGTGAAAAATTGCTGGTCAAAACCACCTTCGGCGACGACGTCAACAACTCCGTTACCCGCACCGTGCTGGTGCTGCACCTGGGCGGCGTCGATTCGCTTTCCCACCGCACCGGGATCCACGGCCACCACCTCAACAATTTTGAATACGTGGCCACGGACGCCGACGCGCAGACCATCATCGCGGTCACCGCGACCAATCCCGACGGAACCAGGACGCAGTACGTCGACTCCACGTGGAAAGGTCCCATCAAAGGCGTCACCCGCACCATGGACTGCATCGACTGCCACAATCAGGCGACCCACGTTTTCCAGACGGCCGAGGACGCGATTGACGAGGCCATGGTCGACGGCACGCCCAGCCCCAGCCTGCCCTTCGTCCACAAAGAGGGCCTGCAGCTGATCCAGGCGACGTACACATCGCAGGCCGAGGCAGGACAGAAGATCGTTACCGGCCTCGACGACTTCTACCGCACCCAATACCCGAAGGTCTGGCAGTCGCAGCGCCCGCTGGTCGACACCGCCGGAAAGCGCCTGGTCGCCATCTACGACCGCAATGTCTTTCCGGACATGAAGGTGACCTGGGGCACCTATCCGAACAACATCGGGCACATGGCGTATCCGGGATGCTTCCGCTGCCACGACGGCAACCACGTGGCGAAGGATGGCAAAGCGCTCTCCAACGACTGCAGCCTCTGCCACAACCTGCTGGCCGTGGACGAGACCCACCCCCAGGTGCTCAACGACCTGAGCCTCCAGAATGAGCTGCATCTGCAGTAGCTGCCTGGAGCGATGGGCGCCCATCGCTCCAGCTTTCTCTCTCTGCGCGCCCCCGCGGCCGGCCCTGCAACCGGATTTTCCTGGCATATTCACCGGCGGTTCGCCCTGCGCGAGCGCATGATGACTGCAACTTCCTCCGTCGCTTTTCCTGCAATCAGGGGGTACACGTATGCCTGATCACGCAACGGCCGCCGCCTCGCCGGTCGCATCGCTGCCTTCGCAAAGAACCGCGCCGGGCGTCGAAGCCATCGCCCAGTCGTTCCTGGACAACCTGCTGTTTGTGCAGGGACGCTCGATGGAACGGGCCACCCTCAACGATCTCTACATGGCGCTGGCCCTCACTGTGCGCGATCGCCTCGTCGAACGCTGGATTTCAACCACGAAAAATTACCAGGCGCAGGATGTCCGCGTTGTCTGTTACCTGTCGGCGGAGTTCCTCACCGGTCCTCACCTGGCCAACAACCTCATCAATCTAGGGATTTATGAAGAGGTGGAGGAGGCCATGCACCAGCTCGGCCTCGATCTCAATGCCCTCATCGAACAGGAAGGGGAGCCCGGTCTCGGCAATGGCGGCCTCGGCCGTCTCGCTGCCTGCTTCATGGATTCGCTCGCCAGCCTCGACATTCCTGCCATCGGCTACGGCATTCGCTACGAATACGGCATCTTTGACCAGCAGATTCGCGACGGGTGGCAGGTGGAATCCACCGACAACTGGCTGCGCCTTGGAAATCCGTGGGCGCTGGAGCGGCACGAAGACACCTTCGAGGTGAAAATGGGCGGCCGCACCGAGACCCATGTCGATTCCCACGGACGGCTGCACGTGAAGTGGATTCCCGGCCACGTCATCCGCGGCGTTCCCCATGACACGCCCATCCTGGGCTATCGCACCAACACCGCCAACACGATGCGTCTGTGGTCGGCCCAGGCCATGGAGAGTTTTGTCTTCGAAACCTTCAATCAGGGCGACTTCTTCGGCGCCGTCGCGGACAAGGTCGCCTCGGAAAACATCTCCAAGATCCTTTATCCCAACGACGAAGGCGTGCAGGGCAAGCAACTGCGGCTGGCTCAGCAGTATTTCTTCGTATCCTGCAGCCTGCAGCACATCCTTCGGATCCAGACCACTCAGAACCGCCCGCTCTCCGAGCTGCACCGCAACTTCGCCATCCAGATGAATGACACCCATCCCGCCATTGCCGTTGCTGAGCTCATGCGGTTGCTCGTCGACGAGCATGGGTTGGAGTGGCAGCCCGCCTGGCATGCCACGGTGAATTCCCTCGGCTACACGAATCACACCCTCTTGCCCGAGGCGCTCGAACAGTGGCCGCGCGGCCTCTTCAGCGCCGTCCTGCCCCGTCCCATGGAGATCATCGAGGAGATCAATCGCCGCCATCTCGAGGAGGTCCGCGCCAAATTTCCCGGCGACGAAGAGCGCGCGCAGCGCATGTCCCTCATCGGCGACGGCGGCGGCGAATCATATGTTCGAATGGCCTACCTGGCGGCCCTCGGCAGCCACGCCATCAATGGAGTCGCTGCTTTGCATACCCAGCTTCTCGAACAGAACGTCCTCAGCGACTTTTATGCGCTGACGCCGGAGAAATTCTCCAACAAGACAAATGGCGTCACCCCCCGCCGCTGGATGGTTCTCAGCAATCCCCGCCTCGCACAGTTGCTCACAGCCCGGCTGGGGAACGGCTGGATCTACGATCTCGAGAAGCTTCGTCGTCTTGAGCCTCTCGCCGACGACCCCGGCTTCCGCAGCGAGTGGCGCGCCATCAAGCGCCAGAACAAGCTCCTTCTCGCCGCCTTCATTCACGAAAAACTCGGCATTGCCGTCGATCACGAGTCGATGTTCGACGTACTCGCGAAACGCCTCCACGAATACAAGCGGCAGCACCTGCAGGTCCTCCACATCCTCACCTTGCTCAGGCGAGTCCAGCGCGACCCCAACCTGCCCATTGCCCCCCGCACCTTCATCTTCGGGGGCAAGGCCGCACCCGGTTATCGCATGGCCAAGCTGATCATCAAGCTGATCCATTCCGTCGGCGAAGTGGTCAACTCCGATCCGGCCGTGGCGGGACGGCTCAAAGTGGTTTTCCTCCCCGACTTCAATGTCAAACTCGGCCAGAGAGTCTATCCCGCCGCCGATCTTTCCGAACAGGTCTCCCAGGCCGGCACGGAGGCTTCGGGTACCGGCAACATGAAGTTCGCCATGAACGGCGCCCTCACCATCGGCACCCTCGATGGAGCCAACATCGAGATTCGCGAGGAAGCCGGAGCGGAAAACTTCTTCCTCTTTGGCCTGACCGCGGCAGAAGTCGCTCAGCGGAAACGCGAGAGCTACGATCCCTTCGCGATCTACCACTCGAATGCCGACCTTCGCGAGATCCTCGACGCCCTGGCCGCCGGTGAGTTCTCTCACGGAGATCGCGCTTTGTTCGCTCCCCTGGTCGAGGAACTCCTCAGCCGCGACGAATACATGCTCCTCGCCGACTATGCTTCCTACATCGACTGTCAGGATCGGGTCAGCCAGGCCTGGCACGATCCGGAGCGCTGGACCCGCATGTCCATCCTCAACGTGGCGCGCAGCGGAAAGTTCTCCTCGGACCGCGCCATCCGCGATTACTGCTCCGACGTCTGGAAGACCTGGCCGGTCAAGATTCACGTCTGATGGCCCGCGAGCCGCTTCGGCCCTGGGCCGCGGCTCAACCATCCGCGCCCTGAATCAATCAACCGCGAGATACTGGGCCCCTTACCGTACTTGTGACATCGATCACAGAGCCCCTGCACCCCTCGCGGTTACCGTTGGATTGGTATGAACGCCCTCCTGCTGGACCGCATTCACTTCGCCTTTACGGTGACCTATCACTACCTGTTCCCGCAGCTGACCATGGGGTTGGCACTGCTGATGGTGGTCATGAAGGCCATCGCGCTCCGCACCGGCAGCGACCGCTGGAATCAGGCGGCGCGCTTCTGGGCAAAGATCTTCGCCGTCAACTTCCTGCTGGGTGTCATCACTGGCATTCCCATGGAATTCCAGTTCGGCACCAACTGGTCGGAGTTCGCGCGCCGCACCGGCGGCGTGATCGGCCAGCCGCTGGCCATGGAAGGCGTCTTCGCCTTCTTCCTCGAGTCGACCTTCCTGGGACTGTTCCTCTTCGGCGAGAACCGCCTCTCGAAGCTGCAGCACTTCGGCGCAGCTTTCATGGTCTGGCTCGGCTCCTGGATATCGGGCTTCTTCATCATCGTTACCGACGCCTGGATGCAGCATCCGGTCGCGTATCACCTACTGCAGAACGGGACGTATGAGGTTTCCAGCTTCTGGGGGCTGCTGCTGAATCCATGGGCGTGGCTCCAGTACGCGCACAACATGTGCGGCGCCGTCGTCACCGGCTCCTTCGTCGTCGCGGCCACCGGCGCCTTCTACCTGCTCGAGCGCAGCCACGAGGAGTTCGGCCGCCTCTTCCTGAAGACCGGCGTCATCGCCGGCCTCATCTCCTGCGTGATCCAGATCTTTCCCACCGGCGATCTCCACGGCCGTTACGTCGCGAAGAATCAGCCCGCCGCCATGGCCGGAATGGAAGGCCTCTTCAACTCACAGAAGGGCGCGCCGGTCGTCCTCATTGGCCAGCCCGACGAGCAGGCGCAGAAGATCGACAATCCGCTCCCCGTCAACGACGTGCTCAGCTTCCTGATCTACGGAACCACGTCCGCCGAAGTGCAGGGCCTCAATTCTTTCCCGCGCGACCAGTGGCCGTCGGCGCTGCCGCTGCTCTACTACAGCTACCACATCATGGCCGGCCTCGGGACCTGGTTCCTGCTGCTGATGGCGGTCGCAGCGTTCCTCCTCTGGCGGGGCCATCTCTACCGCGCGCGATGGGTTCTGTGGCCCATCCTGCTCAGTTTTCCGCTGCCGTACATCGCCAACACTGCCGGCTGGATAACCGCCGAGATCGGCCGCCAGCCCTGGCTGGTCTACGGCCTCATTCGCACCGCGCAGGGCTACTCGACGCACGTCTCGGCCGGGAACACGCTCTTCACGCTGCTGGGCTTTCTCGGCATGTACTCGGTGCTGACCATCCTCTGGATCGTCCTCGTCTACCGCTTCATTCGCACCGGGCCGCAGACCGGAATGCACGCCGTCCCGGAGCCGGAACCTTCAACGCTGACTGCGGTTTAGAGAGGAGCGCGTTATGGGATTCGTCTGGTTCTGGATTGTTGCCGTCATGATCGCCGCCTACGTCGTCTTCGACGGCTTCGACCTGGGCGTGGGCATCCTCGCTCCGTTCATCGCAAAGACCGAAGAGGAGCGGCGCGTGCTCTTTCGCTCCATCGGCCCGGTGTGGGACGGCAACGAGGTCTGGCTGCTCGCGGGAGGCGGTACGCTTTACTTCGCCTTCCCGCTGCTCTACGCCTCGTCGTTCAGTGGCTTCTACCTTCCCCTGATGATCGTTCTCTGGCTGCTCATCATGCGCGGAGCCTCCATCGAGCTGCGCATGCACATCAATCACGACGTCTGGCGCAGCTTCTTCGACGCACTCTTCTTCATCTCGAGCGCGCTGCTGGCCATCTTCTTTGGCGCCGCGCTCGCCAACGTGATTCGCGGCGTGCCCCTCGGCGCGGACAACTACTTTTTCCTGCCCCTGTGGACCAACTGGCGCGTCGGC
>Ga0335074_10003190_pt1 | contig 22326 bp, 19 predicted proteins | sample Lox_Sample_23_FD_206715 | JGI IMG/M metagenome (GOLD analysis project Ga0335074, IMG submission 206715) | Soil microbial communities from Loxahatchee National Wildlife Refuge, Florida, United States - Lox_Sample_2.3 | ecosystem: Environmental > Terrestrial > Soil > Wetlands | place: USA...
AACAGCATCTTCACCAACGTGGCGCTGACCGACGACGGGGACGTGTGGTGGGAGGGCCTGACCGACACCCCGCCCGCGCACCTGATCGACTGGAAGGGCCGGGACTGGACCCCGGACTCGCCCGAGCCCGCGGCTCATCCCAACTCCCGGTTCACCACCCCGGCCGGCCAGTGCCCGATCATCGCGCCGGAGTGGGACGACCCGGCCGGGGTGCCGGTCTCGGCCATCTTGTTCGGCGGCCGCCGGGCCAGCACGGTGCCGCTGGTCATCGAGTCCTTCGACTGGGACCACGGGGTATTCCTCGGCGCCAACGTGGCCTCGGAGAAGACCGCCGCTGCCGAGGGCACGGTCGGCGAACTGCGCCGGGACCCGTTCGCGATGCTGCCGTTCTGCGGCTACAACATGGGCGACTACTTCGGCCACTGGCTGGCACTCGGTGCCGCCGCCCCGGACCCGGGTAAGCTGCCGAGGCTGTTCTACGTGAACTGGTTCCGCAAGGACGAGTCCGGGCGGTTTGTGTGGCCCGGGTTCGGCGAGAACATCCGGGTGCTCAAGTGGATCGTGCAGCGCCTATCCAGTGAGGGGCTGTCCGGCGAGGCCGAGGCGGTGACCACGCCGGTCGGGAACCTCCCGGCGCCGGGCGCGCTGGACCTCGACGGCCTGCGGCTCAGGCAGGCCGACCTGGACCTGCTGCTCACGGTGGACCCCCAGGACTGGAAGCTGGAAGCCGACCGGATGCCGGAGTTCTTCCAGATGTTCGGCGAGCACCTGCCGCGGCGGCTGTGGGAGCTGCACCAGGACCTGGTGGACCGGCTCAGCTCGAGCTGAGCTCGGGATCCGTTGTTTTGGGAGTGAAACCCGGGTTTCATCCTGCCTGGGCGCCTAGCCGCTAATTCTGGTCTGGAAGGTCGGGATTAGGTTAGGGTCGGAGTGGATACGTTTCAGCGAGGCCGATCCGTTCTCCCGGAAGGAAACCGTGAGCAGCACCGACACCTTCGTGGCTAACGCCGAAAGCTACGCGACCCGTTTCGACAAGGCCGACCTGCCGCTGCCGCCCGCCTCCCACGTCCTGGTGGTGGCCTGCATGGACGCCCGGCTCAACCCGTACGGAATCCTGGGTCTGTCCGAGGGCGACGCGCATGTGGTGCGCAACGCGGGCGGGGTGGTGACCGACGACGTGATCCGGTCCATCACCATCTCCCAGCGCCTGCTCGGCACCAACGAGATCATCCTCATCCACCACACCGACTGCGGCATGCTGACCTTCCACGACGACGACGTGAAGGCCCAGATCGAGGCCGATACCGGCCTGCGGCCGCCGTTCGCCCTGGAGGCCTTCCCCGACCTGGACGCCGACGTGCGCCAGTCCATCGCCCGGATCAAGGCGAGCCCGTACATCCCGCGCAAGGACTCGGTGCGCGGCTTCGTCTACGAGGTCGGGACCGGCCGCCTGCGCGAGGTCAAGGACTGAGCTAGCGCAACAGGTTCGGGTTCCAGTCGATTCAGGCGGCGGAATCAGCCCGCCGCCTGACGGGTGTCATCAATGATCGTGGACAGTTACCGGTGCTATGACACCGGTAACTGTCCACGCTCTTGCGGGCGGCATACGCCGGGGACAGCTGAGACAGGTGAGCTGTGCCCTTAGATGGGGGCGCACAGGGCGAACGTTTCTTGGGGGCGGCCCTACACCGGCGGCGCCTGGTCGCCGTGGATGACCAGCACCGGGCAGGAGGCGTGCTCGGCGACGTTCGAGCTGACCGAGCCGAGCAGGAGACCGGTGAAGCCGCCGTGGCCGCGGCTGCCGACGACCAGCATGATCGCGCCCTGGGACGCGTCCAGCAGGACCTTGGCGGCGCTGCCCTCGCCGACCAGCCGCCGCAATCCGGCCGGGGGCTGATCGCCGAAGACTGCCTGCACGGTCTCGTCGAGAGCCTTGCGCATGTCCTGGGCCGGATTCCAGTCGGACGGCACCGCACCGAATCCGTACGAGGCCGGGAAGTCCCAGGCGGTGACGGCGTCCAGGCCCGCGCCGAAGGCCGCGGCGAGGTGGGCGCCCCACCGCAAGGCCTGCTGGGAGGGTACCGATCCGTCCACGCCGACGACGACGCGGCCCGCGCCGGCCCCGGGACCTTCGGTCATGTCTGCTCCTTTGCGGTTGGCCGGGTCTGATCCTATGCCCGGGCCCTTCCGTGCCATGCTGTCGGTGGAGGCGATGATGGAGGAGTTCGCGGTAACCGAGGTGAGGGCCGACGATCACGTGCGCGGCCGGCCCGACGCGCCGGTGACGGTGCTGGAATACGGCGACTACGAGTGCCCGTACTGCCGGGGCGCGGCCCGGGACGTGCGCGAGATGCTGGCCCGGTACCCGGATGCGGTCCGGTTCGTGTTCCGCAACTTCCCTATCACCCAACTGCACCCGCACGCGGAGCAGGCCGCCGAGGCGGCGGAGGCGGCCGGGGCCCAGGGCAAGTTCTGGGAGATGTACGAGCGGCTGCTGCAGCCTTCGTCCCATCTCGACCTGGACTCCCTGCTGGACTGCGCCGCGGACCTGAGCCTGGACATCGGCCGGTTCCGCGACGAGGTCACCGGCCGCGCGTACGCGGCCAAGATCGAGCGCGACGTGCAGGAGGGCGTCAGGGACGGCGTGAACGCCACGCCCAAGTTCTACGTCGACGGCGAGCGCATCGACGGCAAGCTGCCGCTGGAGGGGCTGGAGGACGCGATCCGGGCCGCGGTGCGGGCCGCCTCAGCGGGGTTATTTGATGGCGACGGCGTTGGCCGGTGAGCCGATCCCGCCGGGGGCGTTCAGCGGCGCGCTGACCAGGAACATCTCATACGCGCCGTCGGCCGCGCAGTCGCGGGCCAGGTCGTCCAGCCACCACAGCTCGCCCAGGGCCATGCCGAACTGGCCGATGAGCACGTGGTGCAAGAACCCGAACGGGTGCGCCGCCGGGCTGTAGTCGGCCGGGAAGACCTCGACGGCGAAGTTGTCCGCGGCGATGGCCGCCGCGTGGCTGTTCCACAGGTACTCGCAGACCGCCTCGGTGTGCGCGACGCCGGGCGCGACCACGTTGCCGTGCAGCCGGTGCTTCACCTGGCTCGGCTGCCCGGCGTACCAGGCGGCGAAGCCGGTGTGCAGCAAGATGATGTCGCCCGGCGCGAACTCGACGCCGGCCTGGCGCCGGGCCAGTTCCAGGTCCTCGACGCCGAGCGCCACGCCGTCGCCCGGATCGTAGGGCCGTCCGGCGGCTCGCATGGCCCGCTCGGCGTCCAGCAGGACCGCGCGGCCGGCCAGCCCGTGCCGGGCCCAGTGGTCGATGGTGTTCCGGGCGCCGGCCAGCACCTCGGCCTCGGTGACGCCGTTGTACATCTGATCCGGCGCGTAGCCGACGTGAGCCAGGGAGTCCCACTGGCTGGAGGCCTGCGGGTAGAAGTTGTCGTAGACGTCGTCGAACCCGGCGCTGCCGGGCTGGTGCAGCACCCGGTGCCGCGGCGCCCCGCGGAACGTGGCCAGGGCCGGGGAGATGCTGCCGAGCGGCATGTCCAGGCAGAAGACCTGCCCCCGCCGGACCAGCCGGGCGGCGGCGGCGATGCGGTCCGGGGTCATCAGGTTGACCAGGCCCAGGTTGTCACCGGGGCCGAACAGGCCCCAGGCGGACTTGCCGCCGCCCGGGGCCGGCGGGAGGTCGGCGTAGTCCGGCAGCTCGGTCATCCACTTATGATCGTGGCGCGCTCCGGGGCGGGCAAGAGTCGTTGTATCGTGAGCCGGTGACGGCCGTAGCGGAAGCGAACCAGCCGGGCGGAGACGCCACCGCCCGGTCGGCACGGCCGCGGCACCTGATCGTCACGGTCTACGGGCTTTATGCCCGGGCCGGCGGCGGCTGGCTGTCGGTGGCCGCGCTGATCCGGCTGCTGGCCGAGCTGGGGGTGGACGAGCCAGCGGTGCGTTCGGCGATCTCGCGGCTCAAGCGGCGGGGCATCCTGGAAGCGCGGCGGCAGGAGGGATCGGCGGGCTACCAGCTGTCCGCCGAGGCGCTGGCCATCCTGCGGGAAGGCGACGCCCGGATCTTCCGGCGGCGGCGGGCGGCGCTGGCCGACGGCTGGCTGCTCGCGGTGTTCTCGGTGCCGGAGGCGGAGCGCCACCGGCGGCACGTGCTGCGGTCCGAGCTGACCCGGCTGGGGTTCGGGATGGTCGCGCCCGGCGTGTGGATCGTGCCTGCTCACCCGGACGACGCGACCGCCGAGACGCTGCGGCGGCTGGGCCTGGACTCCTACGCCGACCTGTTCCACGCCGATCACCTGGCCTTCGGCGACCCGGCCGGCAAGATCCGCCGCTGGTGGGACCTGGATGAGCTCGAGCGCCGGTACGAGGCGTTCATCCGCGCGTACGAGCCGACCCTGGCCCGGCTGAGACGGAGCGGCCCGGGCCGCGGCGAGGAGGCCTTCGCCCAGTACGTGCGGGTGCTCACCGACTGGCGGCAGCTCCCCTACCTGGACCCCGGCCTGCCCGCCGAACTGCTGCCGGACCGCTGGATCGGCATCCGGGCCGCCGAGGAGTTCTTTGCCCTGCGGTCGATGCTCGAGGAACCGGCGCGGGCCTACGTGGCCAGCGTCATGGCCGGCTAAGGACATCAGGGACTGACCGCCGCGATGCCCTGGATCTCCACCAGGGCCTCGGGATCCCACAGCCGCGACACGCCCACGGCGGCCATGGCCGGATACTCGGCGCCGGCCAGCCGACGCCAGGCCGCGCCGATCTCCCCGGGGTGCGCCTGGTAGCCGGCCAGGTCGACGAGGTAGATGGTCAGGCTGACCAGGTCGCCCGGCTGGCCGCCGGCGGCGGCCAGGGCGGTAAGCAGGTTGCCGAGGGCCCGCTCGAACTGGGCCACGACCCCGCCGCTGACCACCTTCCCGTCCCGGTCCATGCCGACCTGGCCGGCCAGGAACACCATCCGGCGCGCGGGCACGGACACGGCGTGCGAGAAGCCCGAGGGCCGGGCCAGGTCGCCGGGATTGATCCGCTCCACGTCCATGGCCGGGCCTAGGGCCGGTCCTTGACGCCGACACCGCACAGGTGCCACGCGGCTCCGGCTTGGTCCCCCGGCGGCTCGGGAACCATCAGCCTGAGCACGGGTTCGTCGTCGTCGTCTCCGCGGCGCTGGCGGAGCGGATCGTCCAGGTCCGGCCGCCACTGCGCGGGGCGCACCAGACCCGGCTCGACCAGCGTGAACCCGTCGAAGAACCGGGCGATGTCGGCGCGGCTGCGCGAGACGAGCGGCGTATTCCAGTGCAGGTCCTGGGTCATGCGGAACAGCCCCTCGGCTGCTTCGGGGTGGGCTTCGTCGGTCATGTGGCTCAGGGCCAGGTAGCTGCCCGGAATCACGGCGTCCCGGAACTGCCGGACCACGTTCCACGGGTCTTCGGAGTCCCACAGGCAGTGCAGCACGCACATGAACATGATCCCGATCGGCTGCCCGAAGTCGAGCAGGCCGCGTACCTGCGGGTTGCTGAGCACCTGCTCTGGTTCGCGCAGGTCCGCCCGGAGCGTGACGACCTCGGGGCCGGCCATCAGCGCGGCGGCGTGGGACGAGACCAGCGGATCGACGTCGGCGTAGACGACGCGCGCCTCGGGTGCCGTCCGGCGGGCGATCTGGTGGGTGTTGGCCATGTTCGGCAGGCCCGAGCCCAGGTCGAGGAACTGGCAGATGCCCTGCCCGAGCATGTAGTCGACCATCCGCTGCAGCAGGTGGCGGCTCTCCACGGCCGTGTCGGCCCCGGCTGGCACCCCCAGCCCGCGCACCATCTGATTGGCCGCGTCGGAGGCCTGCCGGTCGACCGCGAAGTTGTCCTTGCCGCCAAGCTGGTAGTTCCAGATACGGGCCGTGTTGGGATAGCGGACCCCGATCGGGTCTTCTGGGTCCAGTCCGGGAGTCGCCGGCGGCTGGTCGGACATCGGGCAATTTCCTCCGCGGTCGGCAAGGGTTCCTCCGATGATAGAGCGGATCCGCGATCCGCTGGCGCCGACCCGATATCGCGTTCTCTTGACGATCGTACAGATTCCGTCATATGATGGGGCGGGTCAAGAGGAGGAGCACCGTGCGTATCGCGGTCCTGGGTGGCGGCCCGGGCGGCCTGTACTTCGCGGCCCTGGCCAAGCAGCTTGACGCCGGGCATGACATCACCGTCTGGGAGCGCAACGCCGCCGACGACACGTTCGGGTTCGGCGTGGTGTTCTCGGACGAGACCCTGGGCGGCATCGAGCACGCGGACATCGAGATCTTCGCCCGGATGCGACGCGAATTCGCCCGCTGGGACGACATCGACGTGCACTTCCGCGGCACCACGTTCACCTCCGGCGGGCACGGGTTCGCGGCGATGAGCCGCAAGCGGCTGCTGGCCATCCTGCAGGCCCGCTGTGCGGAGCTTGGCGTGCGGGTCCTGTTCCGCACCGAGGCGCCCGCCACCGCCGGCCTGGCGGCGGATTACGACCTGGTGGTCGCCGCCGACGGAGCGAATTCGCTGACCCGGGGCACGTACGCCGCTTCGTTCGGCCCAGACCTTGAAAAGCGGCGGTGCAAGTACATCTGGCTGGGCACGGACCTGGTGTTCGATGCGTTCAAGTTCTACATCCTGGACACCCCGGCCGGGATCATGCAGGTGCACGGCTACCCGTACAGCGACCGGGCCAGCACCTTCATCCTGGAGATGCACGAGGACGTCTGGCGCCGGGCCGGGTTCACCGATGCTGCCGGGCTGGAGCCGGGCCGGAGCGACGAGCGGTCCATCGAGCGCATCCGGGACCTGTGCGCCGGCGTGCTCGGCGGGCCCCGTGGTGACAGGCACAGCCTGGTGGCCAACAACTCCCGGTGGGTCACGTTCACCACGGTGCGGTGCCGGACCTGGCGGCACGAGAACGTGGTGCTGCTCGGCGACGCCGCGCACACCGCGCACTTCTCCATCGGCTCGGGCACCAAGCTGGCCATGGAGGATGCGCTGGCCCTGGCCGCGTGCCTGCATGAACAGGACAGCGTCGACGCCGGCCTGGCCGCCTATGAGGCCGAGCGCCGGCCGGTGGTCGCCTCGACCCAGCGTGCGGCGCAGGCCAGCCTGGAGTGGTTCGAGAACCTCGGCCAGTACGCGGACCAGGACCCGCACCAGTTCGCGTTCAACATCATGACCCGCAGCCGCCGGGTCACCTACGACAACCTGCGGCTGCGTGACCCGGAGTTCGTGGCCGGGATGGATGAGTGGTTCGCGGCCGGCCAGGAGGACGCCAGCCATGACGCCCGCCAGGAGGACGCCCGCCAGGACGGTACCCGTCAGGACGGTACCCGTCAGGCGGCTCCGCCGATGTTCCAGCCGTTCCGGATCGGGCGGCTGGAGCTGGCCAACCGGGTGATCGTCTCCCCCATGGACATGTACTCGGCCACCGACGGCGTGCCGGGCGACTTCCACCTGGTGCACCTGGGCAGCAAGGCGCTGGGCGGCGCGGGGCTGGTGATGACCGAGATGGTCTGCGTCTCCCCCACCGGGCGCATCACGCCCGGCTGCACCGGGATCTACACCGCCGAGCAGGAGGAGTCCTGGCGCCGGGTGGCGGCGTTCGTGCACGACCGGACCCGGGCGAAGATCGGCATCCAGCTGGGGCACTCCGGGCGGAAGGGCTCGACCAAGCTGATGTGGGAGGGGCTGGACGACCCGCTGCCTGACGGCAACTGGGAGGTCTGCGGGCCGTCGCCTGTTCCGTATAGGGCGGGCGGCCAGACGCCGCGCGAGCTGGGCCCGGCCGAACTGGACGAGATCCGCGGGCAGTTCGTGGCGGCGGCGCAGGCGGCGGCACGGGCCGGGTTCGACCTGCTCGAGCTGCACTGCGCGCACGGCTACCTGCTGTCCTCGTTCCTGTCTCCGCTGACCAACCGGCGCACCGACCGGTACGGCGGATCGCTGGCCGCCCGGCTCCGCTACCCGCTGGAGGTCTTTGACGCCATCCGGGCGGTGTGGCCGGAGGAGCGGCCGATGACGGTGCGGATCTCGGCCACCGACTGGCATCCGGACGGCCTGGACATCGACGACACGGTCGAGATCGCCCGTGCGTTCGCCGAGCACGGCGCGGCTGGCATCGACGTGTCCACCGGGCAGGTGGTCAGCGACGAGAAGCCCGCGTTCGGCCGCAGCTACCAGACGCCGTACGCCGACCGGATCAGGAACGAGATCGGCACCAAGTACGGGGTCGCGGTGATCGCGGTCGGCGCGATCTCGTCCTACGACGACGTGAACTCGATCATCCTGGCGGGCCGGGCCGATCTGTGCGCGCTCGGCCGGACCCACCTGTACGACCCGCAGTGGACCCTGCACGCCGCCGCCGAGCAGGGGTACACCGGCCCAGGCGCGGTCTGGCCGGACCCGTTTGCCGCGGGCAGCCGACGGCCTGCGGCTGGGCGCACCGACGGGCCGCGGCCCCGGCTGGAGTTGATCCGGTCCGGTACGCCACGCACCCCGCACGCCCGCTGGCGTCCGGAGCCGGCTGCGGCGGACGGCGCCTCGTGACCGCGTTCGCGCTGACCGAGGCGCAGCGGGCGCTCGCCGAGCAGGTGCGGTCGGTGGCGGCCGGGCAGTTGCGGCCGATCGCCGAGGCCGGGGCGCCGGGCCAGGTGAACCGCGAGCTGATCAAGGCGATGGGCCAGCTGGGCCTGCTCGCGCGGCTGTTTCCCGGCCTTTCGGGCGATTCGCTGTCGCGGGAGGCAGCGGCCACGGACCTGTGCCTGCTGCGGGAGGCGCTGGCCACGCAGAGCACCGAGGCGGAGACCGCACTGGCCCTGCAGGGCCTGGGCGCCTACCCGATCCTGCAGTCCGGCCAGGAGGACACCGTCCGGCGCTGGCTGCCGGCCGTGGCGGCCGGGGACGCGGTGGCCGCGTTCGCGCTCACCGAGCCCGAGGCCGGCTCGGACGCCGCCGCGCTGGGGCTGCGCGCCGAGCCGGACGGTGACGGGTGGCGGCTGACCGGCGAGAAGACCTGGATCTCCAACGCCCCCGAGGCCGACGTCTACACCGTCTTCGCCCGCACCACGCCCGGCGCGGGCGCCCGGGGGGTGAGCGCGTTCGCGGTGCCCGGCGACCGGCCCGGCCTGCGCGGCGAGCATCTGGACATGATCAGCCCGCACCCGATCGGCGGCCTGACCTTCGACAACGTCCGGGTGGACCGGGCCGAGCTGCTGGGCGAGCCGGACCGCGGCTTCCGGGTCGCGATGCGCACGCTGGACCTGTTCCGGCCCAGCGTGGGCGCGTTCGCGGTCGGCATGGCCCAGGCCGCCCTCGACGCGGCCGTACGGCACGCCGGGACCCGGACCGCGTTCGGCGGGCCGCTGAAGGACCAGCAGGCCGTCTCGCACCTGCTGGCCGAGATGGCGACCCGGACCGAGGCCGCGCGGCTGCTGGTCTACGCGGCGGCCGCGGCCTACGACGCAGGTGAGGAGCGGATTACCGCCAGGTCGGCCATGGCCAAGCTGTTCGCCACCGAGGCGGCCCAGTTCGTGGTGGACGCGGCGGTGCAGATCCACGGGGCCCGGGCGCTGCGCCAGGGGCACCTGCTCGAGCACCTGTACCGCGAGGTGCGAGCGCCGCGCATCTACGAGGGCGCCTCTGAGGTCCAGCGCTCGATCATCGCCCGCGAGCTGTACCGCTGACCGGTCGGCGGCCTGCTTGGTCCCCGGTGCCCCAGCCCCGCGCCCGCGGCTGATTTCCATGATCGCGAAGACTCTGCTACTCCCTGGAGTAGTAAATCCTTCACGATCACGGGAACCCCGCCCGGGGGAACACGACACGGCCGGAACCCGGCGCGTCACACCGGGGCCGGGTGAAGTACGCGATCTTCCGGCGGGATCCCCGGGCCACGCTGCTCATCGACGACCCGGCCGGCTTCCGCGCCGTGCTGGCCATCACCCCCGACACCTTGCCGCCGGGCTGGACGACCTGGGGCCTGGACTGACCCTGATTCACCGAGGGCAGCCAGGCCGGGCGGGGCACGAGATGATGTCGGTCTCCGCCCGGATGTGACCGCGGGCCTACTCCGCCTTGCGGGCTATGCCGAGGATCCTCGGCGCCACCGGCCAGAGAAAAGCATCCGGCGGGAACCGGAAACCGCGGCACGTCTCGATGGTGAAGACCTGGCCGATGGCCGCCCGGGTCTGACGCCGGACGTGACATCCGCCCATGAGGCGCGGCCAGACCAGGTCGGCGGCCTGCTGGAATCCGGCGAACAGGATGTCTTTGCTGCGCACGTGCTCGTAGAAGCGCAGTTCACCGCCGGGCCGCAGGACCCGGTGAAACTCGGTGAGCGCGGCCGGCACGTCGGCCACCGAGCACAGCAGCCCGGACACGACGATCGCGTCGAAGGAACCGTCCGCCGCTGGAAGCTCGTCCGCGGTCCCGTCCGCGATCCGGATCGGGACCTGGCTGGCCGCGGCCGCCTCCACCGCGCGGCCGCGCAGGTACGGCTCGGGCTCGACCGCGACGACCTCCCGCACGGTGTCGGGATAGTGCGGGAAGTTCAGGCCGTTGCCCGGGCCGACCTCCATCACCCGGCCGGACAGCCCGACCAGCATCTCCTGCCTGAGCTCCCGGTTGCCGCGCTCCTCGTTACGCCCGCCGAACCGGGCGAAGTACCGCGCGAAAAGGGGATTGTTCACCAGCGCCATGCCTATCTACCTATCATGGCCCGCGCCGGCATTTTCGGCCGCTCGGGCCATGGGGATTGCTCCTTGTCACATCCGGACGGGCCGGCGGTTCGCGGGGCTGTGAACCACCGAGACGGGAGAACGTGACCGATGGACGAGGCTGACTGGCTGGCCGCGCGGTTCGAGGAGCAGCGACCCCAGCTGGTGGCCAGGGAGTGCTTGAAGGTGCTGCGTTCCCGCCGGGGCCGGCGGGAGGAGCCGCTGGACGACACCGTGACCGAGCCGGCGGGCGAGCACCAGGCGGACGATCCCGAGGGCGCGGTCCTGCTGGCCGACTCGGTCGGCCCGGCGCTGATGGTGATACTCGACACCCTGGCCCCGGCCGAACGCCTTGCCTTCGTGCTGCACGACATCTTCGCCGTGCCGTTCGGCGACATCGCCCCCATCCTGGAGCGCTCCCCCGTCGGCACCCGCCAGCTGGCCAGCCGGGCCCGCCGCCGGGTCCAGGGCGCGATGCCGCCCCGGCAGGTCGACCCGGCCCGCCAGCGGCGGGTCGTCGACGCCTTCCTCGCCGCGCTGCGGGACGGGGACTTCGACGCGCTGGTGGCCGTGCTCGACCCCGAGGTGGTGCTCCGCGACGACACCGCCGGGCTGCCGGGCGGGGCCGCGACGATGCGCGGGGCCCGGGCGGTGGGCGCTTACGCGCTCAGGTACTCGCGCAGCGCCCGGTTCGTCCGTCCGGCGCTGGTGGACGGGACCCCGGGCCTGGCCATCCGCCTGCCCGGACGGCTGATCGGGGCCCTGGGGTTGACGGTCGGCGCCGACGCGATCACCGCGATCGACATGATCTCCGACCGCGGCCGGCTCCGGCAGGTCAAGGTGACCGCCCGCGGCGAGTAAGGCTCAGTCCAGGGCGGTCCAGCCAGACGACAGCGGCCGGCGTAGGAGAGCAGGGACAGGGGGCCTTTGGCGGCTGTGCTCGGGACCTTCGACGCTAACCGACGTCGGAACGTCACCGCATCCTCCGTTTAAAGCAGGTGGCGACGTGGATAAGGAGTTCGCATGGGCCGCTACGCGGAAGCATTCCACCGGAGCCTGGCCGACCCCGACGCTTTCTGGGGTGAGGCCGCCCGGGAGATCGACTGGTATCGGGCACCCACGGTGGTGCTGGACGCCTCGAACCCGCCGTTCTACCGGTGGTTCACCGACGGGGTGCTCAACACCTGCTTCAACGCGCTGGACCGGCACGTCCGCGACGGCCGGGGCGACCAGGCGGCGCTGATCTACGACAGCCCGGTCACCGGCACCCAGCGGACGTACACCTATACCGGGCTGCTGGACGAGGTCGCCCGGTTCGCCGGGGTGCTGCGCCGCCTGGGCGTGGACAAGGGCGACCGGGTCATCGTCTACATGCCGATGATCCCCGAGGCCCTGATCGCGATGCTGGCGTGCGCGCGGATCGGCGCGGTGCACTCGGTGGTGTTCGGCGGCTTCGCGGCGGCTGAACTCGCGACGCGCATCGACGACGCCGCGCCGAAGGTCGTGGTCTCGGCCTCCTGCGGCCTCGAGGCCAACCGCATCATCGAGTACAAGCCGATCCTGGACCGCGCCATCGACCTGGCGCGCAACAAGCCGGAGCGCTGCGTGATCCTGCAGCGGCCGCAGGCGGTCGCTGACCTGATCGCCGGGCGCGACCTGGACTGGAGCCGGGCGGCGGCCGAGGCCGAACCCGCGGACTGCGTCCCCGTCGCGGCGACCGACCCGCTGTACATCCTGTACACCTCCGGCACCACGGCCAAGCCCAAGGGCGTGGTCCGCGACAACGGCGGCCACGCGGTCGCGCTGCGCTGGAGCATGGAGAACATCTACGACATCAGGCCTGGCGAGGTGTTCTGGGCTGCCTCCGACGTGGGCTGGGTGGTCGGCCATTCCTACATCGTCTACGCCCCGCTGCTGACCGGGTGCACGACGGTGCTGTACGAGGGCAAGCCGGTGGGCACCCCGGACGCGGGCGCGTTCTGGCGGGTCATCGCCGAGCACAAGGTCACGTCGATGTTCACCGCGCCGACCGCGTTCCGCGCGATCAAGAAGGAGGACCCGGAGGGCAAGCTGCTGCAGCAGTACGACCTGTCCGGATTCAAGATCCTGTTCCTGGCCGGCGAGCGGCTCGACCCCGAGACCTACCGGTGGGCGGGCCAGCTGCTCGGCGTCCCGGTCGTCGACCACTGGTGGCAGACCGAGACGGGCTGGGCCATCGCCGCCGACCTGATGGGCCTGGAAGCGCTGCCGACCAAACCCGGCTCGCCCACCGTGCCGGTGCCCGGCTACGACGTGCGCATCCTCGACGCCGGAGGGACCGAGCTGACGGCAGACCAGACCGGGGAGATCGTGGTGCGGCTGCCGCTGCCGCCGGGCTGCCTGCCCACCTTGTGGGGCGACGACGACCGGTACGTCAGCTCCTACCTGTCGCAGCATCCCGGCTACTACACCACAGGCGACGGCGGCTACCGTGACCGCGACGGCTACCTGTACGTCATGGGCCGCATCGATGACGTGATCAACGTGGCCGGCCACCGGCTGTCCACCGGGCAGATGGAGGAGGTGCTCGCGAGCCATCCGGCCGTGGCCGAGTGCGCGGTGATCGGGGTGGACGACGACTTCAAGGGCCAGGTACCGCGCGGATTCGTGGTCCTCAAGGCGGGTGTCAGTACCGATCCGACGGCCGTGTCCGCGGAGCTCGTCCAGCTTGTCCGGGACCAGATCGGGCCGGTCGCCGCACTGCGCCGGGTGGATGTGATCTCCGCCTTGCCCAAGACCCGGTCGGGCAAGATCCTTCGCAAGACCATGCGGGGCATCGCCGATGGCCGGGACGAGATGGTGCCGTCCACCATCGAGGACCCCGCAGTCCTGGACGCGCTGCGTCCCGTGCTGGCCGACCCGGACTGACCGGCATCGACTACTACGGACCCTTCCCGAGGGCCAGGTCGAGTGCGCCGTCGGAGCCCAGCGCCATGCCCCGGGCGCAGTCCCGGTCCGCCTGCTCCTGGCCGAGGTGCGCACGAACCTGCGCGAGGCTCTCGCAGCGATACTGGGCTTCGGGATCTTGCCAGGGCTCTCCGGTCCGGTCGAGGACACCTTGCGCGATGCCGTGCAGGACGCCGGACCGCGACCACTCGCCCGCATCCGCGGCCAGGCAGGCCAGGCCGAGCACGGCGTAGGCGATGCCGAAGCGCTCGCCGCTGCGGCGGCACATCCGCAGCGCGTCCTCGAAGCTGGACCGCGCGCCGTCGTCGTCGCCGTCGTGGCGCGACACCCAGCCCAGGTTGATCGCCACGCTGTCGCTGTCCTCCCGGTTCACCTGCGAAGCCCGGGCCGCCGCTTCCAGATGGGCCCGGGCGGCGGGCATGTCACCGATGCGGAGCGCGTGCACGCCGGCGTTGTTGTGCAGGACGCTGACGAACAGCTGATCGCCTGAGCGTTCGCTGCAGGCGATGGCCTCGTCGAGCAGTTTCCCGGAACGGACCGGGTCGACCAGCTCGAGGCACAGCACGTACCCCGACAGGGCCTCGGCGAGCAGCACGTCATCGCCCAGCGGCCGGGCCCGCTCGACGGCTTCGCGGCCGAGCGGCACGCCGCGCTCGTACCGGCCGGCGAAGTAGCAGTCGGCGCTGAGGATGCCCAGGGCCTGGATGAGCACCCGGTCGTCGTCCAGCTGGCGGGCGAGCTCGACCGCCCGTTCGCCGTACCTCAGGGCCGACGCTATGTCGGCGACGCGGGAGACGCCCGCGGCTACCACCAGGGCCTTGCCGAACAGCACCGGGTCCGCGCGGGCGTCGGGCCGCTCGAGCACCGGGGTGAGCAGGTCCAGGGCTTCCCCGGCCCGGCTGCGCCCGGCCCAGTAACGGTCCAGGGCCACGGCGAAGCGCAGCACCTGCCCGGTCCCGCCCGGGATCCTGGACGCATACCGGGCCGCAGACCGCAGGTTCGCGAGGTCGGCGTCCAGCCGGGCGAACCAGTCGCTCTGAGCGGGTCCCCTCAGCTGCGGGGCCGCCGCCTCGGCGACGGACAGGTAATGCCGGCCGTGGGCCGCCGCCACGACGGCCGCCTCGTCCTCGCCTGCCGCGGCCAGACGTTCGGCGGCGAACTGGCGGATCGTCTCCAGCAGCCGGTAACGCAGGGCACCCCCGGCTGGCTCGGCCACGACCAGGCTCTTGTCCACCAGCGCCCCGAGCAGCTCGGCGACGTCGAACACGTCGATGTCGTCGAAGCCGCAGACCGCTTCGGCGGCGTCGAGATCGAAGGTCTCGGCGAACACCGACAGCCGCCCCAGCAGCAACCGCTCGGCACTGTTGAGCAGCGAATAGGACCAGTCGACGGTCGCCCACAGCGTCTGCTGCCGGGCCAGGGCGGTGCGGCTCCCGCCGGTGAGCAGGCGGAAACGCTGGTCGAGGCGGTCGTAAAGGCCGTTCAGCGACAGAGACCGCAACCGGGCGGCGGCGAGCTCGATGGCCAGCGGCAGCCCGTCCAGCCGCCGGCAGATCGACACGATCACCGGCCCGGTCTCCTCGTTGACCGTCAGCCCGGCGCCCTGGGCCCGGGCCCGGTCCACGAACAGCACGATGGCGTCCGAAGACTCGGGGGCCACGGGACTCTCGGAGCCGGGAAGCGACAACGACGGCACCCGGTAGATGCTCTCCCCGTTGATGCCGAGCGGCTCGCGGCTGGTGGCCACCAGATGCACCCGCGGGCACCGCCGCACGATGGCATCGGCGGTCTTGGCGCAGGCGTCGATCAGGTGCTCGCAGTTATCCAGCACGATCAGCATGTCCTGCGGAGCCAGGGCATCGACCAGGGCCTCCAGTGCCGCCCGGCCGGCCTGCGGGGCGATCCCGAGCGCGCCGGAGATGACCGACGCAACGGCATCCGGATCGGAGAGCCCGGCCAGCTCGACCAGCCACACCCCGTCTCCGGAGCCGTCGAGCAGCTCGGCGGCCACCTGCAGGCTCAGCCGCGTCTTGCCGCATCCGCCGGCCCCGACCAGGGTGACCATGCGCGAGGACTCCACCAGCGCGCGGACTTCAGACAGCTCCCTGGCCCGCCCGACGAACGTCGAGAGCTGGGCCGGGAGGTTGTTCGGCAGGGCCAGGTTGCCGAGCGAGCGCAACGGGGGAAACTCGGCCCGCAGGCCCGGGGCCTGGAGCTGGAAGATGTGCTCCGGGCGTCCGAGGTCCTTCAGCCGGTGGAAGCCGAGGTCCTCGAGCGTCGCCCACGCCGGGAGGGAATCGCGCACCAGGGTGGCCGCCGTCTCGGAGAGCAGGACCTGGCCACCGTACCCGACCGCGGCCACCCGGGCCGCGCGATGGACATCCAGGCCGATCAGGCCGGTAGCGGTCTGGGAGGCTTCGCCGGTGTGGATGCCCATCCGCACCCTGACGTGCTCCCCGCCGGGCCAGGCGTGAGTCTCCAGGGCCTCTTGCGTGTCGATAGCCGCGGCCAGGCAGGCGGTCGGTGAGGGAAACACGGCGAACAACCCGTCTCCGGACGTGTCCACTTCCCGGCCGCCGTGAGCGGCCAGGCCCGACCGGATGAGCGAGCGATAATCGGCGAGCACCTGCGCGTAGGGGCCTTCTCTCAAACGCCGCAGCAGGGCGGTCGAGCCCTCGATGTCGGTGAAGAGGAACGTGAACGTCTCCACGGACCTAGCCTAGAAGGCTGGGCCGGGGTCGTCAGCGTCCCTGCCAGCGGGGCTCGCGGCCGGCGGTGAACGCGGCGTGGAACTCCGCGTAGTCCCGGCCCTTCATCAGCAGCGCCTGGGTCATCGCCTCCAGCTCGACCGCGGCCGACAGGCTCATGTCCTGCTCCCTGGTCAGCAGGGCCTTGGTCTGCGCGTAGGCCTGGGTGGGCCCGGCGGCGAGCCGGCCCGCGAGCCTGGTTACAGCCTCCTCGAACGCGTCCGTGTCGGCCAGTTCGGAGACCAGGCCGATCCGGGCCGCCTCGTCGGCGTTGATCGTGTCGCCCAGCATCAGCAGCCGGGTCGCGTGCCCCAGCCCCACCAGCCGGGGCAGCAGGTAGGCCGCGCCCATGTCCGCGCCGGACAGCCCGACCTTGGTGAACAGGAACGCGAACCGGGCCGCGGGGGTGCAGACGCGGAAATCGGCGGCGAGCGCGATCACCGCGCCAGCTCCGGCCGCCATGCCGTGCACGGCGGCGATGATCGGCACGGGGCACTCGCGCATCAGCCGGATCACCTCGCCGGTCATCCGGGTGAAGGCCAGCAGCTGGTCGGGCGGCATGGACAGGGTGGCGCCGATGATCTCGTTGACGTCCCCGCCCGAGCAGAACGCGCGGCCGCTGCCCCGCACGACCAGGACCCGCACGTCGCCGCGCTGCGGGAGCTCGGCGAGCAGGTCACGCAGGTCGGCGTACGCTTCGAAGGTGAGCGCGTTGAGCTTGTCCGGCCGGTCGAGGGTCACGGTGGCCACGCCGTTAGCCAGCGAGAACCGGAAATGCTTCCAGTCGCTGGTCATCGGGGCCGAGGCACGGAACGGGCTCATCTCAGGCTCTCCAGGTATAGCGATCTCTTGACTACCGTCACAAAAGATAAATACTGGTGATCAACCTTACGGGACACAAGGAAGTGCGGCCAGATGCGGCTCTCCCCTTCGGCGCATGTCGACACGTTCTGCCGTGACCGGCTCCCCCCGCAGGACCAGTGGCCGGAATTCCTCTACGACCTGCCCCAGCTCAGGTATCCTGAGCGGCTGAACTGCGCCGCGGAACTGCTGGATGCCACCGCCGCCCGGGAGGGGAACGACCGGCCCTGCCTGCGTTCGCCCACCGAGACCTGGACGTACGGCGAGGCGGTGCGGCAGACCAACCAGCTGGCCCAGGTGCTGACCGAGGACTTCGGCCTGCAGCCGGGTAACCGGGTCCTGCTCCGGGGCCCGAACGGTCCCTGGCTCGCCGCGGCCTGGCTGGCCGTGATCAAGGCAGGCGGGGTGGCGGTCACCACGATGGCCCTGCTGCGCCCGCGGGAGATCGCCACCATCGCCGGGCTGACCGAGCCGAGCCTGGCCATCTGCGACCACCGCATCGTGGCCGACCTGGCGGCCGGCGCGCCAGGGCTGGCCACGGTGTGCTACGGCGGTGACGGACCCGATGACCTGGCCGCCCGTTGCGCGGCCAAGGACGGCGCGTTCATCCCGGTGCTGACCGCGGCCGACGACGTGGCCATGCTCGCGTCGACCTCCGGCACCACCGGCCAGCCCAAGGTGGCCATGCACTGCCACCGGGATGTGCTCGCCACCTGCGATACGTTTTCTCACTATCTGATCAAGCCGCACCGGGACGACGTGTTCACCGGCACTCCCCCGCTCGGCTTCACCTACGGGCTGGGCGGGCTGCTGCTGTACCCGCTCCGGGCCGGGGCGTCCACGCTGCTCATCGAGCGGGCCACGCCCGCCGAACTGGCCGACGCGATCGCGGCTCACGGCGTCACCATCCTGTCCACCGCGCCCACCGCCTACCGGGCCATGCTGGCCGCCGGGAAGGCGTCCTCGCTGAAGAACCTGCGGCGCTGCATCTCGGCCGGAGAGCACCTGCCCAAGTCGGTGTGGGAGGACTTCCGCGAGGCCACCGGCGTCGCGATCATCGACGGCATCGGCTCGACCGAGATGCTGCACATCTTCATCTGCGCCGCCGACGAGGACATCCGCCCCGGCTCGACCGGGACGGCCGTGCCCGGCTACCGGGCGACGATCCTGGACGAGAACGGGGCCGAGGTGCCCGATGGCCAGCCCGGCCGGCTCGCGGTCAAGGGCCCGACCGGCTGCCGCTACCTGTCGGACCCGCGCCAGCAGACCTACGTGCAGCACGGCTGGAACATCACCGGTGACACCTATACCCGCGACGCCGACGGCTACTACTGGTACCAGGCCCGCAGCGACGACATGATCATCTCGGCGGGCTACAACATCGCCGGGCCCGAGGTCGAGGAGGCGCTGCTCGGCCACCCGGACGTGCTCGAGGTGGCCGTGATCGGCGCGCCGGACGCCGACCGCGGCATGATCGTCCAGGCGTACGTGGTGCTCCGCGATCCGGCGGCCGCGAGCCAGGACAAGGCCGTCGAGCTGCAGGACTTCGCCAAACAGTCCATCGCGCCGTACAAGTACCCGCGGGTGGTCGAGTTCGTGCCCGAGCTGCCCAAGACCATCAGCGGGAAGACCCAGCGCTACCGCCTGCGCCAGCTGGCCGAGGAGAGGCTGCGCGCCGCTCCTCGCTGACCGGGGGAACCCTTACTGGCGTCCGCCGAACTGATCGGTGTCACCGGCGGGCTCCGGCCCGCCGAACTGATCGGTGTCGTCCGCCGGTTCCGGCCCGCCGAACTGGTCCGTGTCGTCCGCCGGTTCCGGCCCGCCGAACTGATCGGTGTCGTCGGCCGGTTCCGGCCCGCCGAACTGGTCCGTGTCTTCCGCCGGCTGGCGGCCGCCGAACTCGTCCTGGAACTCGGTCATCGTGACCTCCATCGCCGCTGCCATGACAGCCCTGAGGCTGGCTGCGACGTAACTGTAATACCCCGGTCCGGCCCGGCCGGGGCCGGGGGCGGGAGCCACGGCCCGTTCTGAATAGAAGAGATTTTGACCGAACGGGCGTGGTTCGTGCGGTCAGGCAGGTGCGGAGCTCAGCTGCTGGGCTTGGGGGTGGTGCAGGAGATCTTGGGGTTCAGGCCGATGTAGTTCAGCGGGCCCGCGGCGATCGTCGCGGCGATCGTCGCCCCGGTGGTGCAGTCCAGGTTGGAGGCAGAGAAGTAACCACGCTGACCCGCCGCGGCGGCGCCGATGATCAGCCACACGAACAGGATGATCGTGCTCCTGCGCATATCTCCTCCGCCGGCCGGGCGTACAAACCTGGCCATACATTTGCTGAGATAGTAGCTCTTGCGCCTCGTCCGGGGGCTGGCGGCACGCCGGTCACGGGCGTTCCAGGAAGGCCCGGACGGCGGCCTTGTAGGGCTCGCGATCGTAGCTGCTGACGTACGCGCCGGCCATCCGGACCGGGTCGCCGAAGAAGTAGTACTCGTACAGCGCCTGGCGGCCGGAGAAGGCCGAGATGCAGGTGTCCCAGACCAGCCGGAACAGAGCGACCCGCTCGGCGCCGCCCAGCGCGGCGGCCTGCAGGTAGGTCTCGATGTCGGCCGCGGCCGGGCCGGTCACGTCGGCCAGCGTGGGCGTGGCCATCAGGCCCGACGCGCCGAGCTTGCGCAAGATCTCGGGAAACCGCTGGTAGAGCCGGGGGTACAGGTTGCGCGCGGCGTTCAGCGGGGCCCAGGCCGGGGTGAGCACGCCGAAGTCGTTCGGCTCGGCGTCGGCCTGCGCCGCCCGGCTGAACGCGCGCAGCAGCTCCAGCGTGGTGATGACCTCCGCGACGTCGGCCTGGACGTGCTGGAACTGCTCGATGCCGATGGCCTCGGTGAGCAGGCTGACCAGGCCGAGGATGTACTCGGTCTTGGCCGTGGTGCGGGCGATCACCTGGTGGGTCATGTGCGCCGCAGCCGAGGTCCGGGTGTAGAAGCCGTTGCACAATTCGGGGTCGCCGAGCACGAAGCAGCGTTCGTAGGGCACGTGCACGTCGTCGAACACGACCACCGCGTCGGGCTCCTCGAACCGGGACCCGAGCGGATGATCGTGCCGCGGGCGGCCGTAATCGAGCGGCTCGCGGGCCAGGTAGCGCAGTCCGGGAGTGTCGTTCGGGACCGCGCAGGCGAAGGAGTACTGCCGGTCCTCGGGCGTGTTGCGCAGGACCGTCGAGGGGAACACCAGCAGCTCGTCGGCGAACGGGCCGATGGTCGCGAGCATCCGGGCGCCGTTGATGACGATGCCGTTGTCGTCTTCCTTGGTGATGTGCGCCATCAGGGTGCCCCCGGCCTGCCGGCTGCCGGAGACGGCCCGGTTGGCCTGCGGCGGGATCAGCGTGTGGGTGCACAGCAGGTCGTCCTCGCGGACCCGCTCGTAGTAGTTCTCGATGTTGCGGCCGAAGCTCGGGTCGGCCTGGGCGAACCAGCCGGCGGCCGCGGCCAGGGCCATCAGCGCGCTGTTCAGGTAGTCGGGCGTGCGGCCCAGCATGCCGAACGAGCGGTCCGCCCACAGTTTGAACGCTCGTTGCCGCTGGTCCAGGTCTTCCGGGGTGCGCGGGGTGAGGAAGGACGTGGCGACTGGTTGTCCGGTGCTGGGTGAGGGGTAGGTGAGCACGTCGCGGTGGGCGGGGTCGTGCTGCATGTCGTACAGGTCGGCGTAGCTGCGGATGACGTTGCGGAAGGCGGGGTGCTCGTTGACGCGCCCGGTGAGCGTCTCGCCCTGGATCTCGACGTGCACGCGGGCGGCGGAGAGCCGATCGAGGAACTGCCTGCCGCTTCTCGCCGCCATATGCCGGACGGTACCGTCTGCCTATGGGCGGCAGTCAAGCCTGGGCCCGGCGGGCCACCTACTGGCTGGAGCCGAAGAACTGGCTGATCGTGACCGTGGCGGCGATCGGCTGGCACGCTGGCGGGTGGGCGGGCCTGGGCTGGGGGCTGCTGGCCGCGCTGTTCACCGCCGTGCTGCCGACGCTGTTCATCACGGCCGGCGTTCGCAGCGGACGGTGGAGCGACCGGAACGTGGGGGCGCGGCGGCCGCGGCTTATCGTGCTGGCCTTCATCACCGCGTCGGTCGCGGCCGGGCTGATCGTGCTCGCGGCGGGCGGCGCGCCGCGGCTGCTGACCGGCTACCTGGCGTTCATGCTGGTCAGCGTGGCGGTGCTGGCCCTGGTGACGATGGCGTGGAAGATCTCCATCCACTGCGCGGTGGCGTCCGGTTCGGTGGCCATCCTGGCCTTCACGTTCGGGCCGCTGGTGCTGTGCGGCTACGTGCTCGTCGTGCTGCTCGGCTGGTCCCGGGTGATGGTGCAGGACCACACCGTGGCCCAGGTGGCGGCGGGTGCGGTGCTCGGCGCGGGCGCGGCGGCGCTGGCCTACGCCCTGCTGGCCTGGTTAACCTCCGGGGCGGGGACCGGGGCCCGGACCGGGACGCAGCAGGACAGCGCCACCGCCAGCGGCCAGGTGGCCTGCGCGGCGCCCATCACCCGCTCGGCCAGGCCTACCTGGTGGCCGCCCACGATGAGCTCGGTACCGAACCAGGCGAGCAGCGCGAACTGCACCGCGACGGCCGCGGCCGCCGGGGTGGTGCGCAGGCCCCACGGCACCGCGGGCCCGCGCTTGGCCGCTCCGGCGGGCCAGAGAGTCAGCCCCGCCAAGCCGATCGAGGCGAAGACGAAGTGCGGGACCGAGCCGAAGCCGCCGCCCGGGTGCTCGGGGTTGGCCGCGACCAGCATGCCCGCGATGGCGCCGCCGATCAGGACCAGCCGCCCGGCCGTCCTGGCCGGCGTGAGCGCCAGCGCGGTCACGATGTAGCAGAGGCCGACGAGCAGGAAGACGAGGGTCATCACCCACCGGTCGGTGGCGCCGATCGCGGCCAGCGCGCTGACCGTGTCGGCCACCGGGTCGAAGTGCGGCTGCAGCCCGGCGGCCACCGTCCACCCACCGATCAGCAGGACCGGAGCCGAGACAGAAGAGATCACGCCCCACCACGGCACGTCCCGCATGACACCACCGTAAACGGAC
>Ga0335074_10003191_pt1 | contig 22309 bp, 16 predicted proteins | sample Lox_Sample_23_FD_206715 | JGI IMG/M metagenome (GOLD analysis project Ga0335074, IMG submission 206715) | Soil microbial communities from Loxahatchee National Wildlife Refuge, Florida, United States - Lox_Sample_2.3 | ecosystem: Environmental > Terrestrial > Soil > Wetlands | place: USA...
CGACGCAGGTGCCGGTGCTGTGGCAGCCGGTCCTCGACTACGTGTGGGCGTGGAAGTCGAACATCTCGGCTACCACCCCGACGGCGATCGAGAACCTGACCCAGTACGACTGCACCCCGCAGTTCTGGTACCTGACCAAGTAGCCGACCAGCACGCAAGAACACACGCTGGACTGGCCTGTCTCCCGGTGATAAAACCGGGAGACAGGCCGCCAGCCTGAAGGGAAGGCTACCCACCCATGACCGCCTACCTGCTGCGCCGGATCGGGACGTCGATCATCGTCCTGATCGGCATCTCGATCTTCATCTTCTTGCTGCTGCACGTGATCTTCCCCTCGCCGGCCAGGATCGTGCTCGGCCTGCGCGCCAGCAACGCGGCGGTCGCCGCGTGGAACAAGCAGAACGGCTTCGACCGTCCGTGGTTCGCGCAGTACCTGACCTACATGAACCACCTGATCCACGGCAACGTGGGCTACTCCTACGTCGAGAACCAGAGCGTGCTGTCCTTGTTCCAGGAGCGGGTGGCGCGCAGCGTCTATCTGTCCGGGGCGGCGCTGGTGCTGGCGATCATCATCGCGCTGCCGCTTGGCATCTTCCAGGCGGTTAAGCGGAACTCGCTGGGTGACAACGTGTTCACCAGCGCCGCGTTCATCCTGTACTCGATGCCGTCGTACTTCCTTGGGCTCATCTTTATCCAGATTTTCGCGCTCTCGTTCCCGCTGCTCAGCTTCGAGGCGAGCCAGTCCACCTCGATATGGACCGTCATGGGCGACTGGCGTGCCATGCTGTTGCCCATCCTGACCCTGACGCTGATCCAGGTGGCCTTCTTCTCCCGGTACATGCGCTCGTCATCCATTGACGTGCTTGCGCAGGATTACATCAAGGTGGCACGGGCCAAGGGCCTGCCAGAGCGCCTGGTGCTGACCCGGCATATGGTGCGGAACGCCTCGCTGCCGATGGTCACCCTGATCGGCCTGTCCCTGCCCAACCTGATCGCGGGCAACCTGGTCACCGAGTACCTATTCAACTATCAGGGCCTCGGCCTGTTGTTCTTCGACAGCCTGGGCAAGGAGGACTACCCGACCCTGCTGGCGTACACGCTCATCACCGCCTTCTTCGTGGTCCTGGGCAACCTCATCGCGGACATCGCGCTAACCGTCGCGGACCCGCGGATCCGGCTGGCCTGACCGGCCCGCAGAAAGGAGGAAGTCGTGGCAATGGGACAGCCGGCATCACTCCCGCCGCTGGACGTGAGCCGCGCTCCGGAGGGCGGCGAGGTCGGCGCTATCCAGAGCGGGTGGCGGCTTGCGCTGCGCGAATTCTCACATAACCGATTGGCCGTCACCGGCATCGGCATCCTGATATTCTTCGTGATCTTCTGCTTCATCGGCCCGCTCTTTTACCACGGGGACATCCTCAACGTTAACCCCATCGCCGCCAACGAGCCGCCGGGCGCCGGGCACCCGATCGGCACGGATGCCAACGGCTTCGACGTTCTCGGTCAGCTCATGAAGGGCGGCCAGGCCGCCCTGGAGATCGGCTTCTTCGCCGCCTTCGTCGGGATCACCCTCGGTGCGCTGGTGGGCGCGGTGGCCGGGCTTATCGGCGGGATCGTAGATGCCACGCTGATGCGGGTGGTGGACATCTTCCTGTCCGTGCCGTTCCTGTTCGTAGTCTTGATCCTGGCGGTCAGGTACGGCGCGTCGGTGCTGTCGCTGTCCCTGGTCATCGGCGGGTTCACCTGGCCGGTCCCGGCCCGCCTGGTGCGCGGCGAGGTGCTCTCGATCAGGGAGCGGGATTTCGTCCTGGCCGCGCGGACTGCGGGTTCGGGCAACTGGCGGCTGATCTTCAGGCACCTGCTCCCGAACGCGTTCGGCGTGGTCGTCGTCAACGTGACGTTCCAGGTGGCCGACGCCATCCTGGCCGTGGCTTACGTCGGCTTCCTCGGCTTCGGGCTGCACTATCCCAATACCGACTGGGGCGATCTATTGTCCAACGGTGTCGGGTATCTGACGGACGGCTACTGGTGGCTGATCTATCCGGTGGGCGCCTGTATCGTGCTAACGGTGATGGCGCTGAACTTCATCGGCGACGCGCTGCGTGACTCGTTGGACGTGCGGTTGAGACGCCGTTAGCTCGTGCCCGCCGGCACCGCGCCTGACCACCCCAGCACGAACGAGAGGTAGCGGCCACATGGCCCCCGTCCTAGAGATCGAGAACCTGTCGACGCACATCAAGCTGACCAGTTCGGTCGTGCAGGCCGTCGGCAACGTCGACATGCGCGTTGACGCCGGGGAAACCGTCGGCATCGTGGGAGAGTCCGGCTGTGGCAAGTCCATGACCGGGCTCTCGATCATGGGGCTGCTGCCGCCAGGCGGGTCGATCGTCGGCGGATCGATCAAGCTCAACGGCCGCGAGCTGGTCGGCCTCAAGCAGGAGGAGTTGCGGCGGGTCAGGGGCAACGAGATCGCGATGATCTTCCAGGACCCGCTCACCTCCCTGGACCCCACCAAGACCATTGGCTACCAGGTGGCCGAGCCGGTCAGGCTGCACAAGGGCGCGTCGAAGCAGGAGGCGCTCGACCGGGCCGTCGAGGTGCTGTCCCTGGTCGGCCTGCCCCGGCCCAAGGAGCGGCTTGGCGACTACCCGCACCAGCTTTCCGGTGGCCTGCGCCAGCGCGTGATGATCGCCATGGCGCTGGCCAACGAGCCGAAGCTACTCATCGCCGACGAGCCCACCACGGCGCTCGACGTCACCATCCAGGCGCAGATCCTGTCCCTGCTGCGGGATCTGAAGGATCGCCTGGGTATGGCAATGGTGCTGATCACGCACGACATGGGCGTGATCGCCGGGCATGCCGACCGGGTCAACGTCATGTATGCGGGGCGCGTGGTGGAATCGGCCGAAGCCGACGAGCTCTTCACCACCATGCACCACCCCTACACTCAGGCCCTTCTCGCCTCCATTCCGCAACTCGACCAGGACGCCAGCAAGGCGCTGCACGCTATCCCCGGCCTGCCGCCCGACCTGTCGCACCCGCCGAAGGGTTGCCGCTTCGCGGCCCGGTGCAGCCGGGCCACCGACAAGTGTCGCGCCGAGGAACCGCCCCTGTCCGGAGTGTCGTGGGAGCACCGGTTCGCCTGCTGGCATCCGGTCGACGGACCGCTCGCCCTGGCCGTAATGAGCGAGGCCGGGCCGGACGCCGCCAGCACGGGCCTGGCCTCCCCGGACACTGAGAGCATGGCCGAGGCCGCGGTGGGCGGCCCGGCGGGGCTCGTGGCCGACGCCAAGCTGGACGATGACACCCAGGCGGCCGAGGTTCAAGGGGTCAAGGAAGCCCAGAAGGCGGAGGCCGTCGTGGTGGCGGCCGGCATCGAGGTGACGGCCGACGGCCGCCTCGAGGTGACCGAGCGCACGGTCGAGGTGTCCGCCACCGACGGGAACCACGGGGGCGGCGCGCCGCTGCTCGAGCTTCGCAACCTGGTTAAGGAATACCCCATTACCTCTGGCGTCCTGCAGCGCAACGTGGCCAGCGTCAAGGCCGTATCGGACGTGTCCTTCTCCGTGCCTGCCGGCACCACGTTCGGCCTGGTCGGAGAGTCCGGGTGCGGCAAGACCACGATAGGCAAGATAATCGTGGCGCTGGAGAAGCCGAACTCCGGCGCGGTGACGCTGGCCGGCCAAAACGTCTCCAAGCTGCACGGGGCCGAGCTCCGGCGCAAGCGCCGTGACCTCCAGCTCATGTTCCAGGACCCGCACTCCTCGCTCGACCCGAGGATGCGGGTGGGCTCCATCATCGGCGAGCCGCTCGCGGTGCAGCATCTCGGCAGCAAGCGTGCGCAGAGGGACCGGGTCTTTGAGCTGCTCAGCGAGGTCGGGCTGCCGCGGAACGCCGTGGAACGCTACCCTCACGAGTTCTCAGGCGGTCAGCGGCAGCGCATCGGCCTGGCCCGGGCGCTGACCCTGAACCCCAGGCTCATCGTGGCGGACGAGCCGGTAAGCGCGCTCGACGTCTCGATCCGGGCGCAGGTGCTGAACTTGATGAAGCGCTTGCAGGCTTCGCACGGGCTGACCTACGTGGTCATCTCGCATGACCTGGCCGTGGTCAAGTACATGGCCGAACGGATCGGCGTCATGTACCTGGGCAAGCTGGTCGAACTCGGCTCTGCGCAGGATATCTACGAGCGCGCCGCGCATCCGTACACGGCAGGGCTGATCGCCACGATTCCCGTGCCCAAGCCTTCCGTGGAGCGGGCCAAGAAGGGCGCTGCCATCCGGGGTGAGCTACCCAGCCCGGTCAACCCGCCGTCCGGCTGCAGGTTCCGCACCAGGTGCCAGTTCGCGCAGGAGCTTTGTGCCGCCGAGGAGCCCAAGCTCCGCTCGTTCGGCCCGGGCCACGTAGCCGCCTGCCACTTCCCCCTGCAGACTCCTGACGGCTCGGCCGTGGGCACCCCTGCCATGACGACGGCGCCATGACCACCGCCTGATATATCGGCGCTCCACTTGCCTCCGGGCACCGATGGTGCCGATACTCCATTCATGACAGGGTCCGCGGCGGACACGCCCGCAACGCCCGACTCGCTCCGCGCGTCCGACACGGAGCGGGACCGTGCCATCGATGCGCTCCGCCAGGAATTCGTCGACGGCCGTCTCTCGCACGACACCTTCATGTTCCGAATGCAGAGCGCACTCGGCGCGCGGAGCCGCGGTCAGCTGACCGGTCTGTTCACCGACCTGCCGCCACGGCGGGCTCGATTGCTGGCGCGGGTGCGGGCCGTGTTCCGCCGCCGGGACGAGAACCCGACCGGGCCGGACGGCGCAGGACCCGGCTGGTACCCGCCCGGGCAGGCTTCCGCGGGGACGTGGGTGTCTCGCGGCGCATCGAGGGCGGGAGGATGGCCGTCACAGCCCGTCTGGACCGATGATCATGTCGGGCCGGATGACCCGGGTCCTCCGGCGCCGATGGTCTTCCCGCCGGGCGGGGGGACCAGCTTCACGATCGGCAGGACCCACGACTGCGATCTCCGCATCGCCAACCTGTCGGTGTCGCGCTGCCATGCACGGCTTGATCGCAGCGAGGACGGCTGGCTGCTCAGCGATCTTGGCTCCCACAACGGCACCCGGGTAAACGGCTGGCTGGTCCGCGAGCCCGTCCCAGTCCACCCCGGAGACCTTCTCCAGTTCGGCACCGCAGCATTTCTCATAAAGGGCCCGGAGGGCCCTTGAAACCCCCCTTGTGGGGGCCTGGGGGGTATGGGGGGACGGGTAGTCCCCCCATGAGTGGGGGTCCGGGGGGCCCTGCCCCCCGGTAAGTTATACCTCGTGACGACCGTTCTGCTGGTGCGGCATGGGCTCACGGCGACGACCGGTCATGTGCTGACCGGGTGGACGCCCGGCATCCCGCTCGACGACCGCGGCCGCGCACAGGCGGTCGCGCTGGCGGCCCGGCTCGCCCCGCTCCGGCTCGACGCCATCGTCAGCAGCCCACTGGAGCGGTGCCTGCAGACCGCGGCGGCGATCGCCGGGGGCCGGGACGGGCAGCAGGTCATCACCGATGACCGAGTCGGCGAGTGCCGCTACGGGGACTGGACGGGGCAGCCGCTGCGCAAGCTCGCCCGGGAACGACTATGGCGCGTGGTGCAGGCGCACCCCAGCGGGGTGACGTTCCCCGGTCCCGATGGGGAATCCATGCCGGACGTGCAACACCGGGCAGTGGCCGCGGTGCGGGACTGGAACGCCAGGCTGGGACCGGACGCCACGTACCTGATCTGCTCGCACGGCGATGTCATCAAGGCCATCGTGGCCGATAGCCTGGGACTGCACCTCGATCAGTACCAGCGGATCCAAGCCGATCCCTGCTCACTGACCGTGATCAGGTATACGCCGCTGCGGCCCTTCCTGGTCCGGATGAACGACAGAGGGGGTGGGGTCGATGACCTCATGCCACACATCCGGGGAGGCCGGTCCCTGGAGGGTGACGTGGCGGCCAGCGACGGCGCGGTCGGGGGCGGCTCGGGCGAAGCCGACCACGTGAACGGCAGCGTGGCGCCCGCGATCGCTTCATCCCAAGCGGCCCAGGAAGCCCAAGGGGCCTCCTCGGCACCTGCTAGTCGTCAACAGTCGGCGGACACGCGAGGATAGAGCTATGCCGGTCTACTTCTATGACCCGCCGGACAGGTTCGTGGTCGGCGCGGTGGGGCAGCCAGGAGAACGCATCTTCTACCTGCAGGCCACTGCCACCGGTCGGGTGACCAGCGTCGTCCTGGAGAAATTCCAGGTTAGCCTGCTGGCTGAACGCATCGACGAACTCCTGGACGAGGTGCTCCGCCGGACCGGCGGGTCGCCGGAGGTTCCGGCCGTCGCGCCTTCCGCGCTGGAGGATGACGGACCTCTTGACCTGCCGCTGCTCGAGGATTTCCGGGTCGGCCCGATTGCGCTGGCCTGGGACGGAGACGGCGGCATGGTCGTCATCGAGGCGCAGGAAGAATCCGACGAACCGGTCGAGCCGCTGGCCGATGACGTTCCGTCCGATGGGCCTGGAGTGCTTCGTGTCCGCATTACGCCCGGCGCCGCGCGTGCCTTCGCCCAGCGCGCGGCCAAGATTGTCGCCGCCGGACGCCCTCCGTGTCCGCTGTGCGGCCTTCCGCTGGACGCCGAAGGACATATCTGCCCACGGCAGAACGGTCACCGCGTCGGCCATGCTTGATGACGGTGTTAGCCCGGGCGGACGCCCCGTCCCCTCGTCCCCGCCCGGGGAGCAGGCCGTGCTCGAGTTGCTCACGCAGGGCAAGCTGGAGATCGAGGGCCGCCTGGTGGACGCGTCGAACGCCACCCTGTACTGCACGATCACGGTAAGCGGCAGGGGTGCCAGGACCGCCAAGAACACCAAGGTCGCCTGTGTATACAAGCCGATTGCAGGCGAGCGGCCGTTGTGGGACTTCCCGGCCGGGACGCTGGCCGGCCGCGAGGTGGCAGCCTACCTCGTGTCCCGCTCGGCCGGCTGGGACGTGGTCCCGCCGACGGTCATGCGGGAGGGGCCGTTCGGGCCCGGAATGTGCCAGCTGTGGATCGACCACGACACCAGCGTGGACCGGATCGCCCTGTCTCGCCGTACCGATCACGCCAGCCTGCGCGACATGGCGGTGTTCGACGCGGTGGTGAACAACGCCGACCGGAAGATAGGTCACCTGCTGCCCATGGCCGACGGGCACCTGTACGGCTGCGACCACGGGGTCTGCTTCGCCGAGGACTACAAGCTGCGCACCGTGCTGTGGCAGTGGCGGGGCAAGAGCCTGCCCAGGCGATCGGTGGAGGCACTGCGCCTGCTGAACGCGCAGCTCACCGAGGGTAGCCTGACCACCGAGCTCTCCTCACTTCTCACCGCAAGCGAGATCGATGCCACCAAGATAAGGGTCGAGACCCTGCTCAAGCACCGTGTCCACCCCTACCCGCCAGCGGACTGGCCCGCCGTCCCCTGGCCTCCCATCTAGGATTCTGCGGCGATCTAGGATTCTGCGGCGATCTAGGATTCTGCGGCGATCTAGGATTCTCCTGCGCCGCGGTGGCGCCTGAAGTAGCGCTCGAATTCGCGGGCGATGGCGTCGCCGCTCGCCTCGGGCAGGTCCATCGCGTCCTTGGCCTCCTCGAGCGTCCTGACGTACTCGGCGACCTCGGAATCCTGCTGGGCCAGTTCGTCCACGCCCCGCTCCCAGGCGCGCGCTTCCTCCGGGAGATCGGCCAGCGGCAGCGGCGCGTCCAGGATGTCCTCCACGCCGCGCAGCAGCGCGAGGGTGGCCTTCGGGCTGGGCGGCTGGGCCACGTAGTGTGGCACCTGCGCCCACAGGGAGACCGTGGGCAGGCCCGCGCCGGTGCAGGTGTGCTGAAGCACCCCGATGATCCCGGTCGGGCCCTTGTAGTCGACCCGGCCGACCCCGGCGACGTCGCTGGCCAGCTTCGCGCTGGACGAGCCGACCGATACCGGCACCGGCCTGGTGTGGGGCGCGTCGGCCAGCAGCGCGCCGAGCAGGATGACCAGCTCGACGCCCAGGTTCTCCAGGCCCTGCACGAGTTCCTCGCTGAACGCGCGCCAGCGCATGTTCGGCTCTATGCCGTGGACCAGGACCACGTCGCGCGACAGGCCGGTGGGCGGCACAGACCCGTCCGCCAGATCGCCGCCATTGGCATGATCGGCAGAGCCAACGGGTTGGGCGCGCGCGAGCGAGATCCTGGTCGTAGGCCAGATAAGGCGCTTGGTATGGCCGCCGTCGATCTCGACCACCGGCCGGTTGACCTGGAAGTCGTAGAACTCCTCGGGATCTATGGCGCCGATCGGGGTCGCCTGCCAGGCGATGCCCAGGTGGTTGACCACCCCGCTGGCCGCCTCGCCCGCGTCGTTCCAGCCTTCGAACCCGGCGATCGCGACTGGAGAGGTGAGCTCGCCGACGTCGTTGAACTCGATGACTCGCCACCTCCCCGGTTCTCAGGACTTCCTGTAACAGACTACGTGGTCGGGCTTACTCGTTGGGTGACCTCTGGCGTGTCCCATGCATGGGCACGTAACCTGGGGAGCCCTGGGCGACATTCGCCTACACTGGGGGAACTGATGAATACACTGCGGGCTGCCCTGGCCGAGCGAGTCGTGGTTGCCGACGGGGCGATGGGCACCATGCTCCAGGCAAGCGATGCCACCCTCGACGATTTCGCCGGTTACGAGGGATGCAACGAGATACTGAACGTGACCCGGCCCGACATCGTGACCGGCGTCCACGAGTCCTACCTGGAAGCGGGCGCCGACTGCGTCACCACGAACTCGTTCGGCGCCAACACGGGCAACCTCGGTGAGTACGGCCTGGTCGACCGCATCGTGGAGCTGTCCGAGGCGTCGGCCCGGCTCGCCCGCGCGGCGGCCGACCGCTGGGCCACGCCGGCCCGCCCGCGCTGGGTGCTCGGTTCTGTCGGGCCAGGCACCAAGCTGCCCACACTCGGCCACACCACATTCCGCGAATTGCGTGACACCTACCAGCTCAACGCCGAGGGGCTGCTGCGGGGCGGCGCGGACGCGCTGATCGTCGAGACCTGCCAGGACCTGCTCCAGGCCAAGGCGGCGATCATCGGCGCCAGGCGGGCGGTGGCACAGCTGGCCCCGGACACGCTGATCATCGCGCAGGTCACCATTGAGACGACCGGCGCGATGCTGCTCGGCAGCGAGATCGCCGCGGCACTGACCGCGCTGGAGCCGCTCGGCATCGACATGATCGGGCTGAACTGCGCGACAGGCCCGGGCGAGATGAGCGAGCACCTGCGCTACCTGGCCGCCCACTCCCGGATACCGATTTCCTGCGAGCCGAACGCCGGCCTGCCCGTGCTTGCCTCCGACGGTGCACGCTACCCGCTTACCCCGGCCCAGCTTGCGGACGCCCATGACCGGTTCACCAGGGAGTTCAGCTTGTCCCTCGTGGGCGGCTGCTGCGGCACCACGCCCGAGCACATCGCGGCGCTGGTGGAGCGAGTGGCTCACAGACCGCCCGCCCGGCGCAGGCCCCGCCCAGAGCCCGGCGTGGCCTCGTTGTACGCTCACGTGCCGTTCCGCCAGGACACCGCGTTCCTGGCCATCGGCGAGCGGACCAATGCCAACGGATCGAAGGCGTTCCGCGACGCGATGCTCGAAGGCAAGTTTGAGGATTGCGTCCAGATCGCCCGGGCCCAGACAAGGGATGGCGCACACCTGCTCGACGTGTGCGTGGACTACGTGGGCAGGGATGGCGCCGCCGACATGCGGGAGGTGGTGAGCAGGCTCGCCACCGCGGCCACGCTGCCGCTTGTGCTCGACTCGACCGAACCCGCCGTGATCGAGGCCGGGCTGGAGCTGACCGGCGGCCGCGCGGTCATCAACTCGGTCAACTACGAGGACGGCGACGGGCCCGACTCCCGGATCGCTCGCGTGATGCCGATTGTCCGCGAGCACGGCGCCGCCGTGATCGCATTGGTCATCGACGAGCGCGGCCAGGCGCGGACCGCCGAATGGAAGGTCGCCGTGGCCGAGCGCCTGATCGCGGACCTGACCGGCAACTGGGGCATGCGGGAATCCGACATCATCATCGACTGCCTGACCTTCCCCATCGCCACCGGCCAGGAGGAAACCCGTCGCGACGCGATCGAGACCATCGAGGCGATCGCCCAGCTCAAGCGCCTCCACCCGGATGTGCAGACGACTCTCGGCGTGTCGAACGTGTCGTTCGGCCTGTCCCCGGCGGCCCGGGCCGTGCTGAACTCGGTCTTCCTGGCCGAGTGCGTGCGTGCGGGGCTCGACTCGGCCATCGTGCACGCGGCGCGGATCCTGCCGATCGCCCGGATACCCGATGAGCAGCGGCAGGTGGCGCTCGACCTGGTGTACGACAGGCGGCGCGACGGCTATGACCCGCTGGCCACGCTGCTTGAGATCTTCCAGGGAACGGACGCGGCCCAGCTGAGGGAAAGCAGGGCGGCGGAACTGGCCGCGCTGCCGCTGTGGGAGCGGCTCAAGCGGCGGATCATCGACGGGGAGCGCGGCGGCCTCGAGGCGGACCTGGACGCGGCCCTGGCCCAGCGGCCCGCCCTTGAGATCGTCAACGACGTGCTGCTTGACGGCATGAAGACGGTGGGGGAATTGTTCGGCTCCGGGCAGATGCAGCTGCCGTTCGTGCTCACCTCAGCCGAGGTGATGAAGACATCCGTCGCCTACCTTGAGCCGCACATGGCCCGCACGGACGAGACCGGCAAGGGCAAAATCGTGCTCGCCACGGTCAAGGGCGACGTCCACGACATCGGCAAGAACCTGGTCGACATCATCTTGTCGAACAACGGCTACGACGTCGTCAACATAGGGATCAAGCAGCCCATCTCGTCCATCGTGGCAGCGGCGGAGGAGAACGACGCGGACGTCATCGGCATGTCCGGGCTGCTGGTCAAGTCGACCGTGGTGATGCGGGACAACCTGGCGGAGCTGAACTCGCGGGGCCTGGCCCGGCGCTGGCCCGTGCTGCTCGGCGGCGCCGCGCTCACCCGCGCCTACGTGGAGCAGGACCTGGCCTCCCTGTTCGACGGCGAGGTGAGGTACGCCAGGGACGCGTTCGAGGGGCTGCGCCTGATGGACGCCGCGATGGCGGTGAAGCGCGGCGACCCCGGCGCAAGGCTGCCCGAGCCCAGGACCCGCCGGGTGCGCGCCACGGCCAGGGTGACCGAAGTCCCTGATGAAGCCACCACGGCCCGTTCGGATGTATCAAACGACATCGACGTTCCGGAGGTGCCGTTCCTCGGCACCGAAGTGATCAAGGGCATATCACTGGCCGATTACGCCGCTTTTTTGGACGAACGAGCGTTGTTCATGGGGCAGTGGGGACTCAAACCGTCCCGGGGTCGAGGCGGCCCGAGCTATGACGAGCTGGTCGAGACCGAGGGCCGTCCGCGGCTGCGCATGTGGCTGGAGCGGGTCCAGACCGAGGGGATCCTCGAGGCGGCCGTGGTATATGGCTACTTCCGCTGCGTGAGCTCGGGCAACGACCTGATCGTGCTCGGCCCCGACGGGGTGACCGAACTCGAGCGGTTCACATTCCCCCGGCAGCGGCGTGACCGCAGGCTGTGCCTGGCCGACTTCTTCAAGACCTCGGGCGAGGGTCAGACCGACGTGGTGGCGTTCCAGCTCGCCACGATGGGGGCGCCGATCTCATCGGCCACGGCCGAGCTGTTCGCCAAGAACGCCTACCGCGAGTACCTGGAGCTGCACGGCCTGTCCGTCCAGCTCACCGAGGCGCTGGCCGAGTACTGGCACACCCGGGTCAGGCGGGAGCTTGGCATCGGCGGTGCCGACCCAGGCGACGTTGACGGCTTCTTCCGCGTCGAGTACCGAGGCGCGCGGTACTCCTTCGGCTACCCCGCCTGTCCGGACCTGGCCGACCGGGCCAAGGTCATGCGCCTGCTCGAGCCGGCCCGCGTCGGCGTCGATCTGTCGGAGGAGATGCAGCTTCATCCCGAGCAGTCGACCGACGCGATCGTGGTCCACCACCCGGAGGCGAAGTACTTCAGTGTCTGAGCCCGCGGGGAACAACACGGCGGTGCTGTTCGATATGGACGGGCTGCTGATCGACTCGGAACCGCTCTGGCTGCAGGCCGAGACGCAGGTCATGGCCAGGCTCGGCGCCAGCTGGACCGAGGAAGACCAGGCCGCCCTGCTAGGCGGCAGCCTGGACCGCACGGTGCGCCACCTGCTGGCCAAGGCGACCAGGCCGGAGCCGCCGAAGGTCGTCGGCGAGTGGCTCATGTCCGATATCATCGCGCGCGTCCGCCGCGGCAGCGTGCCGGTCAGGCCCGGCGCGCGGAAGCTGCTCGCCGCGGTCGAGGCGGCCGGGCTGCCGACCGCGCTGGTGACCTCGTCCGAGCGCAGCTTCATGGACGCGGTGCTGGCAAGCACCGGCCTCCGGTTCGGGGCGCTGGTGTGCGCCGACGACGTGACCGCCACCAAGCCCGACCCGGAACCGTACCTCCTGGCCGCCAAGCTGCTCGGCGTGCCCCCCGCGGACTGCTTCGCGCTGGAGGACTCGCCCAACGGCGTCGCCTCGGCCGAGGCGGCCGGATGCCGGGTGATCGCCGTGCCGTCGCTCATCCCGATCCGGGCCGCCCCGGGCCGGACGGTGGTGCGGTCACTGCTCGACCTGACCGCCGACGCCGAAGGGATCCGTGTGGGGGGTTAGCCCCAACGACTCCAAGCCGATTGCCGCCTACACTTTAGCCAGAGCCGCGGGAGGTACTTATGTCTACCTATGACAAGATCGCCTGGCTGCCGCTGTGCGGGGGGCTGACCGGACTCGGCCTGGTGCTGAGCTATCTGGTCATGCGCCGGCGCGGCCTGGGATCCGGCCTGCGCGGCGCGGCCTGGTCGCTGCTGCCGCTGGCGGCGTACCTGACCGGCGCCATCCAGATGTTCTGGAAGATGGGCGCCGCCATCGGTGACTTCGCGAAGGGTTTCGCCTTCTCGCTTGAGGTATGGTCCGGCATCGCGGTCGCCGGGGTGGCCTTTGTGCTGTTCGTGGTGTCAGGCCCGCTGCGGCGGCGCAGGGTCAAGGGCGGCGGCCAGGGCCGGCCAGCCGTCGGGTCGGCGTCCAGCGGCGCCAAGACGACCCCGGCCGGCGGACGAGAGCTGGCTACCCGCCCTGCGCCCGCCGGCGCTACCGCGCCTGACAAGGTGCCGGCCAAGGTCCGCAAGGGCAAGGGCGCGGTCGGCGATGACGACGACCTGGGAGATGTCGAGGACATCCTGCGCCGTCACGGCATCACCTGACACGCCAGCCCGGGGGGCGCTCCCTCGTGTCCGCCCTGCGAGGCTCGTCGGAGATCGATGGCAAGTTGTGACGTTTTCTCTTAGAGATTGATGCAGTACCGCACTTACCATCCCGCTGATATCGGTGTCTCACTGGTCAGCTCGGCATGCGCCAACGACGATGGTCCCGGGGATACGGACATAATTAGCCCGGGTACCGCGAACCGGTACCCGCCACGGCGGCGAGCGGATGACCGGCCGAAACGCCGGAGACGGGCGACAGGCTGATGATCTCAGCGCGAGCGCGGAAAGGGATGGCCGATGAGATTGCGTCCTAAGGCCTTCTGTGGCCTAGTGATCGGCGCGGCGTGCATGACCGCGCTCGCGGCGTGCAGCAGCAGTAGCAGCAACGTGCCGACCACGGGCACGCCGGAGAACGGGGGAGTGGCGACGTTCGCGGAGCTGCCCGCGACTACGCCGAACTACATCTTCCCGTTCACCAGCAGCGCCTATATCAGCGTGTCCAACACCAACCTGTTCCAGTACCTGATGTACCGGCCGCTCTTCTGGTTCGGCAGCGGGGCGAGCCCGACGCTGAACACCTCGCTGAGCCTGGCCAACTACCCGACGTTCAGCAACGGCGGCAAGACCGTGACGATCACGCTGAAGCACTACATGTGGTCCAACGGCACCCAGGTGACCGCGCAGAACGTGATGTTCTGGATCAATATGGAAGCCGCGGTCGGGCAGGTCGACTACGGCGCCTACACCAACTTCCCGAACCCGGTGGTCACAAGCAGCAAGGTGGTAAGCCCCACCGAACTGGTGCTCACGCTGAACAAGGCCTACAACTCGACCTGGTTCCTCTACAACGACCTGAGCCAGATCACGCCGATGCCGGAGGCGTGGGACCGGACCGCGTCGGGGCCGAGTAGCTGCTCGACCGATGTCAGCGACTGCTCGGCGGTGTACAAGTACCTGAATGCCCAGTCGATGAACCTGAGCGGGTACGTGTCCTCGCCGCTGTGGTCGGTCGTGGACGGGCCGTGGAAGCTGAGCCAGTTCAACTCCGACGGGTACGTGGCGATGGTGCCGAACAAGTCATACTCCGGGCCGGTCAAACCGCACCTGTCGGAGTTCGAGGAGCTGCCGTTCACCACGGACGCGGCGGAGTATGACGTGCTGCGGGCGCCGAGTTCCAGCAGCAAGATCGACGTCGGGTACATCCCGAGCCAGGATCTGCCGGCCAAGCCGGCCAACGCGGCGGTCGGCACTAACCCGCTGGCGGGCTACTCGCTGGCCCCGTGGTACCAGTGGGGCATCAGTTTCTACACGATGAACGAGCAGGACACCATCGGTGACCACGGCGCGATCATCAAGCAGCTGTACTTCCGGCAGGCGATGGCGTACCTGATGAACGAGCAGGCGGTGATCGACGGGCCGCTGAAGGGGTACGCGTTCCCGACGGTGGGACCTGTGGCCAGCCAGCCGGTCACCCAGTGGCTGTCCGCCCAGCTCAAGTCGGGGACCCAGTTCCCGTACGACCCGGCCAAGGCGAAGAGCCTGCTGACCAGCCACGGGTGGACCGTGGTGCCGGGCGGGACGACGACGTGCACCGACCCGAGCCTGTGCGGTAAGGGGATCACCAAGGGCAGCGGGCTGAGCTTCACCTTCCCCTACGTGAGCGGGCTGGCGTGGGTGCAGGCGGAGCTGACCCAGCTGCAGTCCAACGCGGCGGCGCTTGGCATCAAGCTGAACCTCAAGCCCGAGCCGTTCAACACCGTGGTCGCGGGGTACTCGGGTAACTGCGTGGTGGCGAAGATCCCGTGTAACTGGGACATGGCCGACTGGGGCCTGGGCTGGTCGTTCGCGCCTGACTACCTGCCGACCGGGGAGACGCTGTTCTTGTGCGGTGCGATCGCCAACTCGGGCGGGTACTGCGATTCCAGCGACGATGCGATGATCGACCAGACGCTGACTAGCAGCAACCTGTCCTACATGTACAGCTGGGAGAACTACCTGTCCCCTCAGCTGCCCGTTGAGTGGCAGCCGAACGCCCCGTACCAGATCACCGAGGTCACCGACAACCTCAAGGGGGTCACCCCGCAGGAGACGACGCTGGCCATCACCCCGGAGAACTGGTACTACGTGAAATAACCCGCCAGGTGACCTGCCTGGTCACCTGGCGTACGATGCGGGAGGGCCGGGCAATCCCCGGCACTCCCGGGCGCATACCGAAAGAAGGCGACAGGTGGCACTTTATTTGGTGCGCCGGCTGTTTCAGGCGATCGTGGTCCTGTTTCTGGTGACCCTGATCACCTTCGCGTTGCTCCGGGCGATCCCTGGCAACGTGGCCGCCGCCGTCATGGGGCCGAACGTGTACCGCAACCCGGCCGCCATCAAGCTGTTCGACCAAACCTACGGGTTCAACAAGCCCTGGTACTCCCAGTTCCTGTTGTGGCTGGGCCACCTGCTCCAGGGCAACCTGGGCTACTCGTGGGACCTCAACCAGAGCGTGGCCTCGCTGCTCGGCCAGCGGCTGTTGAAGTCCGGCATCCTGGTCGGCATCGCGGTCATCCTAGCCGTGCTGATCGCGGTGCCGATCGGCATGCTGCAGGCGGTACGGCGCAACAAGCTCGCCGACCATTTCTTCAACGGTTTCTCGACGCTCTTCTACGCGATGCCGTCGTTCCTGCTCGGGCTGCTGCTGATCTTGATCTTCGCGATCAAGTTCCCGATCTTCCCGGCCGAGGCGCCCCAGGGCCTGGGCGTGGGCGTGATCTTCGGGAACTTCAACGCGATGATCTTGCCGATCGCGACGCTGACGCTGATCACCATCGCCCTGTTCAGCAGGTACTCGCGCTCGGCCGTACTTGACAACCTCACCGAGGATTACGTGCGGACCGCGAGGGCCAAGGGCGCCAGCCAACGCCGCGTCTTGTTCCGGCACGTGATGCGCAATTCGCTGATCCCGGTGGCCACTCTGCTCGGGCTGAGCCTGCCCCAGATCTTCGCCGGCGCGCTGATCACCGAGTCGGTGTTCAACTACCCGGGGATGGGCCTGCTGTTCTACCAGCAAGCCCAGAAGCAGGACTACCCGACCCTGCTGGGCATCGTCGTCGTGGTAGCCCTGGCGACGATAATCGGCTCGCTGCTCGCAGACATCGCCTACGCGGTGCTCGACCCCCGGGTGAGGTACTAGCCATGAGCATGATGGGCATCCCGCCGGAGTCGCCGGACCCGTCGATTTCCGATTCCGCCTTCGTCACCGAGATCTCGGACATCGGCACCGTCACCACGACCCCGAAGGCCGACGCCGCGCTCCCCTCCGGGACGTTGCCGGCCGGCAAGCCGCGCAGCGCGTTCCGCCGGGGCCTTGAGGTGTTCGTGGAGAACAAGCTCGCGGTCGCCGGCCTGGTCATCTTCGTGGTGATGCTGGTGTTCTGCTTTGCCGGGCCGCTGTTCTACCACGGCAACACGACCGTGGTGAACTTCGGCGACGAGACGCTGCCGCCGGGCGCTGGTCATCCGCTCGGCACCGACGCGAACGGGCAGGACGTGCTGGCCCGGCTGATGACCTCGGGCCAGATCTCGCTGGAGGTGGGCATCGCCGCGGCGATCTTGGCCACGGTGATCGGCGTGCTGTGGGGAGCGGTAGCCGGCTACTTCGGCGGGCTCCTTGACGCGTTCATGATGCGGATCGTGGACGCGGCGCTGTCGATCCCCGTGCTGTTCCTGGCGCTGGTGGTGGTCGCCATGGTCACTCCGACTGAGCCGATCCTGATCGCGGTGATCGGCCTTGTGTCGTGGCTGACCACGGCCAGGCTGGTCCGGGGCGAGGCGCTGTCGCTGCGGACACGCGAGTACGTGCAGGCGATGAGGGTGATGGGCGGCGGCAGCGCACGTGCCGTGCTGCGGCACATCGCGCCGAACGCGATCGGCACGATCATGGTCAACCTGAGCTTCCAGGTGGCCGACGCCATCGGGTTCATCGTAGCGCTCAGCTACCTGGGGCTTGGTATCCGGCCGCCGGAGGAGGACTGGGGCGCGATGTTGTCCAACGGCGTCACCTACGTCTCCGACGGGTACTGGTGGCTGATCGTCCCGGCCGGGTTCTGCATCGTGATCGTGATCACCGCCGTCATGTGGATCGGCGAGGGCCTGCGCGACGCCGTCGAGGTCCGGTTGCAGCGCCGTTAGCTCCGGCCCCCTTTCCGCTCGAGAAGAAAGCGTAGTGACGAGGACGCATGGCTACCTTGCTGCAGATCGAGGATCTGCATACCGAGATCCGGCTTCGCAGCGCGACGGTGTACGCGCTGGACGGGGTGAACCTCACGGTCGAGGCTGGTGAGTGCCTGGGCATCGTGGGTGAGTCGGGCAGCGGTAAGACGATGACCGCGTTGTCGGTGATGCAGTTGCTGCCGCCGGGCGGGCATATCACCGGGGGCCGGGTCCTGCTGGACGGCAAGGTGATCTCCACGCTGGATGAGGAGGGGATGCGGCACGTCCGCGGTAATGAGGTCGGGATGATCTTCCAGGATCCGATGACCTCGCTGAACCCGACGATGACGATCGGGGATCAGATCGCCGAGACGGTCAGGCTGCACCGGGGGGCCGACAAGGCCACCGGGCTGGCCCGGGCGATTGAGGTGCTGGGGCTGGTGGGGATGCCGCGGCCGGCCGAGCGGATCCGGGCCTATCCGCATCAGCTGTCGGGCGGGATGCGGCAGCGGGTGATGATCGCGATGGCGCTGGCGTGCGAGCCGAAGCTGCTGATCGCCGATGAGCCGACCACGGCGCTGGACGTGACGATCCAAAAGCAGATCCTGGAGCTGATCGATGACCTGCGCCGCCGACTGGGCATGGCGGTCATCTTGGTCACTCATGACCTGGGGGTCATCGCCGGGCGAGCCGACCGGGCGGTGGTCATGTACGCGGGCCGGGTCATGGAGGAAACCAGCACGCTGCGGCTGTTCGGCAACCCGCGGCACCCGTATACCGAGGCGCTGTTCGAGGCGCTGCCGGAGCGTGTCGCCGACGAGTCCGGCCGGCTGTACAACATCCCGGGCCAGCCGCCGGACTTGACCCGCCCGCCGGCCGGGTGCAAGTTCGCGCCGCGCTGCCGGTACGCCCAAGACCGCTGCCGGGAGGCTGAGCCGCCGCTGGAGGGAGTCGGAACCGACCACCGGTACCGGTGCTTTTTCCCGGTCGGCGCGGCTCGCGACGACACCGACACCGCCGCGCTGGCCGTGGCCGCGGCCGCACCCCGCCGTGAAGCCGAGGCCACCCTGGACGGGGCCAGGCCGCTGCTGGCCATCGAGCACTTGGTGAAGAACTTCGCCGTCACCTCCGGCGCGCTGCTGCAGCGCAGGCTGGGCGAGGTCAGCGCGGTCGCCGACGTCAGCTTCACCATCGCGGCCGGGCAGACCTTCGGCATGGTCGGCGAGTCCGGCTGCGGCAAGACCACGGTCGGCCGGCTGATCGCCGGGCTCGAGAAGGCCGACCGAGGTGCCATCAAGCTGGACGGCACCGACCTGGCCACCATGGGAACCCGGGAACGGCGCCGGCACAGCAGCACCATCCAGCTGATGTTCCAGGACTCGTATGCCTCCATGGACCCGCGGATGCGGGTTGGCCCCATCTTGCGCGAGCCGATGGCCATCCAGCACGCCGGTTCCCGCCGCGACCAGCAAACCAGGATCGACGCCATGCTGGACGAAGTCGGCCTGCCCCGCGCCGCGGTCGAACGCTACCCGCACGAATTCTCCGGCGGCCAGCGCCAGCGCCTGGGCCTGGCCCGCGCGCTGATGCTGCGGCCTAAGCTGCTGGTCGCCGACGAACCGGTCTCCGCCCTCGACGTATCCATCCAGGCCCAGATCCTCAACCTCATGCTCGACCTGCAACGCGACCTGGGCCTGACCTACCTGTTCATTTCCCACGACCTTTCCGTCGTCCGCTACATGTCCGACACCATCGGCGTCATGTACCTTGGCAAACTGGTCGAGGTCGGACCCGCCGACGACGTCTATTACCGCTCGGTCCACCCCTACACCAAGGGCCTGGTCGACGCCATCCCGGTCGCCGACCCCCGCGCCGAACGCGCCACCAGGCAAAAAGGCGTCGCCGGTGAACTGCCCTCCAACATCCACCCCCCCTCCGGCTGCCGGTTCCGCACCCGCTGTCCCTTGGCCGAAGACCTCTGCGCCCAGGAAGAACCGCCACTGCGGCCCTTCACTACCGCCGGACACCTCGCCGCCTGCCACTTCCCCCTACGCCAGCCAGAACCGGCCGTGGCATCCGAATCCGAGGTGAAACCCGCTCAGCCCGCCTGACGGCGTAAGTTGCGGACGAGGTGGGGATATGTGCACTTCCCGCCATGGCACTGCGTGGCGTCCGCATTGATTGATGGCGAGTTGTGACCTTCCCGCTGAGAGATCGATGCAGTTCGGAACCTAGGCTGCCAGGAACAGCACGCCGGCGGCTCACCCGGCCGTATTTATCGTGCACCGCAATGGATGTGCTGGGTACACGGGACCGTCACGGGGACTAAGGGCTACGGGGCCCGAGACGACGACGGAAGCACACGACTGGCGGAACCGTGAGGAAAGGGGCTACCGGCTGCCTCAGCAAACAGCAAGAAGGAGAGCCGATGAGATTTCGGGGTAAAGCCTTCGGCGGCCTGGCGATCGGGGCTGCGTGCGCGATGGCGCTCGCGGCGTGCACCAGCACCAGCAGCAGCGCGCCTACCACCGGCACGCCACAGAGCGGGGGCACGGCGACGTTCGCCGAGCAGCCCGCGGATACGCCAAACTACATCTTCCCGTTCACAAGCAGCGCGTACATCAGCGTGTCGAACCTGAACCTGTTCCAGTACCTGATGTACCGGCCGCTTTACTGGTTCGGTAACGGGTCGCAGCCGACGGTGAATACGACCAAGAGCCTGGCCAACCTGCCAGTGTGGAGCAACGGCGGCAAGACGGTGACGATCACGCTGAAGAACTTCAAGTGGTCCAACGGCCAGCCGGTGACCGCGCAGAACATCGAGTTCTGGCTGAACATGGAGCAGGCGGTCGGCGCCACCGACTACGGTGCGTACACCGGCTTCCCGAACGCGCTGGTCACCAGCATGAACGCGGCCAGTGCCACCACGCTGGTGCTGAACTTGAACAAGGCCTACAACCAGCAGTGGTTCCTGTACAACGAGCTGGCCCAGGTCACGCCGATGCCGGAGGCCTGGGACGTGACCGCGTCCGGGCCGAGCCACTGCACGACGACGGTCAGCGACTGCGCGGCGGTGTACAAGTACCTGGACTCCCAGTCGCGGGACATGAGCTCTTACGTGTCCTCGCCGCTGTGGAGCATCGTGGACGGGCCATGGAAGCTCACACAGTTCAACGCCGACGGCTTGGTGGCCATGGTGCCGAACAAGTCCTACTCCGGCCCTGACAAGCCGCACCTGTCGGAGTTCGAGGAGCTGCCGTTCACCACCGACTCGGCCGAGTACAACGTGCTGCGGGCGCCGAGCTCCAGCAGCAAGATCGACGTCGGCTACATCCCGAGCGAGGACCTGCCGGCCAAGCCGGCCAACGCGGCGCTCGGCAGCAACCCGCTGCCCGGATACTCGCTTGACCCCTGGTATCAGTGGGGTATCAGCTACTACACGGTCAACGAGCAGTCCACCATCGGCGACCACGGCGCGATCTTCAAGCAGCTGTACTTCCGGCAGGCGCTGGCCTACCTGATGAACGAGCAGTCGGTGATCTCCGGGCCGCTGAAGGGGTACGCGTTCCCGACGGTCGGGCCGGTGGCTAACCAGCCGGTGACCTCGTGGCTGTCCCCGCAGCTGAAGTCGGGTAACCAGTTCGCCTATGATCCGTCGAAGTCGAAGAGCCTGCTGACCAGCCACGGCTGGACCGTGACGCCGGGCGGGACCACCACCTGCGCCACCCCGAGCCTGTGCGGTGCAGGGATCACCAAGGGCACGGCGCTGAGCTTCACGTTCTCCTACGACTCCGGGCTGTCCTGGGTTCAGGCGGAGCTGACCCAGCTGCAGTCCAACGCGGCGGCCGTGGGCATCAAGCTGAACCTCAAGCCCGAGCCGTTCAACACGATTGTCGCGGCGTCCGCGGGTAACTGCGTGGTGGCGAAGATCCCGTGTAACTGGGACCTGGCCGACTGGGGCCTGGGCTGGTCGTTCTACCCGGACGTGCTGCCCACCGGTGAGACGCTGTTCAAGTGCGGTGCGATCGCCAACTCCGGCGGGTACTGCAACCCGACCAACGACTCGATGATCGACCAGACGCTGGACAGCAGCAACCTGTCCTACATGTACAGCTGGCAGAACTACCTCTCACCGCAGCTCCCGGTGGAGTGGCAGCCGAACGCCCCCTACCAGCTCACCGAGGTGGCCAGCAACCTCAAGGGCGTCATCCCGATGGCATCGACGCTCACGCTCGACCCCGAGGACTGGTACTACGTGAAGTAACCCGGCCGTCCGAGCCCTGCCGGCCGCGCGGCAGGGCTCGGCTCCCGGCCCGGAAAACTTCGGTGTGGCCTGAATAGCCGTGACACTGCGTGACGCCGCCCCGGATTGATGGCGAGTTGTGACCTTCCCGCAGAGAGATCGATGCAGTTGGGAGCCTAGGCTGCCAGGAACAGCACGCCGGGCACCCGGCCGTATTGTCGTGCGCCGGAACCGATGTGCTGGGGGACACGGGAGACCAGCTGATGACCTCAGCACACGGCAACAAGGAGGGCCGATGAGATTGCGGAGTAAAACCTTCGGCGGCCTGGTGATCGCGGCGGCGTGCGCGACCGCGCTTACGGCATGCAGCAGCAGCAGTAACAGCAGCGCGCCGACCACGGGCACGCCGCAGAGCGGAGGCACGGCAACGTTCGCCGAGCTGCCTGCGACCACGCCGAACTACATCTTCCCGTTCGTCAGCAGCGCGTACATCAGCGTGTCGAACCTGAACCTGTTCCAGTACCTGCTGTACCGGCCGCTGTACTGGTTCGGCAA
>Ga0335074_10003192_pt1 | contig 22307 bp, 20 predicted proteins | sample Lox_Sample_23_FD_206715 | JGI IMG/M metagenome (GOLD analysis project Ga0335074, IMG submission 206715) | Soil microbial communities from Loxahatchee National Wildlife Refuge, Florida, United States - Lox_Sample_2.3 | ecosystem: Environmental > Terrestrial > Soil > Wetlands | place: USA...
GCTCGTCAGGTCGCCCTGCCGAGCAGATCACTCAGCCTACTTCGGAGTGGCAAGGTTTATTTCGCCAATCCTTTCAGCCGTCGACGCCAGCCAAACTAAACAGTCACTTCATCGATGTCAACGTAATTCTCAGCGTGAAAACGAAATATCTGTGAATAGAATTGTGGAAAACGCGGCCTGATTCGGCTTACTTGCGGCGTCGTGCCGCTTTCCATTTCGCCCAACGCGCGCGCTGGGCTGCAGCGATTCGTCTGCGCGCCGCTGCTGACAGGGTTCTTCGTTTCCGGCGCGACGCCTGAGCACGGCCGTGTCTTGTGGTAGTTGCGCGCGCGCCGACCCCACTCAGCGCCTTCAAAGCCTCGTCCAGTTGCTTGATTGCGCGTACTGCTTGATTCCGTTCCTTCCTTAACTGCTGGACCACATGAGCCAAGTTCGACATTGATTCTCCTCGGGCAGGAATTGTAGCAGTGCACTCCGGAGACCGTTCTACGTTCCTGATTACCGCCAGCCCACAACCGATTCGCTTCAGCCATCAAGAGGAGCGCCATGAGACTTCGGAACAATGAGTTGTGCCCAATCCATAAGTCCTTTTCCTGCTGTGGCCGAGAGCTCCTGCCTAAGCCCAAGTTGATAAGACTCGGAGTTCAAAGGGTCGAGGATCCGCATCATCCGCGAGGGTATAGAGAATTACGGTCACCAGCCGAGATGCGGAAACTTCTGAATCGAAAGATTGTCCAGCAGGGAGGCATATGCGCCATCTGCCACGAAGAGTTCACTGATTACAGCGATATCGTACCGGACCACAGGGAACCGAAAGGAATGGGCGGCGCGTGGCGAGACGATCATCCAGACAACGTGCAAGCAGCACACTGGTGGTGCAACTCGGACAAAGGGTCAACCAGGGTTGACGAATGACGGCCCATCAGTCCACCGTGTTCCCAGAACCCCATAACATCGAGCTATGTCGGAGCATAGCGTGCAGACCGTGTGCCTGATTGCTAGACTCGGATTCCAGATCTGGCTTGATTTCAACCTTGTTGGCTACCCGCGAACGTGCGGATTTGGTCCATTTGGTTTAGTTGTCGTCCTAGTCGGTAAAAATCTAGGATAAACCTTACTACAAACGCCGTCGCAAAACCTCCGTTTTTGAATCAAGAAGACGGCAGCCCTAAACTGCTGAGTTTGCGGGAGCCAGTTACGCGGATTCTGGCCCCGTTTTTGAAACGCGGGTGGCCGAGTCCTGTTTCCCATACTTCACGCTAAATCGGGACGAAACACGGGGCTAAATTTCAGAGGAATTCAAGCGGTGCCAGCGTCACTTTGATCGAGATTTGATTCTCTCGCCGTTTACCAATGTGCGAGACGGCTGAATTGGCCTTGAGCGCATGTACCGAACATACGCTCGACCCGCGTTTGTAATTTCGTAACGAACACGGGTACCTTCAAGTTCGAGGCGACGAGCAAGCTCGGGGACCCGTTTCAGTACCTTATTCGCGTTATTATGCCTCACCGGAGTTCCTGAAACTCCAGTGATCTCCTGAATCTCATCACAGCTTAGTGGGCGTCCCGCATCGTCGAGTGAAGCCAGACACCGAAACAATTGGTTTTCGTCGATGGCATGGCGCGGCTGGACTCTCGTCGAAATCCCAGCGATGCCCCCTAGGTCTCTCCCCCTCATCAGGGCATCAATGCGAATGTAAAAATCATCCTTTGTCCCCTCGTTGACAATTCTGATATCCGCGAAGTCTTCCGCCACACGTAACAGCCCGAGCGACCATTGCTGAACATCGTGGCTTCGGAATTGCTCAAGGGACCGGACTGATTCATAGCGCCCGCGCTCAAGGTGTCGCTGATAACGCGTGCGCTCCGCTGCTTCTATCAGCACGACCTGGGCGTGCGCAATGTGCTTTTTGAAAAGGTCAAGTTCTTCAATGGTACGAAATCCGCTGATTACCAAGCCGCGATCGATGTTCGCGTAGAGCTGGATGATCTTTCTAGCGACAACATCCGGTCCAAGCTGATCGAGGGTTGTCTTCGCTAAATTGAATGCGTCAGAATCGCTCAATCCTTTGCTCTGCGCAATCATACGCAGTACGCCGCTAGCCTCCACAAATTGAAGTCCTGCGAGTTGCGCGTACTCTCCGAAAGTAGTCTTTCCCGCACACGTGTGTCCCACGACCACAAAAACTTTTTGATCTTCAGGCGGTGGCAGAAGAGACAACTGGTCAGGTGGGCCGTCAACCTCCTTCCTCATGTGCGCTGAACTTGGCGCATTCAGAGTGGCCGTGTACTCTTCCAGTCGGCTGATTAGCTGTTCCAACGCGCGCGTTCTGAAGTCATACTGCCATGATTCCTCAAGAGACATTTGGCCCAAAACTCGTGCCGCGCCCTCGGGTACGAACCAGCCATTGAACGAGTGAGGAGTGAGCCACGGAAACTGTCTGTTCTCATCAAAATCCGGAAGTTGATCTGCAATGACGCCCTTGGTTTCACCGTGGAAATAAATAGGACGACTGAGCCCTGGTACATGCAGCGCGATGTCAGACTTGATGACAGCGGATCGGTTGTCCTTGGCTCGCAGCACATCATCAACATCCTTGAACTTGGCCGCTGGAAACCACTCCTTGACCCGCAGTCCGGGATAGTCCTCAGCGCCGGTGCTCATCGCGTCGATCCGCAGAGAAGTGTCCTCGACAAAAAACAAAGAGCCTGAACCGACTGAACCCAAAATCTCTGCGACGGCCCTTGCGAGCAGCACTTCCTTGCCAGCGTCGTAATCTTCCGAGTATGGTTCCCGTCGGCTCTTAAACTCGTGGAGAATGAGGCCGGACCGCCCGAAGACCACTCTGGCATGCAAGTATTTCGCAACACTTGATGTATAGAAAAAAACTTGGAGTTGTTTCTCCTTTGACAAGAATACTTCGCGCAGGGTGGGACGCTGTGGCGTGGTGTCCATCAATGGCTCTCGTATCCTAGATTGCGGCCCGGAAATGAACCCAGCATCTCCACCGCCCCATCGCGGCAAAGTGATTCGACGAACCGAGTGAAATATCGATTGTCAGCTTCTGCCACAGCATAGACCAAAGGACCCATGCTGCTGAGACCGACGGCACAGTCATCTCTCTGACGTAACCTGCGAACAAGAATGTTAACCGATGCGCTCTGACCCTTCAGTTCTCTGCGTTTGAAGCCAATGAGGTGCAGCGATATCAGTGTGTCTCGCAACAGACGCAAGTCGTTTCTTGCGACAGCTGGTGCAAGACCGTGATATGCGAGCGCAATCGTGCGGAAGACCTCGAGTGCAGGGATTGGCGTATTTTTCTTGAAGAAATCATACTCTTGAGCGCCATGCACGTACTTTCCTGACGGTAAGAGCAAATGGAAACGCCAGTTGCTTGGGATGCTTGCGGAGTGTATCACTGGTGGAATCTCAAATCGACGCCGGAAACGTGAGGGTAAAAACCCGCTGTGATCTTGGCAAGAGTGACCTCCATCGATCACAAATCCTCCGCCAAAAAACGCATTAATTCCAATACCAGATGTGCCGCCCCTACCACTCAGCACTTGAAGGTCGTGCTGACATAGCCTCAAATCACAGGCAAGATCAATTGCCTTCAAAGCTCCTAGAATAAGCGCTGTCTTGCTTCCAAGTCCTATGTGCTGGCGCGAAGCCTCCACGACCCGTACCTCCGCAAGTGCGCTAGGCCTTATCTTGCAGAGTCGTTTGATCGCGTTGGCAAGCGCCACGCGAGCGGGCCGGTCGACGATGGCCGAATAGCTCACTTCCGTCCGCTTTGATTGGTGAGCCTCGATAACAGTGGGCAGCCCTTCCAGAGTAAACCCTGCGCCCCCGTTTCTTCTGGACGTAGCATTTCCGAGATCGAAAAGGCAGGCATGCAGCCGTGGATACGAGATCACTCTCCCCAAGCTAGACCTCGTCACTTGCCTCGATCGCGTCAGCGGGAGTGGGATCGCGGGATAGCGTTTCGTTGGACCAAATCGTGTCGAAATGCGAGATTAAACGGCCATAGAGCAGTCCTCCGCGTCGCACCAAAAAGGTGGGGGAGTTCCGGCTCGGTGCGTGAATAAAATATGGACCCCAAAATATCTCGTCATCGACCCTAAAAATATTCACAGAAGGTAGGCAGGTGTAGAGGCGCACTTGAAAGGGATGCCCTGTGGTTTCGTTGCGAACACCTTCTGTTTCCCGCAAGAATCTCTTGGCGCTGCCACGAATACTGCCCGGCAGCTCCTCTTCCTCCCTGTCACGCTGCTCCGTATAGGGCGACTTCGGATCAATGAGCAAGATTCGCACGTGCGCACGCTGCTTCCAATTGGCAAATTCACCGTGATAATCCTCCCAGAGAGACTTCAGACCAAAAGCCATAATATCGATGTGTTTCGCCCCCGCTAGACGCCGATCATATTCGTGCTTGATGAGAGCGGCACGCCCTTCAAACGCCGCGACAAAACCGAATCGATCAAGCGCCTCCAATACCTCGATGCGCCGTTCAGACAAGCGGACGTAAACAAATATTACCCATCCGGCAACTGCGGCAGCGATGAGAGAGGCACCGATTGCCTGCGAAACCGTGCCCCCGTTTCTCACCAGAGCAAAACCGGTTAAGAAAAGCGCGAGATGTAGGAGGAGGTATACCCAACTGTTAGGCGATATCCAGCGGCGTGAATCCAATATGCACCTCCACAGGTCGGAGCATTCCGGCAGCGGCAGAGGCTCAACCTTAATATCACCTGTATGTTGGCCCCGTCAGCACAACTTCCGCACAACGTAGACTTACATCAACTGGCTTGCCAGAAGCCGCCCAAAAAATGCGACCTGCAACTGCCAAGGCAAATTGTAGTCAGCAAGATAGCGCTATACAATGGCGCTCGTATGATGGCGAATAAGCGCAAGATCGCTCCAAAGTCCGTCACCGAGAGGATCATCGCGCACGTGAACCGCAAAGCTTGGTGGCACGTTCCCCCGCAAGATCCGATGGCTTACAGCAAACGAGGCAAGTTCTTCGCGTCTAGTTTTAGCGAGGCGGAGTTTTACGGCCGACCGCTGGATGAACCACAACGGGTTGTAATCGCCAAGCCGCTCGTTGGTGACGAGAAAGCAATTGCGAAGGCACTGGGAATACCTCCCCAACATCCTGGCATGACCTTAGAGGAAATCGCCGCTCATGATGCGCTATGGCGAGATGCTGCGCTGGCAAAAGGTTTTGATTCCATCGTATTGATGGCACCGAAGGCATTCAGCCGCTTCGCGAGTGATGGCAAGCTGCCTCGCAGTTTAGAACTAAATCTCCTGTCCTGAGGCACCACCTAACATAATTGTATTCAGCGAGATGGCGCGATAGAATCACGCTCGGAAAGCCGAATGGCACAAGACGATATTGATTATCTCGGTCCACTACTAACCGACCCATCCCGCATCAAGAGAGAAGCGGTGCGCAGGCGCAAACCGTTTGACGAAAAGTCCGTGTCTCCTGACGACATCTCTGATCACGAGGCTAAAGGCTGGCAGGTAGATCGGAAGCTCAAACGAAAAACAAAGGTTAAGCGCGAGAAGGAAATTGACGAGCGGCTCGAAAACAGATTCTGGATGCTTCTCTTCAAGCTGGGTTATCCCGAACTCAGCGACGGTCGATCCTTCACGATCTTGATCGACCGGAAGGGTGCCGAACCTTTACGCAAGCAAGTCGATGTCTTTGGCAAAGACGATGAAACAGTAGTCGTGGCAGAGTGCAAAGCCAGCGCAAAGCTAACACGACGCACTCTTCAGAAAGACATTGAGGAATTCGCCAACCTTAAGGGACCCATTTCGAACGCGGTCCGCAGTCACTACGGCACGGCTGTAAAGCTGAAGATTATCTGGCTGTTTGTCACTGAGAACATCATCTGGTCGACTCCAGACAAACAGCGAGCATTGGGCGAGAACATTCAAATCATCACGGAGCGGGAACTCCGTTACTACGCACAAATTGCCGAGCATCTGGGCAAGGCGGCTCGCTATCAGTTTCTTGCAGAGTTTCTCAAGGACCAGCCGATACCTGAACTCAAAGGGAAGACCGTACCTGCTACCAAGGGCAAGCTGGGCGGGAAGCCTTTCTATTGCTTCGTAACGACACCTCGTCACCTGCTGAAAATATCCTTCGTCAACCATCGGTCGCTGAACGATCCCGAAGGTGCGCCCACTTACCAGCGGCTGGTGAGTCGTTCGCGCCTGCGAGACATCGGCGAGTTCATCAAGGGTGGTGGTTATTTTCCAAACAACCTCATCATTAACTTCACTCGTTCCGTACGGTTTGACAAGGTCGCCCAGAATGACGGCGACGCAGTTGTCTTTGGGCAGCTTTACCTGCCAGACCGTTACCGATCAGCTTGGATTATCGACGGCCAGCATCGTCTCTACGGATTCTCACCCATTGACGATAAGTTCCTTGATCAGAATGTCGTTGTCGTTGCGTTCGAGCAGTTGCCGAAGGCAGAAGAGGCCAACCTCTTCGTTACCATCAACCACGAACAAAAGTCGGTACCAAAACACCTTCTGGACGATCTTGAGGGTGAACTCAAATGGGGTTCCGACGTGCCGAGCGAGCGCATAGGCGCAATTGGTTCGCGCCTGATCAACTACCTGAACACGGATGTCGGTGAACCCTTCTACAATCGCATTACCCAACAGGGCATGCCTTCAACAAACAAGACCTGCCTGACAATCCCTGCTTTGAAGGATGCGTTGCGGCGTTCGGGGCTTCTTGGGCGCGTGCTACTGAATAACTATGAACTCGGTGCGCTTTGTGGGGGTACGGATAGCGAAACGTTGGATCGAGCGAGAGCAGCGATAAACCAGTACATTGGCCTCGTGCGAGACGCGAATCTCGCAGAGTGGGAGAGTGGGCGTGACGGCACCGTCTGCACGAACGTCGCAGTGCAAGCCTACATTCGATTGCTCGGGTCACTCGTAAAGTATTGGGAAGCCAACACTGCCGCCGATGCAAGGGAAATGGCAGTCGAAGACATCATGATCGAAGTTGAGGAATACCTACAGCCGCTCGTGGATTTCCTAGAATCCAGTAATGCGGCCCAGATCAAAGCAGCATTCCAAGTTCCGTTCGGGTCTGGTGGACCGCCCGAATATTACTACCGCCTGTGCAAGATGATTCAGGAGAAGTATTCAGACTTCAAACCAGAAGGCATGGAAGAGTGGGAACAGGAGCAGTCAGAAGACAAGATCCTTGAAGCCGATACAAAGCTCAAGAACATCGTGTCGGAAATACGCAACTACATCTTCGATGTCTTTCGAACCATCCATAAGGATTTGTATTGGGAAAAAGGCATCACTGACAAAGCTGTCAAGACCGATGCCTACAAACGGTCGCTGGATGCCGATGTTGAAGATCGCCTTCCTCTTGAAACCTACCTTGAGGTAGTCGAAATGAAGAAAATTGTCGAGAATCGTCTCAACTGGCCGCTCTTCAAGACAGTCTTCAACATCCCGGAGCCGGGAGAGAAGGGACTTGCAAAGAATCTGAAATGGATGGAACGCATCAACGAACTTCGGCGAATACCAGCGCACCCAGCGAGGGAGAGGAAATACAAGGTTGAAGATTTCCAGTACATAGACCTCATTCACGAAGAACTGATGAAGCGAATCAGGGAAGCACAAGCAAACCCGGTCCTCGAAGGATCCCCTATCCCCGAGGACGAAGATGCTTGAGCCGTTTCTGAAGTGGCCGGGAGGCAAAAGATGGCTTGTGCATCAATATCCCTCTCTGTTCCCATCGCAGTATCGTCGATATCTGGAACCGTTCCTTGGCGGAGGTGCTGTGTTCTTTTACCTCAAGCCGCAACGTGCAGTTCTCTCCGATACCAATGCTGAACTGGTCAATGCGTACCAGTGTCTCCGGAGGTATTCAAGGGCAATTGAGAAGCGTTTGTCGGATCTTCAACGCAAACACAACGACGCGCTTTACTATCGCATTCGGGAGACGCGCCCAACTGGCGCGATTGAACAAACGGTGCGCTTCCTGTACCTCAACAGGACGTGTTTCAACGGAATCTATCGGGTAAATCTTAAGGGTGAATTCAACGTACCGATTGGGACAAAAGACCGCGTGGCGTATCCCAAAGATTATCTTCAAGGAATTGCTGCCTGCCTTCAACAAGCATCAATCTGTGTTGCTGACTTCGAGGAGACGATCGACAAAGCAGGTGCGGAGGATTTTGTGTTTGTGGACCCTCCGTATACCGTCATGCACAACAATAACAACTTCGTGAAATACAACGCTAAGCTGTTTTCATGGACCGACCAGCTAAGACTCGCTTCAGCACTTAAGAGAGCCGCCCGCCGTGGTGCTGCCGTCATGGTCTCGAATGCTGATCACCAAAGCGTACGCGACTTGTACAGCGATTTTGGAACGCATCATCGTGTCGATCGCACCAGTATTCTCGCTGCCGATATGGCCCACCGTCGCAAGACTACTGAATTGCTGATCACAAGCTATCGCGCCCGATAACTCCCGCAATACCCTCAACCTCTACTCCAGAAAGTTGATGTAGCGTCCCGTGCCGGGACAAGATTTGCTCCCTCCCTTACTTTCTCAGCCAAGGCTTCGATGACGCTCTCCTGAGCGCAAAACGGAATGATTTTGTATACTTAGACCCGCCATATCCCCTCTTGAATGGCACAGCATATTTTACGCATTAAACAATGGATCGCTTCACGCAGTCGGATCAAGATGGACTGTCATCCGTCCTCAGAAGTCTCGACCAGTTGGCTGTAATCAGGTCGCTTCCGGTTACGAGGTTCATAAACTTTAAGGCAGTGCGGCACACTGTGAGCGAGGTTGTCATCACGAATTACTGAAAGTGCTTTAGCGAATGGCAACATCACCAATCAATCCGGTTAACCTGATTTCCGCCATCCGTTCCTGTAGCAAAGACCACTGGTGGAACACAGGCAAGTGGCTCGCCTACACAGTTCTGTGCGGCTTTTTACCGATAATCATTGGACTGCTGCTGGTTTGGATATTCGCAACCAAACCCGTGAACTGGTACGACTTTGTTGTGCATGGCGAATTCGTAATTTATAGCGCCGCCCTTATCGCCGCGTCAACCCGACTAATTTCGAAGGACACCGCGACCTTCCCGTTCGTGCATCGGGAGATGTTTACGCTTATCGCTATTCTTGTTTTGGTGTCGTGTGTTGCTCTTTACTCGGCGATCAAGACTGCGATTCTGTTCAGTCTTCAGCATGTCAACGACGAGCGCATCGCCAGATTTTCGATACTCATATTGATTGTGAGTCTCTCGTTTTCTACTCTTGTGTTCTTGCTCGACCAGCAGCGAATCAGGCCAGACGTCATAGGCATTCTTGCGCACCAAGAAAAGCAACTTGACAATGACTTTGACAAGCTCGGAAACCCCCAATGAACGATTCTGGATGGATTAGCGTTCCGTGCATCGAGATACAGCAGCCCATTGGCAAGTTCTACATCGGAGCCATAGATAGCCATGCGCTGGTGACCATTTCGTTTGCTGATCGCCGACGTATAGAAAAGGGTGAACGGGACATCGAGATTATTTCCGGTATTCAGCGACCACTGGCACGAAAACGAATCGAGGAACTGCGCAAGTACGTGCAGAGTGTGGACGCTTCGTTTCCAACAGGAATCATTCTTGCCATCGACTCCGAGAACGCGGATTACGACTCAAGAGCACATGTCATGAAGATTAAGAATGACAGCAATGTTGCCAAGATCATTGATGGTCAGCATCGAATAGAAGGTCTGGTCGGTTACGAAGGACAAGAAGCGTTTCAACTCAACGTCACGATGTTCATCGAAATGGACATGGAGGATCAGGCGCTACTTTTCGCTACCATCAACCTGAAACAGACCCCGGTCGGAAAGTCCCTTGCCTACGATTTGTACGAGTTTGCGGAAACGAGAAGTCCTCAGAAGACGTGCCACAACATCGCACGCTTGCTCAATTCAAGAAGCAACAGTCCTTTCTACAAGCGAATAATGATTTTGGGGACCGCGACAGGCAGCCCAAATGAAACACTGACTCAGGCGGCTTTCATTGATCCGTTGCTGCGGTACATCACTCAAACCCCGCTGACGGCTATGGAGGATCGCGACGCACTGAAAAGAGGCAAGAAGCTTCCAGAAATTGCACCGGATGTCGTCCGCGTAAAGAAGCTGATATTTCGGAACCTCTTCATCCAAGATCGAGACGCAGAGATTGCACGCACTCTATTTAACTATTTTTCAGCCGTTGCGCAGCGATGGCCCGAAGCGTGGGAACTAAAGACGCCGGGGTTGATTCTGAATCGCACCACTGGATTCCGTGCGCTGATGAGATTTCTAGGCATCGCCTACATGTCACTCGGTAGGGAAGCGGTATTCCCCATCTCTGAATTCGCGAATATATTCAGCCGGGTCAAACTCAAATCAGAGGACTTCACACCAGAGAACTTCAAACCCGGCACGAGCGGACAAACGGACCTATATCGAAAACTTCAAGCGGACACGAAATTAGACGAGTCATCCGTTTGGAAAGGCGGCGTTACAGACAGCTAGGTCGGAAGCTGCTCGATGTGCGCCGCAGGCAGTCGCAGGTTACGACATCAACTTTCTGGAGCCTCACCTAGATCAAGCACATGGCACAAACGTGGCATTTACCCAGTTAAGCCCATCGAGTGTAGACTCATCTGCCATGAAGGCTTCAGCGGTACTCGTGTTCATTCTTATATCTCCGGCGATAGGGCAGAATGCGCAGCAACCGGGAATCTACTTCGAGCAAAACGGAACCGCACTCACTCCGGCCGCATATTCCGGCACGCAGTCATCAAATAAGATCGTCAAAGCGAATGTCTCGTGGACATTTCGAGGCGGTCACTCCCCGCTACAACTATCAACCAACCGTCCGCATTTTCGCCTCGTCTGCGGGTTTGGACCTGTGCCGCTTCTCATGCTCTGCCAGCCGGGAGCTTCGCAGCCCAACGACCTGATTCTTGTCCAACTGGATGAAAAGTCGGATCACAGAGAATCCAGAATGGCCACTGGAAACATGTTTGGGGCTGGCCACGGCGGATTCGATCCGAAGAGAACCGTGACAGTAACCATGGTGAAAAAAGAGGATGGCAGTTGGGACGTATCTCCCTCCCAAGACCTGAAGCCGGGAGAATATCTGCTAACGAGTGGAATGAGTCCGCAAGGATTCGACTTTGGGGTTACGAAATGAAGCGACCAACAGCGATGATCGTAGCTATCCTGCTAGCCGGAGCCGTGTCGCCAGCAAAAGACAAACCCGCAATCGACAAGGAGAATCTGGCCAAACTTCAGGCAGTCAAGACGATCTTTGTGGATGGCAACAATGAATCGGCAGACAAGGTCCGGCAGCATCTTGAAGCATGGACTTGCCTGACGTTGTCAAACAACAAATCCACCGCTGATGCAGTTATGGACGTGAAGGAACAGCAAAAGCCCAACACTGACATTAACAAAGTGGCAACTTCGATAACGATAACCCTGCCTAACGGGGACCTGATTTGGTCCCGAACCAAGGCTGGAGAAGGTTTTGTTCACTCTGGTGCCGGCGAGGCCGTTGAAAAGGTTCTGCATGACCTTTCCAAAGATGCTTGTCCGGGACAACATTTCCGCAGGCACATGGGATAGGGAACCACGCCTAATAGGCTGAAAACAGCCCGTCATCCTAGCCCGGAATCCTCGATTGTTGCGCGTCGTTACAGGGGTTCCGCAGCCTTCCACGTCCTTGTAATTTACTGCAAGCAATGCTTCTGTCGCCCCTGAAAAGGCTGGGCTTTGCTAGTGCCCTGCCTCAGCGTCACCGAAGGACACGAGCCGACTGGCTGTCGGTCAGTCGGGTCCTTCGAGATCGGTTCACATATGCCGACACTTCCCTGTGCTGATCTCGTCATCGCAGGACAGCGCTACTCCCCGGTTCGCCGAGCACATGTTTTTTTCGTTTGGTTGAAGGCCCGCCGGCAAATTGACGACGCTAATCGATTCTATGGTTGGAAAAGCATTCAACCTTCCCAGACATGCGGCGTGCCAACAAGTCGTCGATTCTTACGTCTATCGGCTCATCTGTCCGGATTTCGTAACAACTTCATATTAGAAGTTGACTTCATGAGGGACGAGGGATATCTTCGGCACCATTCGGCGAATTGAAGAAGTGAGACTCAGTCCCGAGTTTCACGCGTAGAGGGGGCTTCTCTCGCCGACTTCCCCGAACTTAGGATAGCCCTGCCGAGCGAACTGCTCGCCTACGGGAACTGTTGTCTGAAGCTGTGCTCGGTTCACTCTCAAACGGACCGGCCGGCGAATGGTGGTTTGCGGGAACGGAAGGAGCAGCTCAATGGCCCAAGTAGCAGTCACAATCGGCGGGGTTTCGCGCAGCGCGGTTCTGACCTGGAATGGAACGCTGACCCCGCTGACCAACACCGGTGGAGGAGGGTTCGCCGCTGCGTTTCAATCTCCACCGGGAACGTTTGTATATTCCATCGTCGTCTTCGGTTCGCCGGCGGATCCATGGACAGCCAAGGTTACCGACGGCACCAACACGAACAACCACGCAGGCCACATGTCGCCGGGCGGATTCGATACTACTGGCGACACACAATTTCAGGTGACGTAAATGAATACAACCCACGATTTTCTAAGGTGCGGGTTCCTTTCGGTTTGTCTCGCGGCGTGCGGCCAAGCCCAGGGGCAGGCACAACAGGCGGGTCAAACTCAAACGCCGGACCAGGGAGCAGATCCCACCCAGAACTTCGTCTCCCCGCTAGGCCTCGGGACCGGGGCAATCGTGTCGGTCACTTCGAAGGGCACCTCCGTTTCCGCCGCGGTCGAGCGCCAGATGATCTCCCCGTTGAATTTTTGGCAGGTCGGGGTGTCCGGCACTACAGATAAGAACGGACAGGCGCTGGTCTATTCGTCTAGCGACAAAGACGCGCCCGGTTTCAAAGCAAAAATCGGGATCGGGCATTCCTCGTTCATCAAGCTCCGGCCGATCTATACCGCGACTGGCGGTGATTTCGTCCGGGAGGTTTGGTGCCGGGACTTGGTCAACGTCGTCAACAAAACTCTGGGGCCTGCTGCCGCGTCCGTGCCGCCGGGCGCCCACTGCGCGGATGCGGTGAAACAGGTCGGCGCAGCTCTGGAGAAGTCCCCGCCGGAACCCAAGACTGCAGATCTCGATAAGCAAGTGATCTCACTGCTCGGCGGAATAACATCCACCGTAACGATGGACCAGCAGGCTGTAGTTTGCAACAAACTCAAAGACCAAGCCGCTTTCTACCAGTTTTGTCCGGCGAAGCTGGCCAAGTCCGTGGAAGAGCAGCGGAAAAACTACCCGGCGCTCTACAGCGAGATGGTGCTTGGACAGCCTTCGCCGTTTCAGTGGAAAGCTTGGGGCAGTTGGGCGCCAACTCTCACAAGCGTCGATTACCGGGCAGTGCAGGCGGGAGTCCCCGACCTGGCGGACAAACACCAATGGACCCACCTCCTGAATACGGTTCTCGGCGACATCGCGCTTTACCGTGGCAGACTCGCTTTCGGCGTCGAGGGCGGCTTCGGCCAGACCGTCCAGGTAAAGACTCAAAACGTCTGCAACACCACGACATCGGGGACCTATACTGCGCAGCAATGCGACATGGCGATGATCGGACAGCCGAATCCGAAGAATGCGTGGATGGGTTCCAGCACCCTCGAGTTGAATCCGTTGCCGGTATTGGGCAAGGGATCGCTCCTCAGTCCCGGCATTCAGGCTGTTTATAGTTATGTGGCGCCCACTTCAGGCGGACACTCCAGTGAACTCGCCGTGCCCTTCTACCTCGCGCCAAATGTAGCTCCCATGAAATTCGTCTTCGGAGTCGAGCCGATCTGGGACTGGAACACCGACCCGAAGGTGGGAAACAAATTCTCGGTCGCATTGTTCATCGGGGCTCGGCCGGAAATTACAAAATAGGAGGGAATCCCGCTGACTGGCAGGCGAAGAGTGGCACAATAGAAAGTGGTAAGGGAAGACCGTGGCAATTGCAAGTTTCGAATACTTCGTGGTCAAACTGAAATCCGCGGATTTGCCAGCCAAGCTGACCGCCGAACCTGCTGGATCCACGGGTCACTTTGTGCTGCGCGATTCGATCCCCTCCAACAGCTCGCGCCAGGGCGGAGGACGGGTACCTAGGTGGAGAGTGCGAGACTTGTTCCAGCTTCGAGGTAAGCTGCGACTGAGTTTTCAGTCGCGCAAGAGAAGGTCAGATGTCTACTCCGAAGAATCAATTTCCGCTTGCCGGCAGTGAGCGTGCTCCGCTAGAAGGAGCGCGACAGATAGGCCCAGCCAACCCCAATGAAGCGGTTGACGTGACAATCCGTTTGCGCTCTCGCGCAGGGAAGAAACCGATTGTCAACGCTGCTGAATTTACGAAACCGATTGAGAAACGTACCATTTTGAGTCGCAAAGATTTCGAGCAACGCCATGGGGCCGACCCTGACAGCATTGCTCGCGTCGAGTCGTTCGCCCGGCAACACAAACTCACCGTTAAAGAAAAGAGCCCAGCGCGCCGGACCGTCATTCTCTCCGGGACGGTAGCTGCCATGAACGAGGCGTTTGGCGTCGAACTGAAGGAATACGAACACCCAAACGGTCGGTACCGCGGGCGCACAGGGCCAGTCCACCTGCCTGCGGAACTGCAGAACGTGGTCGAAGGCGTCTTTGGCCTAGATAATCGACCGCAAGCCAAGCCGCATTTTCGTAGGCGGCAGGGGTGTGGTGCCGTCCGTGCCGCTGCCGTGAGCTTGTCCTACACGCCGATTCAAGTTGCTTCTCTCTACGACTTTCCCGCAGACGCAAATGGGTCTGGAGAATGTATCGCGCTGATCGAGTTGGGCGGCGGTTACAACCCGACAGACCTCAGCAATTACTGGAGCCAGCTCAACCTAACCGAGACGCCCACCGTGTCGGCGGTTTCGGTCGGCAACGGCAGCAACAATCCCACCGGAGACCCGAACGGCCCGGATGGTGAAGTGATGTTGGATATTGAAGTGTCCGGGTCGATCGCGCCGGCCGCAAAGATCGTCGTCTATTTTGCTGAGAACACGGACGCTGGCTTTTTGAATGCGATTACAACTGCCGTACACGACAGCACGAACAACCCGTCTGTTGTCTCCATCAGTTGGGGCGGTCCCGAATCCTCATGGACACGGCAGGCCATGACCTCCATGGATGAGGCATTCCAGTCCGCGGCTGCAATGGGTGTCACGGTTTGCGTAGCCGCCGGAGACGACGGCTCGACTGACGGGGTAACCGACGGCCTCAACCACGTGGATTTCCCGGCATCGAGTCCTAATGTGCTGGCGTGTGGAGGCACCCAGTTGATCGCCTCAGGGAATGCAATTACCAGCGAAACTGTGTGGAACGAACTCGCAAATAACGAAGGAGCAACCGGAGGCGGCATCAGCGACGTCTTTCCCCTTCCCAGCTGGCAGACAGGGGCCGGTGTGCCGCCTTCTGCCAATCCAAATCACAATGAAGGTCGAGGCGTTCCGGACGTTGCCGGCGATGCCGACCCGACAACTGGCTACGTTACTCGTGTCGACGGGAACCCCGACGTGATTGGAGGAACGAGCGCAGTCGCCCCACTCTGGGCTGGATTGATCGCGCTCATCAACCAGAGCATGGGAAAGCCAATTGGTTTTATCAACCCATTGCTCTATCAGGACGCGAGTACGGCGGCAGATTTCAATGATGTTACCTCTGGCAACAACGGTGCCTATTCAGCCGGTCCCGGATGGGACGCTTGCACCGGGCTTGGATCGCCGATCGGAATGCACATTTCTGCCAGCTTGGCAGGCGATGACACGACGCAATCTAAAGGTTCGGAAGTCACCGGATAGACGGAGAAGGAAAATGCAGAAGAAAGGAAAGGGAAAGAGAGAAAGAGATCTTCAGCCATTGGTGAAATCAGTTCTCGGGCAAGTATCGAAACGCTACTCAGTGTTGCTGATTCGGCCCGATTTGAAGCTTCGAGATTTGGGATTAGAATCTACCGAAATTCTCGATCTGAAAACCAAGCTCTACCGCACGGTTGCCGGAAAAGATGTCTCCCAGTTCAAGCAGTTCGCCGACGCGTTGTCGATCAACCCGAATTCTACGGTACGTCAGGTAGTAGACAAGTTCGCGAAGGCGCCTGTTCCTTCGCGATCCGTGTCGCTGGCTGGGGACGACACGACTACGGTAAAAGGGGATGACGCCCACATTATAGGAACCGCCGTGCGGGTGGCGGTCGCGCAGGCCGCCGCTTGTCCGTTCGCGAAGGTTGGACCGAATCTAAAGTTGAGCGATGCTCCGGTCACCTTCGATTCTAGCGCCATTGCCGGCCTGAAAACTGGTCTCGTTCAGATGTTTTCGGGCTCCGAGCACCCAACTCGATTCAAAGACCTTTCAACCCAACTGCAGGTTGACCCTGACTCTACAGTTCAACAAATCATCGATAGGTCCGTAAGTGCGCTTCTCCCCGGAGACGGAGACACGCATTCGAAAGGTGCAGATGAAGCAGGATTGCCAGGCGACGACGATACGAAAGTAAAGGGCGGAGACTAACGAGACGGGTGAAAAGATCATGCAGGGCTTAATCACCAATTGGATGCCTGCAGTTCAAGAGGGCCGCGTAACTGACCCCACCGGGACTCACACGTTTCGGTGGGCTGACTGCAGTCCTAGCCTTCAGTTTGCTCTCGAAGACATAGCCATCCCCCCTGGCAGGCCCATTCGGGTGATCTATCAACTCACGCCCGCCGGTGAAGCGATCTCACTCGATTTGTCAGGTGATGACCCGACGCCGGTTAAAGGCGGCTAAGGGAGTGAGGATAGATAGACATCGCAAGAACCGAGCCACTTGACTGCTTCCGATGCTTGATCCGATGTCAATGCCAGGACCGCCATTTGCGGAGTGGTAGTCGAATCCACCGCAAGCAACACACCTGCTATTTGAGCGCCGCCACGGGCAGCATCATGCGACGAAAACAAAAGCTTCACATTTTCCGGCAGTACGTGCCCGTCAAGTGGAGGCAGCGTCTTTACTCCGACGCGAATGACCTGGTGTTGGGACAACTCAAATGGCTTCTTGCTAACGGCGTTTTCCATTACATCGTGATCTTTTGCAATCGCATTGATTGCATAATGCCCTGAGAAGCGTTCCGCATTCTTCGTGCGATCTTGTTCTGAAGCTACATTAACGATGTCTATATTGTTCCCAATCATCGTAAAGGCGGGAATATCGGTTTTCGCCGTTACTCGCACGGCTGGCGTAGGCGCAGCCGTGGGCTGCGCGCCCAGAAAATGAGACACGTCGCAACGAACGCGCCCAATGAGGGGTGGGGCGACGACTACGAGAAACGTGACCAGGGCAGCGACGGCACCAACGTCCGCCCAGTGGCTTCGAACCAGGGGCGTGACCAAGGGACGCGATGACCGCTCGAGAGAATCGCGCAGAAGCTCGGCTATGCGAGTTTCGGTGAGCGAAGTTGCCGCGGCAATATTGCGAAGCCGGGCATCCTCCCGTTTGTCGAAGTCTTCCTGAAAAGCTTTCTGGTTGTTGAGGTGCGCGCCGGACAGACTTGAGATTTCCGCCTTGCTCACGTTTAATCGCCGCCAGCTGTTCCGCCACCAGGTTAGCCCAAACATGTCACGCCCCCAATGGTTGAGTCTTTATTGAATAGACCACTGTCCGCGTTTCGTTATAGGGAACCGGACCGAGATCGATCTGAATGGGATTCAAAGAACAAAGGACGGCTGACCCGCCGTTCACTGTCCCAGACCCAGAGACATATATTTTTCCGGTGGGAATTGTGTCCTGGAATACGACGCGTCCTGCAAGCGCTCTGGTGGGATCTGTATTCACGACGAGAACCCGTATCTGGATAGTTCCATCGTCGAGCGGCAGCACCGTCCGCTCGAAGGTCAGCATGGTCGACACCGGATCCACAATAAGTAATGTCGCAGGAGTGCTATATGGGAGATCGGGATACGTGCGTTCATCTGGAAAGGCAAATTTGTAGTTGATGACCTCCCACATTCGCCGCTCCTCGGTAAGATCGGCAGGCTTCTGGTAGCCCAGCTTCGTGAGCAAATTCAAACGACAAAGATCGAATCCGGATTTGACTTGCGTACCCCATTCCCTGGCACGATTGATGGCGGCAACATAGGAGAGGTAGGAAAGGAAGAAAAAGACGAAAGCCCACACCTCCCACGGCCGATAGAGTGAATTAGCTACCGGTGGCTTCCACATCAACCCTGCGGCAGTAGACATCGCAGCCAGCACAAGGGTGAGAAAAGCGGAGTTGATCATGAAATCAAAAGCCATCTTGGCGTTATCGAGGGTTTGAACAACGCTTGGATCCAAGACTCCCGCAAGACGGGGCCACAGGGAGATCGCTCCGGCGCCATACTGGCGGGTCGTGTAGGTCTCGAAGGCCCGAATCACATTCCCCAGATGTGTCGGGAGCACAAGACTCGAATTATTCGGGTAATCATCGTTAACAAGACGCGCCATATTTCTCTGGACCTCCGACAATTTCCCCAAGTCGGTGGTGATACCTGTGATCTGTCTTTCAATCCACATCTTGGCAATACAGCGTCGGATGAGTGAGGCCTGCTCCAGCTTGCTTCGTTGACGTTTTTGGAGGAACTGCCCTATATAAGAATCCTCCCACGGATAACCTTCGTACATTCGGACAATGGGAGTGTTCAAGTTGTAGAGTACGACGGAAAGAACCAAGACAAGAAATGTGATCTCCAGCACGGCAATCCCGTTTTTCTGCCAGTCGGCCGGGTTTCTCACGACGCCGGTCCAAGGCTGTCCGAATGGCGCCAGTGGAAGGACCACGAGGGCAAAGGCCGCGACGAACAGTACCACTGGAAAGAAGGTGGACAAGATCATGGGCCCGATAATCTGGTTTGAAATCTTGCTCAAGAAGTCATTCATACGCACTCACCCTTTCCGTGAAACTGAATTCGATTCTTGACTTCATGGCCACCATGTGGGGTCGTACGGTATGGTTAGGCCCTTGATCGGGCCCTCCCAGCCCTGTCCGAGTGCTGCCCGATAGTGAATAAGCCAGTAGACAGAGTGCTTCTCCTGGAACTTCTCCCGGGCAAACACTTCGAGGCGGCCGTAACTGCTCTGAAAAAGAGTTACATCATCGAAGGCATAGCTGGGCTGCGTGGCTAAAGGGGCAAGAGCGATGCCATCCGACCAAGGGAAGCCAGGCACACCGTTGTTGCGCCAGTAGTGGACGAGTTGCCCGCTACGTTTGGCGGCCACGACTTCAAAGTTGCCTCCGGTTCCATAGGTGCTCTGTATCAGCGCAGGGCGCCCGACAAAGTCGGCGGCGTTACTCAGAGGTACGGTGATTAACCAGGCGCCCCCGGGCCCGTTTTGCCAAAAGTGCTCAAGAGATCCTTCTCTTATACCGACAAGTTCCAGATTCCCGAAGTTACTGTGGATAAGGCCCAACCCCGACCATACTCCGGTGGCCACTGGCCGGCTTGCCTCATGCCAGACCTCACCGCCGTCATTGTCGCGCCAGAAATGCGACAAGCCCCCGCCGGATCTCGGTACGATCACCTCGAAGTTTCCAACTCCCCCGAACCTGCTCTGGATAAACGCCGGTGGGCCGGAAGCCTTTCCCGGCAAGAAAGTGGGTCCGGACCATCCGAAAGTCCCAAGGTAGGAAAAATGAGCGAGCGCTCCGTCGGTTTGCGCCGCTATCATCTCGAGGTCTCCAGCGCGGCTAACGATGGCAGCAGCGCCGAAAAAAGGCCCAGTGAATGCGGAATAGCGAATGCTCTCAGCCTTCGTCCAAATCTCGGGGGGGGTGAATGGCAAGTCCAGGCTGTGTAAGAAATGCGTCAGACCGCGGCGCGGTGCGGGACAGCAAGCGATCATTTCGAGCTTGCCGTGGGGACTACCGCTTCGCTCGATTGCCCAGCCGCTCTGAATGCCTGGGGTCATCATGAGTCTCCCCACCGACTTTGGCCTTAAGCCAGAAAACAGAAATGCCGTGCGGTGCGTTGACTACACGCGGGACCGCGCCTGCCTGGTTCTCAAGACACTGATCCTTTACTGGGGAAGTCGGCTAGCAGAAGCCCCCTGGATGAGAAGCCGGTAATGCGCTTCATCCTTCTGCCTCGCCGAATTGGGTTAAAGATATGCATCGGAGTTCAGAATGTCAATGGCTCCCTACGCTCGGATTTCTGTACCCGAATTAACACCTTTCGCAGTGTAGGTTCCAAACGCCAAAGCTGCCTGCCATTGCCGTTGAATATTAAGTCGAATATTAATCAGTTACCATTTGAACGAGACTTGGAGACGGTGACACTCCATTGGATCCGGACAGCGGCCGACTATCGGGGCAATCCGATGTGCGAGTGGTGTGCCAGATTTCAGCTCCCTGACTGGCGATCCCGACAGAACGACCGACTGTCTGTCGGTAAGCAGAGATTCCCACAATTCCCAGACTTCGGGATCTCCCGTGCGCCGTTGGTGTGCGACTTCTCTTGCTGCGATCGGCGGCACCGCTAATCCAAGGATTCCTTGCACGTCAGCCTGCCAGGCGCCAGATCAAAACTTCATTCGGCCTGCGATCGAGCCTGTTGCACCATTTCCACCAGCACCTTTCGAGTCTCAGCCGGATTGCTTACCTCCCTCAAGAATGCGACGCGAGCACCGCGCATGCCATCTGGGGTCCGCAAGCGGACATGAAAACCAAGCCGGTCGACGGTTGTCATGGTTGCTTCGGTTGACTCGATGTGAGCAAACTTCCGGGCAAGCATGACCAGCGCATCCCTGTGGTCCGCGTTCATGTGCTGAATGATTTCGGCCATCGAGTCTGCCAGAGGATCGGGTTGGCTTCGGTCATAATCGGATGCAGATACCCAGCCCATCACCCCGAAGCCGCCCACGTAATAAACATCCACGACGTCCATGCGGTAGAACGAAAAGTCTTCAAAATCTACCCAATACTTGCTGTTGGCGTGACGCTCCAGGTAGAGCTTGCGCACCTCAGCCAACTCGGTGTTCGGTACGGGCAGAACATTTCCTACCAGCGTGACCCTCGATGCGCCGAGCGGTTCGCCGTCAGAGACTTCCTGGGTAACAAGCAAGCTGGCGCGGGCGTCGGCCTGCAAGTTCTGCGTATGCATAGCCATGGTACTGATCAAGAAGAGAGGACTGCCGTGATCGTCCAAACCGTAAGGCATTACGGACCCGAACGGGAATCCTGGCTGTTTACGCGACAGGGTAGAAAGACTGCCGACGCGGCCCAGATACACTAATGTGCGCGCACGTTCGGCGAACGTGGGCTCGGGGACCGGAGGCTGGTCACTCGCAGGTCCAGGCCCCGCATGTTTTCTGCCGGATGAGGTTGTCATTCGTGGTCTGCTCTCCTAGGCTTCTTCGTCCGGTGGACCTGCCGCTCCTGCAAGATCTTGCGGCTTGATCTTCTCGACGTTGAATTTTACCGCCCGCTCTCGCATGGTTCTTAGCACCTCTTCGAGTGGAGGCGGTTCGCCTTTAATCCAGCGCAGCGGGTTGATGCGCGCCACCACGAACGAACGCAGGTACGGGCTGACAAGGCCACGTTCTTTCAGCTTTTTTACCGCTGCCGCAACTTTCTCCTCCAGATCCAGCACCATCGTGGCACGTTTCTCGTGATCCTTAATGGCGGCGCGCAGGGGTTCATCGGTAAAGGTCTCCAATCGCCGTAGGATTGAATGGTAAGCGCCACCACCAAATCGCGGTACGCGTTCGTAGCACACACCAAGAGTGACCAGAGCCGGTTCATCGAGGTAGAACGCGAATTGTGACTCGGGTCGCGTGGCATCTTCGTCCACCAGACCACGGTAGATGCGGATGACCTCCAAGGAGCGCTCTTTGAGATTGTGAGCTTTCTCCGTATTCAGTGCGAGGATCTGCCAGGCTACCTCGCGGTCAGCCACGACCAGTGCAGTAATGGATTTCGCCCCAAGGCGGCGCATCGCTTCGAGGCGATGCCTGCCGTTCGGAGTCCAGAAGCCTCCCTTCGGTGCGACCACTGCGATGATGGGGTCGAGAAAACGTCCGGTTTTGTTGATGACATCCGCGAGGCGTTTGTGGTGAGCATCGGAGAGATCTCGCTGGAAAGGGGTGGGCTCGACGGCATCGATTGGCAGGACGCACAGCAATACTGGATGACCAGCGAGCGGCTCCTTGTACGATCCCACGACGCAGCCGC
>Ga0335074_10003193_pt1 | contig 22306 bp, 20 predicted proteins | sample Lox_Sample_23_FD_206715 | JGI IMG/M metagenome (GOLD analysis project Ga0335074, IMG submission 206715) | Soil microbial communities from Loxahatchee National Wildlife Refuge, Florida, United States - Lox_Sample_2.3 | ecosystem: Environmental > Terrestrial > Soil > Wetlands | place: USA...
ACAAAGCATCCATCGACTGCGCCCGGCTGATCCGCGGAATCGCCTCCATCGCGAAACTCGTAACGCCCGTCTGGGCGATCGAGCGGATCGCCTCCCCGGCGGTCAGCGGCTGGAGGAACCCGATCAGGACGCCGTCGGAGCTAAGGCGCCCGATCTCGTCCGCAGACGGCAACGCCACCTTCACGACCACGTCCGCCTCGTACGGGTCAGCAGGATCCTCGACCATCCGCGCGCCCGCCTCCTCATACTGCGCGTCGGGAATCAGCGCGCCCGCGCCCGCGCCCCGCTCCACGACCACCTCGAGCCCACGCTCGCCGCCGGCGAGCTTGCGCACGACCTCCGGGACGAGCGCCACCCGGCGCTCACCCGGTTCCACTTCAGCCGGCAGCCCGATGGAGACACTCACGTGTACGCGGCGCGAGTTGAGGACATCATGATCTGGGCAGAATCCAACCAAACGGCCGGTTGATTGTCAAGAGTAGGGCGACGCGGAGAAGGACCCGGAAGGAGCGGAAGGGAGTGGGAGGGCGCGAAAGAACGTGTAGCGTGGCCGCGTCACGACGAGCTGGCCTCAGCCAGCGAACCAACGCCACACTCGGCCAGCACCTCGGCGGTATGCTCGCCGACGGTGGTCGCGGCAGAGCGCTTCGGAGGATCAATCGCCGGCGAGCGAAGGGGCGTCGAGACTTGGGTGATGCGTCCCGAGCCGGCCGGCGCCTCGATGAATGTGCCGTTGGCCGCGAACTGGGGGTCGGCGGTGAGCTCGTCGAAACGCTGAACCGGCGCGACGCAGGCGTCGGTTCCCTCCAGGGTCGCGAGCCAATAAGACAAGGGCTGGGAGCGGAACAGCGCGCGGAGCTCAGCGGTGGCGGCGCTGTCGTATTGTCGCGGCGCCAGGTCCGGCCGGTTCAAGGCGTGGACGAGGGCGTGCCAGAACTTAGGCTCGAGCGCACCAACGGCAACGTAGCGGCGGTCTGCGCATTCATACACGTCGTAGCAGGGCAGCGAACCGTTGAGGTCGCTGCTGCGGGGCCCCTGCGTGCCGTCGGCGAGGAAGGCGGAGACGTGAATCCCGATGGTCCAGAGCGCGGCATCGGCGAGCGCGACCGATATCCGCGTGCCCTGGCCAGTGCGTGACGCCGAAAGCACGGCGGCCAGCAAGCCGACCGCGCCGAGTGTGCCACCGGTGACGTCCGCGACCTGGGCTCCCGAGGGCCGGGGACCCTCCTCGGCCCACCCCCCGAAGTCGAGAATCCCGGCGTAGGCGCAGTAATTGAGGTCGTGGCCGGCCGCCAGGGAACGCGGGCCGGTGTTGCCGTAGCCGTTGAGCGAGCAGACGACGAGCTTCGGATTGTGCTCGCGGAGCACTTCGTAGGACAGGCCCAGTTGATCGGCGACGCCCGGCCGGAAGGACTCGACGACGGCGTCAGCGGTGCTCGCGATCTTCACGGCGGCCGCCGTCCCTTCCGAGGTCTTCAGGTCGAGTGCCACCGAGCGCTTGCCGCGATCGAGGAAAAGGTGCACGGCCGAGCTGCCATGGGTCATGGGGCCGGCCCGCCGGATGTCGTCGCCGTCCCCGGGACGCTCGATCTTGATGACGTCAGCGCCCATGTCGGCGAGCAGCTGTGTCATCGCGGCCCCCGGGAGGAGGCGGCTGAAGTCGACTACGCGGATCCCGCTGAGAAGTCCCATGGCGCTCCGAGAAAACTAACCAATCGGTCGTTTGCATGCTAGCGTCCCCCGGCGATCGCGGAATGACCCGTCGCCGAGTCACATTCTCACGCAATCTGACGCTGTCGCTGTCGCGCACGTGTCAGTGCTACTGCAAGTACTGCGCATTCGCGACCCACCTGCCGCACCTGCACGAGCCCGACGAGGTGTTGAGGACACTCGACCACGCCGCGAGGCGAAACGTCAAAGAGCTGCTGGTCCTGACCGGCGAGCATCCGGAGATGAACCAGACCGTCGCGGATCGGCTGCGCTCGTGGGGGCACGCCGATTTCGTCTCATACGTCTGCTGGGTGTGTGAGCGGGCGCTCGAACGCGGCCTGCTTCCGCACACGAACCTCGGGGTGCTGACACCCGGCGACCTAGCGCGGTTGCGCAGCGTGACGGTGTCGCAAGGACTGATGCTCGAGTCGATCGTCCCTGATCTCGTGGCTCACCAGGGCTCTCCGACCAAGGAGCCGATGCGGCGGCTGGCCACGATTCGCGCAGCCGGGGAACTGCGGATCCCGTTCACCAGCGGGATCCTGGTCGGGATCGGTGAGTCCGAGGAGGACCGGATCGCATCGCTCCGAGCGCTCGCCGACGTGCACTCCGAGTTCGGTCACCTGCAGGAGGTAATCCTCCAGAACTTCGTGCCCCACCGCCGCTATCACGGCGAGGAGCCGGCCGACATCGCCGCCGAGGCGGCGGCCGCGTACTGGCGCACAGGGCTGAGTCGCCAGCCATTACACGCCGCCCCGGCGTGGGCCTCGACGGTCGCGATCGAGGACATGAAAGCGCTTGTGGCCGAAGCCCGGCGGTTGATGCCGGGCATTGGAGTTCAGGTGCCACCCAATCTCGCCGACTGGTGGCCCGAGCTAATCGCCGCCGGCGCGACCGACCTCGGCGGCCTGAGCGCCAACGGCGACCACATCTCGCCCGAGCATCCGTTCCCGAGCCCTCATCAGGTGCGCAAACGCCTCGCCGCCGACGGAATCGCCCTCACCGAGCGGCTGGCCGTATACCCCGGCTACATCGATCCCAACTGGTTGGCACAGAGCGTGCTCGACGTCGTCAAGAGCAGGTACTGGAGCTTCATCCCCCGCCGTGGGTCGGGTCGTACCGAGCCGCCCAGGCCGATCCGACCGGACCTCGCGGCGAGCGCGATCGAAAAAGGAAGTCAAGGCCGCTGGCTCAGCGAGGACGAGATCACCGCGCTGTTCGCCGAGACCCGTCCCGAGGTGATCGAAGCGATGCGCGATGCAGCCGACGGGCTCCGTGCGGATCTCGCGGGCGACACTGTCACGTTCGTCGTGAACCGGAACATCAACGTGTCCAACGTGTGCATCGTCGGTTGCGCGTTCTGCGGCTTCGGTCAGGGCAAGCGCTCTCCCGACGCCTACGAGCACGATCGCGAGGAGTTCGTACGCCGGGTGCTCGAGGCCGTCGAGTACGGAGCCACCGAAATCTGCATGCAGTCCGGGATTCATCCCGACTGGGGGCTGGAGGACTACGAAAAGTGGCTCCGTGTGATCAAAGACACGGCGCCCGAGATCCACGTGCATGCGTACAGCCCGATGGAGATCGCCCACATGTGCGACATCTCCGGCGAGTCCCCGGCGCGAGTGTTCGCGCGGCTGCGGGAAGCCGGGCTCGACTCGACGCCGGGCACGGCAGCCGAGGTGCTCCACGACGGTGTGCGGGAGCGAATCAGCCCGAACAAGCTGCCCGTGGCCCGCTGGATCGAGATCATCGAGGCGTCGCATACGGCCGGTCTGCGCTCGACCTCGACCGTGATGTTCGGTCACATTGAGGAGCCCTGGGAACTGGCCGAGCACATGCGGGTCGTGCGCACGCTGCAGGAGCGAACCGGCGGGATCACGGAGTTCGTGCCGCTGTCGTTCATTCCGTTCCACACCCTCCTCGGGCGCACGCACGGCGTGCAGGAAATCAGCCGGGAGGAGAACCTCAAGCACACGGCGGCCTTCCGCCTGGCCCTCGGGGGCTCGATCATCAACCTGCAGGCGTCGTGGGTCAAGATGGGGCTCGACGTAGCGACGGAGGCGCTTCGCTGGGGCGTGAACGACCTCGGCGGGACGCTCATGGAGGAGTCGATCAGCCGGATGGCGGGCAGCTATCACGGCACGAGGCTCGATCCCGAGGATCTGATCCGCGCCGCCCACGCCGCGGGGCGTCCAGCTGCGGAGCGAACCACGCTGTATGAGCTCCGGCGCCGCTTTCCGCTTGGTTCGGCGATCGCCTCCGCCTGAGCCCGTAACGATCGCTCCCGCCTGAGCCCGGAACGATCGCTCCCGCCTAAGCCCGGACCGATCGCTCCCGCCTGAGCCGGCAACGATCGCGTTGGCCTAAGCCGGGGAGTCGCCTCGGCAGCCGACCGGAATCGCGGGATGCTCGGGACCGCGGTGGCGGGCATGGATCGGCGCGACCACCTCCTCGCCCAACCGGATGATCTGCTCGCGGGTCCGCTCGAGCGAAGGACCGGTCGACACGCGACAGCACAGCATCACGTAGTCGATCCCCCGCTCCTCCTGCGCCTGCTGGAGCCGTTCGATGCACTGGGCAGGTGTCCCGAGCACCAGGTGCGGAGCCAGACTCTCGGCGGTGACGTGAGCTTCGGTGGGGAAGTCCGGGTGGCGCAGCAGCCCGTGGCGAACGTAGAAGCGGGCCGAGCTGACAAAGTGGGTGCCGAACTCGCGCGCCGCTTCCTCGAAGGAGTCGGCCACCCACCCGTCGCGCATGGCCACGATGAACGGCTGCTTGCCGAGCTCGAGCGCGCGTTCGCGGTAGGCGCCCGCCCGCTCGCGCCAAGCCTCATCGCTGATGGGTAGGGGATCGCACGTCCAGCACTCGCCGTACTCGGCCGACCGGCGCGCCGCGGCCGCCGACGCGTTGCCTCCGCCCCAGATCGGCCAGCCGCCGGGCTGGTAGGGCGCGGGGTAAAGCTGTCCCCGCCGCACCTGCCAGTGCCGACCGTCGAAGTCGAACCGCTCGCCGGCGAAGGCCTGGCGCCAGATGCGCAGACCCTCGAGGAAGCGCCCCAGCATCCGTTCTTCCGGGATCCCGAATTGACCCCAGTAATCAGAAAGGAATCCGCGCGAGACGGTCGTGAACAGCCGGCCGCGAGACAGGTTGTCGACGAGCGAGAACTGCTCGGCCGAGCGCATCGGATGGGTGAGCGTCCCGACGAACGTGAAGGAGCCAAGCGCGACGCGCTGAGTCTCGCGCGCGAGCAGGGCCAGCAGCTGTTCCGGCCCCGGATACCGGCACTCGGGGGCTCGGTGGCGGTCGGGCACCACGACGGAATGAAAGCCCGCGCGCTCGGCCAGCAGACCTTCCTCGATCATGGCGTCCATCGAGTCCGCGACCGCCTCGCGATCGCCTGCTCGGTGATACGTGTCGATCAGGTAGCCGATCCGCATGGCCAATTCGAGGGCTTTACCTTACCAACCGTTTGGTTTATCTTTTTGGCGGACGGTTTAGGATCCATAGGATCGCGCCGAGGGCGAGGATCACGAGCGAGGAGTTCATATGTACAGCCAGAGTGTCCAAGAGGCGGCGCATCCTTCGACGCGATGGCGGTCGCTCACCGAGCTCCTCGACAGCCAGGCCGCCCGGGCCCCCAGCGCTCCGGCGATCTCGTTCCCGACCGGTCATCTGTCCTACGGCGAGCTTGCGGCCGAGAGCATCCTGGCCGCCCAGTGGCTGAGGGCGGCCGGGGTCGGCCCGGGGGACCGGGTTGGAATCCTCATGCGCGAGGGCTGCGTGCCGTACGTGACGTTCGGCCTCGGGGCCATGCGGCTCGGAGGCATGTGCGTGCCGATCAACGCGCGTAACAAGACCCACGAGCTCTCCTACGTGATGAAACACGCAAGGCCGCGGGTCCTGGTCACCTCGACTGAGTTCGAAGGGCTGGTTCGCGAGGCCGGGCTGCCCGAGAATTGCCGGCTGGTGGTACTCACCGACGACGGCGAGTGGAGGGGTCCGGCGGACGAAGCGCCGGCCGACGAGGTCAGCGAGCTCGAACGGACCATCGCGCCCGACACCCCATCGCTGCTGCTCTATACGTCGGGCACGACCGCGAATCCGAAAGGCGTCGTCCACACGCATGCGACGCTGATTGCGGTCGGCTACAACACCTCCGAGCGCCTGGAGCTGACGTTCGAGGATCGCTACTGGACGGCGCTGGCCATGTTCCATGTTGGCGGCTGGCAGGTGCTGGCCTCGGCGCTCGCGGTCGGCGCCTGCTTCAGTCACGTCGGGTTCTTCAACGCCGACACCACGCTGGATCAGCTCGAGCGCGAGCGCGTGACGGTGGCGATGCCGGCGTTCGAGCTGATCTGGATGGCCGTGCTCAACCATCCTCGCTTCGCCGACGCCGACCTGAGCGCGCTGCGGCTCGTCATGAACGTCGGCGTGCCCGAGCGGATGGAGCGCATGCAGCAGATGCTGCCCCAGGCCGTGCAGGTCTCGATGGTCGGCATGACCGAGTCGGCTGGCTCGATCTGCATCGGGTCGATCAAGGACTCGCTGTATTCCCGCACCCACACCTCAGGCCGTCCGCTGCGGGGGATGGAGGTTCGCGTGATCGACCCCGAGACCGGCGAGGAATGCCCCCGCGGGGTCCCCGGCGAGTTGCTGTTCCGCGGCGTGACGCGGTTCATCGAGTACTACCGTGACCCGGCGATCACCGCTAGCGTGATCGACGAGGAGGGCTGGGCGCGTACGGGCGACCTCGTCCGCCAGGAGGAGGACGACACGGTGGCGTTCATGAGCCGGCTCAAGGACATGCTCAAGGTCGGTGGCGAGAACGCTTCGGCGGCCGAGATCGAGGGTTACCTGATCACCCATCCCGGCGTGTCGGTGGCGGCGGTGGTCGCCGCACCGGATGCCCGCTACGGCGAGGTTCCCGCCGCCTTCGTCCAGAAAGTGCCGGGGTCCGACGTCACCGGAGAGGAGCTGATCGATTACTGCATCGGGAACATCGCGACGTACAAGGTCCCGCGCTACGTGCGGTTTGTCGAGGACTTCCCGACCGCCGCCAGCGCCAAGATCCAAAAGTTCGTGCTTCGCCAGCGGATCGAGGCCGAGCTGCGCGAGCAGGGGATCAGCGAGGCCCCCAAGCTCGTCAGCCGGCGGTGAACCGACGCGCGTCGGAGCCGGGTCAGTCGCCGGAGTCGTACTTGAACGAGATGCCGAGGCGTACCCGGAAGCTCGTGATCGTGCCGTTCTCGATCGTCACGTCCTGTCGCAGAACCTCCGCGACCCGCAGGTCTCGCACCGACCGCGCGGCAGTCTCAACGGCGTTGTGCGCCGCGGCCGCCCACGAGTCCGCGCTGGTGCCGATCACTTCGGTTACTCGGTAGACGCTGTCGGCCATGGCATCCCTTTCGGTTGCGATGTGAGCGTGGGCCGCGCCAAACGGCCGGTTGATCCTAAGCGTGCGCAGCAGACGAAGTCAAGCGAGCACCCGGCCGCCTGACCGACGCGCTCGGCGGCGATCCGCAGCATCTCGCTCACTGACCGGTGGCGTCGTGAGTGACCCGGAGCGTCTCGAGTCCGCGCGAGGCCAGGCTCGGCACCCAGCGAAGCTCGGGCTCGGGCTCTGCGAAACGAAGACCGGGCAAGCGCTTGACGACGGTGGCCAGCGCGAGGCGCATCTCGAGCCGCGAGAGCTGGGCGCCGATGCAGGCGTGGATCCCCTTGCCGAACGCGATGTGCGGATTGGGGGCTCGGGTGATGTCGAACTGGTCGGGATCCTCGAAGCGCTCGGGGTCGCGGTTGGCTGCCGCGGGCAGGACCAGGACGCGCTGGCCCGCCTCGATCTCACGCCCGTGGATCTCCAGATCGCTCTTGACCCAGCGGTGCAACACCTTGATTGCGCCCTCGCAGCGCAGTGCCTCCTCGACCGCACCGCCCGCGAGCTCGTCCGGGTCGGAGGCGAGCCGCGCCATCTGGTCGGGATGCTGGAGCAGCAGCATCACCGCGGAGGCGATCGTGCTCGTCGTCGTCTCGTGGCCGGCGAACAGCATCAGCGCGCACATCGACTTGATCTCGTGATCGGACAGCGTGTCGCCGTCGGCTCCGGCCAGCAGATCGCTGATCATGTCCTCGCCAGGCTCGCTCCGCCGCAGCTCCATCAGCCGGCCGAGGTAATCGAACATCTGATCCAGGCCCTGCATCGAGCGCATATAGCGATCGTTGCGGTCGTCGCCGCCGGAGCCGAAGGCGACGTGGGCCAGGGCCTGCGACCAGTCGCGGAAGCGCCACGCATCCTCGGCCGGCGCGCCGATGATCTCCGCGATCACGGTAGCGGGCAAGGGGTAGCTGAAGTGCGCGAGGAAATCCTCGTGACCCTCGCTGATGAACTCGTCGAGGCTCTTGTCGATGAGGACCTGAATTTTGTCCGCCATCGCGGCCACCCGTCGGGGGTTGAACGCTCCCGAGGCGAGCTTGCGCAGACGGCGGTGCTCGGGCGGATCGGTCACCACCATCCAGCCGGTGATCGTCTCGTACACCGGTCCCGCCGCCGCCCGCTGCTCTTCACTCATGACGTCCAGTAGCGGGCGCACGCGGTCCGACGACAGCGCCTTGAAGTTCATGAGCGCGGCCGAGCAGTCGTCGTAGCTCGTCAGCAGCCAGGCGCGATGACGGCCGCTCCAGTGGACGGGGTCCTGCTCGCGGAGCGCTCGGAAGAAGGGATACGGATCGTCGTTGACCTCCGGCGCGAGCAGATCGTCGGGTAGGGCGTGGGGAGTGGTGGTCATTGGCAAAGCTCCTCGGCCGCGTCTGCGGCCGCGGCGCGGACGGCCCGAAGCCGGGACCGCACCTCGTGCGAGTCATACCACGACGTCAGCCGAGTTATGAGGCCGTCGTCGCCGAAATCGAACACGTCCACCGCGTCGAACTCGATCTGCGCACCTCCGGCCAGCGCTCCCTTGAAGTGGATCTCGACGGTCGCCGTGCGGTCGCAGATCAGGATGCGAGTCGGATCGTCCAGGTGCTCGGGGTACGGCCCCAGGGCGGCGGTGAAGTAAGTCGCGACCTCTTCCGGTCCTCGCAGCAGACGGGAGCCGGGGGCCTTCAGCTCTCCGTCCGAGGCGAACAGCGCGCCGACGTCGCCGTAGCGCTCCGAGTTGATCCCGTCGAAGTACGCGCTCAATGCCGCGTGGATGTCAGCTTCGCTCACCATGTCTCACCACTCGGTTCGGGGAGCCACGAATTCTACCAAACGATTGGACGATTCAATGGGCGTAGAATTAGACTCGGTTGTGAGCACCGAGTCCGCACAGCGTAACCCGGGCACCCCGCCGAAGCTAACCGTTCGGGTGGGCGTCGGTTTGAACCCGTTTGCCGGCTCCGGCTTGGCCGATGGCAGCTTTTGGACGGCCGTCGAGGCCATGGAAGAGCTCGGATACGACTCGATCTGGCTCAGCGACACGGCGGCCCTCGGAGGCCTCGCCCCGTTGCCCGCGCTGGCCGCAATCGCGATGCGTACCGAACGGCTGAAGCTCGGCACGAGCGTTCTGGTGCTTCCGCCGCGCAATCCCGTGCTCGTGGCCCGGGAGCTCGCCACGATCGACGCGCTCTCGGGTGGCCGGCTGCTCCCCGCCGGAGGGCTCGGGATCGACGTGCCGAGCGAGATCGAGGCGATGGGCGTGCGGCGAGACGAGCGCGCCGCGCGTTTGGCCGAGTCGATCGCGCTGATCAAGGCGCTGTGGAGCGGCGAGCCGACGACCGTTCGCGGACGCTTCTGGTCGGTCACGGAGCTGCAGTTGACCCCCACGCCGACCCGTAAGAAGCTCGAGTTCTGGCTCGGCGGGCGGGCGCCCGCGGCGCTGCGCCGCGTCGGCGAGCTGGCCGACGGCTGGCTCTCATCGGCCGTGGCCCCGGATGAGTTCCCCGGCATGGTCGCCACCATCCGAGCGGCCGCGGCCGAGGCGAACCGGACCATCGACGAAGATCACTATGGCGCCACCGTGTTTTCCACCCCGGCCGAGGAGGAGATCACGCCGGATATCGCACGCCGCCTTGCCCTGCGCCGCGGTCTCGCGCGCGAGGACTACCTGGCCCGCGGGACGGGCGAGCTGCGGACGCTCCTCGACCGGTTCCGCGCTGGCGGCGCCAGCAAATTCGTGGTGGTCCCGGTGGCTGGCGACCTGCCGGCGTGGTTGGGCGAGCTTTACCGGGAAGTCATCGCGCCGATCGAGGCCGCGGACGTCAGTGGGGTCGGCGGCGCCTGACGGCGGCGCGTTAGCGCCGGCGGCCCGACGGCTTCGCCCCGACCACACCCCGCAGCACGAACTCGGCGCACGTGTCAGCCACCTTGTCGCGGCTCAGCTTGCCGCCAGGGCGGAACCACCTGTACGTCCAGATGAAGGCGCCGTGGATGAAATTGCTGAGCAGACGCGCGTCGAGCTCGGGGTTCGCTTCACCGGCGCGCTGTGCCTCCTCGATCACCTCGGTCACATAGCGCTCGTGCACCCTCCGGCGGGCGACGATCTGAGCACGCCGGTCGAGAGTCAGGCGCTCGTAATCGTTGTAGTAGACGGCGACCCGAGGCAGATTCTCGAGGTTGAACAGGACCTGCTTGCGCACGTAGAGCTCGAGGCGCTCGAGCGGCGTCAGGCCCTCGGCAGCGGCTACTTCCTCGAGGATCGCCTGCACTTCGTCGTGCAGCTCCTCGAGCAGCCGGAACAGGAGATCTTCCTTGGTCTCGATGTAGTGGTAGAGGCTGCCCTTCAGGATCCCGAGCTCGTCGGCCACGTCCTGGACCGAGGCGTCGGCGAAACCGCGCTCATAGAACACTTTCGCCGCGGCATCGATGACCTCCTGATCGCGGCGCTTGCGCGGTCGGTGCAGGGCTTCGACGGTAGCTCCCGGCTGTCCGGAAGCCGAAACGTCCCGCTTGCGGGCACGTTTTTGCGGCGAGGCTGACATTGATAGTTCTCTCTTCTCTGGGCGGCGTCGGATGGAAAGGCGTGCGGGGTGTTTCTCTCTACCTGAACCTTGGGTACGCGAAACGTGGTCACCGTCGATTTCCACGAGGCCGGCTACGTCGGGCGGCTCCACGTATCGCGACTGAGACATTGTCTCACGCCGCAGGGACGGCCCAACCAGCCCTGTCTCGACCGGACCAACAGCGAGCTGAAGATGTCTTCACATCGCTTGTGACCCGAGCGACGATGCTAAGTTTACCAAACGAATGGTCGGTGAAATTCCGAGGATCGGCCTATACTGCGACCTGCGCAATCCGGGTGGAGCGAGGCCCTGGCCCGAGGTCTACGAAACCACGCTCAATCGCATCGTCGAAGCCGAGCGGCGGGGGCTTGGGGCCGTGTGGGTCACCGAGCACCACGGTTTTGCCGATGGCTACTTGCCGCAACCGCTGGTGTTCTGTGCGGCGGTCGCGTCGCGCACCCAGAGGGTGAGAATCGGAACAGCGATCGCGATCGCGCCCCTCATGCATCCGCTCGCGCTCGCCGAGCAGGCGGCGGTGGTGGATGTGCTCAGCGCGGGCCGGCTCGAGCTGGGTCTCGGCGCCGGGTATCGCGAAGACGAATTCGCCGCCTTCGGGGCCGAGCACTCACGCCGGTACGAGACGCTCGAGCAGACCGCCAAGGCGCTGCCGGACCTGTGGGCCTCGGGGCGGGCCACACCAGCGCCTGTCCAGGCGCCGCTGCCGATCTGGATCGGCGGGCGAGGCCCCCGCGGCGCCCGGATCGCGGGCCGCGTCGGCGGCGGCTTTTTGTGGATCGACCGCGACCTGCTCGAGCCCTACATGAACGGCCTCGCGCAGGGCGGCCACGATCCAAGCGTGGCGCGCGTGGGTGGGCTCGTGAACCTGTTCCTGGCCGACGACCCCGAGGAGGTCATGGCTCGGATCCGCGAGCACGGCCGTCACAACCGCGACAGCTACAAGCGGGGCGGCGAAGGCGGCGGCTCCGCGCCGCTGCTGCGGCTGAACGTGTTCTCGCCGCGAGACGCGGCCCGCTGTATCGCGCAGGCGATCGAAGGGCTGCCGGTCAGCGACATCTTCTGTTTCGAGCGGATCGGAGCGATGGACGAGTCGGTCGTCGACCGTCACGTGGAGCTCCTGACCGACGAGCTGCCCCGGTGCCTCGAGGTCGAGCTCCGAGCGGCCGCCGCTCGAACGGGCTGAACTTCCGCCGGACGGCGATAGCGCGCCAAACCCTCGCCAGACAGTGATAACGGGTTGAACTTCCGGCGGACGGGGAGACGGGACCTCGTCCGTCCGCTATCGTTTGTCATCAAACAAGCGTTTGGTTTAGGCGGTTTAGGCCAGAGGAGCGATCGAGATGAGCATGAATGGTCGGGAAGTCGTGATCGTGGAGGCGGTTCGGACCCCGATCGGGCGCGGTCACCCCGAGAAGGGGTACTACCGGGACACCCACCCAAACGCGCTGCTGGGCGTCTGCTACGAAGAGGTCATCCAGCGCGCCGGGATCGAACCTCGGCTCGTCGAGGACGTGATCGCCGGGTGCGTCCAGCAGCTTGGCGAGCAGTCGCTTAACGTTGCTCGTAACGCGTGGCTGGAACGCGGCCTGCCGATCGAGACGCCGGCGACCACGGTGGACCGTCAATGCGGGTCCGCGCAGCAGGGCGTCAACTTTGGGGCCACGCAGATCGCCTCCGGCGTGCACGACATCGTGATCGGCGCTGGCGTCGAGCACATGGCCCACATCCCGTTCGCGGCCGGAACTGAGACCCAGGAGACGTGGGGGACCCCGTACACGCCCGAGTTGCTGGCCCACCACAACATCGTGGGGCAGGGCCTCGGCGCGGAGATGATCGCGGACGAGTGGGAGATCCCGCGCTCAGAGCTCGACGCCATCGGCGTGCGCTCGCACCAGCTCGCCCACCGGGCGACCGAAGAGGGACGGTTCCAGCGAGAGATCCTGCCGATGCAGATCAACGGACACGTGGCCACCACCGATCAAGGCATCCGGCCGGAAACCACCCTCGAGGCCCTGGCGGGACTCAAGCCGGCGTTCAAGCCGGACGGCAAGATCACCGCCGGAAACTCCTCGCAGATCTCCGACGGCGCCGCTGCGGTTCTGCTGGCGTCCGCCGAAAAGGTGGCCGCGCTCGGGCTGCGCGGGCGAGCTCGCATCCTCGACCAGACGACGGTCGGGTGCGACCCTGTGAAGATGCTCGAGGGCCCGATCCCGGCCACGCGCAAGATCCTCGCGCGCAACGGCATGTCGATCGATGACATCGATCTGTTCGAGGTCAACGAGGCGTTCGCGTCCGTGATCGCCGCGTGGACCCGCGAGCTGACGCCCGATATGGATCGCGTGAACGTCAACGGCGGCGCGATCGCCCTTGGACACCCACTTGGTTCCACCGGAGCGCGGCTGATAACGACGCTGTTGCACGAGCTCGAGCGCAGCGACAAGGAGATCGGGCTCGTGACCATGTGCTGCGGTGGCGGCCTCGGCACGGCGACGCTGATTCAGCGCATCTGAGGTGTGAGCCCTCCGCAAACCACGCCGACGGGGCCGGAAACCGGCTGGGACCGCGCCGCCGCCGGTCTCGGCTGGTGGAGGCTCCGGGAGCTCCCCCCGGAGTCGATCGAGGTCAATCCAGATCCGGTGCAGGAGCCGGTCGTCATCGACGCGCCCGGTCCGGCGTTCGACTCCGCGCTGCTCGCGGCCGCCCTCGGGATGGCCCGTCGGCCAGTGGCCGGCCGGGAGACAGTCGCGCTCGCCAGGCGAGTGGCCCGGCGCCCGCACCTGGCGGTCGGGCCCGTGGCCGGGCTGGTCGCGGAGACGGGACGAATCGCGGCGGGCCGGTCGAGCGTGACCCCGTGGAAGACCGATCGCCGGTACAGCGATCAAGCGTGGCGCGGCAACCCTTTGTTCCGGCGGATGTCCCAGTTCCACGCGGCTGCCGGCGACGCGCTCGAGTCGCTCGTCGACGATGCCAGCCTCGATCCGGATGCCGACTATCGGCTGCGAATCGCCGTGAGCAACCTGGTCGCGGCGCTGTCGCCGGCCAACTTCCCGCTGCTCAATCCCGCGGCGCTGAAGGCGATCATCGACACCGGCGGCGCCAACCTCGTGACCGGGGCACGGCGGTTCTACAAGGACGTTCGGACTCCGCCGCGACTGCCGGCGCGTTCAGATCCAGAGGATTTCGAGCTCGGCGTGGACGTCGCTGCGACGCCCGGGGAGGTCGTGCTGCGCACCGAGATGATGGAGCTGATCCAGTACGGGACCGTTTCCGCGGAGGTCCGGACCGAGCCGCTACTCGTCGTGCCGTCGGTGGTGAACAAGTTCTATCTGACCGATCTCGCCCCGGGACGCAGCCTCGTCGAGTTCGCCATCTCCAAGGGTCAGCAGACGTTCAGTATCTCCTGGCGCAACCCTGGGCCCGACCAGCGGGACGCCGGCCTCGACGCCTACATCAGCGCGATCATCGAGGCGCTCGACACCGTGCACGCGATCACCGGAGCGGAGCGGGCTCACACCCTCGGTGTGTGCGCGGGAGGTCAGCTGCTGACGATCGCCCTCGCGCATCTAGCCGCGATCGGCCAGCAGGATAGGGTGGCCAGCGTGTCGCTGCCGGTGTGCGTGCTCCATCACGCCGAAGCCGGTTCGCTCACCGGCTTGCTCACCCGGGAAACCGCCGACCTCGCTGCGGCCGCGGTGGCTCGCGCCGGCGTCGTCAGGGGCGCGGCCTTGCAGGGCGCGCTCGCGTGGCTCCGACCGATCGACAGCATATGGTGGGCCTGGGTCCAGCGGTACCTCGTCGCCGCGGACATGCCGAAGATGGACCTGTTCTACTGGTCGGAGGACATCACCAACCTGCCCGCGAGGCTCGTCACCGACCTGCTCGAGCTCGCGCTCGAGAACTCCCTGGCCAAGCCGGGCGCCCTGACCGTGCTCTCCAAGCCGGTTGACCTCGGCGTCGTCGAGGTCGACGCCTACCTGATCGCCGGTCTTACGGACCATCTGACCCACTGGCAGAGTTGCTACCGGACCGCGTCGCTGCTGGGCTCCAATTGCGAGTTCATCCTCGTCAGCGGAGGCCATCTGCAGGCCATCCTCCGGCCGCCAGGCGGTCGCGCTGCCGGCTACCGCACGGCGGACCGCATTGCCGACCATCCGGAAGCGTGGCTGGCCACGGCCGTGGAACACGACGGCAGTTGGTGGGATCACTGGCTGGGCTGGCTCGAGGCGCGCTCGAGCGGGACGCGCACGTCCCCACGGCGGCTCGGAAATCGCGCCCATCCACCGATCGAGCCGGCCCCGGGGAGCTACGTCCGAACGAGAGCTGTTCACCTATGAACGTCGAGCGCGCCGACCAGGACGACGGCGCCCAAGCCACTCCGGCCGACGAGCCGTCCGGCGCGAGTCAGCAGCGCGACCACATCGTCTCCTTGCGCGGGCTGAAGCTGTTCGTCAGAGAGTGGGGTGAGGGCTTCCCGCTCCTGTTGATCAACGGCCTCGGCGCCAACCTCGAGATGTGGGGCCCCGCGCAGGAGCGGCTGTCGCAGGTGGCCCGGACGATCGCGTTCGACGCCCCGGGGATGGGGCGCTCGCGGACGAGTCCGGTGGTCCTGCCGCATCCCGCCCTGGCCGCGATGATCTGCCGCCTACTCGATGCGCTCGATGTCGACCAGTGTGACGTGGTCGGTTACTCGTTCGGCGGCACGGTCGCCCAACAGCTCGCGCGCCAGGCGCCGGACCGGGTGCGGCGGATCGCGCTGGTCGGGACGAGCTGCGGCTGGGGCAGCGTCCCGGCGACCGCTCGTGCGACGGCGCTGATCTCGACACCGCTGCGTTACTACTCGCGCCAGGTGCTCGAGCAGACCAATCATCTCCTCGACAGCGGCTCGAGCGATCGCGAGTCCGAAACCTGGCGCTCGCAGGCCGAGGCGCGACTGCAGTACCCGCCGACACTGACCGGATATACCCAGCAGCTGATCGCCGGGGCGACCTGGTCGAGCCTCCACTGGGTCTCGACGCTGCGCTCGCCCACGCTGGTGTTCGCGGGCGGTCAGGATCGGATCGTCCCGCCCGCGAATGGCGCGCTGCTTAGCCATCTGATGTCCGAGAGCCGGCTGCATGTGCTGCCACGTGAGGGCCATCTAATGCTGTTCGACCCGCACAGCAGATCGCACGAGCTGCTCGCGGACTTCTTTTCGACTCCGGCACTCGAGGACTCCGAGGCGTGGGTGTCCGGAGATGTCGTGGACGAGGATCAGTTGCGGGAGACGCTCCGGGCATCCGACGGGCTCCAGCCGATCAAGGTGCTCAGCGCCATCTATCGGGGCTGGGTCGGGCTGCCGGCGGTACGACGACTCGCCGACGATCTCCACCTCGTGCGCCGCTATCCCGGCCGGCGCTTCCCGTTCTGAGCCGACGCGCCCGCGGCTACTCGAGGCGGACCAGCGTGTCGCCTTCGTTGACCGGCTGGCCTTCCTCGCACAGGATCTCGACCACGGTGCCGCTCAGCTCCGACTCGACCGGCATCTCCATCTTCATCGACTCGAGGATCGCGACGACGTCGCCCTCCTCGACCTCGTCGCCGACGTCGACCTCGATCTTCCAAACCGTGCCGGTGATGTGTGCGTCGACGGTGGGCACCTGCTCAGCACCCGGCCTCGGTGACCCGCGAGGCGCTCCCCCAGGCGAACTCGATTCCGGCCTTGATCGTGTCGCGCGTACGGCGCGGGTCGATCACGTCGTCGAGGATCACGTTCCGCGCCGCCTCCCAGGGCTCCGACTCAGCGGCCCACTCGGCCTCGAGCTCCCTGACCAGCGCATCGTGGGCATCCTGGCCCTCCTCTTCGAGGAGCGCGTCCAGACGCCGGCGGTACACGGTTCGGACCCCGGTCTCGGGGGCCATGAAGCCCATCTCGGCGGTGGGCCAGGCGAGCAGCAGGTCAGGCCGCACGGGACGTCCGCCGAGTGCGATGTGGCCGCCACCGTAGGCCTTGCGCACGATCGTCGCGATCTTCGGCACCGTGGCTCGCGCGAGCCGCACGACGACGCGCTCGTAGCCTCGGAGGATGCCGCCCTTCTCGGCCTCGGTGCCGATCATCAGTCCGGGGACGTCCTGCAGGAAGACGAGCGGCAGGTTGAACGTGTCGCACAGATCCGCGAACGCGGCTTCCTTGGTCAGGGCGGGAACGTCCATCACCCCCGCCCGCTGCATGGGCTGGCTGGCCAGCACCCCGACCGGGTTGCCGTCGATCCGGGCGAGGGCGCAGATTAGGCTGCGCCCGTAGCGCTCGCCCCAATACAGCAGTGAGTCGGCGTCGACGATCGCTTCGAGCACCTTGCGCATGTCGTACCCGCGTCGCGGCTCGAGCGGAACCAGCTTGAGCAGCTCCTCCGGATCCCGCGCGGGCTCGGCGGGGGGAGCCACCGGCGCCGGCAACGCCGCGGAATCGGGGACATAGGACAAGAAGCGCCGGACTGCGTCGAGCGCCTCGTCCTCGGTGTCGACGATCATGTGAGCGCTGCCGTTCGTCTCGGCCGCGACCGCGGGACCGCCGAGCTCCTCGGCGGTCACGTCCTCGCCGATCGCGCCCTTTATCACCGGCGGACCCGAGAGCGCGATTGCCGTGTCGCGCTTCATGACCACGAAGTGGCCCATCGCGGAGTGAAGCGAAGAGTCGCCGAAGCTCGCTCCGAGCACCGCGGTGATCCGGGGAATCACCGGGCGTCCCGGCGGTGACTGGAGGAACGTCGAGAAGTCGAACGACACCCGGGAGAAGCGCCAGCCGAGGATGTCCGGCAGCCGGCCGCCGTCGTTGTCAGCCAGGCAGATCAACGGGAGGCCCCGGTTGCCCGCCCACTCGGCGACGCGGTTCTGCTTGCGCATGTTGATCGGCGAGGTGGTGCCTGCCAGCACGGTGGCGTCGACGGCGATGATCGCCACGCCGCGTCCGTTGATCCGGGCGAACCCGGTGACCACGGCGTCCGCGGCGGCCAGCTCGGGCCGGCGAAGCTCGGGCTCGGCGAGAAGGCCGAGCTCACACCACGAGCCTTCGTCGATCAGCTTGTCGATCCGTTCTCTGGCCGTCAAACGGCCGGAGTCGTGATGGCGCCGGACGCGGTCCGGACCGCCCATGGCCAGTGCCCTGGACCGCCTCTCCTCGAGATCCTGCAGCGGGCCGTTGGCGACTGACTTGTCAGCCGACTCTCGTAGGCTCATTGAGTCACCGTCCCTCGAATTGCGGCTCTCGTCGTTCACTAAAGGCAGAGATCCCTTCGACCATGTCGGCCGTCCCCTGGAGCAGGGTTATGGCCTCGATTGCGTGACCGTATCCTTCGTCGGCATGTCGGTTGAGAATCTGCTTGCCGACCGCGAGCGCCAGCGGCGCCCGCTTGGCAATCTTGTGCGCCAACTCCTCGGCCAGTGCTTCGTGGCCGCCGGGCTCCGTGACGCGGTTGACCAGCCCGGCCGCCTTGGCCTCGTGGGCGTCGAGCGACTCACCGGTGAAAACCATGTACTTCATCCAATGCAAGTTCAGCTGAGAGAGTCCACGAACGACTCCGAGTCCTGGAACGAGTCCCACCTGCGACTCGGGCGTGCCGAAGCGAGCGGTTTCATCGGCCACGACGATGTCACAGACCATCGTGAGCTCGCATCCACCGCCGAGCGCGTGACCGTGGACGGCCGCGACCGTCGGCTTGGTGAACTGGTCGACGGCGCGCAGGGCGCCAAGGGCTTCCCGGACATAGTTGCGACGGTCGGCGGAGTCGCGAAGCTCGCCGAACCCCTCGATGTCGCCCCCGACCGAGAAGCACCGGCCGGCGCCGCGGAAGATCAGCACCCGAACCTGTTCGTCCGCGTCGGCCCGCGCCAACGTTTGCACCAGCTCATCCCAGAAGCTGCGGGGCATTGCGTTGAGCTTGTCCGCGCGGTCGAGCGTTGCCCACGCGATGTCTCCGTTGACCTCGTACCTCAGCACGCCCACATCCTAGAGGGAAGACGGCGACAGATCAACCTAACGATTGGTTGATCCAAAACTGGCTGGCGGCGCTAGTCCGCGCCTGACTCCCACTTACCGTCGACCGCGCGGTAGGGACGTGCCACCTCGACCAAGGTACCGTGCGTGGCGGCGGGCGGCACCCAGCTCCACTCCTGCCACGGCATTGCGGGATCGTTGAAGACCTCGTCGCTTTGCAGCTCGACGCCCTCCTCCTTCAGCAGCGCCATGGTCGTGGGCACGTCGGGTGTCGTGAAGCAGATGTGATGGACATGCTCGCCGCGCTTGGCGAGCCGGCGGCCGAGCGGCGTCTCGGGGCCGGGTTCCATGAGCTGGATCTCGGCGCCGCCGTGCGACACGAACGTCGCCCAGCGCATGGTGTCGCCGCCGGCCTCGAACGCCTCGTAGCGGACGATCGGCTCCTCCAGCTGACCCGGGTCGAGCACCTTGAGGATCTTGGTCCAATCCTCGATTGCGCGGTCCAGGTCGTTGACCAACAGGCATATGTGGGCGAGCGCATTGCTTGGCACGTAGTCTCTCCTCTTTCACGAGTCCGGCGTCACAGTCCGAGCGATCGCCCGACGATCTCTTTCATGACTTCATTGGTCCCGCCGTATATGCGCTGCACGCGGGCATCGCGCCATAGGCGCGAGATCGCATACTCGCTCATATACCCATAGCCTCCGTGCAGTTGCAGGCAGTTGTCGAGGACCTGGAACTGGAGGTCGGTGGTCCAAGCCTTGGCTCCCGCGGCCTCGGCGTCGCTCAGCTCGCCGTCGCAGATCGCCTGGATGCAGCGGTCGACGTAGACCCGCGCGGCGCTGACCTCGGTCTTCATCTCGGCCAGCAGGAAGCGGTTGGCCTGAAAGCTCCCGATTGGCTGCCCGAACGCGTGTCGCTGGCGGACGTAGTCCAAGGTGAGGTCGAGTGCGTGCTCGGCGGCGGCGACGGCGGAGATCGCGATCGAGAGGCGTTCGCGAGGCAGGTTGCGCATCAGATAGGGAAAGCCCCGCCCTTGCTCGCCGAGCCGGTTCTCGACCGGGACAGCCACCTGGTTGAAGTACATCTCGGCGGTGTCCTGGGCGCGGCGGCCGATCTTCTCGAGCTTGCGTCCGCGATCGAAGCCCTCGGCTCCGTTCTCGACGACGAGCAGGCTAAAGCCCTCGCGCGCGCCGCCCTGCGAAGTGCGGGCGGCGACGATCACCAGATCCGCCTGGATCCCACTGGTGACGAACGTCTTCGAGCCGTTTAGGATGTAGACGTCGCCGTCGCGTCGCGCGGTCGCGCTCATTCCCTGCAGGTCCGAACCGGCGCCCGGTTCGGTCATTGCGATCGCGACGACGAGCTCTCCGGCCGTGAACGCCGGGAGCCACCGGCGCCTCTGCTCTTCGTTGGTCAGCTCGATCAGGTACGGCGCAACGATGTCGTTCTCCAGCGCGAAGTTGTCGCTCACGACACCGAGGTACTCGACCTCTTCGTCGATGACCGCGTTGAAGCGGAAGTCGCTCGCCCCGATGCCGCCGTACTCCTCGGGCGCCTCGAAGCCGACGAATCCGGCCGCCCCGGCTTTGCGCCAGAACGAGCGGTCGACTATGCCCTCGCGCTCCCATTCCTCGGCGTGAGGCACGGCCTCGCGCTCGAGGAACGTGCGCACAGACTCGCGGAACTGCTTGTGCACGTCATCGTAGATCGTGCGTCGCAACGAGTTAGCGGACATTGAGCCTGGTCGCGGCGTCGAGCCGAACGACCTCTCCGTTCAGCAGCGTGTCCTCCATGAAGCAGCGCACCAGCCGGGCGAAGTCGTCAGGGCGACCTAGTCGCTTGGGGAAGACGTGAATGTCGATCAGCTTGGAGCGACGCTCCTCGTCGATCCCCGCCAGCATTCCTGTGTCCATGATGCCGGGGGCGACGGCCATCACGCGGATGCCCCACCGGGCCAGGTCTCGGGCCAGCGGCAGAGTCAGCGCAATCACGCCACCTTTGGACGCCGCGTACGCGGCCTGCCCCATCTGGCCTTCGTACCCGGCGATCGAGGCAACGTTCACGATCAACCCTCGCTCACCCTCGGCGGACGGCTCGTTGTTCGACATGTAGTAGGCGCTCCAGCGCACCACGTCGAACAGGCCGTTCAGGTTGATGTCGACCGCGCGCCGGAACACGTCGAGCGGATACAGGTCCTTGTTCCGGCTCAGCACGAGCGAGGCCGGGCTCACGCCGGCGCAGTTTGCGACCACGTCGATCCGGCCGAACGCCTGATGGGCGGCGGCCATCGCTCGCTCCACCTGATCGGGCTGAGCCACGTCGACCTCGACGAACTGCGCGCTGTCCGTGCCGAGCTCGTCCACCAGCTCGGCGCCCTTGGAGCTCGGCAGATCGAGCACGACCGCGCGAGCGCCGCCTTGCATGAGCATCCTGACCAGGCCCTCGCCGAGGCCCGAGGCGCCGCCCGTCACCACTCCTACTGATCCGTTGACTTCCATCCTTGTCCTCCTTGATTTCTTAGCGATGCAAGAACTGCGGCTGACGTCGCGTGAGGAAGGCGTCCACGCCCTCTCGTACGTCGGCACTGGCGAGCGTGGCCAGAAACTCGTCGTGCTCGACATCGAGCGCACCGCTCAGGGGGAGCTCGGCGCCAAGTCGCATCGCCCGCTTGGCCGCCTGTACCGCAACGGCCGGACGCGATGCGAGCTCTGAGGCGAGCTCCAGTGCCCGCTCGAGCGCGGCACCGGCGGGCGCCGCCTCGGTGACGAGACCGATGCGCTCCGCTTCGGGCGCCTTGAGCAGGCGTGCACGCAGCACGAGCTCGGCGGCTCTGGCGCTGCCGATCCTGCGCGGTAGACGTTGCGTGCCGCCGGCGCCCGGAATCAGGCCGAGACCCACCTCGGGGACGCCGAGCCGGGCTCGCTCGTCGGCGACGATCAGATCGCAGCTCAAGGCTAGCTCGAGGCCGCCGCCGACGGCCGCCGCTTGCACGGCCGCGATGACCGGCTGCCTGAGGGCGCTCAGCCCGTCGAACAGTCGCCGGGTGAGCGAGGTGTGGTACGCGATCTCCTCCGCCGAGCCGAGCATCTGGGCGAACTCGGGAAGATCCGCGCCGGACGCGAACGCTTTCTCACCGCTGCCGGTGACCACGAGCACCCGGATCGCGGAGTCGGCCTCGATCACCCGAACGGTGCCGAGCAGCTCCTCCAGCACCGGGTTGCCGAGCGTGTTGACCGGGGGGTTGTCGATCGTGACGACAGCGACCGCGTCGTCACGACGGATCCGTACTCGCTCGTGGCTCGACATAGTGCTCATGGCGTGTCGCCTGGATCGATCCTCACCCGGGGGTTCTCAACCTATCGTTTGGTTGCCAAAACCATAACCCATCTCGGGTCCCGGGTCACCGCGTCAGGGGCGCCGAGGAACGGATTAACTTGGTGAGAACATCGGCGGCGGGGGTCGCGATCCCGGCTGACTGGCCTCGCCGGACGACCTCGCCGAGCTGCGCCTCTATCTCCGACGGACGGCCCCGGGCCACGTCGACCGCGAGCGAGGGTGGATGCGGGCCGATCGCCCGATACGTCTCGATTGCGGCCGACCACAGCTCCTCGGAATCGAGCGCGACGTCCT
>Ga0335074_10003196_pt1 | contig 22298 bp, 10 predicted proteins | sample Lox_Sample_23_FD_206715 | JGI IMG/M metagenome (GOLD analysis project Ga0335074, IMG submission 206715) | Soil microbial communities from Loxahatchee National Wildlife Refuge, Florida, United States - Lox_Sample_2.3 | ecosystem: Environmental > Terrestrial > Soil > Wetlands | place: USA...
CCCGGCCGCACACCGGAACGCCCTCATCGTATTGCCCGTCCGGCTCCGCATCATCTCCGGCCTCCGCTGCGCATCGCGCCTAATTCTTTTCGGCGCCCGCCGATCCATTCTCTTCAATAATTGCCACGTCCCACGGGGCCAGCGTAACGTCGCCTTCATGCGCGACAGGCTTCCCCGTCAGCAGGTCGGTTCCGTCTGCATGGCCGTACCGGAAATTCGCCTCCGCGCTCGAGTAGTTGAAGTAATAATGAATCCGCTTTCCCATGCGATTGATGCCTTGCTGCGCATGCACTGAGGCCGGCAGTTTCTCGTCCGCGTCGAGCAGCCCGAGTTTGTCGAGCGTGTCGTGCAGAATCGCAGTCTGCAACTTGTCGGATAGATACGTCCCCTCGTAGAGCAGCGTTCCCGCGCCGAATTGGTTCACCGTAATCGCCGGCCACTTCCCGAAGAATGGATGATCGTAATACGCAAGCGCCTGGGCATGCTCCGGCATCAGAAACTCCGCCCAATACTCCACGCGATTCCCGTCGCCCACGTGAAAGGGATCACCCTTGAGACTAAGCGGATGCTCCAGGTTCGAAAACTCCTGGTAGCTGAAGCCGGCCGCCTCGCGCAGCGGGCCCGGCGCGCGCACCCAGCGCACTGCCGAGTTCTCATTGGCGAATCCGCTTTTGAACGTCATCACCACGTGCCCGCCATTTTTTACGTAGTCCGAAATTCGGTTGAGCAGAGCGTCATCGGCGATGTAGAGCGCCGGCACGATCAGCAGCTTGTATTGCGAGAAATCCTGCGTCGTTGGAAATACAAAATCCGACCCGACGTTCAGATCGTAGAGAGCCCGGTGCATCTGTCGCACCAGCGTGGAGTAGGTCGCCGTAGGCGATCCGTCGCTCCACTGCGGCCCCGCGGAAGTGAACGGCATAAATCCAATTGCATTCAGCGAATCGCGGCTCCAGAGGATGGCCACCTGGTTGTGAATCTTCAGCCCCACCAGGTGCGGACCGGCCTTTTCCAGCTCATGAGCGGTGCGCGACACTTCAGCGTAGGCGCGATTCGGCTCATAATCGTGCGACAGCACGCCCTTCCAGTACGTCTCCTGGTTGGCCGCGATCGACGCCCAGTGCCAGTACTCCACCATGTCGGCGCCGTTCGCCAGGTGCGTGTACACGTCCTCGCGCATTTGCCCGTCGTAAGGCGGATATTGGAACGCCGAAGACCAGCCAATGGTTTGCGCGTTGGTTTCCGTCACCAGAAAGTTGCCGTGCTTCAACGAGCGCGTAAAATCCTCCTGCAGCGACTGCTCCGCCCCGTCGAAATGATCCTGCGTTCCGTGGTAAACGTTCACCGCCGGAATATTGAGGAACGCCGCAATCGACTCCTCGTTCACGTCGCGCCGCATCACGCCGCCGAAATCCGTCGTCACAAACTGCCGCGGCGATGCGCATTCGCGCACCAGCCCAGCCTGCCACCTGAGAAAATCGGTGACGCGCATCTGGCTCCAGCGCGTCCATTCGAGTTTGTATCCCGTGCTCTGCGCGCCATCTCGCGTCGGCAGGTCCTCCCACGTATGCAGGTTCTCGCCCCAGTAATTCAGGAACCATGCTTTACTCAACGCTTCCGGCGTGACGAACTTCTTTTCGAGGTAATGCTGAAAGCCGATGAACACGTCGCGATTATCGGCATCGTAGCTGCTCGTCTCGTTGTCGATCTGCCATCCAATCACCGTGGGATTGTCTTTGTAATGCGCCGCAATGTGCCGGATCAGCCGCTCCGCGTAAAACCGGTAAGCCGGCGAATCGGTATCCATATTCTGCCGCATGCCATAAACTTCCGGCGTCGATGGCCCGCCATACTGGCTACGGCTCAAAGCATCCGCCAGAATCTCCGGATGCTCGTGCGCCATCCATGCGGGAATCGAGTAAGTCGGAGTGCCCAGGATCACTTTGATGCCCGCTTTCCCCATCGCATCCACCACGCGATCCATCCACGCGTAGTCGAACTGTCCGTCTTCGGGCTCCCACAAACTCCACGTCGATTCGCCCATGCGCACCACGTTCAAACCCGCCGCCTTCATCATGGCAACGTCTTGATCCACTCTGTCGTACGGTTCGTACTCGGAATAGTAGGCCGCACCGTAGAGAACGGTTGCGAAATCTGGAACAGCATCGGCCGAGGATGGAGCGGCAGCATCTTGCTGCGCCCGTAAAGCCACGCCGCCCATTAGAACCAGCCAAAGAAATAAAAGGACAGAAAAAGTGTAAAGATTTCTCATGCGTTGCTTCCTTCCTCAAAGCGTCGTCCTTAATTCACCTGTGCTGCATCCTTCTTCGCGCCCGGTCCCAACTGCCGAAGTTCGAACTCATGCGGCCCGGGCATCACTTCCTTGCGGATCTCCACATCAAGCTCATCTTCCGCCTCCCGCAGCGTTGTCTCCGCCGCGCCGGCCGTCGCGATCCGCTTCACGTCGGCGCTCAAAATGAATGCCGCGCGATCAAGCCCGGCGCGCTCCTCCTCTTTCGAGGCGATGTCGCGCGATTGCTCCAGCATCGGAGTTTTGAAAAGCGCCAGGTTGACGCCGTGCTCCAATTCGTCGCGCGAGAACGCCGCGATCGGCTCGCCGTCGATGCGCAACTCGTACTCGCCCGGCGCCGGGCCCTCCACGCGCAACATCTCCCTGTCGAGCTCGCCGACGTCTGAAACCTGCAGCAGCAGCGTCGTCATCGCGTTATTGAAATCGAGCGGCAAGGGCAGCGCTTCATCCTGCTGCGTCCACTTCAGCCCGTCCAGCGTTTTCTTGAGGCCCGTTACCGTGGCGCCATCGCTCCCCGCCACCGTGGCATCCCCGGCGCGCAAATCCACGCTGCTCACCGCCGGATCGACATGCCACGCTTTCATAAGCGCCGCCGCCATCACCCATTGCGCCGCCTCGCCGGGATGAATGCGGTCGGGAATCAACAATGCTGCCAGCTGCGGCGCGCGCGCCTCGGCGCGCTCCAGCGCATCCTGCATCGGCTCGTGAAAATCGGCGAACAGCACTGGCATTCCGCCCGCGCTTTGTTCCTGCGCGGCAATCTGCGCCACGTCTCCGCCAAGGCGATCCACCATCTTCGCGTAGCCGGGAAACTCCGTGCCGTGCGTAACCTCGTCGTAGGGCGTCGACGAGATCAGAGTAAGCTCGACGCCCGGCGCAGCCTGCCGCAGCGCTCTCAGCAACGCCCTGTATCGCGACTGGAAATCAGCATCAATCTGATCCGCCGATCCATAGCCCCATCCCCCGTCGTTCATGCCCAGCATCACCGTGATCATGCCGGGCTTCCACGGCGCCACGTCGCGCGCCACGCGCTCCGCCATCTTCCCCGCATATCCCCCCGCGGCCGTATCGCCGGGAACGCCTGCATTCACAAACCGGACGTGCAGCCGCGGATACCGCGTGAGCACAAACTCTTCCGCCTCGCGCGTGTAAAACCTCTGCGCGGTGATGCTGTCGCCATAAAACACCACCGTCTCGCCGTCCTTCAGCGCAAATTCCTGCGCCGCAACGGCAGCCGCGCTGGCAACAAGAGCGAATAGCGCCATCGTCCTCGCCAGCCGCCCCTCCCGCATCCGGTTGCTGCGCCGCATCACGGGTGAGCCTCCGGCTGTTCCAGTTGCTGCATGTGCGAGTAGTCGGGCGCGCCAAGGTACGCGCGGATCGCAGCGCCCACGGTGACGGCATCAAAAACACCCTCGACGCCGAGAATGCGCCTGCCGTCACGCAAGACGATGTGTAATTCCCCCGCCCCATGAGCGCCCGCCCCTGGCTCGGCATCGCGCGCGTAATGAAGTCCGCCGGGATAAACGTCTTCGAGATCCCTGAGCGCATTGGCTTCGGCTTGGCTCGGAGCCGCCGGCGGCAGGTGGACCGTGATATGAAGACGATCGTCACTGTATTGGCCGCCAAAACTGCGCAGCAGCAGCAATTGTTCGCGTGCCTCATCGCTAAGCAACCCGTCGCTGTCGAGCACAGGATTGATCGTCGCGTCCGCTTGCGCCGGCCCTGCTTGCGTCACCGCCTTGGGCTGGCGCACCGAGCTTTGCGCTTCACTTCCCGTTGCCTGCAGCTTGTCGAGCGGCTCGGCCGGCTCGCCGCCGATCGCAAAAAGCGGTTCGCCGTTTACCTCGAATGTATTGCCTGTCGATGCGAAGGGCTTGTCGATGCGGTAAATAAGCGGCGATGTCGACTCGATCACATTGTTCGCGAAAACGATCGGCGGCCCGTCCACGCGCGCATGGCACACGATGGGCGCGGCGCCGGGCACGCGCGGGTTCCAGATGATCGTGTTGTCTCGGATCGCAACGCCGCGCAGCGCGCCGTCATTCCAGGTGTATATCTCCATCGCGCCTTCGCTCGCGGCCATGCGGGGACTGACGCTGTTGTCGATGCACAGGTTCTCGCGCACGAGGCTGTCGCTCGTCACATAGCCGGCCCCGAAAACGGCAATGCAGTATCCCTGCGTGTCGTGTCCGTAGTTGTCCTCCACCGCATTGCGCTTGTTGTTCCAATCGATGTCGAACGCGCCGCCATCCACTCCTGGACTGTCGGTAACATACGCTTCGTTGCCCGCCACAGTGCAGTCGTCGCACGTCCAGGTCCAGATGGCATTCGGAGTGCCAACGGTCTGCGTCGGCTGCATCCCCGTCTGCCATGCCGCGCTGTTGCGTATCGAGCTGTGCGCATCGCGGAAGAGAATGATGCCGTCGCCATAGACGTCGTGAACCGTGGAGTTGCGGATCTGCACATTGATGTTCCGTGGCGCGTCATCTTTGTATGGAAATGGCCCGCCGCCCACAAGAATTCCCGCCCATTGATTGGTGTGCGCCGCGTCGACTCCGTCAACCACCACATCGTCGAAAAAAACATTCATGCTGCTCGGTCCAACCACCACCAGGCCGTTGTCCTTGTTCTTGAACGCGCCGCCGTATACATCGTGCACGTAGAGATTCTTCAGCCGGATATGGTGCAGCACGCCTTTGTCGCCGCTCACAAAAATCCCGTATCGGCTCCCGCCGGCCACATCGAGCGAATCGATCTGCCAATACTCCTGGTTGAAAAGCAGCAGCGCCTGGCGATCGCCTGCGCCGGCAACAATCTTCGGCCGTGCGCCTTCCCCGTAAGCCGTCAGCCGAATCACCCTCCCCTCAGCTCCGGAACCCCGCGGCGCAAAACTCCCGTGGCAAACCGTGCCTCGCGCCAATGCCACCCTGTCGCCAGGCAGGAAAACGCGCGCGTCGGCCGCCATCAGACTGTTCCAGGGATGTGCGCGCGTGCCGTCTCCCTCAATGGTTGCCGAACAATCGATATAGAACTCATGCGATGCATCGCCGGCCACGGTTTGCGCCAGACCGCGTACCGCTCCGCACAGGCACCAGACACAAAGAAGAGCCGCCATCCAGCCGCAGACAGCCGGCGCCGGACGCATCCTTCGTACGCGAATTATCTGCGAAATCTTCGGCAATCGACGCAAGAGATACCAGCCGGCATAGGACGTGGCGTGGCAGGCGGCAAAGGCCGCCCTGTATGTTGCTTTGCAGCGTGGCTTCTTTTTCATCTTTCGCAGGATAGAAGCCTGAGCCCTACCCTGCGATCGATGGATACAACGCATAGAGGAGAAACGAGCTCCTAAAAGTCCAGCCGGATTGCAAATTGACCTTGGCGCGGATTGTCCTGTACGCCGAGGATCTCGCCGAACGTCGACGACCCGATACTCGCCGTATTGCCGCCGCAACCTTCAATGTCGTAGTAGTGGCGATTGAGCAGATTGTAGAAATCCAAACGAATCGAAACGTTGACCCGCCCCTCCGGGCCCGCTTTTTGATTCTTGATCAGCGTCGAGTTTTCATTGGCCTGCCCCGGGCAACGCAGCCTCGAATTGGATGGCGACAGCGGCAGGAACCCCGCTGCCGGATTGCTGGCTACGCTCGCCGGCATGTAAAAGTCCTGCGTGGGAGGTGTGGCCCCCGCGCCGATCGGCACATATTTGCCCGGACTCGAGGGTCCCTTGTATCCGGTCAGGTTGAATTGCGGGTAGATGTCGCCCCACAGCGGCCAGTAAGGATCGGCTGCACCCACCCTGAACGGCTGGCCCGTGTAATACCCCACCAGCCCTCCAATCGTCCATCCACCGACGATTCCGTTCACCACCGCTCCTTGCGATCCCAGCCACTGCCGCCCCTGTCCGAAAGGCAGCTGGTAGGTAACAAATCCCTTCACAACCTGCGGCGTATCGTATCCCGTCAGCGCATGCGCCGCGCCGTGCATGTTTTGGAAATCCTCCACGCCCGTGTAGCCGTTGTTATAGTCCTGCTCTGAGGCAAACGAGTCGCTTTCCTGCCGCGACCAATCGTAGCTGAGGTCCATCGCCAGTCCGCGCCCTTCGTGCTTCACCACATCCACGACCGCCGAATCGTAAAAGCTCTGCGCTAGAGGCAGACCCACATAATTGATGTTGTAGCAGCAGCCGTACCAGTAATCCGTCTCCGCCGCGGCCATCTGCGGCAATGGAGCCAGCGCCGCCAGCGCCGACCCATAAAAGTTCGGGTACGGGCACGAAACACCGGCCGGCGCGCCGTATCCTGAGGGGCAATACATCCAGTTCCAGATGCTGAAGCCCGGGTTATTGTCAATCAGATTCAGGAAGTTCGCCGTCGTGGTCTCGTTCCACGCCAGCGCCGTATCCGTCAGCCGATGCCCGCGGTTGCCCACATAAGCCAGCTCCAGCCGCGTGTTGGGCGTCAGTTGCTGCTGGAAGCCGAAGTTGAACGCCTCGCTGTATCCCAGGCGCAGCGCCCGCGGATCCACTTCCACCGGGAATGGAAGCATCGTCGACGGGTCTGTCGCCAGCGAGGCTTTCGTCACAACTCCCGGATAATTCCCGCCGCCGCTGGGATTGTCCCAATCGAAGTTCACCGCCGAGCTCGACCCCAGCTGCGGCGCAAAACTGTCCGGCACTCCGCCAAAGAACGTCACGCCGACCGGGTTGAAGATCAGACCGTACGACGCGTGCATCACCACGTTCGGCAGCAGCTGATAGGCGATGCCCAGCGTGGGCCCGAAATTCAGCGCGTACTCGTCCTTTTCAAAGCTGTCGCCGCCTCCTTTCGCGAAAACCAGCGACCCCGGCAGCGCCGCGCCATACACCGAGGCAAGCTGCGGATCGGTTACCGTGGGATCGAAATTGGCCCAGTTGCCGTTCTTTTCCCTGAAGGGCGTGTTGTAAGTCCACCGCAGGCCCGGATTCACCGTCAGCTTGCTGGTCAACTTCCAGCTGTCCTGCGCATAGAGATCGATCCCCTTTTGCCGGCCGTACAGGTTGTAGGCCACGCTCTCCGACGCCTTGTTGACCATTCCCAATTCGTAGGTCGCGAACGCGAATCCGTCATACGGATACCCCGCGCCCGCCGTATTGAGGTAGGAAAAATTGAACGAGTACGCGCCCGAGCCCGACCGGTAATTCACCTCGTGGGCGATGAAGTCCCCGCCAAAACTCAGATTGTGGCGCCCTTTGCTCCAGGTAAGGGTGTCCCCGGTGGTGATCACCGCGCCGTCAACGCTTCCTTGCCACCCGTTGCCGATGTAGGTCTCGCTGATTCCCGTTGTGTTGTCTTCGAACGAAATCTCCGGGAAGTTGTCCGCCCCCGTGTTGCCAAATCCAACCTGCGAGTTATAGTCGGCCGGTTCGGCGGGAATGCTCGCGTTTTCATCGAAGGCGTCGGTGAAATTCACCACGTTGAGAAGATTCGGAGTAAATGTATGCGCCTCGCTGATTCGGTATTGTTGCTGCGAATAGAATTGATCGCGCATATTCGACAACGGCCCGCCGTTCGTGCTTCCCGATTGCCACACGCCGCCGCCATCGTCCAGCAGACGCGGTTTGTGATCGTAGATCCACGATCCGGAAAGATGATCCGCCTCGCGCAGCACGTGATCCAGCTTCACCACAAACTCGTTCGGCGTCTGGCTGGGCGTGTTCGAAAGCAGTGTCCGCTCGTTGTTGGTCACTCCACCCAGATTCGGCTGATAGTTCGAATAGAACGAATTCACCTTCTGCGCCACCCCGCTCAACCGGTTCATGGGAATCACGTTGCCCGTGAATTGATTCCCCGTCAGCGGGTCGTAGATCATGTCCACCTGCGCCTGCAGCGTATTCCCCGAATTGTCCTGCACCATGATCGGCGTCCCCGGACAGTTCGCGCCGCTGCACGGCACCGTGTTTCCTTGATAGGTCCACAACGGCGCCCCCAGGATGGCGCTGAAGTCGCCGGTCAGCATCCCCGGCAATGGAACCGTGGCGCCGCCGCTGTTTAGGCGCCAATCCGTCCTGTCGAACCGCTCAAAAGTTCCAAAGAAAAACGTCTTGTCCTTATGGATCGGCCCGCCCAGGCTGAAACCGTAGTCCCAGCCCCTGTCCTTTGCCTTCGGAACATCGAGGTTATCGTTGGTCCACGTGTTGGCATCGAGAATCTCGTTCAATCCGTATGTAAATGCTGATCCGTGCAGGGTGTTGGTTCCCGATTTCAGGTTGAACGACATCACGCCGCCGCCGGTGATCGCGCTCTGCGCCCCGATGCCGCTGGTCTCCGCCTGCACTTCCTCCACCGCCTCCATGCTTGGGCCGCCATCCATCGAATCGCCGCGGATATTCGATGTGCCCGAGGTCCCGTCAATCGTGTAGTCCTTCACGAACCACTGCCCGCCGTTGACCACCGCCCCATAAGGCGAGCTCTCGAGCGAATAACCCGGCGTAATCTCCACCGCGAAGTCCTCGACAAACCGGCCCCCGCCATAGATGCTCAGCGGCAGATCGTTCACCACGTCCGCCTTCATGTTCGTGCCCACTGAAGCGGTGTCCATATCCAAAATGGGCGCCCCGCCTGAGACCGTCACGCTCGTGGTTGCCGCACCCACCTTCAGCACCGCGTCGATACGCGCCTCCTCCGTCGATTCCAGTGTCACCGTCGGCCGCACCAGCGTTTCAAAGCCCGTCTTCTCGAACGTGACCGAGTACGGTCCCGGAAAGAGATTGGGCACCACGTAGATTCCGTCATGGTTCGACTCGGTCTTTGCCGGCACGCCGGTGGCCGTGTTCAGTACCGTTACATCCACGCCCGGCAGCACGGCGCCCGTCGCGTCCGTCACTTCGCCGGTGATGGTGGCGCGATTGGCCTGCGCCCTGGCGTTCTGCCCCATCGTCGCCATCAGAAACACCAGAATCGCGCCGAGAGCCCATTGCATTCTTGAGGTTTGCATCATCATGAAACGTCCTCCCAATGAGGGCTTTGTGCCGCTCGTTTCCGCCCTCCGAAACTCAACCGCTTTTCTGCTTCTGTTCTTCCCATCGCGTTCCCCTTGCCCCGCGATCCCGGCCTGCATCCTTCGCAAATCGGCAGGCTCCTTATCCCTTGCAGCAAAGAGAGTCGCGGAAATCGCGCCGCTTCCTCCCCTGGCGCATTTGAACCCTCGGCTCGCAACACCGCCGTCGAGAACGGCCCGGAGCACTGCGCGCATCCCGCTCTCTTGGGAAATCGTTTTCCCGAAAACGAAACTTTACTCCTCCCCATCAACAAACGTCAAGAGAAAATTAGCCGCGCCGTTTGGTGCTCGGCTTCCCCCATCCTGGCGCTGCCCGAGCCCGCCTCGCCCGCCTTACCGCCCTCATCGCCTCCGCACAGTTTGCCCGTCCACGCCCTCACTACGCTTGCTCTCGCGCCGCCATCGGCGGATTCCGCTGGACGGACCGCTGAATCATTGTGTACAAGGGATTACGCACTGCCGCCGTCAGCGAGTGATGCCATGAAAACGGGCGTCTTTGGCCCTTTAGGGCTTTCCATCTTCTTCTTCTACCTCGCCGCCATTGCCCTCCTGAGTCTTGTCTCACGGCGCCGCTGGCCCTCCGCGAACGACTACCTCAATGCCTCCCGCACCTTGCCTCTCTGGGCCGCTACCCTCTCGTTTCTCGCGTATAACTGCGGCTCCATCGAGGTCATCGCCATGAGCGCCATGGCCGCCCAATACGGCGTCCAGGCGCTGCACTTTTACTGGATCGGCGGCATCCCGGGAATGGTTTTCATGGGCCTCGTCGTTCTGCCCGTTTACATGCGCACCGGCGCGCGCAGTTTGCCCGAATACCTCGGCCGCCGCTTCGGCAACCGCCTCCGCCTCTTGAATGCTTCGCTCGCCCTGGCCGGCACGCTCGCTTATTCCGGCGTCGCTCTCTACACCATCGCCCAGGTGCTCCACGTGCTGCTCGGTTGGCGCTTTCTTGCCGGCGGCCTGGTCTGCGTCGCCATTGTGCTCGCCTACGTCTCCATCGGCGGAGTCCGCGCTTCCATCTTCACTTCCATCTTTCAGTTGCTCGTCATGATTGCCGGTCTTGCCCCGCTCCTGTTCATGACCGTGCACTTCAACGCGGCCACGTGGGCCGCCCGGACCCAACGCTGGCATCTCTGGCAGCCCCTTCCTCCGCTTTCGCCCGCGGCGCCGCTCGATCGCTTCGGCGTCATCGCCGGACTCGGATTCGTCATCAGTTTTTCCTACTGGTGCACTGACTTCGTCATGATCCAGCGAGCCCTCACCGCGCGCACCGTCGCCGACGCTCGCCGGGTTCCGCTGCTGGCCGGCTTTGGCAAGCTGGCCATCGCTTTCCTCGTTGTGCTTCCCGGCGCAGCGGCGCCGGCCCTCCTGGCCGGCCACGCCTCGTTCGACCAGACCATGCCCGCCCTCATGGCCCTCGAATACTCGCCCGCCTTGCTCTCGCTCGGCGCCGCGGCCCTGCTCGCCGGCCTCATGGCGTGGCTCGCCGGAAACGTCTCCGGATTCTCCGCCCTCTGGGTCGAAGAAATCTACCGCACCCGCTTGTTCCCCCGTCGTTCCGAGCAGCATTACATCTGGGCCGGCCGGCTCGCCGTTCTCCTCTGTTTGCTGGTGGCGCAAATCGTGGCCTACGCGACGTTCTTTTTCCACGACATGATGGAATTCCTGCAACTGATCGTCGCGCTCTTTTATGCTCCGGTTTTTGCCGCGGTGCTCGCCGGCGTCTGCACCCGGCGCGCCACCGAGCGCGGCGCGCTTGCCGGTATCTCGGCGGGGGTGCTCTCAGGATTCGCGCTTCAGGCCGCCTGCTGGACCCACGTCCTGCATTTCGGCAGCCAGATGACCGCCGACTTCTACACTGCCCTGCTCAGCTTTTCTTTGGCCGCGGCCGGATGCGCAACCTGGACCCGCAAATCCATCGCGGCTTCGCTCCCGCAATTCGCGATCGCCCCCGCCGCTACAATCTCCCGCGAATCCATTCGCCCCACCCGCGGGCTCATCGCTCTCAGCAGCGCGCTCCTCGCGCTCTGCCTCCTGCTTAACTTGCTCTGGCGCTGATCCGGGCCCCGCGGCTTTTCAGCGTGGGTTGGCGTCTCTCCAGTCGGGCGCCGCCGCAACCTGCCGCAAACTCCGCCGCCCGCCCCGCGATCAATGCGCTCCCACCTTGCTTCGCAGCCGCGATCCGCGCCCCAAAGCCAACAACGCTTCCTTGGGAGAGTCCGTCGACTGGCGCACTACGAGGCTCGTGCCCACGCGGATCGGCTCCAGCGCAACCCCGGCTCTCTCCGCCCACAAGCGCTCCAATCCCTTGAACGCGGCCCGCGCCAGATCCTGCCGCGACATGCGCACCGACGTCAATGGCGGATTCACAAATTCGGCCAGGTGAATATCGTCAAATCCCACAACCGACATATCCCGCGGCACCCTTACCCCCCGCTCCGACATCACCCGCAACACACCCACCGCCATCATGTCGTTGGAGCAGACGATCGCTGTCGGTGGCGGGCTCATTCCCAGAAAATGAAGCGCCGCCTGCGTTCCGCCCTCAAAAGTATGGTCGCCCACAAAGATCGGCGCGTGCTCGCCCCGCAGTCCGATTCTCTTCGCCGATTGCACGAACGCATCCCGGCGCCGCACGTTCGTCAGGTGCGGCATCGGGCCGCTGGCAAATCCGATCCGCCGATGCCCCAGCAGCGCCAGATGCTGCACCGCCTGGTCGATACCCTCGGCATAATCCACCTCCAGCACCAGCGACCTCGGAGCTTCGGCGCTCACATCGATCGTCACCAGGGGAATGTTCTGCGCCGAAAGTTCATCCAGCAGGTGCGACTCGGCGCGAAACGTCATCACCGCCACCCCTTCCACGCGCCGTTGCGCCAGCCGCCGGATAAACACCTTGGCCCGCTCGCGGTTGTAATTCGTTGATCCCACCATCACTTCAAAATCCCGCTCCCCGGCCAGATCTTCGAAGCTTTGCATCAGTTCCGGGAAAAACGGATTGGTGATCTCCGATACCAGCAGCCCCACCACGCGGCTGCGGCCCGATACCAGGGCGCGCGCCTGCGGATTCGGCGTGTAACCCAGTTCCTCAATCGCCTTCCAGACCCGCTTTGCCAGGTGTTTGGCAACGGTCGACCGCCCGTTCGTCACGCGCGAGACCGTCGCCGGAGAAACCCCCGCCCGCTGCGCCACTTGAATGATGTCGACGCCGCTGTTCCGCGCTTTTTTGCCGTTACCTGATTCCATTTTCATGGCGGGGCTCTTCTGATTGTGTCCCCATCAAGCTGATCGCCCGGCCCCGCGCGCCCTTGTCCTCAGCGCGCCAGCCCCGCCTTCTTCCTTTAACGATCATTTATATTCGAGAAATCGATTTCCCGCAATCCCCGGCGCCAACCCCGCCGCCTGGCTGGCCCCCGGCCGGGCTCACCGCGCCTGATTCACTTCGGGCTGAAACACACTGCAAGACCATTCGACTCCCCGCCGCCTTCGCTTCATTACACGGCGACCACTCGAATGTCATGCGCCGCGATTGCGCGCGACGCTTCGTGCGATATGCCGTCGTCGGTGATCAGCACATCGATATCCCGCGGAGGACAAATCACCGCCGGGCTCACCATGCCCACTTTGCTCGAATCCGCCACCACGATCACTTCCCGCGCCTGCCGCACCATCACGCGCAGCACCGCCGCCTCTTCCGGCTCAATCATGGTGGCCCCTCGCTGGGAATCCATTCCCGTCACCCCCAGGAACAGCCGGTCCAGTACATACATATTCAGCGTCTCGATCGCCGCCGGTCCAATCAGCGAATAGGCTCCGGCCCAGCGCATCGACCCGCCCGTCAGCGTCGTCTCCAGCGCCGTAATCGAGCTCAATTCCATGCCGATGTTCACCGCGTTGGTGATGATATGAATGCCGCTCCGGTGGCGAAGCTGCCGCGCGATCAGCGTGGTCGTCGTCCCCGCGGCCAGTCCGATGGTCTCCCGCTCTTTCACCATGCCCGCCGCAGCCTGCGCGATGCGCTGCTTCTCCGCCGCGAAGCGCTCTTCGCGAACCTGAAACGATGCATCGAACCGGAACGGCTCGTAGACTGCCTTGCCCGCCAGCATCGCGCCGCCATGCGTGCGATAGACCAGCCCCTGCTCTTCAAGCCGCGCCAGATCGCGCCGGATGCTGGCCGGCGAAGCCGTCAGTTCCGTTGTCAGATCGTCAACTGAGGCTTTCCCATGATGCAGAAGGAGACGCAGAATCTCCTTGGCGCGTTTGTCGGTCTTCGAAGACATGCGATCCGTTTACCCTTTGGGCAGGCCTTCGCTCATTGTACGAGAGCGCCATTCCCCCGCTCCGAAGAAACTGCGTCCAGACTCCTCTTGAGCCGCCGCACGTCCTCTTCTTTCACGACAAATCGCGCCAGGCCGTCGCTATGCGCGCTGAAAGCCACCGCATGGTTCCAGTAACGCACCGGGCTATTCACGCGCGATCGCAGCGCCGCATGAACCTCATTCACCCCCGTCCGCTCCACAAACTCGCGCACGTTGTTGTGCCGGATGCCGCCCGCGCCCATCAGCTTGATCCTCCCGCCCGCTGCCTTCACCAGGCGCGCGATCCGCTCCGCGCCGCGCATTCCGTCTGTCTCTCCGCCCGAGGTCAGAATGCGATCCGCGCCGCTGGCAATCACGTCTTCCAGCGATCGATCCAGATCTGAACAAACGTCGAACGCGCGATGGAACGTCACCTTCAGCGGACGCGAAGCAGCCACCAGCTCCGCCATTCGCTTCCCGTCCACGCTGCCCTCGGGAGTCAGTGCCCCCAGCACCACGCCCGTCGCGCCCAGGCTGCGCGCCTGCGCTACGTCTTCGTGCATCACCTTCAATTCTTCCCGGGAGTAGCAGAAGTCGCCGGTCCGCGGCCTGATCATCACAAATACGTCAATCGAAACCGCCGCCCGCACGGCGCCAATCAGCCCCGCGCTCGGCGTGATCCCGCCGTCGCGAAGGGCCGAGCACAGTTCCACGCGCTCTGCGCCGCCTGCCTGCGCGGCGATCGCCGATTCCACTGAATCGACACAGATCTCAAGCAGCATGATGGTCCAGCCCCATGGTCTGAAGCCCGCTGCGCCGCCCGGCAATCCCACCCCGCCGGCGCAGATAAGCCGCAACGCAGTTCACGAGCAACATGCTCCGCCGCGGCATTTGGCTAGAAGTTGTAATGCAACGAGAACTGCAGATGCCGCTCCGTCGAGCGGGGATTCTGCAGTGAGACATTGCCGAAATTGGTGTCGGTAATGCCCGTATCCGGGTTTCCATAACTGACAATATTGAATGCGTTGAACGCGTCGAACCTGAAACCGATCGCCTCCTCCTTGTACGTGTGAAAGTCCTTGAAAGCGGACAAATCCGTATCGAAGAATCCCGGTCCACGCACTGCGCCGTTGCGCTCGGTGCCGAATGTATTGTTGGCCGGCACGCCGAACGCGCACGCACCATTGTCCACTCCCGCAACCAGGCACGGCGTCGCCGAAGCATCCGTGCCAAACCAGTTTGCATTGCTGCGATTCTTAATCACCAGTTTCCGATACTGGTTCACGCGGTTCGGGCCATAACTGTTGGAGTTGCTCGAGCCCCCCAGAATAGTCTCAGGAAATCCTGAGTAACCCACAATCGAGGTGGACAGCTTCCATCCTCCCACGATCTCATCCACCGCCCGGCTGGCCCCCGGCAGAATCTGCTTCCCCCGCCCCACGGGAAGCGCGTAGACGCCCGTGGCTGTAATGTCGTGGCGCACATCGTAGCCGGCCGGGCCGTTGTCAGGACGGCTGTCGTAGTAATTCTGGAATGCGCCGGCCGAGCCATAACCGCTCACGTTCAGCGCATAGTTGCCCAGGCTGTTGGTCAACGCTTTGCCCCACGTGTAGTTCACCGTGTATTCGAGGCCGTGGCTCAGCCGCTGCCGCAACACCGCCTGCAATGCGTTGTAGCTCATCTCGGCCCTCGACTCGGTAATCAGCAGCCCTCCGCTTCCGCCCACGCCCAGCGCCGAATCCACCCCGTTCACGCCAATGTACGGGCTGTTGTAAAACGGAGCCGAGGTCTGATCGTTGTTCACGGTGAACTGGTTCACGTTGCCGTAGTCCTCGATGTGCTGGCCCGACTCGCCGATATAGCCGGCCTGCACTGACATCGACTGCGTCAACGCATACTCCGCCGTCAGATTCCATTCCTGAACGTACGCCGGCTCGATGTTCTGCGGATACGCCGTGTATCCATTGTTCGAACTGCTGTATTGCACCATGGTGTCGGAACCCGTAAAGCCTTCCTCCGCCGTGTTGGGCGTCGGCACCGACCCTATCGTGGGCGCGCTCACTGAGAAACCCGCCGCCTGCAGAAACGGCGCGATCGCCGTCAGCCGCTGGTTGAACGAGTTGCCTTCGAAAAAGCTCACCGCTCCGTAGCCCCCACGCACCACGCTGCGCGGCGTCGGCTGATAGGCAAACCCGAAGTGCGGCATCCATTGCCGGTAATTCGGCTGGTAGCAGGCCGGATTGCTGCAGATTGCCGCATCGGGCAGCGCCCCCGCCGGCTGCCGAACCGCATACTCGATCTGACCCGTCGTCAGATTGATGTTCCCCGTCCTGTCCTGCTCCTCCACCCACGGCTCATCGTACTCGTAGCGCACGCCGAATATCAGCGAAAGGTTGGGACGGATCTTGTAGTTGTCCTGCGCAAATCCCGCCGCCCGCCACTGCCGCTGGCCCACATTCACGCTCGACAGCGTCACCCCTCCCGATGAAACCCGGTCCAGCACAAAATCCGCCGGGCCCCAGCCCCCGGAACCGTTTCCGTTCGACGTAAACGCACCCGAGTAGTTCAACGATCCCAGGTAGCCGTCATTGTTCCCCGTCGGATAGTTGTTCTGGTAGCGCTTCGCGTCCACTCCCATGCTCAGGGAATGCTGTCCCCGCTGCCACGTCAGGATGTCGGTGTAGGTGTACGTGTTGTCAATGACCCCGCCATTGTATGCCGATGTGCCAACGTCGCTCATGTCGCCGTTCAAACCCTGGTTGGTAAATCCGTTATACCTCTGGTCGGGAAACGAGATGCCCACCTTGGCGTTGCCCGAGGTTCCGAATGCTCCCGTCGCATCTTGAGGAAAGCCCTGATCCCAGTCCGTCCGCGTAAATCCGGCCCGCCCCTCATTCACTAGCGACGGCGAGAAGGTGTGAACCCAGGTCGCGCCGGTCAGCCACGTCGGATACAGATTCACCCCCGGGAACGTGATGGCCAGCACCGCAACCTGCCCGTCGTAGGCGTGCGAGTTCGAATAGAACCCCGTCAGTTTGTCGTTCGGGGTGAAGTCGTATTCCAGCTTTACGTCGCCCTGGTTGTTGCCCTTGAATTGCGGATTGGGAGCTTCATAATTGTTCTGGGCGATCCCATCTGTCGCCGCCACGCACTTGCCGCCCGCCGGCGTTACCGGATTCGTGCCGCCGCAATCGGGATAATACTTCGGGTTGGCGAAAAGAAACTTGGCAACCGGATTGTTGATCGGCACATTCTGATCGTTCGCGTACGGCGCAAAGTTATTCAGCGGATCGTAGAGCTGGATCGGATTGGAAGCGCTGAGCAGCACCGAAAAGTCGCCATTGCGCATGGCATCGGTGATCACGCTCGCCGTGTTGCTGCCGCCCACGTGCCACCGCGATCCGAGGTAATCGGCAAAGAAGAAAAGCTTGTCGTGCACGATCGGCCCGCCCACTGTCCCGCCAAACTGCGAGAACGAAAACGGGCTCACCGGCAACCCCGACTGCCCATGCGGATACGAATTGGCATTGAACCGGTAATCCTGCACGTAGCCATACGCCGATCCGTGGAACTGGTTCGTCCCGCTCTTCAGCACACTTACGACTGCCGCCCCGTTCACATTGCCGCTGTCGGTCGCCGAGTCGGCCGTGATCACCTTCACTTCCTCGAGAGCTTCCGGCGCCGGGCTGTATGAGATCAAATTGTTATACGTCTCGTTCATGTCGATCCCATCCAGCGTGTAATTGTTCGCCTGCGCGCGGTTGCCGTTCATATTCGGCGTGTCCACGTAATACGTGCTGCGCTCGAAACTTGTCGTCCCCGAAGTGCCCGCCGTGTCCACCGCCCCCGGCACATATAACGTCAGCGACGAGAAATCCTGCCCGTTCATCGGCAGGTTCGATATGGTATTCGCCGTGAACGTCGAGTCAATCGTCGGACTCTCGGTATTCAAAATAGGCGCCGCTGCCGAAACACTCACGTTCGTGGTGGCGCTGCCCACCGTCATCTTGACATCGAAATCTGCCGTCTGCTGCACTTCCAGCGCGAACGGCGGCAAGCTCGCCGTGCTGAACCCGGCCGCATTCACCGTTACCTGGTAGTGTCCGATGGGCAGAAAGTCTATCCGGAACAATCCATCGCTGTTCGTCGTCGTTGCCGTCGCCACATTGGTATCCAGGTTCAAGGCCACAATATGCGCCCCGTTGATCACGGCGCCGCTCGGGTCAGTCACTACGCCGGTGATCGAACCCGTCACTGTCTGGGCTCTCACCACGGATACGCACACGGCCAGCGCGCATCCCAGAAGCATGCGGAGAAAAATCTTTTGATTCATCGTGGTCCTCGCTTGAAGCGTTGCAGGTGGTCGGCAACTGTGCAGGATTTGCCGTGGGTTCGGGGCGCACGTCTTGCGCATCGCGCTCGGTGCGCGGCCAGCCCCGCCCGTTCAAGCTCCAACAATAGTCAAAAATTGATCATTTTGTCAATAAAAATGATCATTTCAATCATAAAAATGGCGTAATTGATCTTTTTCAATAGCTTGTGAGCACAACCACCGGTCTCGGCGCGCACCAAAGCCCGTCACCAACTCGCCGCGTGGCACCGGAACACCCCCTGCGAGGCTGCTCGCGGAATCTGTCTCGCTCCGGTTTTGAAGGGGGCCAATGAATCCGCGCCACGAGTCGTTTTCACTGAAACCCGGCGTCAGACGCGAAGAGACGGCTCCTCTGGCGGCAAGCGCGATGCGGAGAACCTTCCCGCTTCTTCACGGCGCGCTGGCCTTCAACCCACTCGCTTCCCCGGCGCCTTATTGCCTTGGAGGAAGAAAGTTCCAGATCTCCGGGTCCTCTTCGCCCAGAACCCATGAGCAGATTCCGTCCAGCCCATTCTGCTCCGCCAGCTCGTAGCGATCCTTGAAGGTGCGCAGGTCGGTGTAATAAATCCACTCGCGCAACTGATCGCGATAGAAATAAAAGTACGCGCTGTGGTCTTCGGCGTCCCACGCCGGCTTGCCCCCATATTCCTTGGCCAGCAGCAGCGCGCTCGGTGTGCCGATGTACTCGGCTTCAGGATTCGGCTTTTCCTCGCCCGTCACTTTATCCACCGTCGGCGCTCCCGTATACCAGTGGTATCCATACACGGGAATGCCCAGCGAAAGCTTTTCCTTGGGCACAACCTTGAGCGCAAATTCCAGGTTGTCCACCGTCCATTGCCACCCCGCCACGGGCCCGGGCTCAGTCCAGCGCGTGTGCTGGTCATAGGTCATCAGGCAAACCAGGTCCACATATTTGCCGATTGCCGCCAGGTCGTACGCGCCGCGCCAGTCTGTGTAAATCCACTTCGCAAATCCCCCGCTACCCGGATACCCCGGGGCATTCGGCACCGTCGCAATGCTCAGTTGCAGACCGGCTTTGTGCAGCGCTTCGGCTGAATTCATCACCAGCGCGCTCAGTGCGTCGCGATCCAGGTAGTCGATGTTTTCAAAATCGAACTGGAATCCCACGTACCCGTGCTGCCTGCATTCGCGAATTAACGCCTCGTTCATGCGCGCCTGTGCCGCCGCGTCGCCCGCGAGTGTATGAAATCCTTTCTTGTTGAACATCGCAACAATCGGCATCACCGGCAGCTTCTCGCTCTGCGCGCGGCTCACCACCAGGTCGTTTGGCGCGCCGGTCACCAGGCCCGTTTCGTCGACCTCGTACCAGGTCGGAACCAGAAGGCCGATCTGCCTGGAATGCGCCAGAAACGACTCCACCGAGCTCGTCCCGTTGGTCATGTAAAAGATCGCTCGCGGCCTCGCCCAGGTAAAACCTGCGCCCCACAGCACGAATACGAGGAAAATGACGATTCGCTTCATACCATCCTTTTAGAGCCTGCACCGTCTATGCTTCAAGTCTTTATTCCATCTGTCCCGCCGGTTTTGCACCTCGGGCAGAGACTCCGCATTGACTTTCTTTCAACAAGTTCATACATTGAGACAACGAGTCGTCACCTCCAGTCCATCTTCACTCCATTCCAGGACTCTTGTTTCAGCTTCCCTTTAGGAGGTTTGTGATGCCATCTACATTGAATTGTCCTTCGTGTTTCCCAATTCCGGATCGGAAAGCTGCTGCTGAGATGCGCTTTCGTCCATGGCCTGCCTGGTTCGCCTTCGCCATCGCGCTTTTGCTTCCCGCGCTCGTCCACGGCCAGGCCAATGGAAGCTTTTTAGGCAATGTCACCGACAAATCCGGAGGGGCAATTCCTGGCGCCAATGTGACCGTCACGTCTCAGGAGACCGGTCAGGCCCGTTCGGTGAAAACCGACGCCGCAGGCCACTACCTTGTTCCTTTGCTTCCCGTTTCCATCTTCACCGTTCGCGTCGACGCCAACGGCTTTCAAAGCGCCGAATCAAAAGACCTGCGCCTGCAGGTTGACGAAGCCAGGGAACTCGACTTCACCCTCGTGCCTGCCACCGTCGTGACCACTGTTTCGGTGAATGCCGAGGCGGTCGCCGTCGAGACCGCAAACCCCTCCCTTGGCCAGGTCATCACCTCGCAGGAGGTGGCGCAACTGCCCCTCAATGGACGTGATTTCGTGCAGCTGGCCACTCTCACCGCCGGCGCCACCGCCGAAACGAATCCCGGCAGCTTCTTCAACGGGGCCACCGACAGCGAAGTCTCCGCACGCGGCTCCTACTCTCTCTCCGTGGGCGGTTCCCGGCCCAACAGCACCGATTGGCTCCTCGACGGCGTCGACAACAACGAGCTCACCGCCGGCGGCATCGGTATCTTTTCCTCCATCGACGACATCCAGGAATTCAAAGTCCTCACTTACACCTATTCCGCCGAGTATGGCACGCGCGCCGGTCCCACCGTTCTCGTCACCACCAAATCGGGCACCAACAACTTCCATGGTTCGCTCTTCGAGTTCGTCCGCAATACCGACCTCAACGCCCGCAGTGAATTTGCCACCTCAACCCCCAAGTTCAACCTCAACCAGTTTGGCGGCTCGGTCGGCGGGCCCATCCAGCGCAACAAAACCTTCTTCTTCGTCGACAGCGAACAGAAATACCAGCGCGAAGGAATCGTCTACACCGGCCTCGTTCCGACACAGGAGTGGATCAACGGCGACTTTACCAACGATCCCTGGGGCAATAATGCCTCCACCACTTCAACCGGCGCCTTCCAGGCTCAGATCGTCAACCCCTATGACGGCGATGACTTCCAATGCGTGGGATCGTCAACGGGAACTCCCATACCCGCTGCCTCCGACGGATCCCAGGCCCCCGGCGTCCCTTGCAACAAGATTCCGTCCAACCTGTTCAGCAGCATCGGCCAGGGCCTCATGAGCTTCTATCCTACGGTCGATCCGTCCAGCTCGAATGCGAGCGAACTCCCTGTCGGCAGCTACAGCACCGGATACAACTACGTCACCGAGCCCGTTCGCTCCCTCAACGAAACCAAGTTTGACGTCCGCCTCGACCAGAACTTCACCGACAAAGACAATGCCTTCGCGCGTTTCAGCTACGACCAGGCGTTTACTTACGCGCCCGGCGGCGCGCCCGCGCCGTCCCTCGCTGAGGGCAATCCTTTCGGCAGCAATGAGACCCTCATCAACCACGCGCGCAACATCGGCATCGGCGAGAGCCACGTCTTTTCTCCCACCACGCTTAACCAGGCAACCGTGGGCTACGACCGCATCTTCGACTACATCGCCTCGCAGGATAACTTCACCTGCGAGTCGACCATTCTCGGCATCCCCAACGCCGATCTTGGCTGCTCCTCCACCGGGACTCCGGCGGCCGGCGGTTCGTACAGCCAGGGTCTGGTCTCCGTTGAAGTCTATGGCGGCTATTGGTCGCTCGGCGATCGCGGCTACTCTCCATTTCAGGGTGGAACTGACATCTATTCCTTCAAGGACGTTCTCGACCTCATCCGCGGCCACCACGAAATTCGCACCGGCCTCGATCTTCGCTACAACCAGATGAACGTCGGCACCGAAGCCTTTCAGGATGGCTTCTGGCTCATCGGCAACGAAGGATTCTTCAGCGGCAATCCCGAGTCCGACCTGCTGCTGGGCATGGCGGGAGGCGCCATCCACGACCAGACATACGATGGCGCCATCACCGGCCGCCGCTGGTCGATCTACCGCCCCTTCGTCGAAGATGACTGGCGCGTCACCCCTTCGCTCACCTTCAACCTCGGCCTCGCCTGGGACATGACCACTCCCGAGATCGAGGTCCATAACCGCATGGCCAACTACATCCCCTCCCTGGGTTACGCCGCCAACGGCGTCGGAACCCTTCAGATCGCGGGCCAGAACGGAATCAGCCGCTCGGCAGGCATCAATATGTATTGGGGCGCATACGAACCTCGCGCCGGCCTCACCTGGAAGGTTCTTGGCAGCGACAAGACCGTCCTTCGCCTCGGCTTCGGCATCTATCACGATTCGGCCTGGAGCCAGGGCGCGCAGGGCCTGTGGCAGAATCCGCCCAATCTCGGCGAGTCCGACAACTTCGCCGGTCCCGTGAGCCTCGGCGACGGCTTCGCGGCACTCCCCACACCGCAGAATGCCGCCTCCTTCACCGGCTCGTTCAATTACCAGCCACCCAACTTCCAGCCCGGCAGGGTGCACCAATATAACGCTGACATTGAGCGCCAGTTGCCCGGCGA
>Ga0335074_10003197_pt1 | contig 22297 bp, 19 predicted proteins | sample Lox_Sample_23_FD_206715 | JGI IMG/M metagenome (GOLD analysis project Ga0335074, IMG submission 206715) | Soil microbial communities from Loxahatchee National Wildlife Refuge, Florida, United States - Lox_Sample_2.3 | ecosystem: Environmental > Terrestrial > Soil > Wetlands | place: USA...
ATGGACCCGGATGTTGTGTCGGTCCTGGGCAGCAACATGATCAAAGCGCAGCAGGGCGGCGGGGTGGCGGCCGCCGCCAAGCACTTCCCGGGCCTGGGGGCCGCCGCAGCGGACCAGAACACTGACGAAGGGCCGGTCACCCTCAATCTGCCGGCGGCCACCATCCGCAGCATCGACGAGGTGCCGTTCCAGGCCGCGATCGCGGCCGGGGTCAAGCTGGTCATGGTGTCCTGGGCGGTCTACCCGGCGCTCGGGGCCCGCCCGGCCGGGCTGTCACCCAACGTCGTGCAAGGCGAGCTGCGGGACCGGCTGCACTTCACCGGAGTCACGATCACCGACGCCCTGGAGGCCGGAGCGCTCAAAGCCTTCGGCTCAACCCAGCACCGCACGCTGCGCGCAGCACTGGCCGGCATGGACCTGATCCTGTGCGCGGCGCAAGACGTCACCCAAGGCCAGCAGGCCAGCAGCGAGCTGGCAGCCGCCTACAGCAACCAAACTCTCGACGGCCCGGCGTTCCTTGCCAGCGTCAACCGGGTCATCGCGCTCCGCCAGTCGCTGAAGCAGTGAACCGGAATAGGGGAATGGCAGTGCGGCCGTCTATACGATCATCGAGTTCCGGCCCCCGCTCATTCCGTAACAACTAAAGCTCGCTCCACAGCCGCTGCGAACACCGTGAGTGGCAGAGCTCATCAGGGAGAACACTCGCGCCGAGCCGCCGTTCTGTATGGCAAGCGGCGGTTCGGTGGTCGTGGTAGTCGGCGCACCGAGAGGGGTGTTCTGCATATGGCCGTTGATGTGTGGCCGTGGCTGGTGGGGCGGGCTTCCGGTGTTGTTTCTTGACGTGGACGGGCCGTCTCGCGAGCCACGCTGATCCGGCGCCACCGGTGAGTCTCCCGGTGCCTACCTCACCCGCTGGCGGATGGACCTGGCGGCGCGACAACCGGGTCCCTCCGGTCGTATGCCAGTGCTCGCCCGGATGACGCATGTGAGGAAAATATCTACTTACTGCGTCTGGAAAGAGCGCTTGGCCAGGCCGATCTGGTAGCCCTCGATCGCGGTCTTGACTGGGCGGTCGGGGGCGCCAGACGCGCCCAGGGTGACGAACAGCGGAATGTAGTGGTCTGGGGTCGGGTGCGCGTAGGGCATGCCCGGGGCACGGGAGACGTAGGCGGACAGCTCGTCCACATCACCGCGGGCCAGGGCGTCAGCGGCCCAGGCGTCGAAGTCGGACGACCAGCCGGGTATGGCGGCCTTGCCCATCATGGCTCCCCTCCGGTCGATGAACGGCGTTCCGTGTGTCATGAACCCCGAGCCGATGACCATGACGCCTTCGTCGCGCAGGTCACGCAGCCTGGCGCCGATCTCGATCAGGCTGCCCGGGTCGTCCGTGGGCATGCTGAGCTGGACAACGGGGATGTCTGCCAGCGGGTACATCGCCATCAGCGGCACCCAGGCGCCGTGGTCCAGGCCGCGGCTCGGGTGCTGGTAGACGGGGTCGTTGTCGGGCATGAGCGCGGCGACCCGGTGGGCGAGCCCGGTCGCGCCGGGCGTCGGGTACTTCATCGCGTAGTAGCGCGGGTGGAAGCCGGTGAAGTCGTAGTAGAGCGGCGTCCCGGCTTCCGGCGCGGTCAGCATCAACGGGGCGGCTTCCCAGTGCGCGGAGACGATGAGGATCGCCTTCGGCTTGGGGAGGGACTGCGACCAGTCGAGCAGCTGGAGCAGCCATACGGGGTCGTTGAACAGCATCGGGGCGCCGTGGCTGAGGTACAGCGCGGGCAGCGTGCCGTCTGCGGGCGTCCACTCCTGCTGGGTCCTGGCGCGGTCCAGGGCACGGGGCAGGAATTCGTCGTAGGCGCCGGCCGGAATCTCTGGATTGAGGACTGAGGTCATGACGTACTCCTCACTCGGGTGGTTCTCACCCGGCAATGAGTTGAAGCACCGAGCTCACCGCCGGATGCCGGCGACGAGCGCGCGTCAGTGCCTGATGGCCTTCAGTGCGCCGGCCCAGGACTCGAGCTGGGTGAACAGGGTGACGGCGGCGGCGGCGTGGTGCGCTGCTGGCGTGAATACCGAGAAGTTCTCGAAGTCGGTCATCAGCGAGAACGTCAGCGTCTGGCGCACGTGCGCGAGCTGCAGCTCGCTCGAGATTGCCCGCAGGTGCTCGATCGCCCGCGCCCCGCCGACGGTTCCGTAAGCGACGAAAGCCGCCGCCTTGTTGTTCCACTCGGCATGCACGTAGTCGATGGCGTTCTTCAGTACTCCCGAAGTGGAGTGGTTGTACTCCGGGGTGACGAAGACGTATCCGTCGAACTCGCTGATCCTGGCGGCCCAGGCCTTGGTGTGCTCGCCGGCATACTTGCCCCGGGACGGCGGAACCGGCTCGTCCAGGTGCGGCAGCGGGTAGTCGATCAGGTCGATCAGCTCGTAGTCGGCGCTGGTGCGCTCTTTTGCCTTGGCCAGGACCCAGTCCGCCACCGCCGTGCCGTTACGGCCAGGGCGGGTGCTGCCCAGGATGATGGCGAGCTTCAGGTCGCTCATGAGCGTTCCCTCCGGTACTGATGGACTGACGCTTGAAACTTCACGTCCGACGCTATCCGCCGGGACGTGAATTTTCAAGTCAGGTGCGAGCAGCGCTAGACTTACACCGTGCGCATGCCTGCTCAAGGGGAACCCGAGGCGGCCGAGCCGCCCTGGCTGACCGCTGAACAGCTTGCGGCCTGGCGCGGGTTCATGAAACTCCTGCGGAGGCTGCCCGCCGCGCTTGAGTGGCAGCTTCAGCGGGACTCACAGCTCAGCTTTACCGAGTACTACGTGCTGGCGCTGCTGTCCGATCAGCCCGGGCGGCGCATGCGGATGAGCGAGCTCGCGGTCATGGTCGACTCGGAATTGTCGCGCCTGTCACACATGGTCAGCCGTCTTGAGAAGCGCGGTTTCCTGTGCCGCGAGCCCGACCCGGGCAACGGGCGGTACACGCACGCGATCCTGACCGACACCGGTTACGCCTACCTGGAGGGGGCAGCACCCGGGCACGTCAGGCGGGTGCGCGAGTTGTTCATCGACGCCCTCGGCCCTGAGGAACTGCAAGCGCTGCGCCAATACTCTGACGCAGTGATGGCCCGCATCGACAACATGCCAGAACAAGGCGGAACGGCGAATGCCGGCCTGGCAGTTTGACCTGCTGGCCACCCGACCCTGGCCTCAGCATCGGTAACCCCGTCCCTTGCCCGGTGTACCAGATCCTCGCCTCGCCGCTGCCGACGTACGGCGGCCGGGCCTCCTTTCGCGACTCCCCTTCCGAGAACCAGCCTATGGCCGAGCCGCCGCCACGACCGGAACCGGCGGCGCGCGAGGACGCACAGAACCGGAGCGTCTGCGCGGGCCGGCCGCGCCGCAGCGCTCCTGTCGCCGGCCGAAGTAATCGGCGCTCGGGAGCGGGCATGGATTTTGCTGGCTGCCTGAGGCTGTGACCTGGTGTAACTAGCGCGAGCGGCTGTGCACCATCGCCGGGCTCTACCGCTATGCCGTCGAGGAAGAGCTTCTTGAGCATTCATCCGCGGCTCACGTGCGCCGGCCCCGGCTGGACTATGAGTCTCATGCGGTCGGCCTGGACCGCAATGAACTGGGAGCTCTGCTGGTGGCGGCCGGGCTCGGGCCGCCGGGCGAGCACGCGCTGATCTCGCTGCTGGCGCTTAACGGGCTGCGGGTGTCGGAGGCCACCGGCGCCGACATCGAGGCCCTAGGCGTCGAGCGCGGCCACCGCACGCTGGCGGTCACCCGAAAGGGCGGGAAGATCGTGACGATCCGCTCGCGCCGCGGACCGCGCGGGCGATCGACCTGGCCATCGGCGAGCACACCGAGGGTCCCATCTTCCTGACTGCCGACGGGCGGCAATTGGACCGGCATGGCGCCGGGCGGATCGTCCGCCGGCCGCCCGGTAAGACCGACAGCAGGAAGAAGGGCACCCGCCTGGCCGCAGTAGGCCAGGCGGATCGGCTGCGGCCCAATCGCTGCGCAGTCCGCGAACCGCCGTTCTGCGTGGCAATTCGGATTCCGGGACGTTCGGCAACGCCGTTCCCGAGCGGGATGTTCTGTGCGCGAGATCAGCGAGCGTTAGGGATCGATCGCCTGCTGCGGACCGGCGCTGCCGTCTGCACACTCCGGCCAGCCGCCCACCCTGGCGCTGGGGGCTGCGAGCGCAAGCCAGCCGGACAGCCAGCTCTGTAGATGAACGCACACACCGAACGGGACGCATCTTCGGCCCGTCCAGGCATCCGCAGAGGGTGCGCCGCTGCCGCGGTGCACCCTATTCGGTATGCCGAGCATGGTACGGGCGCGCAACCCGGAAAGGCCGGGCGGGCAATCACAGGCAGAAGGAGGGACGGTGACCATTGACACGCAACCCAGCGACGCGGACCTGATCGCCGGGTCGCTTGCGGAGCCCGGCCTGTTCACGGCCGTATTCGACCGGCATTCCGCCGGGATCCTGCGGTATGTGTACGCGCGGCTCGGCCCGGAGCTAGCCGAGGACGTGACCGCGGAGACGTTCCTGGCCGCGTTCCGCTGCCGGGGCAGGTACGACGGCGCCTGGCCCGATGCCCGGCCCTGGCTGTATGGCATCGCGGTGAGGCAGATCCGCAGGCACCGGCGGGTCGAGGCGAGGCGGCTGCGCTTGCTGCGGTCAGCCCTGGCCGACGGGCCGGCCGAGGATCACAGCGACCGGGTGGTGGAACGGGTCACGGCGGCGCGGCTGGGGCCGAGGCTGGCAGCTGTGCTGGCAGAGCTGCCGCGGCAGGACCGGGAACTGCTGCTGCTGTTCGCGTGGGCCGAGCTGAGCTATGCGGAGGCGGCGGCCGCGCTGGGCACGACGGCCAGCGCGGTCAAGGCCCGGCTGCACCGGATCAGGGTGCGGATGCGGCGGGAACTGGGCGGTAGCAATCCGATGGACGAGGAGAACGGCGATGAGTGAGCTCAAGGCGCTCCGTGACATGCGCCCGGCGGTGCCGCAGGCAGAGCTGGAAGCTATGCGCATGACGGCGCGGGAGCGGTTCGTGGCGGGGACAAGAGCACGTCGGTGGCGGCGGCTGCCGCTGCTGGCCGGCGGGCTTACCGCGGCAGTAGCGGTCATCGGGGCGGCTGCCCTGGTCCTGACCGGCCCGGGAGCGGTACCGGGGCAGCATGACAGAGGCGGGCACACCCGGACAGTCGTCACCGCGGCCTGGACGGTACGCGAGGATGCCGGCGGAGCCGTGACCATCTACCTGCGGCAGTACACCGACCCGGCCGGGCTGCAGCAAACGCTCCGGGCAGACGGCGTCGACGCGATCGTCCACCCGGGTCTGTATGTCCCGTGGCCGCTGATCGTTGGGGGGATGCCCCTGCCGCCGCTGCAGCTTGGGTATCCGGTCTGCTACTACGCCGCTACCGGCTTGGCGCCGCAAGCCGTGCAGCGGGCTGTTGTGACCTTCATGCACCGCCAAGGCCTCCCCGCACGCTTGATCATCCACCCGGACGCGATGCCGCACGGGTCGGCACTGTTCATGGATTTCCTGGCCGGCAGGCCGCGGGATCCGAAAAACGGCAATACCGGCGTTTGGGCTTGGCCGCCCGTCGTGCTCACCAACGACAGGCTGCCCGCCTGTGGCGGGCCGCAAAGCTGATGACCTGCTCCCGCCGCTGCCAGAGCCGGACACAGCGATGCGCGGCGGCCGTGGCGAGGCTCCACGACACAGCCGGGCCCGCCGGCGCGCTTACGAAACCAGATCAAGGCGATACGCGTACCACCACATGAACTCAAACGGGCCATTGACAAGCCCGAAATCGGCGATCTGCCTGCGGCCGGATGGGTCAAAGCGGTCGGCCGGATATTTCCCAGTGCGATCACCGACAACGAATGAATATGCCGTTCCACTCATAAGAGCGTGCTGGTGCAACGCACTACTTTTGGCAATGTCGCGCGTCGCCCGGACATTGGCCGCGGGGGAGGCTGGGCCGGTGGTCGCGTGAGCGGCTGCCAGGTGCGGACCCATCTTGGCCGTGGCCTGGCATGCTGGCGCGGGTTGTGGCGGCCTGGCCGGCTGGCGTGGTGACGCGCCCCGCGGTGGAAGATGGATGCGTGATCGGTGACCGGTGGGGTGTGAGCGAGAGTGAGATCTTGCGTTCCTACCCGTGCGATGATTTCGTCGCGTCACCCGCGGTGCGGGCGTGGCGCGGCGTGTCCGTCGCGGCGTCTGCCGAAGCGGTGTGGCCGTGGGTCGCGCAGGTGCGGCTTGCGCCCTACTCCTACGACTGGATCGACAACCTGGGCCGCCGCTCTCCGCGGGAGCTCGCAGGCCTTCACGAGCCGAAGGCCGGAGACCGGTTCACCACCGCCGGCGGGCGCGCGGTGGGCCGGATCGTCTCGGTCGATCCCGGCACGCAGCTGACCGGCGCCATCTTGGGCGCCTTCGTGTCCTACGTCTTGGTCCCCCAGCAGCACGACGAGACGCGTCTGCTGTTCAAGCTTGTCCTGCAGGCCACCCGCTGGCCTGCCATCGGGTTGTGCATGGGCGACCTGATCATGGCCCGCAGGCAGCTGCTCAACTTCAAGCAGCTCGCCGAGCGCCACCAGCGCCAGGTCACGGCCTCGGGTTAGCGCGCTGCTCCGGTCACCGCGAACGCAACGTCACACGTCAACGCCGCTTTCTTCCGGGTGCCCCGATCGTAGCCACGCGTTACCCGGGCGCTTGCGACGCGAAGCCCGCCGGATAATTGCGCGCCGACCCGCCGGTCGGCGCGGCGGCTGAAGGGTGAAAGCCCTGCCTGGCCCGTGCAGATGCGGGCTATCTGTACGTCTGGCAGCGGCCGTGGTGGCGCAGCTGCTCAAGTCCTGTGGCTACTTGATGGAGGCGTTTCCCCGGGCTGGAGATTCCGGTGGGCCTCCCGGTCATGGCCCTTGCCGGCTCCGCGTGCGGGCTGCGGCGTTGTTGTGCGGGCGAGCAGCAGGGCGATGTCGTCGCGCGGGCGGGGGTCCAGGCTGGCGAGCACGCTGTCGCACAGGGTGTCTGCTGATCGGGCGGGGCCGGCGGCCAGCGCACGGGCGAGCTGGGACATGCCGGTGCCGATGTCCTGGCCGGGCTGCTCGATGAGCCCGTCGGTGTAGAGGGCTAGCACGCTGCCCGGGGGGAGTTGCCTGTCGATGGCCGGGTAGCGAGCCGGGCCGGCGCCGAGCAGCAGGCCGGCGGGCAGGTCGATGAGCTCGGTGGTGCCGTCGGGGTGGCGCAGGGCGGGCGGGGGATGCCCGGCGCTGGCCAGCCGGCACTGTCGCGAGGCCGGGTCGTAGACGGCGTAAAGGCACGTGGCGCCGGCTTCGTCGCCGTGGGCGGTGAGCAGGTCGTTAAGCTGGCGCATGATCTGGTCGGCTGGGCACCCCAGGCGGGCCAGGGCGGCGGTGGTGGTGCGCAGCTGGCCCATGATCGCGGCGGCGCGGATGCCGTGGCCGGTGACGTCCCCGACGACCAGCGCGACCTGGCCACGGTCGAGCGGGATGACGTCGAACCAGTCACCGCCGATCTCCGCGGCCTGACTGGCGGGCCGGTAGCGGTAGGCGATGTCCAGGCCTGCCACCTGCGGGATGTTGCGAGGCAACAGGCTGCGCTGCAAGGTCACCGCTGCGTCGTGCTCACGGGTGTAGAGCCGGGCGCTGTCGATATGCACCGTCGCCCGCTCGACCAGGTCGCGGGCCAGCCGCATGTCGGCCGCGTCGTAGGCCCCGGCGTGCTCGGCCCGGTAGAACCCGGCAGCCCCCAAGGTGACACCGCGGGCCGTCAGCGGCACCATCATGAGCGTATGCACGCCCCGGTCCAGCAGGGCCTGCGCGTAACCAACTGCCGGATCGGCCTGCCGGATCTCAGCTGGGTTGCGCGCCAGCAAGGATTCCCCCCGCAAGAACGCCGCCACCGGCCGGCTTGTGACCCGCAGGGTGATCAGTTCGCCCACGGCAAAGTCGAACCTGGCCGCGGTTGCGGCGTCGTGCACCGCAACCCGGCGGAACGGCAGCGTGCCCGAGTCGGCGGTCAGCGGGTCTTCCCCCTGCAGCATCGAGTCGAGCAGGTCGACGCTGACCCGGTCGGCGAGCTCGCCCACGGCCAGGACGGCGAGCTCCTGCGCTGTGCGGTTGATATCGAGCGTGGTCCCGATCTCGCTGCCGGCCCGCTGCAGCAGGTCGAGCCGGGCGTTGGCCTGCTGCAGGGCCGCGGCCGCCTGGACCGGGCCGGTGATGTCGGTAAGGGAGGCCACCGCCCCGAAAACCTGGCCGTTCTCCGTCACGCGGTACGACGACCAGGCGAAGACCCGGCGCTCGCCCGCCAGGGTGCCCTCCAGGTGCATGTTGACCACGGGAACGCCCGCGTTCATTACCTTCTCCGCGACGCGCTCGATCAGGTCGGTGTCCACGATGCGGTCGCCCTTGTCGATCTCTGAGGGGCGGCGGCCGATGAGCGCCTCGTCCGGCAGGCCGGTCAGCTGGCGGAACGCCCTGTTGGTTCGCCGGGCGCGCAGCTCACGGTCGCTGAAGACCATGGCTACCGGTGACTGGTCGAACAGCGCGTCCAGTTCGAGTCTGGAAAGCTCCAGTGTGTCCATTAACGCCTACTTGACCCAATATCCGAACTATCAGTTCGAAAAGTTCTTACTGGCCAGCAAGTTTACCGGGCACCGACGTATCTGCCCTGATCAGCCATGTCTCGGCGAGGCAACCGACCGGCAACGGGCCGATGGAAAGGGGCGGTAGCGGCCACCTCGCCGAGCCGGCAGGACCCGTCTATTTCGAGTCCGTCCAAGAATGGATGATCTGCGGTCCGCCGCTGACCGTCTTCGGCCACGAAGACATACGACTGAAGGCATGACCATGCGCAGGCGCAACGCCTGAGTGCAGCCTCATCGGCCGCAGAGGAGCGGGACGCCCGCTGCTCGGCGCGCTGACGCCTTCATCGTGCGGCGGCCTCACGGCGGCGGTTACCGACGATCAGACGCCCTGGCGATGCGTCCCACGCCGCACCACATCTATGACTCGACCGCTGTCGTCCCCGGGTCGGAGCGCCACCGCGCTGCCTGCACCACCCCGGGCTCGACCAGGTCGAGACCGTCGAGCAGCGCGGCCACCTCGCCGCGGCTGCGCAACGTGACCGAATCCGCCATGGCCGAGTTCAGCCGGTTGAACGTCTCGCCAAGCTCCTCGGAGTGCAGATCGCTGGCCAGGTGGCTGAGCGCGAGGCAGCTTCCGGGCGCCAGCGGTCCCATGAGCTGGCCGATCAGGCCGGGCGGGTCGTCGGCGTCGGCGAAAAAGTGCAGGATGCCGAACAGCATCACGGCGGCGGGCTGGGAAAAGTCCAGCGTCGCGGCTGCCTCACGCAGGATCGGCCCGGGGTCGCGCAGGTCTCCGTAGACGTACCTGACCGCGCTTTCTGGTGTGCCCGCTAACAGCTGGCGCGCATGGGCCAGCACGACCGGGTCCCAGTCGACGTACACGACGCGGGACTGCGGCCTCTCTCTCTGCGCGACCTCGTGCGCGCTGGTTTCCGTGGGGATGCCGGAGCCGACGTCGAGGAACTGCGTGATGCCGGCGTCGCGCACGAGGTAGCGGACCACGCGGCCCTGGGCCGCGCGGTGCTCCCGCACGTCAGAGCGGACGGCCTCGATCCCGCCCGGCCAGGCCGCGTAGGCCCGCTCGGCCGCGGCGCGGTCGACCTCGTAGTTGGCCCGGCCGCCGAGCAGGTAGTTGTAGACGCGTCCCGCGTGCGCCGTGGTGGTGTCGATCTCGGTCGGCTCGGTGCTCCCGCCGGTGCCCGGGTTGCTGGTCACGGCAAACCAACCTATGCGCCGATAAGGTGGCCTGCAATAGGCCCTGGCCGTACCAGTCGGTCGGGTTCTGCACTCCCGGGAGGGCAAAGAAATACCCGCCGCCGAAAGGTTGGACGTAGTCGACGAGGGGCTCGTTGATGAGGCGCTTCTGGATCGTCTCGAACTGCCGTCGGGCGTCCTGCTGATAGGCGATGAAAATGTGCCCGGCCTGCAGGTTCCCGTTCTCGTCCACGCCGAGGTCGTAATTGTAGGAGCGGCGCACGATCCGCTGGCGGGCGGTGGCCCTGGTGCGAGGGTTCGCGAGCCGGATGTGGGAGTTCAGCGGGATCACGTATCCGTGCGGGTCGGCCGCGTAGCGGGGGATATCGAACTCGCTGTTGCCGTCCAGCGGCGCCCCGCTGTCGCGGCGGCGGCCGAACATGTTCTGCTGCTCGTTGATGGACACGCGGTCCCAGAACTCGACCAGCATCCGGATCAGCCGTACGACCTGGTAGGAGCCGCCTCGCGCCCAGCTGGGCTCGGCGGGATCGTCGACCCAGACCAGGTCGCTGGCCAGCGTCCCGGTCGGGTTCGCGGTGCCGTCCTTGAAGCCCAGCAGGTTCCGCGGCGTCCCGGAGGGCCGCGGCGGGGACGCGTAGCCTTCCATTTTCCAGCGCAGCTGCATCCCGCCGCTGGTGTTCCTGGCTATGTCGCGGATGGCGTGGTGCACCGTGTCGGGATGGTTGGCGCACAGCTGGAGCAGCAGGTCGCCATGCAGCCAGGCGGGATCGAGGAAGTCATTGGGGAACGGCTGCATCGCGGTCAGCCGCAGCGGCTTGCGGCTTCCGAGGCCGTATCGGTCGTCGAACAGGCTCGATCCCACCGACAGCGTGATCGTCAGCCCGTCGGCCGGCACCGTCGGCCCCAGGACGTCGCTGTCGGAGGGCGGCTGCCCCGGCCCCAGGTCCGGCGGGGTACCGCCGGTGGCGAGGAACCAGGCGCGGTCGGTCAGCTCGTGCATGAGGAGCGCGAGGTCGGGCGTGTTCGAAACGGTGCAGTCGAACGCTGCGACGCACGCGAACGGCTGCTTGTCCCGTGGGCCCGGCGTGAGCACCCCGGCCTGATGGGCGCCGTGGAACGGGTACGCCGCCTGAGTGACCGGGCCGGCGCCCCTCGTCTGGTCAGCGTCCGCGCGCGCACCGCCGGCCAGCACGCCGCCGGTCAGCGCGGTCCCGGCCGCGCCCGATAGCGTGCCCTTGAGAAACTTGCGTCGGTTGACGTTCACGGGGGGTCGCTCCTCGCCTCAGTGGGCCGGCGGGACTTCAAGGAGATCCGGAACGGCGGCGAGCGTCTCGAGGACCGCGTCGATTGCCGCATCCACGTGCTCGCGCGCCGAAACGGACGCGGCGGCGAGTGATTCCCACTGGCCGTTGACCCGGGTCGCGAGCAGCGCTGCCTGCAGGATGCTCAGCTCGCTGTCGGCTATCGCGGGCAGGCCGGGCTGCCGGGCGTTGAGCAGCGGCGCCAGGTAGCCAAGAACGGCGGTGGTGACGTCCACGTCGGCGTACGTCATCGCGAACCCCGCGTCACCGCCCAGATCGTCGATCCCGGACAGGTGGTCGCGCAGCGCGTCCTCGAGGATTTCGTGCGCGCGGATCGGCAGGTTCGTGGGGTCGCCGGCCAGATCGTCGGAGGTGAGGTTCTGCCGGACCGCCGCGACGTTGCTGGCGAGTGTCGCGGCGGCCGGCAGCAGGGTGGCCGCGCTCTGGCCGTGCCACAGGCCGTACTCGAGCCGGTGCAGTCCGGTGAAGTTCTTGTCGTTGACCCCGTCGGGCAGGCCGTCCGGCAGGCCGTCGACCGCCAGCCCGAGATTGCCGAAGCTGTCGTAGGACGCGCCGACGCGCTCCCAGTCAAGCTGCGCGGTGAGCCAGTCCTGCTTCGCCGCGGCCAGGTCGCCGCGGCGCAGGTCGGCCTGGATCTGGCTGACCGCCTGCGCGAGGTCGGCGAGCTGTCCTGCGGCGTAGGCCTGGTACTGCTTGTTCGGGCCCGTAAGTTCGCTGGCGGTCACCGGCTTGATGGCGACCGCGGTGCCTTTCGTCGGGTTGGCGGCGGGCGCGTTCCCGGCTCCGGTGACCTGGACCGGCCGGGAGACCGTGGCCGGCAGGCTGCCCATGAAGCACCTGAAGACATAGGTGCCGCTGTAAAGCGTGGCGCTGAGCTGCGTGCTGGTCCCGGCGCCGATGGTCTCGATCTCGGCCACGATGTCGCCCGACGCATCGTCGAGGTTGATCTCGCCGGGAAGCCCGGACTGGTTCTCGACCGTGAACGTCTGGGCTCCGGCGCTGGCAGAGGTCCAGTCGGGCGCGCATCCGGTCCGGGTCACGGTCACCGCCGACGCCAAGGCGGAACCCGCTGCCGGGAGTGCCGCGATGAGGGATCCGGCGGCGATGGCCGGCACCACGACGAGTGCCCCGGCTACGGTCCACGGCCGGTGCCCGGCCAGCCATTGCCAGCGGCTCGCGCTGCCAGCCGCGGCGCCCTCTGGCGCCGCCTCGGCATGCCCCGTCCTGGCGAACACCGGGATCACCACGGCGAGGTAGGCGCCCCAGGCAACGACCTGGAGCACGGTCATCTTCGGCGACAGGCCGGTGATCCCGGTGATCAGCGAGACCCACCAGGACCCGGGGTGGCAGTGAGCGGTCACGTCGAACGCGACCCACCGCCGCCCCGTCAGCAGGCCCGCCTGCTGCAGCTCGCCAAGCCCCGAGGCGAACACCCCGGCGGCGATCACGATCAGGACGGGCGCCGCCCGGGCGAAGAACGGCCCCGCCTTCAGCCCGAGCGCCGCGCGGTACAGCAGCCAGCAGATCACCAGGGCAGCAGCCAGCCCGGCGGCTGTGCCCGCGAGCGGCCCTGCCCGCTGACCCGGCGTACGGGCGGCTGTCCACAAGAACAGCGCCGTCGCGAAGCCTTCCCGGCCGACCGCCAGGAACGCGGTCATCGTGAGCGCCCCGGCCCCGACCGGCGCCACGCGGGCCTTGTCGCCGAGTAGCCGCGCCTTCACGGCGGTCGCGGCGCGCCGCATCCAGAAGATCATCGCCGTGACCAGGGCGACCGCGAACACGCTGAGCACTCCGCCGACCACGTCCTGTACCTTGCTGGACGCCCTGACGGCGGAGGACGTGAGGACGGCGGCGGAACTGCCCGACAGCGCGACGGCGCCCAGCACGCCGAGCCAGATCGGTGCCGCCGGGATCTTCCTGGCCCGGCGGCTTTCGGCGAGCGCCGGCGCGGCCCGGCGCATGGCAGCGAGCAGAATGCTGACCACCAGGCCGGCTCCGAGCCCCTCGCGGAGTCCGAATAGGAGATTCGGGCCGATATCCCCCCATGTCATGCTAGTAAAGGTAGGGTCCGGCTGAACAGGGCGTCTATCGATTCGGGTGTGGAAGTCGTCACAATGTGCGACGCGACGCTGGTAGGGCCACTCTTTGGTTCGCCGGACTTGACCCCGAGCTTCGTTCGTGAGAACTTACGGTTCGTGGAGACTTACGAAGCAACCTCGATTGAACCGGTCCGCAAATCGGTCACCGTCGGCACGTCTCCGCAACGGGCATTCGCGGTGTTCACCGCGCACATCCAGGAGTGGTGGCCGCTGCGAACGCACTCGGTCGGCATCGACGACGCTGCTGGCATCGCCCTCGGCGACGGCGTCGGTGCCGCGATCGTCGAGACGCTGGCCGACGGCACCACGTCGGTATGGGGGACCGTCACCGTCTGGGAACCCCCGCACCGTGTCGAGTTCACCTGGCACGCGGGCACGCCCGAGGCGCAGGCGACGAGCGTCGAGGTGACCTTCACCCAGGACGAGCCGGGCAGCACCGTGGTGCGGCTGGTCCACTCGGGCTGGGAGCGCCGCCCCGACGGCTCGTCGGCGCGCGAGGGTTATGAGTCGGGCTGGGATCCGGTCATCCGCCGCTTCGCGGAGACGGCGAGTCATCCTCGTCGGCGGTGATGCCGATCGGGGCGCTGCCGGCCAGGCCGAGGCCGCGCATGGCCTTGCGGTAGGCCACGGCGACGGCGTCGAAGCGGAGGTGAAGCTCGGCGGCCAGGTCGAACGGCACGCGCTCGGGTCGCTGTGATTCGACGACGACCTGGTCCTGGCCGAAGATCGTATCTTCGAACTCGCGGATCACCGCGTCGGGCTGGTCGGCGTTGTAGTTGCGGCCGATGATCACATAGCCCGCGCAGCGGTCGGCGGCAACCGGCTGCGAGGCGAAGAAGTACACCATGCCTCGCTGCCCGCCCCAGCCAAGGCGCAGCACGATCGTGTAGGGAAGGTGCAGTTCGTAGCGGCTGCGGCGCTCGGGCGGCCCGGCCTGCTCGTTGCCGAACACCGGGAAGTCCTCGGTATTCGGGGCCTCCGGGCGGACGATCTCATACCGCAGCACGTGCCCGTCGGTCTGTACCTGGTGGTGCGGGACCACCGGCCGCTGCGGGTCGCCGAGCAGCCCGGGGTGCACCCAGGGGAAGTGCCCGAAGTCGGTGAAGTTCTCCACCTGGCGGGCCGCGTCGCAGCGCCACCGGTACGGCCCGGCCGCCACCATCATCCACCCGGAGTCTTCGAGTTCCGGGACCTCCGGCAGCGGCCACCGCGGCTGCTCCAGCGCCGCCCAGATCAGTCCGTACCGCTCCTGCGCGCTGAATGAGCGGACCCGGGCCTTGGCCGGGACCACGGCCGGATCCTGCTTTTGCGGGATTGCCACGCACCGGCCGTCGGCGCCGTACCTCCAGCCGTGGTAGGCGCAGACCAGCTCGTCGCCCTGGATCCAGCCGAGCGACAATGCCGTGCCGCGGTGCACGCACAGATCCGACATCACCCTCGGCGCGCCGCCGGCGCCGCGCCAGACCACCAGCGGCTCGCCGAGCAGGTCGGTACGCACCGGGCGGTCGGTGACCTCGCTGGCGAACGCGACGGGATGCCAGCATGCGCGCTGAGTGGCCAGGTCCGCGAACACTCCCGGTGAATTCATCGTCACCCCGCATAGACGACGCCGCCCGGCCCGGATGACCGAACGGCCTGGCAGCATTCTGGGCACCGGGCCAGCGCCGGTCCAGCGCGAGCGGCCGTTCGCGGTGGCACGCTGGGGTCATGGATGAGCGGTCGCTGCCGGGCGGTCTGGTAACCGCGGTCGTGCGGGTCGGCGACACCGTCCGGCGGGGGCAGCCTGAGGACCCGGCCTTCGTCCATGCCGTCCTGCGATGGTTCGAGCAGTGCGACTGGCGCGGCGCGCCGACGTTTCTGGGCACCGACGAACAAGGGCGGGAGGTGCTCAGCTTCATCGACGGTTACGTGGCCTGGGCGCGGGCGCAGCCGCCATCCGTCACGTCGGATGCGAGCCTGTCCGGCGTGGCCCGGCTGGTGCGTGAGTTTCATGACCTGACCGCCGGGACGCCGCTGGCCGCCGGCGCCGAGGTCATCTGCCACAACGACCTGTCGCCCAGGAATACCGTCTACCGCGACAGCGGTGCCGGACTGGCGCCAGTGGCGTTCATTGACTGGGATCTGGCCGCTCCGGGCGAGCGCATCGACGACATCGCCCATGTGTGCTGGCAGTATCTGGGCCTCGGTCCCGGTGCCGGCGACCCGGCGGCCGCGGGCCGGCGGATGCGGCTCATCTGTGCGGCCTACGGCCTGCCCGACCGCGCCGGCCTGCTGGAGACCATCTTGTGGTGGCAGGACCGGTGCTATCGCGGCATCGACGCCAAGGCCGCCGGCGGCGACCCCGCGATGACCCGGTTGCGCGACAGCGGCGCGCTCGGGTCGGTGCGCGACGCCTACGAGTGGGTGGCCAGCCACCGCCGCGAACTCGCCGCTCAGCTCGCATAACAAGCGCGCGCCGACCTTTCCCTTGCTTCACTGGTGCCGGTCATGACGGTACATTCCTGGACATGACTGATTCGACGGTGACGGTCGGCTCCGGTGACCATCACGTGGTCGCGCTGCACGGCTGGTTCGGTTCGGCTCGCGGATGGGGCGCGCTGCCCGACTACCTCGACCCGTCGGCGTACACGTACGCGTTCATGGACCTGCGCGGGTACGGGCGCCGCCGGGATGTCGCGGGCGACTTCACCATGCAGGAGGCCGCGGCCGACGCGGTCGCGCTGGCCGACGCGCTCGGCTGGGACCAGTTCTCGCTGGTCGGGCACTCGATGTCCGGCCAGGCCATCCAGCACGTGCTGCTGCAGGCCCCGGCGCGGGTGCGGCGCCTGGTCGCGCTGAACCCGGTCCCGGCCACCGGGGTGCCGATGGATGAGGACGGGTGGGCGTTGTTCTCGGGCGCGGCGGCGAGCCGCGACAACCGGTTCGCGATCATCAACATCACCACCGGGGGCCGGCTGCCGCACGCGTTCGTCGATCACATCGTGCAGCACTCGCTGGACAACTCCGCGGCCGAGGCATTCGGTGCCTACCTGGACTCCTGGGCGAAGACCGACTTCTCCGACCGGGTGAAGGGCAACCAGGCGGCGGTCAAGGTCATCGTGGGGGAGCACGACCCGGCGCTGTCGGCGGCGGTCATGGAGCAGACCTGGCTGCGGTTCTATCCCGGCGCCGAACTCGAGGTGGTGCCCAATGCCGGGCACTACCCGATGTTCGAGACCCCGGCGGCGCTCGCGGCGTCGATCGAGGAGTTCCTGGGGCGGGACTGACCGCCGTGGTCAGGCCCGACACCGAGATCGTGTTCGACCCGGCGACCTACGCCGAGGGCGTGCCGTTCGACGCCCTGGCCCGGCTGCGCCGGGACCGCCCGGTGGCCTGGGTCGAGGAGACGCCGGTGCTGGGCTGGCCGGCCGGCCCCGGGTTCTGGCTGGTGCTCCGGCACGCCGACGTGGAATCGGTGCTGAAGCAGCCGCGGCTGTTCTCGTCCTGGCTCGGCGCGACCCAGATCCGCGACCCTGGCAGCCCGGAGGCCCTCGGCTACGTCCGCCGCATGATGCTCAACATGGACCCACCCGAGCACGCCCGGCTGCGCACCCTGCTGGCCCGCTCGTTCACCCCGCGCGCCGTGGCCCGGCTCGAGGAGCGCATCCGGGGGCACGCCCGCGCCCTGTGCCAGCGGGCGTTCGCCGGGCCGGGCGGCGACCTCGACTTCGCCAAGGACGTCGCGGCGGACCTGCCGCTGCTGACCCTGGCCGACGTGCTCGGCATGCCGGAGCAGGATCGCTGGCTGCTGTTCGACTGGTCCAACCGGGTGATCGGGTACCAGGATCCGGACTACGCGTCGTCGGCCGAGTTCGACCCGTCCGAGGGCACGCCGATGGCGGCCGAGGCCATGGCGCTGCGGCCGCGTCCCGGACCGGACGGCCGCATGCCCGATCCCCGGACCCGCGAGGGCATGCCCGACCTCTACGCGTACGCACACCTGCTGGCGCAGGCCAAACGCCGCCGCCCCGGTGACGATGTGATGTCGGTCCTGCTGGCGCAGGTTGACGACCAGGGCGGCCGCGTCTCGGTCCAGGAATTCGAGAACATGTTCTGGCTGTTCGCTGTGGCCGGCAATGAGACGGTGCGTAACGGAATCCCCGGGGGATGCGCGGCGCTGCTCCAGCATCCCGAAGCGCAGCGGCAACTGCGCACGGACGGCGGGCTCATGCCCGGGGCGGTGGACGAGATGCTGCGCTGGTGGACGCCGGTGATGACGTTCCGGCGTACGGCGACGGCGGACTGTGAGCTCGGCGGGCAGCGGATCCGGGCCGGGGACAAGGTCGTGGTCTCGTTCACGTCGGCGAACCGGGACGAGACGGTGTTCGCCGATCCCGGCGCGTTCGACATCCGGCGCTCCCCGAACCCGCATCTGGTGTTCGGTTACGGGCCGCACTTCTGTCTCGGCTCGCACCTGGCCCGGGCCCAGATGCGGGCGCTGTTCGATGAGGTGCTCTCCCGGACGTCGGCGCTGGCCTTCGCGGGCGCGCCGTCCTACCTGCGGTCGAACTTCCAGCGCGGCGTCAAGCGGCTGCCGGTCACCTGGTCCGCTGCGGCCTAGAGCACCGGGTCACTACACGACCCAGGCGGGGATCAGCTTCTCGCCGTCCGGCGCGGCGCACTCGGTCCCGACCCTGGTGCCGTCGAGGGTGTAGGCACGGGTGCCGGCGGGCGCAGCGGCGATCGCGGCAAACCCCGCCTGAGGGTCCGCGGTGAAGCGGCGCGGCGCATCGGCGGGCAGGATCAGCGTGTCTCCGGGGGCCACGGTGAGCAACTCGCCGTCGAGTTCGACGGACGCGCCGCCATCCAGCACGGTCCACACCTGCTCGGTGTCGATGGCGTGCAGCGGCCCGGCCTGGCCGGGCCGCATGTCGACGCGCCAGATGGCATGCCCGGCGCCGCCCTGCGACGGCGACGCGAGCGTGGTCATGACCGCGTTCGGGGTCTCGGTTCGGCGGCTGTCGGCGTGGCGGATGACCGGCATCGCGGGTACCTCCTAAGATAGACAACATGGTTGTCGAATGTCTGATGAGCAAAACCGTAAACCTGGTTGTCGTTCATGTCAACTGACCCGCCCGGCATCGACCCGCCCGGCGTCGACCCGCCAGGCTTCGAGCTGCCGCTCCGGCTGCTGCTCGGCTTCCGGGTGCTGCTCGACGAGCTGCACGCCGAGCTGGCCCGGCAGGGACACCCGCAGATGCGGCCGATGCACGGGTTCGTGTTCCAGGCCATCGGCCCGTACGGCACCACAGCGGCCGAGCTGGGGCGCCGGCTCGGGATCTCCAAGCAGGCGGCGGGCAAGACCATCGACACGCTCGAGCGCCTCGGCTACCTCGAACGGGGCCGCGATCCGGCCGACGCCCGGCGCAAGATCGTGCTGCTGACCGGGCGGGCCATCGACGCGCTGGAGCGATCGGCCCTGATCTTCGACGGCCTGCGTGCCCGGTGGGCCGCGACCATCGGCGAGGAGCGGCTGCGCGCGCTCGAGGCAGACCTGCGCAAGGTCACGCCGCCGGAGATGTTCCGGCTCGACATGCCCGGCTGGTTCGGCGACCGCTGAACGTTCGCTGGATGCCGGACCCGCGGCCCACCTACCATTAACCGCGGCCTCCAGCAAAGGCCGCGATCCCCCCGGGGGGAGGTGATGGCCATCGCCGAGTTCCGCATTCTCGGGTCCGTCGAGGTATCCGACGATGGCGTGGTCAAGGACCTCGGCGGCCTGCGGGAGCGCACCCTGCTGGCCCGGCTGCTGCTCGCGGACGGGCAGGTCGTGTCGGCCGACCGGCTGGCCGAGGACCTGTGGGCGGGCCAGCCGCCGCCGCACTACATGGCCACGCTGCGGGTGTACATCTCGCGGCTGCGCCGGGCGCTGGGCGGCGGTTCCGGTGCGGTGGCCACGTACCCGCCGGGATACCGCATCGTGCTGGCCGATGGCGAGCTCGACGCGCACCGCTTCGAGTCGCTGGTCGCCGGCGCCGCGGCCGACATGGCCGGCGGCCGTCCCGAGGCGGCGGCCGGCCGGCTGCGCGAGGCCTTAGCGCTGTGGCGCGGCCCGGCCCTGTCTGACGTGGCGGACTTCGCGTTCGCGCAGGCCGACGCGAGCAGGCTGGAGGAGGGCAGGCTGGCCGCGATCGAGGACCGGGTGGAGGCGGACCTGGCCTGCGGCCGCCACGCCAGCCTGGCCAGCGAGCTGGAAGGGCTGGTGGCGGCGCATCCGCTGCGGGAGCGGCTGTGCGGCCAGCGGGTCCTGGCCCTGTACCGGTGCGGCCGCCAGGCCGACGCGCTGGCGGCGTACCAGGATTTGCGCGGCCGGCTGGCCGCCGAGCTGGGCATCGACCCGAACCCTGCGCTGGGCCGCCTGCAGGAGGCGATCCTGCGCCAGGACCCCGGGCTGGACTGGCGGCCCGCCGAGCCGGGGCCTGGACCAGAGCCAGGGCCTGCGCCAGAGCCAGGGCCTGCGCCAGAGCCAGGGCCAGGGCCGGCGAGAGGGCCGGCCCCGGACCCGCAGACCGCGCCGCGCCCGGAGCCGGCCGTCCTCGCCGGGCCCGGGGCGCCCGCGGCACCGGGCTGGCTGCCCGCCGAGACGACGTCGTTCATCGGCCGCGAGTCCGAGCTGGCCACGATCGATGAGCTGCTCGGCCTGTCCCGGCTGCTCACGCTCACCGGGCCGGGCGGATCCGGCAAGACCCGGCTGGCCCTCAAGGCCGGGCAGCAGGCGGCGGGCCGGTATCCGGGCGGCGTCTGGCTGGTGGAGCTGGCGCCGGTGGCCCGGCCCGACCTGGTCGCCGCGGCCGCCGCCTCCGCGCTCGGCGTGCGCGAGGAGCCCGGGCGCCCGCTGGCCGAGACGATCGCCGCGCAGATGCGGGCCAGCGAGGCGCTGCTGATCGTCGACAACTGCGAGCACGTGCTGGACGCCGCCGCCGATCTGGTCACCGGGCTGCTGCGGCACTGCCCGGCGCTGCGGATCCTGGCCACCAGCCAGAGCAGGCTCAACGTGACCGGGGAGGCCACCTGGCCGGTGCCGCCGCTGACCCTGCCGCCGCCGGACGAGCAGGACCCGCTGGTCGTCGCGCGGTCCGAGTCGGCCCGGCTGCTGTGCGAGCGGGCCAGGCTGGCCCGGCCCGGGTTCTCGCTCGCCGACGTCAACGCGGGCGCCGTCAGCGAGATCTGCCGCCGGCTGGACGGTATACCGCTCGCCCTGGAGCTGGCCGCCGCCCGGCTGAACGCGCTGACCGCGCGGCAGCTTGCCGCGAGGCTGGACGACCGGTTCCGGGTGCTGACCGGCGGAAGCCGGGGCGGGCTGCCGCGGCACCAGACCCTGCAGGCGGCGATCGAATGGAGCCACGATCTGCTCAGCGACGCCGAGCGGGTGTGCTTCCGGCGCCTGGCGGTGTTCGCCGGAGGATGCACGCTCGAAGCGGCCGAGGCCGTGCTGCCCGACACAGGGCAATCAGAAGACACAGTGCTGTCGGCCGGCGCGGTGTTCGAGGCCGTGACCGCGCTGGTCGACCGGTCGCTGCTGACCACGGAGGAACGCTCCGGCAGCATGCGTTACGGGATGCTCGAGTCGGTGCATCAGTTCGCCCGCCGGCGGCTCGCCGAGGCGGGGGAGCAGGACGCGCTGAGCCAGCGGCACCTGGCCTGGCTCATCGACTACGCCGGCCAGGCCGACCCGGACGGCCCGGACCAGGAGGCGTGGCTCGACCTGCTCGAGGCCGACCTCGAGAACATCCGGGCCGGCCTGGAGTGGGGGCTCACCCGGCCCGGCTCGAGTCAGGCGCTGGCCCTGGCCGGGGCGGCGGCGTCGTTCTGGCACGTGCGCGGTCACGCCAGCCTCGGCCGCGGCTGGCTGGACGCGGCCCTGGCGGCGGCCGGGCCCGGGGCGCAGCCCCGGCTCCGGGCGATTGCGCTCGACTGGGCCGGCCAGCTCGCCTACGTCCAGGCCGACCACGAGGCCCAGCTCCGCTACCAGCAGGAAAGCCTGGCAATCTGGCGCGACCTCGGCGATGACGCCCGCACCGCCGGCTGCCTCGGCGACCTGGGCGCGGCCGCGCACGTCCGCGGCGACTACCCGGCCGCCCAGGCCATGTACGCCGAGGCGCTCGAGCTGGCCAGGCGGGCGGACGCGTCGAACGTGATGGGCCGGTGCCTGAGCGGCCTCGGCCGGCTGGCCCTGCACACCGGCGATCAGGCTCAGGCCACCGCGTACTACACCGAGAGCATGTCGAGGTTCCGGGCCGCAGGGGACCTGCGCCGGGCCACCGTGATCCTGGGCAACCTCGGCGTCGTCGCGTTCAACGAGGGTGACTTCGACCTGGCCGCCGCCAGGTTGCGGGAGCACCTGGCCAACGCCAGGAAGCTCGGCGACCGCAAACTGATCGGCGGCGCCCTGACCAACCTGGGCACGGTTCTGCAGAACACCGGCGATACCGGCGGCGCGGTCGAACGGCACACCGAGGCGCTCGCCCTTGCCGAGCAGGTGGGCGACCGCCGTCTCGCCAGCGTCGCGCTGACCAACCTCGGCCTGGCCGCGCTGGCCCGCAAGGACTATCCGGCCGCCCGGGCGCTGCACGCCCGCAGCCTGGAGCACGCCCAGGCCATCGGCGAGCGGCGATCGATCGCGGAATGCCTGGAGGAGATGGCGGGCGTGGACGCCGCCGCAGGGCAGGCCGGGCGCGCCGCCGTGTTGTTCGGCGCCTCCCAGGCGCTGCGCGAGGCCATCGGCGCCCCGGTTCTCGGTCCCGACCTGGCCCGGTTCCGCGAGTCGCTGGCCGCCGTGCGCCTAGCGCTCGGAGATGAGCGGTTCACTGCCGCCGAGCGGCAAGGACGCGAGATGCCGGAGGCGGACGCGATCGCGCTCGCCCGCAGCGATCCGCTCTGACGGCGCGGACCAGATCGTTCGGAATTGATTGTTCGGAATTGATCGCCTGGAATGGCGGGCGCGGCCGCCGGGTTGGCACGGGCATGGCTACGACGCAGCAGGGCGGGGCGAGCCCGGTC
>Ga0335074_10003198_pt1 | contig 22294 bp, 24 predicted proteins | sample Lox_Sample_23_FD_206715 | JGI IMG/M metagenome (GOLD analysis project Ga0335074, IMG submission 206715) | Soil microbial communities from Loxahatchee National Wildlife Refuge, Florida, United States - Lox_Sample_2.3 | ecosystem: Environmental > Terrestrial > Soil > Wetlands | place: USA...
TTGTTCCACCACGCGTACCGCAGGTCGCGCTCGAGCAGCTGGTGGTTCTCCTCGTCGGCCAGCGCCATCAGCAGCGTGGCGTAGCCGTTGGAGATGTGCCGGGACTCATCGGACTGGACCGAGTGGAACACCGTCGGCAGCAGGTAGTCGCCGTTGGCGGCGGCCTCGGCCGGCATGGCCACGAACAGGGTGTTCGTGAACGCCGTCTCGGCCACGATGGTCAGGTAGATCGACGCCGCGGTGATCGCGTCACCGGTGATGAAGCCCTCCGCGAACTGCCGGCCGATCGTGCCGCAGTAGTCGTTCTGGAAGTCGCGCAGGCTGCTGTTGAAGCCCGCCGGGTCGATGTAGTTCTGCATGTACAGGCGCTTCAGGTTCTGCTGGATCGTCGAGTGCCGTACCTCGTCGATCATCTGGATGGCCTGCCCGTTGTGCAGTTCCGGGTTCGGCACGGTGCGGAACAGCAGCGGCATCGCCCGCGCGGCGGAGATCTCCGGCAGCGGGATGATGGAAAGGAACAGCTTCTGCCATTCCAGCCAGCGCTCCTGCACGCTCCGGAACATGTTGCCGCGGATCGCGCCGTCCTCGGCGCCGTACACGCGGTGGTCCTTTTCCTCCTGCATCGGGAAGTAGGACCGCAGCACCTGCTTGAGCGGGTCCTTCTTCTGCGCCTTGCGGAAGGTGTAATCGGTCCCGTACTGCGAGACCGGCTCGTGGTACATGGGCTCCCAGGCCAGCTCCTGGATCTTCTGGTGGGCCCTGGCCACACTCTGGCGACTCATCGTCACCCCTTTCTCGGCGGTTCCGGGGTCTGGGGCCCGAACTGGGTCCCGACGGGCTGCAGCCGACAGCCCCGAAAGTCCTTGTGTCCCCGATCACATCTCGGAAGCCGAGGTCATCGGCTCTCAACATGAGACAGTGCAGGCGGCCCTCACCCGGCCTCGAACGCAGCGCGGATGGCCGCGAGGTCCTGCTTGGTCTGCTCGCTGGCCTGCCGGTTCCCCTCCGCGGCCGGGGTGATGCCGAACGCTCGCAGCAGATCGGCCGCCGGCCGACCCGGATCGCCCGCCTCGCCGAGCACCGGGTGCAGCCCCTCTTTGGCCAGGTGGTGAAAGACCAGGTTGACGACGCTCCAGGGGTTGTAGGTCTCCGGGTCTGCTGGCCGGCCGCGGGCGTCCATGCGCCCGAGACAACGCCGGCCCGCGCGATACGGCGGTCTCAACTTGAGACAGTGCCCCGCCACAACGGGTTTACTTTAGGTAAGGGGTCGGGTGCCGGCCGGCCCCGACCGCGCAGGCTAGGCCTCCGACTGGAGAAACGTAGGTGGAGGAGGCGACATGGCACACGCATCAGCACGATCAGCACCACCGCAGGCGTCAAGGGACCGGCTGGCCGAGGCCAGAGTTCGGTTCCTCACCGCTGAGCCGGTGGACCAGTCCGCGGTACGCAGACCGATCCTGGCCTCGTGGTGGCGGTCCAGGCAGTGAGTCGTGGCCGCCGACCATATCGACCTGAGCTACCTGCACGAACCCGACCTGGAGTCGACGCTGGCGCGCAGCGCCGAGCCGGTCCTGAGGCACCTGCACGAGCAACTCGACGGCCAGCCGATCAGCATCATCTTGTGCGACGCCAACGGGCTCGTCCTGGCCAGGCTGACCGCGGACCACGACCTGGAGCGCGCCCTCGACGGCGTCATGCTGGCGCCGGGGTTCAGCTACGCCGAGGCGCGCGTCGGCACGAACGGCATCGGCACCGCGCTGGAATCCGGCGGCCCGGCCCACGTGTTCGGGCACGAGCACTACGCCGAGCACCTCGAGCAGTTCGGCTGCGCGGGCGTGCCGATCCACGACCCGGTCTCCGGCAAGACCGTCGGCGTGATCGACCTGACCTGCTGGCGCAAGGACGCCGACCCGCTGATGCTCTCGCTGGTCAAGGCCACCGCCGACCAGATCACCCAGGCCCTGGTGTCGGCCAGCAGCAGCCGCGACATCGACCTGCTCCAGGAGTACGCGCGCACCTGCCGCCGGACCGGCGGCATCGTGCTGGCGCTCGGCGACGACGTGGTCATGCTGAACGATCACGCCCGCCGCCTGCTCGACCCAGGCGACCAGGCCGCGCTCATCGGCTACGCCACCGAGGCGCTGCTGCGGCGGACGGCCGGCGCGGTGACGGTGGACCTGCCCAGCGGCGTGGCGGCCCGCGTGTCGTGCCGGCGGATCGCCGGCGCGGGCCCCTTCGCCGACGGCGTCGTGCACGTCAAGCTCTCCTCGGCCGTGGTGGGCACGCCCGACCTGCCGGCGGCGCGGGCGCCCATGTACCTGCCCGGCCTGGTCGGCACCGGCGTGCTGTGGCTGCGCGCGTGCCGCGAGGCGGAGGCGCTGTACGACAGCTCCGACTGGCTGACGCTGGAGGGCGAGCGGGGCGTCGGCAAGCTGGCCCTGATCCGCGCCGTGCACCAGCGCAGGAACCCGGCCGCGCCGTTCCACGTGGTCGACGCGGAGGACGCCAACCAGCAGTGGCTGGCCAACACCCGCCGCGAGCTGCTCGAGGGCACGGGCATGCTGGTCATCCGGCACGTCGACGCGCTGAACGCCAGGCAGACGCACGTCCTGGCCAGCGCGCTGCAGGAGGCGAAGGCGGCGGGCCGGCAGACCGACCTGCGCGTGGCGGTCACGCTGCACCGCAAGCAGGCGGACGACGACGTGAACCCGATGTCCAGGCTGCTGCGGTTCTTCCAGGGCACGGTCGAGCTCCCGCCGCTGCGTCATCACATCGAGGACCTGCACGAGCTCGTGCCGTTCTTCCTGGCCAGGCTCAGCCAGCAGGGCCGCCTGACGTGCTCGCCCGAGGCCATGCAGCTTCTGCTGCGGCACAGCTGGCCCGGCAACACCGAACAGCTGTGGCAGGTCCTCAAGCAGGTCGTGCAGCGCCGGCGGGCCGGCGCGATCATGCCGAAGGACCTGCCACCGGAGTGCTGGACGGTGAGCCGCCGGCTGCTTTCCCCGCTGGAGTCGATCGAGCGCGACGCCATCGTGCAGAGCCTCCAGGACCACGAGGGGAACAAGGTCAAGGCGGCCGAGGCCCTCGGCATGTCGCGCGCCACGATCTACCGCAAGATCCACGAGTACGGGATCGTCGCCTCCGGCAGCTGAAGGGGGCCGCCGAAGCAGGCCGCTGAACCGGGCACTGGTTCAAAGTGAGAACACGCTCCTCCGGCCGCCGGCGGACGGTTGCACTGAGCCCGCACAACGCGGGGCGCTCTCGATCAAGGAGCGAACCGATGACCACTGTTGACGCAACCGCCGGCGGGACCGCCTCGACGCAGGCCGCTCCCTTGGCCGGGCCCCTGGCCGGCGACCCGTCCATCCTGGGCCTGGGCAGCTTCATCGCCGGGTCCGTGGCGCTCGGCCTCGGCCTGGTCGGCGTGGTGCCGGCCGGCGTGCTCGGCGCCCCCCTCGCGATCGTCCTGGCCGCCACGGCGCTCGGCCTGCTCATGGCCACGATCTGGTGCGCGGCGCTCGGCCAGAGCGCCGTGGCCGCGGTGTTCGGCATCTTCGGCACGTTCTGGCTGAGTTACGCGGTCCTCGTGCTCGGCCTGGACCACGACTGGTTCGCCATCGCGGCCACCGCCGTGATCGCCACCGTGAAGCTGTTCCTGCTCACCTGGCTGATCATCATCGTGATGCTGACCATATCCACGCTGCGCCTGCCGTCGGCGTTCACCGCGTTGTTCGTGCTCGTCGACCTGGCCCTGCTCCTGCTGCTGCTCGCCTTCGCCGAAGCGTCGGCGGCGGGCGTGCCGTCAGCGGGCCTGCTGAAGACCGGCGGCTACGTCGTGCTGGTGTTCGCCGCGCTCGGCGTCTACCTGTTCTTCGGCGCGGCCCAGGCGGGCACCGGCGGCAAGCCCGTCCCGCTCGGCCCCCCGCTGATGCGGTAGCTGACCCGGCCGCCCGCCGCGCCGACCATTATGCCGAACGGGACGTGGTATCACCCTCAACGCCACGAGCCCCAGGTAAGGGTAGGTTTCGGCAGGTCAGGGGGAGTGGCGAAGGCCGGCTCGCGGTCCAGGTCGAGGGCGTCGAGGAACGTCTTGGCGGCGGCGTCGCGGCGCGTCAGCGGCGGCAGGTTCCACTTCTGCTCGATGAGCTTGAGGATCGAGGTGTGGTCGAGCGGGGTGCTGCACACGTAGTCCGGCTTGGCGTACGGGGAGACGATCACCGCCGGGACCCGGAAGCCGTACCGCGTGTAGTCCGGCGGGCCCGCGTCGATGTTCGCCAGGTCCGCGAACGCCTTTCCGAGCACCGGCCGGAGCAGCGTCCGCAGCCAGGACGGCAGGTCGAGTGAGAAGTTGCGGGCGGGCACGTCGTCGGGCGCCTCCGCGGGCGGCGGAGGGACGTGGTCGTAATACCCGCCGTGCTCGTCGTAGAGCCAGATCAGCATCGTGTGCGCCCAGCCCTTCCCGTGCATGACCCGGTTGATGACCTCGGCGGCGAACGACTCGCCCTTCGCGATGTCCTGCGGGTTCTCCTCGGAGAACTTCCCGAAGTCCGGGTCCACCAGGCTGAACGCGGGCAGCGTGCCCGCGTCGGCCGCGGCGAGGAACTGCTTGGCCGTGCCCAGGTGCAGGACGCAGCGGGCCAGGCCGAGCGGGTACACGTCGGCGGTGAACGACTTGTTGCCGATGACGCGGTTCAGCACCGCCGGCAGCCACCGGCCGACCCGGGCCAGCCGCCGGGCGGCGATCAGGACCCGGACGCCGAACAGCCGCTTGAGCAGCACCCGGACGGGCCTGACCTGGTGGTAGTCGACCCACGAGATGCGGTAGTCGCTGAGCAGGTCGAAGATCGTCCCGGCCGGCGGGTAGTCGACCACGTCCCAGGGCAGGTCGTCGATGAGCCCGTGCGCCGTACCCGAGATGAGGAACCTGCGGTTCGGGAAGGTCGGCCCGAGGCACGAGCAGAACCAGTGGTCGGCCAGCGGGAACGTCCGCGCGAGCCCGTAGTAGAACGGCAGGTCCTGCCCGGTCCAGTAGCCCATCGGCACGCCGGGGTCCGCGCCCGGGTCCACCTCGGCGATGCTGCGCGCGAACCCGTCGCAGGCGCCGTCGTGGTACTGGATGTGGCTGGCGTTCCACGTCTGCGTCGGGTTGCCGGCTACCTGCTTTGTCGAAGTCAGGTGGTGAGCGGGGAACGACGCTCCGTTCGGCAGATTATTGACGGCCAGCGGGGTGCCGTCGGGGCCTAGCGGCAGGCCCTCGCCCCGGCCGGCGAGCAGGCCGAGGTAATTGTCGTAGGAGTGGTTCTCCATCATCAGCACCACGATGTGCCGGATCTGCGGCAGCAGGTCGGTCCCGGCCGGCAGGTCGGGCCGCGGCCGCCCCTCGGTCGCCGGCGCCTGCGCCCGGAGGCGGCTGATCTCCCGCCGTTCCAGCTGCTGCCACACTCCCGCCACCTCCGGGTCCGATGATGTCACCCTCCAGGCGGGCTGGAGACGCCAGACACGCGGCCCCGCGGGATAACCCGGCTTCGGCGGCCAGCGCCAGGCTCGACGGGAGAATAACCCTTGCATCGCGTTATATCGCGAGGTACCCTCTGTCGTAGTGGCAGTGCACCGCCTGCCCGCTTCCGAGCCAGCGATCGGCCCGCGCCTTCGCCGGTGACGAGGACAAGGGTCCCGGACTCGCGTGTCTTCTCCCAGTCATGACCTTTACCATGGCGGGCAGACGCGGGCCGTCCCGCCTGGAAAGAATTGATCATGACCCAGGACAAGGCCAGGAAGGCCGCGATCCGCGAGCGCATGGCCGAGACCGGCGAACCGTACAGCGTCGCCCGCCGTGCCGTCGAGGACTCACACCACGCCGCGCCTCCGCGCGATGACGACCGGTCAGACCCCATGACCGGGGGAACCGACCTAGGCGATGCCGAGTTCGGCCCCCAGGAGGATGCCGAGTTCGGCGCCCAGGAGGATGCCGATTTCGGCGCCCAGGAGGCGGCCGCCGAGTTCCGGCGCCTGGCCGACCGGGCGCGCGATCGGGCGCAGTGGGCGCAAGAGCGCGCCCAACGGCTCGAAGAGGCCGCGAACGCGGCGGAAGAGACCGCCGATCTGGCCCAGGAAGCCGCCGAGATGACGCAAGAGTGGGCGGACGACGCGGAGATCGACCGGGCGATGCGCCGCGCCGACGCGGCGAGGGCCGCCGCCGAGCACGCCCGCAGCCGAGCCGAATCGGCCGAGCGGCAGTCCGAAGCCGCCGAGGAAGCAGCCGACGCCGCCGAGCAGGCCGCCGAGGCGGCGCAGGAAGCGGCCGAGGCCGAACGGGTCCTCAACGACGAGGAGGAGCGGGGCCCGGCCGATGATTTCTCTGGCCGCCGCGCGTACCACCATCCTCACCGACCCTCCACGCCTCCCCGGCCACCCACACCTCCACGTCCCCCGCGGCCTCCGCGGTCGCCCCAGCCGCCCCGCGGTCGCCCCAGCCGTCCCGATCCGCGCCAAGACCCCGTGGAACGGCTCCAGGACCGGGTCGAGCGGTTTCTCGACCAGTTCAACCAGGTCCGCGAGCGGGCGGACCGCCTGGTGAGCATGGCCGAGCGCGTCCTCAAGCCGCCGGGTCACGAGGAATCCCCGCCCGCGCCCAACGCGCCCGAGGCTGGCCAGCGTCACGCGGAGCCCCAGCCCAGCCCGGCGCACATCGAGCCCGAGTCCACCGACTCGGCCTGACCTGACTCGCGCACGCCACCGTCGGGCCGGGAGCGGGGCGAGCCGTCACCCGCTGCCGGCCGGCGGCCGCCCACGCCAACGGCGACCCCTTCGCCCGCACCCCGCCGCGAGTTCAAACGGCGGCCTACGACCGCCGGGCGCCGCTGCGGCGGGCGAGGGACCGCAGGCGCGCTTCCCTCGCGTCCCAGCAGTAGACGACCGCGGTGCCGGCGATGACGTCGTGGAGCGCACGGCGATCACGGTCGAGCAGGATGCCGGCGAAACCCAGCCCCGCCAGGATGAAGCTGAGCGGGAACGCCAGGGTCCTGATGAGCCCGCGCCGGACACCCGCGTGGCCGCCGTCTTCGCCGACGACCTGCACGCCGAGCAGCACCATGCCCGGCGTCTTGCCGCTCGCCGTCCAGAAGTACGCGTAGTAGAAGAACTCCCAGGCAAAGAAGGCGAGCACCACCCAGGTGTTGCCTCTGTTCCAGTGGATGGCGGTGCCGGCCAGGACGCTGGCGGCGAACGAGGCGGCCACCAGGGCCAGTTCGAAGACCCCGATGCTCACGGCGCAGTCAAATGCGAACGCGATGAAGCGCGAGGCGAACCCGGCGTAGTGGCCCCTCAGGTTCTGCCTGGTCGTGACCGGCACGCTCCGGGCCGTGCCGGACGTCGGTTCCGGCAGGCCAGCAGTGCCGGACGTCGGTTCCGGCAGGCCAGCAGTGCCGGACGTCGGTTCCGGCAGGCCAGCAGTGCCGGACGTCGGTTCCGGCAGGCCAGCAGTGCCGGACGTCGGTTCCGGCCAGGCAGCAGCACCACCGGGCCCGGTCAAGACTCCTCCTGCTCGCCCACCAGGCCAGGCGGCCCGGCTCGCCCGTTGCGGTTGCGCCGAAGCCGGCTCACCCAGCGGGCGAGGGTGTCGTCCATGCTGACCGCATGACCTCGCCCCAGGTCGATGGCCTCGGTGGCGAGCGTGGTAGACGAACTGACCATGACGGCGCCGAGATCGGTGTTCTTCACCAGCGCCTCGATGTCGATGCGAGCCGCGATCTCGTTGACGTCCACCCGGGCGATGACCTTGTTCATGTCCAGGCGGTCCACCAGCCTGTCCACGTCCACCCGGTCCAGGACCTGGTTCACGTCCACCCGGTCGATGACCTCGTTCAGGTCCACCTGATCGAGTACCTCGTTCAGGTCCACCCGCCGGAGCAGGTCGTTCAGTTCCACCCGCGCCAGCACCGCGTTCAGGTTGATCCGCTCGATCAGCGCGTTCACGTCCAGCGCCTCGATGACGAGATCGATCACGCGCTGGGCAACTCCCTGCGCAATTGCCTCTATAGGCCCGGCGAACCGCCTGTTCGCCGAGCGTCTCGCCTCTTCGCCCGGATACATGCCTCTCAGTATCGTGACAGATGGTGCTCACGGGCCAGGGTGAGGTCCAATACGCTGATGCGGATGTTCCTCGCCGCCCGGCCCGGGTGCCCATACGATCATGGCCTGCGCCTTGCCCTGCTGGGTGCGGTCGGCGCCGCGGGGTCATGCTGCATCTTGTCCGGCGTGCTGCGGCCCGGATCGCCGTTCGTCTCCGGGGGTTCCTCCGCATGGTTCTGGACATCGCCGAACGTTACCGCCGGGCACCGGGAAACCAGCGGGCAGTTCCTCGGGATCCTCCTGGTCTACCTGGGCATCGCCCTGCTGCTCGGCGCATGGTTCGAGACGATCCGTGCCACCAGGACCGGCCCCACGGTAGCGCTGCGGCACCTTCGCCTGGTCCTGCTGGCCTGGGCGGCACCCATCCTGCTCGCGCCGCCGCTGTTCAGCCAGGACGTCTACAGCTACGCCGCCCAGGGCCAGATGGTGTCGAAGGGCCTTGACCCGTACCTGCACGGCCCGAGCGTGCTGGGCCGCAGCCCGTTCCTTACCCTGGTGAACCCGTTGTGGCGGCACGCGACGGCGCCGTACGGCCCGGGGTGGGAGCGCCTCTCGGGGTGGGTGGTGCAACTGTCCGGGCACCATGTCCTCTGGGCGGTCGTGTCCTTCCGCGTGGTCGCGGCCATCGGGCTGGCCCTCCTGGCCTGGGGTGTCCCGGCCCTCGCCCACGCCGCCGGCCGGGATGGCGCCGCCGCCTTCACCGTGGCCGTCTTGAATCCCGTGGTCCTGCTCACCCTGCTAGGCGGGTCGCACAACGACGCACTCATGCTGGGGCTTCTCGTCCTGGCCTGCGTGATGGCGGCCCGGCGGCATACCCTGCCCGGCCTGGTCTGCTGCGCCCTGGCGGCCGAGGTGAAGGCTCCCGCCCTCATCGCGGCCATCGTCATCGGGTGGGGCTGGTGGGGTGCCGGGCAAGATGTCCGGCAGCGGCTGGCCAAGACGCTTCTGGCCTTCGCCTTCACCGTCGCCGTGATGGCCGCCCTAGGCGCCGCCCTGGATCTGGGCTGGCGATGGGTTGGTACCTTGTCCGGCGCCGGCACGGTCGTTTCGTGGCTGGATCCCGTCACCGCTGCCGGCCTCGCCCTCGCCCATCTCGCTCACGCGGCCGGCTACCACGGCGGCTCCGGCGCATTCGTGGATACGTCGCGCGTCATCGGCCTCGGCGTCGCCACCGCTATCTCCGTTCTCCTGCTCGTCCGGTCACCTGATCGTGAACCCGTCCGCGCTCTCGGCTGGAGCCTTCTGGCGTTCGTGCTTCTCGGGCCAGTCGTCTGGCCCTGGTACGAGACGTGGCCCGTCGTCTTCCTCGCCGTGATCGCCGAAGGATGGACCCTTCGCCTGGTGGCCGGCCTTTCGGCGGTGGCTTGTTTCGCCGATATGCCGAGTCCGCGCCTGCTGATCTCAGCGCCCGCCGCTGACGTGGTTACCGGTTGGGCAATACTCGGCGCTGGCGTCCTCGCGTACCTGGCCAGCAGGCGGCCCTGGTCGCGACAACCCCATCCAGAAGGAGCTACCTAGCGATGAGGAACTGGTTGACGTCGAGGTATCCCGTCGCGAACCCGGCCTCGCTTCGTCAGGCAAGGCGTAGTGGTGGCGGGCGTTGCGCCGGGCGCCGTCGACGGTCTGCTTCTCGGCACGCGGCCGGCGCGGTGCGGCGCCATGGCCCCGGACCCCTTGGAGCCAGGGCGGGATCAGCGTGTCGACGCCCGCGGCGAACACCGCCAGCAGCCCGGCCAGGTCGTCGGTGTCCCAGTCCCCGGCCTGGTACGCCTCGCCGAAGCCGATCAGGCCCTGCGCGCCCAGGCGCCGGTAGAAGGACCCCGGGTGCCGCAGTCGCAGCTCAGGCCCGTTAGGGCGGCGGTCGGCGTCGGCACGCCGGTGTCCGGGGAACGCGACGCTGAACGGCAGTCGCGCCGCGGCATGCCAGACCATCAGCTTCGCCAGCATGGCCCGCGCCGGCGCGCTCGGAGCCGGGGGAATGGTGACCGGCCGGCTCATGGCCGATCCCGACGCGGGTGGCGCCAGCACGCTACCGCCCTCACCGCGCTGCCCTGCTGTGCCCTGACCCTTCCCGGCCAGATATTCCTCGTGGGACGCCACTGCTGATCAGCCCTTCCACCAGCCGAGCTTCTATACCGCTCAGGATGCACGCAAAGGGATGAATTAGAACACGGGCGTGCAATTACGGCCAAACGAACTTTCGGCTACGCGGTCGACCCAGGCCTCGCGACACCCATCGCAATCCGCGGCGATAGCGCGGGGTTAAGCCACCGCAGGATGTCCAGAAGCTCGCCCACCGGCAACGTCACACAGCCTGCGGTAGGCGTGCCGATGTTGACGTGCAGGAAGATCGCGCTGCCAAGCCCGGGAGTGCGGGCGGTGTTGTATCCGATAACGGCGCCGTAGTCGTAGGCGGTGACGTACATCGGCTCGGGATCGGCGCCCGGGTCGGCGTACCTGTCGTCCACCCACTCGTTGTAGAGCGGGCTGGCCGGGTCGTCGTCCCAGAAGTCGAAGGGATCAATCCTGCGGTAGGGGAAGAGCACTCCCGGATCGGGGTCGACGCCGAAGAAGAACTGGAAGCCGAACGTCCCGGACGGGGTGCGGCCATCGCCTTCCCGCTTGGCGCCGGGCGGGGCCATCCCGTTACGGCCGATCCACGCCACCCACGGCCCGAAGACCCGGCGCCACTGCCCTCCCGCCCACCGGTAGGCGGTGAGTTCGGCCTGCGTCGCCCCGTACTTCGCCGCTACCACCGTGACAAGCTGGCCATCGGCCCGCCGGACGGCGGACACTGCCGCCGGGCGTGCGGACGGTGCCGCCGCGGCGGCAGGAACCGTGGCCGGGGCCGCGTTTGACGCCGAGGCCGCGGCGCACCCGCAGACGCTAAGGACGGCGGCCATGCCAGCCACCCCTGCCCGCACTCGCACTCCGTCCCACCTCCGAAGGCCCGGGACTAGATGCCACAACACCTAAGATGCCCCTATGGGTGGCAACGCGGACGCGTGGAGCATCGAGCCCGTCGTGAACCCCACCCTGCCACAAGGCAAGCGCCGGCGTCTCCTTCGCGCGACGAAGGAACAGATCGCGGGCCGTGCCGGGCCGCTACGTCAGCTCCGCTACCGGGACCAGGTTGTCTCACCGCTCGCGCTGGAACTTGACGGCCGGAAACTCCTGTGGCGAGCCCAGCGCGCGATCGCCACCATCGTGACGTCCAACGTTTACGCGGCCGACCTGCGCGAAGCCGTGCAGGAATCCGTTCTCCGGCAGCACGAATGGGACATCGCCGTCGCGCTGCGCGAGATCACCGAGTTGCTGCTTGACCTCGTGTCGAGCTCCGCCGGAGCCACGGCGGGGCCGATGACCGCCCCCATCCTGCTGGCCCAGGGCCGCGCCATATCGATAGCCAGGGACGCCACCACGGCCCGGGTCCTGGCGCTGGAACTGCTGGCGGCGCAGGTGGCGGCCGCCGAGGCCGCACGGCGGGACTGGGACACCGCCCACCGGATGGCGGCCAACAACGACAAGTACCTCGACCTGGTGGCACGCACGGCCGCGGACCAGCATGCCACCGCGGAAATCACGGACCTGGCCAGGCAAGCCGCCGAGGCGGGGCAGGCGTTCAGGGAAACCCTCCAGCGAGCCGCCCTGGCGGCGGAGGCCCTGACGCTTCCTGACCCCCGCTAGGCCGGGGTTGGCGAACTTGCCGAGCCGGACCTCGGCCGTCCGGTGAGGTGGTGCAGGCACGTGCATCGCACCGAGGTGCCCGTGAACGCCGCGGCTAGGTCGGCCACCGTGCGCCGGGAAAACCACGGCGCCAGCAGCATGGCGATGGCTGCCCGATTGGCATGCAAGCCGCCGCTGGTGGAAAAGTCCGCCTGCACCGCGCGCTCGAGGAACGCGAACGTCTTGACCAGCCTGGTTGCCGTGGCCAGTTCGGCGAACTGCTGCGTGGTGAGGGCCGCCACCATGACCCGCTGACCATCCGCGGTAACAAAGTCCCGGGAGAAGCCGCCCTGCCCGCCGTCGCCCGTCCGGACGCTATGCGCGTCGGCGGACTGGTCCTCCCGCCGGTCGCCACGGTGGTCTGCGATGGCGCGGACCGCGTCGTGCGCCGCCGCACGCGGTCCATGTTCTCCCTGCTCTGCTGGGTGATCACTGGTGTCATGGTCATCCTCCTTGCCGGTTGTCTTTGGTGCCCGATGGCTCCTGATGACGCGCCGCTCGTCCTCGGTGGTGCCTCCCCACACGCCATCGGCAACGCGGTTGTCCAGCGCCCAGGACAGGCACGGGAGTTGCGCCGGGCAGCTGCGGCAGATCAGTTTCGCCTCCTGAATCTGGCGCAGCGCGGCGCCGTTCGTGCCAATCGGGAAGAACAGGTCCGGGTCGGCGTTGCAGCAGGCGGCATTCTCACGCCAGTTCACGCGTACGGTCATCGTGGCGGGTCCTCGGTGCTCAGGTCAGCAGACGATGCGCAGGGCCAGCCGCGGCGGGCAGCCGTGCTGCACGAGCCGGGCGACCTGATGCCAGTCGATGCGGTCGGCGTAGGTCTCGGCCAGCGTGCCGGGCAGCCCCAAACGCGTGAGCTGCGACACTCGCCAGTTGTGCACGGACGACTGTTCGCGCCTGAAGACGTCGTCGCCGGTGATATGCGCTTCCATCGCTCCTGCTCCCTTCCGCTGCGCCCCCTTCACACCAGAGTCGGAACAGGCCTGGTGAAAAAGCATCACCCCATTTGTGTGATCTCGCCGTCCGCAGCCTGGTTTCTCATCCCTGAGATGAGACGTGGCGCCCGCTACTACCAACAAGCGCCGTAGCGACCTGCAGCGTCACCGTGCCACATCACCTGGCATCCCGGTCCGTTCGCAGGGCGGACGAACTCCTTTGCCGCCCAGTCCGCCCCGCCGGGCTCAGTCCGGGTGCATCCGCAGCCGGAGCTCTGGCTGCAGTTATGGCTGCACGGACGAGCTGGCGTTGCTTAGCACATGCTCAACCCAGACGTTCGGCTCCACGTAGACAGCGTGATCATGTTCCGCATCGCAATGCACGGGGACCAGCGCCTCCGGCACGATCACGTCGCCGGTACGGTCGAACGGCAGCCCGGTCCATTCCCGCCACTGGGCGAGCGAGCCAGCCATGACCATAGATGCCTGGGCTACCTGCCTGATCTTCCCGCCGGCTCGCGCGTGCACTCGTAGCCAAGGGTCGGCGGGCAAGCCATCTTCCCGGATCATCGTGACGTATTCGCCCATCGGCAGGTTCGGATACCTGTGCTTGCCGTTTGGCCGCACTGGCGCTACCAGGCGGGTTAGCCCGGCGTCCCGGGCCGCGTCACGGAGGGCAGCTACCATCCGGTAAGACAGTCCGCTCCCTCGATATGCCTGTCCGACCAGGATTTCCACGGCGGAGGCGATGTCTGGCGCACGGTCGGCACGCAGGTCGTCAAACGCCCAGATCGTCACCCGGTCCAGCCCGCCATCTGGCAGGGCGCCCCGGCCCGGCACGTCAAGGGCAAACGCGACGGCCCGGGCTGTGGCGGCGACCGCCCCGCTGGCATCGGTTGCGACCGCGCACAAGTGCGGAAAGGTGCCCGCTATCTGCCCGAAGAATGCGTTCATCACCGGATCTGCGTACATGAACTCCGGCCAGGCCGAGTCAACTTCATACACCCGGTCAATCAGATCGGGTCGCTCGCTGAGGCGGTGGATGATCACGTCGGTCATGACGGTCACCATATGCCGACAGCAATAAGAGCGGGCGACGGGAATCGAACCCGCATGACCAGCCTGGAAGGCTAGTGACCACCCTGGTCGATTACTCCGGCTAGCGGCTGTGACCGGGAGGTATAACCTCGCAGATCCACCTCGCTGCCTGTTTGGCATTTGGGATAGTCTCTGCGGCGGCGACTGGGCGAGCAGATTGCCGGGTTATGCACCACGAGCGGCCGCATGCCCTGTCGGCATCCGTGCGGGCCGGGCGGAGACGGCAGGCTGGCCGCCGGGTGGGTTAGTGGCTGGACTCCCAGGCGGCTTCCTCGTCGGCGACGTCGTGGAGGAGGTTGCCCAGGGTGAGGTCGTACTCGTAGCCGTGGTAGCCCCATGCTGGACCGCCCGCCCCGTCCACGATGAGGTCCTCGTTCACGACGGGCCTGGTGTGGCTGGTCCCGGCGAGGCTGGTGACCTGGAGCCAGGTGGCGCCGCCGCCTTGCTTGCAGGTCGCGGAGTAGAGCTGGGGGTAGGTAACCCACGGGGTGCGAACCCGTTCCTTGAGCCCGAGCGCAGTGGCGACGACCGTGGGCAGGTAAGGGCCGAGGTCTGCGACTCCGCCGCTGACGGCGGCCGGGTTGACACAGGCGACCTGCTGGCCGGTCTTGGCGGTCTGCCCGGATTGCAGGCTGGTGCCCTGGCCGGGCCTGCCGAACAGCGAGTCGGGCGGCGGCTGGGAGGGATAGGAGGAGAAGGCGATCGCGCATCCTATCTCGGTGGCGGAGGTGCACAGCGGGACGCTGGTGAAGGTCGCCCCGGCCAGCTTCCCTGAAGGGACCTGGAGGTTCCCGCCGACGAGGATCGCGGCGAGCAGCCGGCGCAGGACCGACGGCTGGTGGTCGATCTGGGCGGAGATGAGGTGGATCAGCACTGCCGCGCCTTGTGAGTCCCCGACCAGGATGATCGGCTTGCCGCCGGTGTGGGCGAGGAACCACTGCCAGGCGGGGAGCACGCTGTCGTAGGCGACAGTGAAGGTCGAGTTCATTATCTGCTCATCGCCTTTGAGTCCTTTCAGCACGCTGGGGAAGGTCTGGGAGCGGTATACCGGCGCCCACACGTCACAGACCTGGGACAACGGAGCGCCCTGTTCCATCGCGTCGTACGCCAGCACCTGGGTCACGGCCAGGCTGGTGTTGGCGGTCTTGGCCAGGCTCCATGTCGGGTAGACGTAGAAGCATGCGAACTTCGACGCCTGTGCTGAAGACGGCCAGGTCGCCGGCCGCACGGTGCCGTCCGCGGTGACCGCCGAGACGGCCAGGCTAGAGTCGCACGGATCAGCAGCCTGGCCGGGCTGGCACAACCAGGAGGGGCTCGGTGTCTTGGCCGTCGTGCTCGCAGGCCGGCCCGCCGGAGAGCAGCCTGCTGTCACCAGCGCCATGACGGCGGCGCTGCACACCGCTCCCGCGAGGAGCCGGCGCCGTGGCCGGACCTGGCCCGGAACACTGCTCACGGCGAGCTGCCCGGTCAGCTGCGGGCTGGCGGGCTGGGTCAGCCGCGCCATCGGTGGCAGCCGCAGGAGCAGCAGCGTGGTGATCTCGATCGCGAGCAGCCCCCCGGACAGCAGCAGCCGGTACAGGCCAGGATCGATGACGGGATGGTTCCTGGGCGTCACGATGAGTTCGCAGGGAATCCCGAAGATTATCGGCGGGGCCATCGCGCCGATAACGCCGCTGACCAGCCTCGGCGCCCGGGCATGCGAGCCGCGCGAGATGATCACGATGACGATGAAGACAGCCAGTGCGGTGCCGCCCGCGACGGCCAGCAAGCCGGTGGCGAGCCAGATCCTGGCGTCCCCGCTATAGCGGACCCGTGTGCCGTACTGAGTCATGATGTGCACCTGCTCTCAAGGTCGGGGCGCCTGGGTGGGCCGTCCCTTCGTCATACGGTGGTCCGTTCGGTATAAAAGGGCGATCGAGGCCAGCAGGGCTGTCCGGGCGCAGGGCCTTGTTGTGATCAGCTGGCAGTGCCGTGCCGCTGGCATAGCGAACTCGGCGGAGCGGGCGGCGCGCATCGCGTCACGGCAGGGCAAGCGCGGCGCAGAGGGCGGCGACGGCGACGCCCTGCAAGATGGCACGGATGACGATGACGCTGTCCCACTTGCGCTGCAGGAAGCGCACGTCGGGCGGCAGGTGCCCGGTGGCGGCGGCGGCGGTGAGTGTCCGGTTGACGGGCGCGCTGATGCGGGCGTAGACGATGAGCCAGGCGGCCAGGACCGCGGTTGCGGCCGCTGCGGCGCCCGCGGCGGCCGGGCGTCTGGCGATGGCGGCGGTGATGGCTGCGGCGACGGCGGCGGCGATGCCGAGGGCGCCCGGCACCGGCAGGCGGCGGTCGCCGTATTGGTGAACGCGGCCCATCACGTTGGCCAGGGCGTGGTCATCGACGTGGGCGAGGGCGGGACGCTGCACCAGGGCGCAGAAGACGTCGGTCCCGTAGATGACCGCGGAGCCCATGAGCGCCACGGCGGCGAGGATGCGGCTGGCGGTGCTCACTGCTGGTCCTGCCGGCGGGGGGCGGGAACGACGGCAGTGGCGGCGGTCTTGGTGATCATGGTGTTCTCCGTAGGCTGGGGGAGGTGGCTGCCGGGCGCCGGGGCTGCGGCGCTGGGTGGCCGGGGTTTCGGGGTGGTCAGCTGAGCAGCAGCGCGCCGGCGGCGAGGAGCACCGCGGCCTGGTCGGGGGACAGCAGCAAGCGCAGGCCGACGACGGTGATGCCTGCAGCGATCAGGCCGGTCAGCCCGTACCCGGCGTACGTGGCAGCCACCGCGGTTCCTCCCTCGCGCGCGGGCCGGGCAACGGCCGTGCCGGCCGGATATATCAGTGCTATATAATCTAGCATCGATAGCATAACAGTGACAGGAATCCTGCCGTCGATAAAATCAGCGTCATGCCGGTCCATCAGCGCCAGGCCAGGGACAAGGCCCGGCGTCACCAGCGGATCATCACCACCGCACGCCAGCTCGCCGAGGCAGAAGGCTGGGACGCGGTCACCACCCGGCGCCTGGCCGAGGCCATCGAGTACAGCCAGCCCGTGCTGTACAGCCACTTCCAGAACAAGAACGCCATCATCGCGGCCGTCGCATTGCAGGGGTTCGCCGAACTCGCCGTCGCCATGCGCGCCGCACGACAGCAAGCCCCTGCCACGCAGGCCGCGCTGCTCGCGCTAGCCCGGGCCTACCTCACGTTCGCGCAGGCCAACCCGGCGCTCTACCAGGCCATGTTCACCCTGGCCGATCTCCCCTTCGCCCAGTCCGAGACCCCGGCCCCGCTCAGGGAGGGGTTCGCGGAACTGCGCGAGGCACTGGCCCCCCTCACCGGGGACCGCGACCTTGACACGCTCGGCGAAATTACCTGGAGCACCCTGCACGGCCTGGCCACGCTCACCAGTAGCCACCGGCTCCGCCCCGGCCACGGCGAACAGCGCCTGACCTTGCTGATCCACCAGATCGCCACGGCGCCGTGAGCATTGTCGAGCGCGGCTTGCCCGACCTGCGTCCCACCGTGTGCAGTTCGACAACCGGCATCCCGAAGGCCGAGCCCAGCACCTGGCCGCCAGACAGATGGACGATGGCCCGGTGAAGCTGGCTCATGGTCTTCAAGCTGATATCGGCCAGATACTGCTGCAGGTCCATGCCGCGACCCTAGAACACGACGACCCCGCCAACCACGGAAGGTCCGAGCCGAGCCAACCGGCCAGGCCCAGGCACCACCCGGCCGGTCACCTCGACCGTCGACGACCAACCAGCGCCCCGATCGCGGCAATTGAGGACATTCCGTGTGATCGCAGGAGCGGCCCGCCTTGGCAGCTGTCATTCGCGCGCGGGAGGCTGCGCCTACCGCTGACGGCGTGTCCGCTGGGTATGCCCGCGGGACCGCCAGGCGAGGATGGACCCGCTGGAAAGAGCTGACAAGATCGAGCCGACGCTGGCGGCCGAACCTATCGAGAACGCCGAGGCCAGTGAGCCGACTGACCCTACCGAGAGGATCGAGCCCGCGGAGCCGATCGACAGGATCGAGCCAGCTGAACCGATCGACAGGATAGATCCGCTCGACCCGATGCTCAGGATGGAACCCGTGGACCCCGGTGAGCGCGATGAGCCGGCGGAGATCTGCATCACAACATTCTGGCAGGCAGGCGACCAGCCAGTCATCTCGGGCTGAGTGCTGCCACGTGGCCGTATCGCACCCGGAGATCGCGCACAGAGCGGCATGACCGGATGGTCCCAGCGGCCTTGGGCAGGTGAAAGTTCCCGCGGAGACGGCCTGTGAAATTACGCACAAAGCGCTTCCGCGGAAACGTCGTGACCGTGGTGACCAGGGCTATGGCGGCCTGGGTCAAGTGCCCTGTCCGCGGCGGATTAGTGCGTCGCGGAGAGTGTTACGGCTTGGATTCCGCCTGCGGGAACGGCTGATCGCCCCGCCGCCATTAGGCGTTGCTGCCGTCGATGTGCAGGAGGAAGGTCTTCACCATCTGGGCCGGATCAAAGGAGAACCAGTCTCCCGAACCGCCGGAAAGTGGGTCCAGATCAATGGAAACTGCGGACCCGCTCCGGGATTGATAAAGCTAGCCCTTTCACGAGCCGCGCCGGCCGGGTTTGCTGGCGGTCGCCGACGAAGACGGCAGCACCTACCCCTGGAACGTGTCGAGCCGGCCGCTGATCGCCACCCCTGACTGACGCTGGCAGCGACCCGGGGTGGACTCGATCGCGTTCAGCCCTAACGGCAAGACCCGGGCCACGGTCATGCTGTGAGTTATTTGCAATGGGAACACGAGTGGAACAACCAGGTGAGTTCGTTCCGTGCGCCAGTGGAGCGAGCCGCCGCCACCTTGACGACGTGCCGGATTCTCTTCACCGACTATCGCTGGCCGCTGAAGATGTCGTCCTTGGCAGCGCGGACCCGCCGGTGATCGTGACGGACTGCTGCTTGCCGCTGCCCAGCCCCCTGGCGTTGACGTTCACGATGCCGTTGGCGTCGATGTCGAACGCGACCTCGATCTGCGGCACGCCGCGCGGCGCGGGCGCGATGCCGGCCAGCTCGAACATGCCAAGCTTGTCGTTGCAGGCCGCGATCTCACGCTCACCCTGGAACACCTGGATCTGCACCGAAGGCTGGTCGTCCTCGGCGGTGGTGAAGATCTCCGACCGCCTGGTCGGGATCGTGGTGTTCCGCTCGATCAGCTTGGTGAAGGCCCGGCCGTCCTGCCGCTGGCTGCTGATCGCGGCTACCGGGTGACCAGATGGCACTGCAGCACCCGGCAGGCCGACGGTCCCGATGCCCAGCGACAGCGGGGTCACATCCAGCAGCAGGACGTCCTTGACCTCGCCCTTGAGCACGCCGGCCTGCAGGCAGGCGCCGACGGCCACAACCTCGTCCGGGTTGACGCCCTCGTCCGGCTCCTTGCCCCCGGTCAGCGACTTGACCAGGTCGACCACCGCGGGCATCCGGGTAGACCCGCCGACCAGCACCACGTGGTCAATGGGACCCGACCGCTCGTAGTCAACCGCATCCATCATCACCGGCTTCAGCGGTGCCTTACAGCGGTCGAGCAGGTCAGACGTCATGCGCTGGAACTCCGCCCGGGTCAGCTTGGCGTCCAGGTGCAGCGGGCCGCCGGCCGAGCCGCAGATGTACCGCAGGTTGATCGGCGACTCCATCGACTGCGACAGCTCGACCTTGGCCTTCTCCGCGGCCTCGCGCATCCGCTGCAGCGCCATCTTGTCTTTGGACAAGTCGATGCCGGACCCGTTCTGGAAGTCCTTGACCAGCCAGTCCACGATCCGCTGGTCCCAGTCGTCGCCGCCCAGGTGGTTGTCGCCGCTGGTCGCCACGACCTCGACAGCACCCTCGCCGACATCCAGCAGGGACACGCTAAGGCTGCCTGCTCCCAGATCAACAACCAGCACGGCCCCCTCAGCATCGGACTGGCATTCATGCGCACATGCTGCCGCGACAGACTCATGCAGGACGTCTCCCGCGTCCTGTGACGCGGGAGACGCAGGCTGGGTCAGGTGCCGGAGGCCATGAAGGCAGCGAGGATGTAGTTCGAGTGGCGGTCCAGGTTCTGGCGGGCCCGACCGCATGGTCGTGCGGGGATCGGCGTGCCGGGCGGCGATCTGCACGTCCCGCAGGTCGACCCCGGCGCCGAAACTGGTCGTGACAAACGTGCGGGTGCGCCCGGGTGACCTGGATGTCGGCGACCTCGGCGAGCTGGCACAGCCGGCGGGTCGCGGCGTGCCGGTCCATCCGGGCCCCGTGGCTGTTGAGCAGAATCGGCCCTCGGACCCGGTGGCCTATTGCCCGGTCAATGGCCCGGTCGACAGCGGGCGGTAGCGGGACCAGGACGATCTTGGTGCCTTTACCGCACACCCGCAGGACCCTGTGCCGTGTTCTTCGCCGAGGTCGGCGATGTCCGCGGATGTGGCCTCGAAGATCGCAGGCCGAGCATGGCCACCAGCGCGAAGTCGCAAGGGTTCGCCGACTCCCGGGCGGCGGTGAGCAGGGCCTCGAACTGCAGGTGGGTGAAGCCCAGGGTGGGTGATTCGGCGGGCACGGCGGGGCGGCGGACGTGCTCGGCGGGTGAGTGCTCCAGGACGCCGTCAGGGACGCAGGTCCGGTAGACCCGGCTACGACGGAGAACCGCCGGGATACGGTGGCGGGCTTGAACCGGCGGATCTCTTGCATCGACCGGATGTACAGCTCGAGGTGCGGCCGCTGCGCGGTCAGCGGGTCCATGCCATGCTCGGTGCACCAGGCCAGGTAGCAGCGCAGGTCAGATTCGGTGTGCTCGCGGGAGGAGCCCGTGAAGCGGGCCAGGTACGCGGCCACTGCCAGCCGCAGCCGATCGGTGAACGGCTCGGCAGGGTCAGCGGCCACTGAGGCCAGGTCGGTACAGGTATTCATGCCCCGACACTGAAGCTAGTCCCGGCCATTGTGAAGCCAGCCAAACAACACGTACCGGTCGGCATGAGCGGCTGATGGCAACAGACTGGAATTTCGAGCTGCGAAGTCGCGCTATCATGGGATATCAAGGAGGCGGAGATGACGGACATGCTGATCCGGGATATCCCCGATGAGGTCATCGCCGGCCTGGATGCGCATGCAGGGCGGCTGGGCCTATCACGCAGCGAGTACGTACGCCGTCGGCTGGCCCAGGACGCGGCGCGGCCCGGCTCTGCGGTCAGCGTCCAGGACCTGGCCCAGTTCGCTGAGACCTTCGTTGACCTGGCCGACCCGGATGTCATATCGCAGGCCTGGCGGTGAGCCCCTGGCTGATCGACAAGTCAGCCCTGGTCCGCCTAGCCGCAAGCCCTGACGCCGCCGGATGGGCAGGGCGGGTCGAGCGCGGGCTGGTGCGGATCGCCACCGTCACCCGCCTGGAAGTCGGCTACTCAGCCCGCTCCGGGCCCGAGCTGCGGGCCGGGCTGCGGCAGCCGCCCATGTCGTCAATGCCAGTCGAGTACCTGACCCCCGCTATCGAGGACCGGGCGGTGGAAATCCTGGCCCTGCTGGCCGACCGCGGCCAGCATCGCGCTCCGTCCATCCCTGACCTGATCATCGCGGCAACCGCCGAGCTGGCCGGGCTAACAGTCTTGCATCTCGACAAGGACTTCGAGGTAATCGCCGCAGTCACCGGCCAGCCCGTGGAGCGGCTAAGCGCATAGCCGCTCCCGACAGGCATGCAGTGCGCCCAAAGCGGCTCAGAACACAGATCGGACAGCGGCATGACAGTGCGTCTTCTGCTGCCAGACATCGGTTGAGACGAATTGCGCGGCCGGATTGGCGGTTGAGCCCGCAACAGCCGCTCCCATCTTCGGGTAGCGAGGGAGCAGAGCAGCCCTTTACGCTATTCCGGTGGGAGTCATCCAGGCGTTTGACTATAAGGTCCGGAAACCCAACGCCACCCAGGTGGCGATGCAGCATATCGCCGCGACACGAGCAGGAGCGTGGTTCTTCGCCAAGACATTGCACCACATCGATAGGGGCCTGCTACGGCTAAGCCGGGGCCAGGTCACTCTGCCGGGGGTCGTCGCGGGAATCCCCGTCCTGACCGTCACTACGACCGGAGCCCGCACTGGGCAGCGTCGTACAGCACCCCTGCTCGGCGTGCCCGCAGGCGACGACATCGCGGTCATCGGGACCAGCTTCGGCCAGGCGCGGACTCCTGCCTGGTACCACAACATGCGTGCCGACCCGAAGGTGGATGTGACGCACCAGAACAAGACGATCAATGCCGTTGCCCGCGAAGCTGGTGACCAGGAGAGGCAGGCTATCTGGGACCAATGCCACTTACCGTAAGTTGATCTTGGCCGTGCGGCGGTTTCAGTCCTGATGCCGGGCGGTCGGCTGGGATGATCCCGGTCTGTGACGCAGAATGCTGTGGTGGCTGCTGGCGGCCGGTGG
>Ga0335074_10003199_pt1 | contig 22292 bp, 15 predicted proteins | sample Lox_Sample_23_FD_206715 | JGI IMG/M metagenome (GOLD analysis project Ga0335074, IMG submission 206715) | Soil microbial communities from Loxahatchee National Wildlife Refuge, Florida, United States - Lox_Sample_2.3 | ecosystem: Environmental > Terrestrial > Soil > Wetlands | place: USA...
GCGCAGCAGATCGGCCACCGGGCCGTAGCGGGTGTAGTTGCCGGGGGTCGGATTCCACATGGACGTGGCGCGGGTGGTCTGGTAGTCGAAGGACTCAGGCTGCTTACGCTCAGGGTCGATGGAGACCCGCGAGAAGCCGCGGAAATGCAGGTCGGCGGAAGCGATGGGGATATCGGTGAGGCGCGCGGGCGGTGGGGCGTTGTTGTCGAACAGGTAGATCTGGTCCCAGTAGACGCACAGGTTGGTGACGATGCGGACCTCGCGGGAGGCGGAAAGGAACTTGCCGGTGAGGTCGACCGCGATGGTCTTGGGCTTACCGGAGGGCATGCCCATGTCTTCGATGACGGTTTTCCAATTTCCCTGCGCATCCTTGACCTGAAGATACGGGAAGACCAGGTCGCGGTGGGCTTCGGTGGCGGAAAGGAAGGTGCTGCCATCGGCCCAATCCACCCAGCCTTGCAGCACCAGGACGGCCTTGCCATCGGGCGCGGCGCCGGCGAAGTTAAGGTCGAGAGTGTGGAGTTCGGCGACGCCGGCGTGGTCGCGGCGGAAGGCGTCGGGGTAATGGCGGTCGATGGCGAGCAGGGCCGGCAGGACATTGTTGCCGTGGCTGTCGCGCGCGGAGGTGGGGTAGATGCGGTGGTTGGAGCCGTACAGACGGAATTCCGGGAATGGCGGCGATTTAAACTTTTCGTTGGTGACGATCTGAGTGTCCGCGGGATGGTCCAGGGCCATGAGCTGGATCTGGTCGATGTAGGAGACTTCGCGCAGTTCCTCGGTCATGCGGACCTGGTAGAATCCATCGCGCGGGCGCAGCAGAGCGGCGGGGATGGAGACGTACTCCTGGTGGTCAACGGGGAAGAATTGGCCATCGCCGGAGCTGGCGCCCAAAGGCGCTACGCCGAGCACGTCGGTGACAAATTGAAAACGGCCGCCGTTCCAGGTGAAGATCATGGGGCAGGAGCCGGCCAGGCGCGGCGCTTCCTTGACGGCGAGGACGCGGTTGAGCGGCGGCTTGGTTTCATTCTGGATGAGGCCGTTGGGCCAGGTGATGCGGACGGTGTCCACGGCGGCGCGGGCGCCCAGGCGGAATACCAGGGGGATGCCGGCGTAGGTCTGCTTTTCGTAGCTGGCGCCGGCCTTCACCTCGACTTTGGCGTTCACCGAAAGCTTGGCGTTCTTCACGCCGTTGAGCGCGACTTCGATCCAGTTGCCGTAGTTGGGGGTGACATCGCGATGGACCACCAGGGTTCCATCGTCCTGGACGCCGGCCCAATCCAGGCGCCCGTTGCCGGTGAAGTCGGCGGCGGCAAAGGCGACGGGGAAGGGGCGCGGGGCGGGCTGCGGCGCGGCCTGGAGTTTGCCGGCGCGGTTGAGGAGCAGGTGGGCGGGTGCGAACTCCAAGTCAGTGAAGCCATCGTGGTTGACGTCGGCGGCGACCAGACCGGTGGCGTCGGGCGGGAGGGCATCAAGCGGTACGGCTTGATAGGCGCCGCCCAGGCGGTCGCGGTAGAGCACGCCGGGGCGCGCGGCGTAGGAGACCACCAGGTCGAAGCCCGGAGTGTCGGGTAGCAGATCGAAGCGGACGGCATCGAGGGCGCGGCCGGGGACGAACGGAAACCGCTTGGTTTCGTCGCTGAATCCGGCCTCCCCGTTATTGCGGAGCAGGCGCGAATCGTCGCCCACCAGGATCAGGTCTTCGTCGTAATCGTGATCGTAATCGATCCAGACGGCTTTGCGGAAGGAGCCGGCGGCGAGGTCGGCGTGTTTGACGAAGCCGGTTCCGGTGTTGCGGTAGAGCACGGCACCCTGGGAGGTGAGGACGCAGAGGTCAGGCAGGCCGTCGTTATCGAAATCGCCGGGGGCGATGAAGCGGACGCCGCGCAGTTGCTCCAGGCCGGAATTGGCGGCCAGGGTGGCGCCGTTGCGAAACAGGGCCACGCGGGTGGGCGACCAGGCAATCAGGTCGGGGCGGCCGTTCGCGCTCGGGAGGACGGCCACGCCGGAGCCGGGTCCACGGAAGCCGTCGGCCAGTTTTTCTTCGCGGTAAGACGGCGGGGAGAGGGGCGGCGCGGGGATGTCGATGGGGTCATACAGCTCGGCGTACTGGCACCACTCGACGTCTTCGGGGACGGCGGCGCCCTCCTGCTCCTTTTTGAGCTGCTGGAAGATGCGCAGCTCGGCGGCGGATTGATCGGCGCGGCCGGCCTGGCGGTAGAGGCCGAAGAGCTGGAAGTGGGCGGCGGCCAAGCGGGGGTTGAGGTCGCGGGCGGTTTCGAACTGGGCGATGGCGGCGGCGGTATCGCCTTTCAGCTTGTAGATTACGCCCAACTGGTAATGGCCGATGGGTTCGGCGGGCACCAGCTTGACCATTTGCTGGAACTGGGCGAGGGCCTGGTCGACCTCATTTTCCTTTTTGTAAACCAGCCCCAGGTTGAACCAGGTGTGCGGCAGGGTGGGGTCGCGCTGCTGGACCTTCTGCAGCTCGGCAGTGGCCGCATCCATATCGCCCTGCCGCAGCAGGGCCAAGCCGTAGTTCAACTGGTCGCGGACGGAATTGGGGGCCAGGGCGAGGGCCTGGCGCAGCTCGTCCACGGCCTCTTTGTGAAGAGTAGGATTCTCGTAGAAGGCTTTGCCCAGGTTGCGGTGCTGCCAGAGCTTGTCGTCATTGGAACTTTGGCCGAAGACCAGCCAGCCCGCGCCGGCCATACCGGCCAGCAGGGCGACCCAGAAGAACCCACGCAATTTGCCGCGCATCTATCTGACAGTATGGCAGCCTGCGCGGGTGCGCGAAAATAGCATTTGCACACTAAACCGGACGAACAAATTTGGGGGCTTTCAGCGCGCGAACAGGCGCGGCTGGTGCGCCATCGCCGGATTTCGGCGCGCGAGCTGATGGGCGCGCAGCTTGACCGAATTGCCGCGGTGAACCCGCTGCTGAATGCCGCGGTGGAGGTGCAGGCCGAGCGAGCGCTGGCGGAGGCGGACGCTGCCGACCGCGAGCTGGCGGCGGGCGCTTTGCGCGGTCCTTTGCACGGGGTGCCTTTCAGCATCAAGGATTCGATTGAACAGGCCGGCTGCCGCTGCACGGCGGGGACGTGGGGCCGGCGCCACGCTCCCCCATCGGCCGCCGATGCGACGCTGGTGGCGCGGCTGCGGCGGGCCGGCGGCATACCCGTGGCGCGGACCAATCTGCCGGACCTGCTGTTCGCTTTCGAAAGCGACAACCTGGTATTTGGGCGGACCAACAATCCGTACGACCTGGCGCGGACTTCGGGCGGCAGCAGCGGGGGCGAGGCGGCGCTGGTGGCGGCGGGCGGATCGGCACTGGGGCTGGGCAGCGATGCAGCCGGGTCGGTGCGGCTGCCGGCGGCCTTCTGCGGAATCGCGGCGCTGAAACCGACCTCAGGGCGCCTGCCGCGCACGGGGCATTTTCCGCCGGCGGGCGGCTGGCTGGAGACGGTGTGGCAGATCGGCCCCATGGCACGGCGGGTGGAGGATTTGATTGAGGCGATGCGGGTGCTGGCGGGTCCGGACGGCATTGATGTGACGGTTCCGGATGTGCCGTACCGCGATCCCCAGCAGGTGGAGATGGCGGGGCTGCGGGTGGCTTTCTGGACCGATAACGGGACGGCCGCGGCGGATGACGAGGTGGCCACGGTGGTGCGGGCGGCGGGCGAGGCGCTGGCGGGCGCGGTTGGGTCGGTGGAGGAGGCGCGGCCGGCGTGTCTGGAGGCGGCTTACGATCTGGAGATGAAGCTGATTGGCCCGGATGGCGGCGACGGATTGCGGGGCTACTTGCGGGAGATCGGGTCGAGCGAGGTGCATCCGCTGCTCACCGGGTGGCTGGACAAGCTGGAGCCGTATCGAACGGACATGGCGGGCTTTGCGCGTTATTGGGCAGAGCTGGACGCTTACCGCGCGGAGATGGCGCGGTTCCTGGGGCGCTTCGACGCGATGATTTGCCCGGCCTATATTCACCCGGCGCTGCCGCACGGCGAATCGACGCGGGAGGAGAATTTTCGCGGCTTCAGCCACACCATGGCGTTCAACGTGGCGGGCTGGCCGGCAGCCGTGGTGCGGTGCGGCACATCGCGCACGGGCCTGCCGATTGCGGTGCAGGTGGCGGCCGGACCGTGGCGCGAGGATGTGGTGCTGCGGGTGGCGCTATGGCTGGAGGAAGCCTTCGGCGGATGGAAGCCGGGTCCGCTGTAGGAGGCGCGGCCGGATGCTCGCGGCTTCCCCTGCTCCGACGGATGCTTCGGGGCGAAGCAGCGGGTGATGATGGCGGTGGTTTCTTCCCACTGGGCTTCGCGCTTGATCTCAGCGTGGCCAGCGGGGGAAATTTCTGCCTCCGCCCTAAAGTTTCTGCCGTTTCTGCCGATTTATAACTTGACCGCAGACAGATCCCCCATCCCGGGGGCGGCCCGAACCCACGCAGGAATTCCGTACTACGACGAGGAGCGCGAAAATGGCGGCAAAGTTAGTGAAGTACTACGAACTCATACAAGCGGCAGGAGGCACAAAAGCGAAGATGCGCATGGCCATGTTAACCGCAGTGCCATCGGTGATCGCGGCGGAAATGCCGGATTCGCCCGCAAATCTCACCGCATTCCAGAAGGCGTACAAGGAAATCACAGGCAAGGAGCCGCCCCACATCTAGCCATCTGCCGCCCGCCCGGACAGTCAAGCCTGGTTGTCCCGCGATGCCGGCATTCGGTGAGCAATCGATCTTATAAGGACTCTTTAACCCTTCAACAGTAAGAGGCGCTGACATGACACAGACCAGTCAACACAATTTGGAAATGATACCCGAGTTTGAGCCGAGGACTTGCCGGCATCTGGTAGATGGCCGGACCTACGTAATGCACTGCCACCACTACGCCACCCTCTACACGCAACTGGCCGAGGATTGCGGCATGCTGGATGGAAAAAAGCTGCTGGCGGAAGTGGCCGAGGACACTTTCTACGAGGTGCTACTGGCGTACTTCCGGAAGCACCAGCTTGTATCGGCGGCGGACCGCTTCCAGGCCGGAGAGCAGTACTTCTGGAGCACCGGCATGGGCAACCTGAAAGTGGTCTGCGCCGGTCCCGACTATGGCGAGGTGGACTTGCCAACGTCGCACTTGGATGCGGGCTGGATCAAGAAATGGGGTCCCAGCGAAAAGCCCATCAATCATCTGACTCGTGGGTTCATTGGTGCGCTGTTTGCCGCCGCCTTCGACCGTCCGCGGCGATCGTACACCGTGACGGAGACGGCCAGCATTGCTGCCGGGGCGCCGCAATCCCGCTTTGTAGTGGTAGCTGAATAATAAGGAGCTATTGCCATGGCGATCAATCGTAAACAGATTATTGAGTCCCTCTCCAAGGTCAGGGTGAGCCCTACAGAAGAAGGGCTGATCCCCGCTTTCAACGTGTTTGTGAATCAATTCCCCGCCGCGCTGTGGAACAGCTTTGCCGAGCGCCTCACACGCCGGGTGGGCGCGGAGTTGCTTCCGGTGGCCGAGTACCTTCTGGTGAATGCTGCCCACGAGTGCGGCTATCACACCGGCTACGGCATCATCACGTCCGAGGAATGGACGGCGGTGGTGGGGCCAATGATCGACAGCGTTCCGGAAGATATCCTCCGCGGCGCTTTTGCGGTGTTCACGGCGTGGGGCTGGGCCAAAGCCGAAATCGTGGAGATCGTTCCCGGCCAGAAGATGGTAGTGCGCGCTTACGATTACTACGAAGCGGACAGCACGGCCTTCGGGACGACGCGGAAGCCCAGCGCCTACATGATCCGGGGGGTATGCTCGGCATTTATGGACCTGGCCTACGGCGGCCCGTACGACCCCAGCGGCAAGACCGGGCTGAACACTTTTGAGTGCGCCCAAACCAAGGGAATCGAGTGCGGTGATGACTATGGGGAGTTCGTGGTCACACCGGCGGCCGCTGCCTGAACCAGCGGCGGCCGGCGCCGGTTCGGCGGATCGGTTGGCCGCGTCCGGGCCGGAAGGCCTCCGCGGCGCTCCCATCCGGCAGGCCGCGGCGTGTTCCTCGCCGGCATCCATCTACCTGAATAATGCGGCGGAAGGGTGGCCCAAGGCGCCCGGCGTAGCGCAGGCGGTGCACGAGAGTCTGGAGCAGCCGCCATCGTCCGCCGGCCGTGTCGCTGGAAGTGGGGCTGGTTCGGCGGCGGAGTGCCGGCGGAGGATCGCCGGTCTGCTGGCTGTGCCCGACCCCCGGCGGATCGTGCTCACCACCAGCGCGACGCATGCCTTGAATCTGGCCATCCACGGGGTGGGCCTGCAGGACCGGGCGGTGGTGATCACTACGGTGACCGAGCACAACTCGGTGCTGCGCCCGCTTTTCCGGCTGGAACGCGAGGGGCGGGCACGGATTATCACCATTGGCTTGAATGCCGATGGCGGCCTGGACGGCGAGGCGTTTGAACGGGCCTTGTCTGGCCGGCCCAGGCTGGTGGCCATCAACCACGCTTCGAATGTCACCGGCAGAATCCACTCAGTGGAACGATTGTTCGCGTGGGCCAAAGATGCCGGGGCGGTCACGCTGCTGGACGCCTCCCAGACCGTAGGGCACGTTCCAGTGCTGCCCTGGCAACTGGGAGCCGACATAGTGGCGTTCCCGGGTCACAAGGGGCTGCATGGGCCGTCGGGAACGGGCGCCTTGTATGTCGCCCCGCACGTGGAACTGGCGCCGCTGATCGTGGGCGGCACCGGGTATCAGAGCCAGTCACGCCAGCATCCCGAGAAGATGCCGGGCCGCCTGGAGGCAGGAACGCCGAATGAGCCAGGGCTGGCAGGTCTGGCTGCTGCTCTCGCGTGGCATGGCGAAAACGGCGCGGAGTTCCGGTGCCGCAGCCAGGAGGCGGGACGGCTGCTTCGCGAAGGGCTTCGGTCCATCGCCAAAGTCCGGCTGCTGGACGACGGGCCGGAAGCGGAGCGGATCAGCGTGGTGTCCTTCGTGGTCCGCGAATGGCCGGTGGATGAGGCCGGCATCGCCCTGCTCGAAAGTTTCGGCGTGATGTGCCGGACCGGTCTCCACTGCGCCCCATTGATTCACGAAGGTCTGGGCAGCGCGGCGGAGGGAACCATCCGGCTGAGCGCGTCGGGGTTCAACACTCGAGCGGAGATACAAGCCGCAGTTACGGCGATCCGAAGGCTGGCGGGATGAGATGAAGATCGCCAGCGTGGAAAAACTGGAGGACTGTTTCGATGGAAGCAGCGTCTACTGTTACCACTTCGACCGGCCCTCCACGCGGGCGGACATACAGCAGCTCGCGGCCTTGGGCAGGCTCGAATACTTCGCCGATTTTCCCCGGCCGTTCTATCGATTGTGCAGCGCCGGCGGGTGGCAATTGAAAGGCGTCGAAGGAATGGCGCATTGCCGCGTGGTGGTGCCCCGCCATCAGGAGGAAGGTTTGCGGCGGCAACTGGAGAAGGCACCTGGTTGACGCCTAAACCACGGCCTAAACCCCTCCGGGTTCAAGGCAGCAAGCTGATTCCGCGGTTCTCGTCGATGAGCACGCGGTGATTGGCGGCCACGTTGGGGAACTGCTGCTTTGCCCCGCTGGGCCAGACGACTTCCACATTGGCGGTGGTGTCGGGTCCCAGGCCGAAGGTGAGGGCCAGGTCGCTTTGCGAGCAGTAGCTGGAGCCGCTGCGCACCATGTTCCACTGCTTGCCGCCCTTGCTTTCGACGCGCACCACGGCGCCGAGGCCGTCGCGGTTGGAACGTGTGCCGGACAAGCGGACGCTCAGCCAATGGTTGCGATTGCCGCCATCGTTGCGCAGCAAGACGGCCGGGCCATTGTTGGTGGAGATGAGCACGTCGAGATCGCCGTCGTGATCGAAATCGGCGTAGGCGGCGCCGCGCGCCACCATGGTCTTGGTAAACGCCGGCCCCACCTCGGAACTTACGTTAGCAAAGTGGTGATTGCCCAAATTACGGAACAGCAGGGGCGATTCTTTATAGGTGACCTTGGGCTGCACGCGGCCGATCTCGTCTTCGATGTGGCCGTTGGCGGCCAGGATGTCCGGGTAGCCATCCAGGTCGTAGTCGAAGAAGAAAACGCCGAAGGTCAGTGAGAGGAGGCTCGACCGGCCGACTGCCGAAGAGGGCGCTTCATCCACAAACAATCCGTTGCCTTCGTTGTGGTAGAGGCCCAGCATCTGGTTGGAAAAGTTGCCTACCAGCAGATCGGGCCGGCCGCTGCGGTCGTAATCGGCGGCATCCACGCCCATGGCGCCGCGGGCCACGCCGTCTTCGCCGTAGGCCACTCCGGCCACCATGCCTTCTTCTTTGAAGGTGCCGTTGCCCAGGTTGCGGTACAACTTGTTGGGCTGGGTGTCGTTGGAGACGAACAGGTCGGGCCAGCCATCGTTGTTATAGTCGAGCACGGTGACGCCCAGCGACTTGCTGGTGGGGTCGCCCAGGCCGGCCTTTTCGGTCACATCTTCGAATCGGCCATTGCCCAGGTTGTGGAAGAGGCGCGAGCGCGTGCCCTTGTAAGATTCCGGCGTGCAGTAGGATTTGGTAGAGCCATCCATGGAGCACCAGAGGTCGCCCTTGGCGGTCCACTGCACGTAGTTGGCGACGAACAGGTCGGCCTTGCCGTCGCGGTCGTAGTCCAGCCAGGCGGCGCTGGCGCCGAAGTTATCGTTGTGGATTCCGGAGGCCGTAGTGACGTCGCGGAACTTGCCGCCGCCCTCGTTGTGAAAGAGGTGGTCGCCGCCCAGGGCGGTGATGTAGACGTCGTCGCGGCCGTCGTTGTCGTAATCGGCAATGGCCACGCCCATGCCGTACATCTCCACGTCCAGGCCGCTTCCGGCGGTCACATCGGTGAAGGTGCCGTTGTGGTTGTTATGGTAAAGCGCCAGCGTGGTGCGCCGGCCGCGGGGAATCAAATCCTTGCCGTTGATCAGCAGAATGTCCGGCCAGCCATCGCCATCGGCATCGAAGAAGGCGCAGCCCGCGCCGAGCGTCTCGGGCAGGTATTTTCTGCCGGTGCGCCCGGCATTGTGGACGAAGTGAATGCCCGCCTGGGTGGTCACATCGGTGAACTGCACGGCGCCGGGCGCCTGCTTGTCCGCCAGAAGGGTGGCGGCCAGCAGGGCCAGCGCGGCCACCGCGGTAACGGTCACGCAGGTGCTTCTCACTTCGCCTCCGGAAGCGCCACGCTCTCATGATCGTGAACCGGCTGCCGCTCGTTGTTATCTTCGGGGCTGAGCTGGCGCGCCTTTTCGGTGATGGCCTGGGAGGATTCATCGGCCTTGAAGCGGCGGAACAACTGCTCCTCGCGTTCAGCCCCGGCCATGTTGCCCAGGCCGCGATAGCAAAGCATCAGGGTATAGTGCATCTGGACGTCTTCGGGATCGACGGCGTCAACGGCCTTGAGGGTGTCCACGGCCTCGGCATAACGGCGCTCCAGAAACTGGATGCGGGCCATCTGGTTCAGCACCACGCGGTCGCGCGGGTATTCCTGGCGGACGATGGCCAGCGAACGGAGCGCGCCCGCGTAGTCGCCATCGGCCTTCTGCACCACGGCCTGGAAGTACTCCGCGCGGCCCAGCCGGGGGCTGAGCGCGAGGGCCTTCGCCAGGTAGGGTTTGGCGGCGTCGGTTTCGCCTTCCTGAACCAGGGCGCGGGCCACGTTCACCCAGCCATCGGGGTAGGCCGGATCGGCTTCCGTGACGCGCTGGAAAGCGTACTCGGCGCCCTTCAAATCGCCCTGCAGCAGGAGGCCGATGCCCCAATCGTTCCAGCGCTCGCGATCCTGCTTGCGCACCACCGGGGTCCAATCCGGCTGGCCCAGCGGCAAGGTGGCGTGCGCTTCCGCCAGGGTGACGATGGGGAGATCGGGGATGCGGCCGCGAATCTGGCCGGAGACATTGGGCGGAATGGACGCGGGGAGGAAGCTGTACTGCAGGCTGTTGAAGTCCTTGGTAAGCAGGGCCGGGTCCTGGCCGGGCTTGGGCACGCCGGCATAGGCAAACTGGGTGTAATACCAGGAGAACTTGCGGTAGTTGAGGCGGGCGGTGAGGTGAATCGGCCCCTTGGCGTCCTTGGGCGTTTTCACCAGGTAATGCACCACGTCGGCCGCGCCCGGCGGAATGAGGCGCACGTAGAGCAGGCTGCGCGATTGCCAGGCGTTGCGCTTGTCGATGGCGTTTCCAGCGGCGTCCAGTTGCAGGGATCGATAGAAATGGGCGCCGGGTTCGACGGGGCCTTTGCCGCCATCTTCCACCATGCCGCTCCAGAACAGGATGCGGCCGGTGTCGTCTTTGGCTTGCAATTCCAGCCAGGTATCGAAGGCATCCACGGTGCCGGCGGGGAAGAAGTGGCCGATTTTGCGGGTTCGCACCACCACGTCAACGCGGGCCGTGGAGCCGGGTTGCAGGCACGTGCCGGCGGTTCCCACCGGCGCCGAGAGCTTGCCCACCTGGCGCACCACGGCGGGTACGGATTGTTCGGCTTCCTCTCCCACGGCGAAGGTCGAATTGGCCTGCGGCGCGTCGCTCCGCCGCATCATGGTGGTCTGGCCGCGCGTGGAATCGACCGGCGACACGGCGAAAATGTCCACCGTGATGAAGCCCGATTGCAGAAACTTTTCGGTAGCCGCGAGCTGCCGGCTGTCGTGGTCCACGTAGGGCACCGCGGTGTTGGCGGCGGCGAAGCGGTGCGAGTGAATTTTGCCATCGCGGTTGCCGGGGTCGTTGGAGGCGACCAGCGGCATGTGGCAATCGGCGCAGGCGAGGGGCTTGTCCGGATAGTAGAACGAGCGGGCGCCCTGGCCGGAAACCCCGCTGGCCTGCCAGTTGTCGTAATCGTTGAAGCCGCGCTGCCAGCGGTAGCTGTTCACCGGCACATCCAGGTGTACCTTGTGGCACGCGGAACAGAACTCGGCCTGGCGCATGAAGGGCTTGAGGAACGTCATGCGGTGAGGCGCGGGATTAAGATACGTCAGAAAGGAGGAAATCGCGCGGATGGGCGCGCTGTGGCTGGAGGCCAGTTCGTGCAGCGGCGGGTATCGCACGGCAATATCGGCGTTGCCCATGGTGCTGCCCACGTGGACGATGGCGTGGCAGGACATGCAGCCCAAGCCGGCGTGGGCCTCGGGAGTGTCTATCTGCTGGGAGATGGGGCGGTCGAAACGGCCGTTGAAGAAGACCGCGTGGTCGTGGCATCCGGCGCACCATTTGCTGGGACGCGTTCCGGTGACGCTCTGCATGTATTCGACGGCTTTGCGGTAGAACTGGTTGTTGAAGGACGCCATGTGGTGCATGGAGCTTTTCCACTGCTGGTAGATGTCCTTGTGGCACTCGCCGCAGGTTTCCGAATCCATGAAGAAATTGGAGGGGATGGTTCGGCCGGTGGTGGTGCGCGCAGAGGATGGGGCGAAGGGCGAGTTGGCGCCGAGGCCCTCCTGGTCCATGGAAAGCGGCGGGGATGGCGGATTGACGATGCGGTCATCGGGTGAGGGATGCAAGCGCTGCCACACGGCGGCCGATACGGGGAGCAGAACGGCGACCAGGCAGGCCGGCGCAGCCAGCGGAAGCCGCCGCCGGAAACGCCAGGCTACCAGCGCCGCGGCGGCTGCACCCAGGCCGATGTGCAGCCACAGAATGTAGCGATGGTCGAAGGTATTGCCGCGCACCGCCAGGAACAGAGCGGGCAGGCCGGCCACCAGAAAGGCGCCGCTTTCGCGTGGATACCGTTTCAGGGCCCAGGCAGCGGCGGCCATCAGCACCAGGCCCGCGGCCAGGTGCGCCACCACGTTGGCCATGTAGAACAAAGTTGCGGCCGGGTACGCGGCGAGATAGCCGCTATTGACCACCAGAAACAGAAATAACGTGGCTGCGAGACGGTTCCTCATGTGCCTGACGGGGGCTGGCCGTGACCCTCTGTGAGATCAAGCTTAATCCCGGCGGGGGCGGGGTGCAAGAGCAGTAGTATAAATGGATTACCGGGAAGATTACTCTTCGAAGTCGGCTTCGGGCGGCGGCAGGACGTCGTCATCGGCGGCCACCCAGACATACAGCGTGGGCAGCAGGAAGACGTTCATCACCATGGCCAGCATCAGGCCGCCTACAATCACGATGGCGAACGGGCGCTGCGAATCGGAGCCGATGGCGTGGGACATGGCGGCGGGAATCAGGCCGAGGGTGGCCACCAGGGTGGTCATCATGATGGGGCGCAAGCGAAGCACGGCGCCTTCCACGGCGGCATCGAAGACCGAATGGCCGCGCGAGCGAAGCTGGTTGATGTACTCCAGCATGATGACGCCGGTCTGCACGCAGACGCCGAACAGCGCCAGGAAGCCCACGCCGGAGGACACGCTGAAATGCGTTCCGGTGATCAGCAGCGCCAGCAGGCCGCCTAGCGGGGCCATGGCCATGTTAGCCAGCATCAGCGTGGCCCACTTGAAGGAGTGGAACATGGTGTACATGATGATGTAGATCACCAGGATGGTGATGGGCAGCACAATCAGGAGGCGGCGCTGCGAGCGCTGCTGGCTGGCATACTCGCCCGCCCAGTCGATGCGGTAACCGGTGGGCAGTTTGACCTGCGCGTTCACCTTGCGGATGGCCTCTTCCACGGTGCTGCCCAGGTCGCGGCCGCGCACGCTATACTTCAGGGCCACGTAGCGGGAATTTTCCTCGCGGTAGATTTCGGAAGCGCCGTCGGCCACCTTGGTGTCGCAAAGCTGCGCCAGCGAAACACGCTCGTTGGTGGGCGAGAGCAGGCGCACGGCTTCAATGGCCTCCTTGGTGTCGCGGAAGGGGGCCAGGTAGCGCAGCACCAGGTCGTAGCGGCGCTCACCCTGCAGCACCTGGGTGAGGGCGTTGCCGCCCACGGCGGTCTGGATGGCGTCCTGCACGTCGGAGGCGTTGAGGCCGTAGCGGGCGGCCTGGCGCCAGTCCACCGTGAGGTTCAGGTTGGGCTGGCCAATCACGCGGAACAGGCCGAGATCCTGCACTCCCGGAATCTTGCGCATCACGTTGACGATCTGGTCGCCCTTCTCCTCCAGGGTCTTGAGGTCATCACCGTAGATCTTGATGGCCAGTTCGCCCTTCACGCCGCTGACGGCTTCCTCCATGTTGTCGGCGATGGGTTGGGAGAAGTTCCAAAGCACGCCGGGAAGTTTTTCCAGCTCGCGATCCATGGCCGCGATGAGGGCGTCCTTCTGCTGGTGGAAGACCGGCCGCCATTCCTCTTTCTCTTTCAATCCGACGAAGTATTCGGTGTTGAAGAAGCCGGTGGTGTCGGTGCCATCGTCGGGGCGGCCTACCTGGGAAACCACCTCGGTGACTTCGGGGAAAGAAGCCAGGATCAGGCGCGCCTGGGTCATCAGGCGGTTGCCCTCGGCCGGACCGGTGGACGGCGCCAGAGTGCCGCGGGCCCAAATGGCGCCTTCATCCAGATGCGGCAGGAACTCCGAACCGATAATGCCGCTCGAAAGCAGCCAGGCGGCCGCACACACCGAACAAAGCGCTACACCGGCGGTGAGGTAGCGCACGCGGATGGCGAAGCTTACCGCCGCGCGGTAGCGGTTGGTCAGCCACACCAGCACCGGGTTGCGCCATTCGCGGGTGGTGCCGCGGAACAGGAAGCTGCACAGCACCGGCGCCAGAACCATGGAGAAGAGCAGGGCGCCCAGCAGCGCGAAGGCCACCGTCCAGGCCATGGGTTTGAACAGCCGCCCCTCCACGCTTTGCAGGGTGAAGATGGGCAGGTAGGCCGTGATGATGATGCCGATGGCGTAAAACACGGGGCGCTGCACTTCGAAAGCGGCCTCGCGGATGCGCGCCACCACCGAGCGCGGCGGATCGGCACTGCGCCCCATGTGGCGCACGATGTTCTCCACCATCACCACCGCGCCATCCACCACCATGCCGAAATCCAGCGCGCCCAGCGAGAGCAGGTTGGCCGGAATGTGGCGCAGGTCCAGGCAGATGGAGGCGAACAGCAGCGAGAACGGAATGGTCATGGCCACCACCAGCGCGCCGCGGGCATTGCCCAGAAACATGAACAGGATCAGGGCCACCAGGATGATGCCCTCGCTCAAGTTGTGGAGCACGGTGTGGGTGGTGAAGTGGACCAGCTCGCTACGGTCCAGGAAGGGCACCACTTTCACGCCCGGCGGCAGCAGGCCGTTGTTCAGTTCGTTCACCTTGTTGTGAATGGCCACCAGGGTTTCGTCGGAGTTGGCGCCCTTGCGCAGGAGTACGATGCCTTCCACCACATCGTCGTTATCGATGATTTTGCCATCGGCGCGATGGATGGCCTTGCCGATCCGGCCCAGGCGGATCTTGGGACCCTGCACGACCTTGGCGATATCTTCCACGCGGATGGCGGTGCCGTTCTGCACTTTGATGACGATCTGGCTGATGTCGCTGACGTGCTGCACCAGACCCAGGGAGCGCACGTTGATCTGTTGCAATCCGGCTTCGATGAAGCTGCCGCCGGCGTTGACGTTGTTGTTGGCCAATTGCTGTTCGACCTGCGAGAGGCTCAGCCCGTAATCCACCAGCTTGTCGGGATCGAGCTGCACCTGGTATTCCTTGGTGATGCCGCCGAAGCTGGAGACATCCACCACGTTAGGCACGGATTTGAACTGCTTCTCCAGGTACCAGTCTTCGAGCGACTTCAGCTCCATCAGGTCGTATTCGGGATTGGTGCTGTGGAGGGTGTACCAGTAGATCTGGCCGACGGGGCTGTAGTCGGTGCCGATCTGCGGCTGCAGGTTCTGCGGCAGGGTGACCATGGAGAGCCGCTCGAGAACCTTTTGCCGGTTCCAGTCGTCCTCCGAATCGTCGTCGAAGATGAGCATCACGCTGGAGAGGCCGAACAGCGACGTGGAGCGGAGATGCTGCAAATGCGGCAGGCCGTTCATGACGATTTCGATGGGGATGGTGACCTGCTGCTCCACCTCTTCGGCGGCCCGGCCGGGCCACTGGGTGATCACCTGGACGTAGTTGTTGGCGACATCGGGGTAGGCTTCAATGGGCAGATTTTCGAAGGAGATGACGCCCCACACGAACAGCATGATGGCTAGGGCGAGGACAAGCAGGCGATTATGGAGGGCGAAATCGACCAGTCCGCGGATCATGGAACGGGGAGCCTGCTTCCAATTTAGCGAGCGGGCCACCCGGGCCGGGACTATCTTTCGGTGGGCGGAGGGCTATCTTTTGGAATGACCCGGCTGCCCTGAAGAACCATTTCGCTACGACCATCAGTGCCCAATACCGTCGCGGTATCGCCGTTCGGCCGCCGTTTTCCGTCGAGCGGGATCATGGCGCCGGGCGAAGGCGGGGCCAGGTGAAGCCAGGCGCCAGCCAAGGGGATCGGGCGTTTTTCGTCAACTTGGCCGTCTGAAACTCCCGGTTGGCGCGGCGCACGATTGCCTCCGGGATGGACACCATCACATCCCGGCGGCATCGACTCCAGGCACACGACGATTCGCCGCTTGCTTCGGCCGCAAGCGCGGGCATGGCCCGCGGGCCCTTCAGCCATACGCAGCGCCGTTTCCCACCCATCCCTCAGCTCCGGGATTTATAAAATTGCCGGGCCGCGCGATGTATCTGCTTGATCCTCCGCTTGCGCTCCTGCGCGGCCACGCGGTCGGCCAGCCATTCGTGGCGCTGCGCCTCGCCGCGCAGTTTGCGATAGCTTTCCCAGCGCTCGATCGCCAGCGTCCCCGCCGCCAGCGCCCCGGCTACGGCGCACTCCGGCTCTCCCGTGTGCGAGCAATCCCGGTAGCGGCAGTTCCGCGCCAGGGAAGCAACGTCGCCAAACACCTGTTCCACGCTCTCCGCGCCGGCCCAGAGCTGGACTTCGCGCATGCCGGGCGTATCGATCAGCGCTCCGCCCGAATCGAGCGGCAGCAGCTCGCGATGCGTCGTGGTGTGCCGTCCGCGGCTGTCGCTCAGCCGCACTTCCCGGGTGCGCATGCGCTCCTCTCCCATCAGCCGGTTGACGATGGTCGATTTGCCCACGCCTGACGACCCCAGCAGCGCCACCGTTCGCCCCGTCCGCAGAAAACCTCTCAGCGCGTCGATGCCGCCGGTTTCGCGCGCGCTGCAAATCACCACCGGCGCCATCCCGGCCACCCCCGCTGCCTGCGCCCGGGCGGCATCCGCTTCCGCGCACAGGTCGGATTTGTTGAGCACCACCACCGGCTGGACGCCGCTTTCCACCGCCAGCGCCAGATAGCGCTCCAGCCGGCGCAGGTTGAAATCGCCATCCAGGCCGCACACCAGGAACACCAGGTCGATGTTGGCGGCCACCGGCTGCTGCTCCTCGCGCGTGCCGGCCGCACGGCGGGAAAAACAAGTCCGCCGCGGCAGCACCGCTTCCACGATGGCCTCACCCGGCCCCACCTTCCGCGCAGCCACCCAATCGCCGGTCACGGGCATGGCGGCGCGGTCCTCCGTTCGGTACCACAGGCTGCCCGAAGGCTCGGCCTCCAACTCGCCCGATTCCGTGTAGAGATGGTACCGGTCGCCATGCGAAACGGCCACGCGGCCTAACTCCAGGCCCGCGGCGGCATGGCTCTGCAAAGCGCCGAAAACCACGGCATCGGCGCCAATCGATTCCAGGAACATGACTATTCGCTCCTTGCACTTGGGGAAAACATGCACGGCCGCGTTCGCCACACCTCTCCGCGCAAGTGGCTGGGCCACCGGCGGTGCTGCGGCGAACTGGAGCTAGCGGACAGTCATAGGCAGTAAGCCAGTAGGGTAGCATAGTCTTTTAGCAATCGAAAGGAGCATGCATGCAAGTCAACCAAACCCGGGAGCGGCTGTCGCGCGGCGAAACGGTTTTCGGGTCGGGACTGCAGGTTTACCGGTCCTCCGAAATCCCGCGGGCCTTCGCGGCCGCGGGCTTCGATTACGTCTTCATCGACATGGAGCACGGTTCTTATGATCTGGAGACCGTGTACGACATGATCGCCGCCTCGCGCCAGGCCGGCATCAGCCCCATCGTGCGGGTTGCCGAGCTGGCCTACTCGCTGGTGGCGCGCCTGTTGGATTCGGGCGCCCAGGGCATCATTCTGCCGCGCGTCGAAGACCCCGCCCTGCTCGCCGAGGCCTTGAGCTGGATGCGCTTCCCGCCCACCGGCAAACGCGGCTACGGCGTGAACCCCACCATGGTGGGCTATGAAGCGCGCAGCTTTGCCGAAATCATTGAGCACATGAACCGCAACACCCTGGCCGTGGTGCAGTTTGAAACCGCCACCGCCATGGAGCGCGCCGATGAGCTGCTGGCGGTCCCCGGAATGGATATCGCCATGGTCGGCCCGGCCGATCTCTCTATCTCGCTGGGCGTGCCCGGACAGTTCGATCACCCGCTGCTGGTCTCCACGGTGGATCGGCTGATTGCCAAATGCGTCGAGCACCACGTGGTGCCCGGCATTCAAACGCGCGGCCTGGCCATGTCGAAATTCTGGGCTGAACGCGGCATGCGCTTCGTCGGCTCGGGCGCCGAACATCTCATGCTGCTCGAGAAGGCCAAAGAAACCGTGGCGCAGCTCCGCGCAGTGGCCGCCGCCACTCCGGCATAGCCCCAGGGAGGGTATCGCCGTGGATCGTGTTCCCATCGGAGTCAACACCTGCTGCCTGCGCACTATGGGAGACCCGTAGCTGGACACCGGCAACCCGGTCTTCGTGATGGAAGACCCGCTGTACACCGTGGAAACCCTGGGCCGCTGGCGGTGACGCTGCACCTGCGCGATTCGGTGACCTACGAAACCCGATTCCACCGCTGCCAGATGGTGATTGAGGATCTCGCCGGCGGCTCGCGAATCCAGCCGCATGCCGCCGCGCTGGCCTACCAGCAGCGCAACCAGCCTGAAGTGGCGGGCCTGACAAGCGCACGTCCGAACCGGCTGAAGTCGCCTCTGCGGCGCTGTGCCCCGCGGCATTGACGGTCCCCGCGCGCGAAGCGGGGCCCTTCGGCGGGAAAGGCAACCTGCCGCCAGGCTGTGAGCCGCGGTGCCTCTACCACTGGATCGCTCACCTTGCCCGCCCCCGGTCGCGGATGTTTCGATCCGGCTGTTCTCCCGGCTGGGGCAGCCTGGCCCGCGCGCCCGTGTGCCGGCTGCTGTTTGTGCCGGTAATGTGCATTTTCTCCCTGGCGGTAGGCGGCTGGTTTTGATATCTTCGTAGGAACCGTGCGCGCCAGGTCGCTCGTGCGTCACCCGATGGATAGGAGCTGACGATGGTACTACCAACCGAACACGCCGAATCTCTGCTGCAGAAGGGTTTCTCCCGCCGCCAGTTGGGCCGCATTGCGAGCCTGCTGACCGCCGGAGCGGCTCTTCCTTTCTATAACGAATTCGCCATGGCGCAGGACGCCCAACGCCGCATGGGAATGGGGCGGCGCCTGGATCCCGACGCTGTGCGCATCAACCAGAACGAGAACCCCATGGGCCCCTGTAAAGAGGGCGTAGAGGCGCTCTGCAAAATCGCCCCGATGGGCTGGCGCTACTCGCCCGGCGGCGAACAGGGCGAACTCACCGCGGCCATCGCCGAGGTGGAGGATGTCCCGGCCAACCACATTTCGCTGTTCGCCGGATCGAGCGACCCGCTACACCGCGTGGCCTGCGCCTACACTTCGCCCGGCCATAGCTGGACCATGGGCGACCCCGGTTATGGCGGCGGCGCACCGGCGTTTATCGGCTCCGGGCTGAAGCGCGTCCCGCTGCGCGACGATTATGCGCACGATGGCGCCGCCATGCTCAAGGCCGATCCGGATGCCGGCGTCTACTACATCTGCAATCCCAACAATCCCTCCGGGACGGTGACGCCGCGCAAGGAAATCGACTACCTCCTGGCCAATAAAAAGAAGGACGCGGTGGTGCTGGTGGACGAGGCTTACATCCACTTCTCCGACAACGCCCAGCCTTGCTCAGACCTGGTGAAGGCCGGCAAGGACATCATCGTTCTGCGGACCTTCTCGAAGATCTACGGCATGGCCGGCCTGCGCATGGGCCTTGCCATGGGGCGCCCGGACTTGCTGGCCAAGCTGCGTCCATACGGCGTCGGGTTCCTGCCGGTCACCGCGCTGGCCTGCGCCGCCGCCAGCATGAAGGTGAAAACGCTGGTGGCCGAACGGCGCGCGCTCAACAAGCAGATCCGCCAGGATACCTTCGCGTTCCTGGAGAAGAAAGGCGTCCAATACATTCCCAGCGAGACCAACTTCTTCATGATGGAAGTGAAGCGTCCGGCCGGTGAATTCGCGCAAGCCATGGCCGCGCAGAAAGTGATCATCGGCCGCACTTGGCAGACGTGGCCCACCAAGTCGCGGGTGACCATCGGCTCCGCCAGCGACATGGCGAAGTTCAAAGCGGCGTTCGAGAAGGTCTGGGCGTAAGGAGAGATCCCAGTCGGCAGGGCTCGCCCGGGAAAGCGGGCCCCGCGCTACGACCGGTCGCTGACAGGTGTTCGCCATTGGCTCAGCCCAAGCTGTGAGAGGTCATACCGCAAGGGGCGGCCGGGGATTGCGCATCGAGTTCCTGGCCCGATACCAGCTAGCCGCCGAAACCGCCAGCAGGTTCAAGATCGGGTGAACCTGCTGCTCGACGAAAACCTCTCTCCACGTCTCTTCAGCGCTTGGCCCCGCTGTATCGCGGTCTGACTCCCGTGCGCGATGTCAGGATCAAACAGGCGTCCGATAAAGCCATCTGGGACTGGGCTAGTGAGGGGGCACTGACTAGCTGAATTCTCGGCCGGCCCCCAGCAAAGCTATAGCCCGCATTGCTGTCTCAGCAGATCGACGACCTTGAGAGCATCTCCATAGTACTGGAGGAGCGTGTTAAGTGTGAGGCCCACCGATTCCCCATGTGCGATCTTGTGCCGATTTCCCACGATACTGTTGACCGACTCGCTAAGCCGCCCGTCCGTCTCCTTTTCGAGCCGTCGCTTCCACTCCTGGCTGAATCCACCGGCTAACTCCAGGATTGTCCCCATCTTAGGATTCTGAAACTGCCGTAGGCGACTTTCTACAAAGTCGGCAACCGAAGCATTCGAACGCTGACGCGCATATTCCGTATAAGTCATCCGAACGGAATTCTCTAGGAACCCACTAACCAGAACACACAGATACCGCGACCAATGGGATTGAGCCTCCGCGTCGCGGAGATTTTTGGCCCTTTGAAACAAATCGTCAAGCCGCTGGCGCTGCCTCGTGATTTCAACCAGACTCATAGGACCGAATCGAAGGCCGCCTCAGCGAGATCCATCCGTTTGCGGACGCGTTCCCCGCTCGCAGTGCCCCTGCCGCAAGCATCTAGAAAATCTTGACTTTTGAGTAGCGCATCATACGCGTTTCTGAATGCTTGGATGCCGGAAACCGGGCCCCTTTCGAGCCTCTTGGCTGTCCCCACCATCACCGAATCGAATACGGCAGCGTTAAGCGCCCGCACGGGGCGAAAGGCGCGATTACCAAGCGATCGATGAACTAGGTCGATAGCATTGCGGAATTCTTCGCTTATAGCGGACGCATCCTTGTCGCTCAACTCCTTGTTCTTTCCCATGTACATATTCAAGAAGGTCACCATCGGTGACCGGTAGTCCTTACCCTCGTGCAAGAGCGCCAAAAAACGCAAGATCAACTCCTGGTCGCGCATTCTGGAGTCCTGCGGCCCATAGATATCCCTCCAAGATGCATACTGATTGAGTTCGCCCAGGAGATTTCGGATTCGCCCGGAGTGATGAACGGCACTGCGGACTTCCTGCGGCGTGAGCTTCTTTCCCCCGGTGTTGAGACGTCGAAACACCTCGTACACGCTGCTCTCATCTTCTGATGGTTCGTCTTGCTTAAATACGATTGCATGCAGGATAGCATCGTCAAGTTGGCGACGGTCTTCGTCTCGCAACGCACTGTACGTTTTTCCCTCAAACTCCGGCTGTACGCCCTTTAGGCGGAACTCCTTCCCGGAGGGTTTCCAAAGATCGTCGTAGAAGTAACGCAATGAGAGAAGCCGCTGCTGCCCGTCAACAACCAATAGCTTTCCTGTATCCCACTCTTTGGATAGAAAGATACTCGGCACCGGCAAACCGAGCAGCAAGGACTCTACAAAACGCGACGCGTCCTTGATGTCCCATACAAATTCGCGCTGAAACTTCGGTATGTAAATGGCGTCCTCCCGTATGCGCTTTACGAGGCCGTCGACTGGGTAGTCGGCTCCGTAGCTGGAGATCGCATATCGGAAGGGCTGTACCTCCTCGTCATCGCCTTCCTCGGTTCGTTGATCCTCCAGGTCGATGTCAGTAGGGTCTGTCTCCAACTCTGTAGGCATCGCGGAATCTCCTTCCCGCAAGTATACTAAACACGACGTTGCCGCAATGGTCCGATGACCACGTCGCGATCATCTGCCCGGAGTAGCATTGGACGCGGACCGTTTTACAGTTCGGCCCAAATCTATCACCGCGTCCCTGGCGACCAGTGTCTAAGGTTGACCCGCCCTTAGAACCACCGGCTCATAATCACCTTCTGCTCGGTGTAGAACGCCACCGCGTCCTTACCGTGGGCGTGCAAATCGCCGAAGAAGGAACTCTTCCAGCCGGCGAAGGGGAAGAAGGCCATCGGGGCGGCCACTCCCACGTTCACACCAACCATCCCCACCTCAATGCGCGAGGAGTATTCCCGGGCCGCTTTGCCGCTCGCGGTGAAGATGGCAGTTGCGTTGCCGAAGGGGCTATGGTTCACCAGCCCGATGGCGTCGTCGAGCGTCTCGACGCGGATGACTGAGAGCACCGGTCCGAAGATCTCTTCGCGGGCGATGGTCATCTCGGGGGTGACGTGATCGAAAATCGTCGGCCCCAGGAAGAAGCCGTTGCCGGCCTTGCGCGCGCGGCCATCCACCAGCGGCCTGGCGCCCTCGGCGACGCCCTTTTCCACGTAGCCCTCCACCCGCTTGCAGTGGTCCGAGGTGACCAGCGGTCCCATCTCGGTCGCCGGGCTGGACCCGTCCCCGACCGCCAGCGATTCGGTGCGCTTCACCAGCAGATCGAGCAGCGGACCGGCGGCCTCGCCCACCGGCACCAGCACGCTGCCCGCCAGGCAGCGCTCGCCCGCGGCGCCGAAGGCCGAGCCGATGATGGCCTCCACGGTCTTGGGCATGTCCGCATCGGGCATCACCACCAGGTGATTCTTGGCTCCGCCAAGGGCCTGCACGCGCTTGCCGTGCGCCGCGGCGGTGGAGTAAATGTACCGCGCCACGGGCGTCGATCCAACGAACGAAATGGCCTTCACCAGCGGATGGGCCAGCAGCGCATTCACGG
>Ga0335074_10003201_pt1 | contig 22283 bp, 18 predicted proteins | sample Lox_Sample_23_FD_206715 | JGI IMG/M metagenome (GOLD analysis project Ga0335074, IMG submission 206715) | Soil microbial communities from Loxahatchee National Wildlife Refuge, Florida, United States - Lox_Sample_2.3 | ecosystem: Environmental > Terrestrial > Soil > Wetlands | place: USA...
GAACGCCCGGGTCTCCGCCTCGGCGACTTGGGCGGAGGTATCCCGATAAAAATCGGGACATTGAGTGGGATCGTCCATCGCGACCCTGCCGATCAGGGCGCGCTGCGATCGCCGTAGGCAAACGTCCGCGAGCGTCCGGGTAGCCGCCAGATGAATCGTTGCGAAATACATCGCCGTGGTGGTGCCGTTCGCGAGCAAGGCGGCCACCAGGGACTCGTAGACGCTCTGCGCGTACTGCGTATTGACATAGCGCGCCTCGAGCGGAAAGGTGCACGCCTGCAGCCATTCTTCCAGAGGCAGATCCAGCGCGAGTCCCAGCTGCGGCCATTGGGGCGCGTGGACGTGAAGATCGATGAGGCCCGGCAGCAGGTACTGGCCTCGCTCGAGGATCACCAGTGTGCCCAGAGCGCGATGGCGCGCCGCCACGGCGTCGGTCTGTGGCGATTCGCGAGGATGAATCGCGCGGATGGTCCCTGCGGCATCCACCTCGAGCACCGCGTCGCGGAGCAGTTCGACTCGGTCGCGCGCGGGCGTGTGCAGCGCGTCGCCCCGAAACGCTCGGTCGCGCCCGCCCGGAGGCGTCATGGAGTGCACCTCACGAGCTTCGTCGAGCGAACTCGAGGTGCAGCAGGAAATCCTGGAGCACGCGCGCCGCGGTGTCGGCATCGGTCGCGCTGAGCGTCTCGTCCGGGTGATGGCTGATGCCCCCGTTGCCACAGCGCACGAACAGCATGCCGATGTCGGTGAGGCTCGCCATGATCATCGCATCGTGACCGGCGCCGCTCGGCAGGCGCACTGCAGGGCCGCGGGTGATACGCTCGACGCTCGCAGCCAATGCGTCCTGCAGCGCCGGCGTGCAGGGCACGCTCGCGGCCTGAAGGAAGCGGCGCTGGCTGACCTTGACATCGCGTCGGGTCGCGATGTCCTCGATGGCGGCGGCGACATCGGCCACCGCGGCGTCGCGCAGAGCATCGTTGCCCGCGCGGATATCGATGCTGAACTCACAGCGGCCGGGGATCACGTTCATCGCACCGCCCGGCACCTCGAGCTTGCCCACCGTCCCGACGAGACCCGGTTGCTCACTGCAGCGCCGCTCCACGGCAAGCACCATCTCGGCGGCGGCGGCGGCGGCGTCGCGCCGCATCCCCATCGGCACCGTCCCTGCGTGGCCGGAAAGACCTTCGACGCTCACGACGGTGCGAACGCTGCCGGAGATGCTGGTGACCACGCCAACCGGCAGCTGCGCCTGGAGTAAGACGGGACCCTGTTCGATGTGCACTTCGACGAAGCACGCGACCTGCGCGCGCTCACGCGCAATGGCCGCAATTGCCGCGGGGTCGTGACCGGCCGCACGAATGGCGCCAGATAGCGTCGTGCCGCCGGCATCGACGCTGTCGAGATGGCTCAAGTCGAAGCATCCTGCGACGGCACGGCTGCCCAAGAAAGCGGATTTGAACCGCACTCCTTCCTCTTCCGAGAAGGCGATGATCTCCAGGGTGTAGGGCAGTGTCGCTCCAGCACGGCGCAGCGCGCCTGCCACGGCGATCGGCACCACGATGCCGAGCCGCCCATCGTATTTGCCCGCATTGATGACGGTGTCGTAGTGCGAGCCGGTGAGCACGCGCCTGGCATTCGGGTTGCCTTCCATGATGCCCACAACGTTCCCGACGGCATCGACCTGGGTGGCAAGCCCAGCCGCCATCATGAAGTCACGAATTCGAGCGGCCGTGGCGCGGTGCGCGGGTGTGAGGTAAGCGCAGGTCAGCGCACCGCTCCCGTCGCTGAAGGACGCGAGGTCTTCGGCCATCGCCAGGGCGGCAACGCCCAGAGGCTCGGCGATCGAGTCCGCCAGGCGAAAGTACGCGATGCGGCAGATCTCCCGTATCGCCACGCGCCGTTCTTCAACTGCCTCCTGACTCAGACGCTGGGCGAGCGCCTCGAGCACGCTGTCGACGGTGTGACCCTTGACCGCGAGCACGAAGGGGAAGCCGAAGCGCTCGGCGTATTGCGCATTGAGAGATTGCAGCCGCGCGAGCTGCGACGGCGTGCAGGCCGACAGGCCCGCGCCCTTCTGCTCGCTCGTGGAATCGGGCGTGAGTTCACGGCGCAGTGCGGCCCGGCCCGCAAGCTCCGGGTGCGCGCGGATAAGCGCGAGCTGAAGTCCCTCGTCGGCCTGCAGCACCGCCTCGCACATGGCGCGGTGCAAAGCGATGACGCTCGCGAAGGGCCGCAGCTGCGCGACGCGCTGGGGAACCCAGGGCGAGTGCTCGAATATCGAGGCGAGGGCAGCCACGAAGTCGTGGGCCGAGGCACCGTTGAGCTGCCCGAGCTCCATCACGTCATTGCCGCGCGCCGAAGACGCTCATCAGGTCGACACCTCCGGCGTTGCGGGGCTCGAGCATGAGATCCGCGAGAACCTGGTCCAGATGCCGGATCATGAGCTTGATCGCGACGCTCTCTCGCCGCTCCAACGTCGCCGTCAGCTCGCGGTGCGCATCCGGCGGACACGGCGAGACGCCGGGGGATTGGTACACCGCGATGATGAGCGATGACCGGGAGACCAGGTCGCGCAGCACCTCGAGCAGAACGCGGTTGCCGCTCGCTTCGGCAAGCAGCAGATGGAACTCGCCGGAGAGCTTCAGGCTCGCGCGCCGATCGTTGTCGTACCAAGCCTGTCCCTCACGGGCGACATGCTCGCGGAGGCGCTTCAGGTCCTTTCGGGTCGCCGATTTGATGAAGGTCTCGACGACATGCGCTTCGATGAGCCGCCGCGCGGCGAAGAGCTCGCGCGCCTCGCGCACCGAAGGCCTGGAGACCATCGCGCCGCGGTTGCGCACCAGCGTCACGATCCGCTCGTGCGCCAGCCTCTGCAAGACCTGTCGTATCCGCGTCCGGCCGACGCCGAATATCGCACAGAGCTCGCCCTCGACCAGGCGCGTTCCGGGAGGCAGGCGATGGTCGACGATGGCACTCCAGATGCGCTCGTGAACCTCCGCCATGTCGACGCTGTCGCTCGAGGCACGCGAGGAGCGTCCGGCGTGCAGCCCGTCCGCGACACGTTTGCGCCTGTCCAGACTCTCATGAAGCCTCATGACGAGATCCATTCAGTGAGGTGCACCCTGTGCTATCCAGTCGAGCAGCTGAGTGCGTTCGCGGTCGCTCATGTGCGTGAGATTGCCGACCGGCATGGCGCGGGCTTGGACCTGCGGCCCGATCACGGCCACGTGGGCGAGGATCGCCTCCGGGCTATCCAGTCGCAGTCCCTTCGGGGCGGTGGCGATTCCCGGCTGGGTCGGCATGGCGGCATGGCAGGGCATGCAGCGCCGCGCGACGATGTGTTGCACGGCAGAAAACTGCGCTGCCGCCGTGAAGGCCCCAGCGCTCGTCGAGGGCGCGGCCTGGGGTGCGAGCAGGGCCGCAGTGACGGCGAGAGTCAGCATGCCGAGCAGCGCAGGCCACGGCGAGGTTCTGCCGCCACGAAAATGGCGCTTCTGGCGGTCGACGAAGTACACGCGTATCAGGACGCCGGCCGCGCAGATTGCGATGAGCACCAGCCAGTTGTCGCGCGCACCAAAGGTCAGTGCGTAATGGTTGCTGATCATCGTGAAAAGCACGGGCAGCGTAAAGTAGGTGTTGTGCACCGAGCGCAGCTTGCCGCGCAGCCCCGCTTGCGGATCGGGCTCCCGGCCCTCCTCCTTGGCGCGGACCATCTCGCGCTGTCCGGGAATAATGACGAAGAAGACATTCGCGACCATGATGGTGCCCAACATGGCGCCGAACTGAATGAAAGCGGCGCGGCCACTGAAGAGGTGGCAGAGCCCATAGGCGGCGGCGCAGCACAGGGCCGCGACAACACCCGCGAGCCACGGCGGCCGTCGCACGAGGGGGCTGCGGCACAGCAGGTCGTACACGAGCCAGCCGCCGATGATGAATGCTAGGCTGATCGCAATGGCTTCGCCTTTGCCCAGGGCGGCTACGCGGGGGTCGATGAGATAGATCTCGGCCTGCGCGTAGTACAAGAGGCACATCAGGAAGAGCCCGGACAGGAACGTGGAGTACGCCTCCCAATAGAACCAATGCAGAGACGGCGGCAGCGACTGCGGGGCGACGCGATATTTCTGAGCGTTGTAGAAGCCCCCGCCATGCACGGCCCAGAGCTCCCCTCCGACTCCCTTGCGCACCAGGGCCTCATCCGTCGGCGGCAGCAAGTGGTTGTCGAGCCAGACGAAATAGAACGAGGAGCCGATCCAGGCGATGCCAGTGATGAGATGCACCCAGCGACCGAGCAGGCTCAAGAACTCGATCGCGAACTCGCTCATCGGCCGAGCTCGCACGCCGGCTGCCGGCGCGGTGCGGCTGCGCGAGGAGGGCCCATCATGTCTTCTTCCCGCGCTCCGAAGCACACGAGCTGCAATCACCGATGCACGCCTGGAAGTCCGTCGCGGCGCTCGCGCGGGGGCCGCGTGCCGCAGCGCCGGTGTGGGTTTGCTGCAGCAGCTGAGCGGCGATGGCGATGGCAATAGCGGCCGGCAGTTTGCTCGAGATGGCGATGCCGATCGGGCATGTCAGTCGCGAGACCCGCTGAGCGCTCAGGCCATCGCGCAGCAGTCGCGAGCGGAATCGCGCGGCCTTGCTCGCCGAACCGATGAGGCCCACCCAGGCGGAGTCGCCGCGTGCCAGGATGAGCCGACAGAGCTCGTAGTCGAGCGCGTGATCATGGGTGAGCACCACGAAACGCGTGCCCGCCGGCGCGTGGGCAACTCTATCCGTCGGAGTCACGCTCGCCTCGGCCGTCACCCCGTCGGGCAGGCACCCGGGCAGCAATTCAGCGCGCGAATCGATCCAGGTGATCTCAAAGAGCCCCAACCCTGCGAGCAACTGCACCAAGGCCTGTCCGACGTGGCCGGCCCCGAAGATCCACAAATGGGGTCGCTCCGGTCGCAGCGCCTCGAACAACGTCATGCCTCCGGTGGTGGTTCGTCTGAGCTCGACCCGTTCCGCTGCTGCGAAGGGGCGCCTGAGCAGGCGATGAGTCACCCCGTTGCCGGCGACTTCGCTGCCGATGAGCCAGATGTCGGGCGCGCCGCGCGCTTCGCGCATACGGCGTGATGCATCGTTCAGCCACGGGAGATCGCTGCGAGTCAGGCGTTCCAGCCACAGCTCGACGCGGCCGCCGCAGCACTGTCCCAGTTCGGGTCCAAGGACGAGTTCTGCGATGCGTACCGGCGCGGCGCGTGGATCGCACAGCAATTCACGTGCAAGCGCAATGGCGTGCCATTCGAGCCGGCCGCCGCCGATGGTGCCCACGGAGCCGATCGAGTCGACCAGCAGGCTTGCGCCGCGCTCGCGGGGTGCCGAGCCCCGCAGCGCGGTCACCGTGACGCGCACGAGCGCGACCTGGTGCGAGAGATGCGCGCGTGCGGCGTCGATCCAATGGCCTGAAAGCGGCGTCAGCCACCCACCTTGGGAGCGCGACGCGCGGGGACTCGACTTGATGCGGGGTAAGCTCATGCAGCGCCCGGCAAGCGCAGCGCATCGAGGAGGCGGAGTACCGCCTCGGGCGTCGCCGGCGCCGCAAGGTCCGGCAGGCAGCCGACTGGACCGCACGCGGCGCAGGCGTCGCGGATGGCATGAAACACCGAGAGCGACAGCATCAATGGCGGCTCGCCCACGGCCTTGGAGCGAAAGATCGCCTCTTCGTTGTTGGGGGCACCGGGGAGCATCTCTACGCGAGCGTTCATCGGCCAGTCGCGCGCAGTGGGAATTTTGTAGGTCGAGGGTGCGTGCGTGCCGAGTTGACCAGCGCGGTCCCAGTAGAGCTCTTCGGACGTGAGCCAGCCCACGCCCTGGAGGAACCCTCCTTCGATCTGACCCAGGTCGATGGCGGGGTTCAGCGAGGTGCCTACGTCGTGTAGGATGTCGACACGCAGCACTTGTGTCTCCCCAGTGAGGGTATCCACGGCCACCTCGGCCACCGCGGCACCAAAGGCGAAATAGTAGAATGGCCTGCCGCTCTTGGTCTGCTTGTCCCAATGAATCTTCGGAGTGCGGTAATAACCGGTCGCCGAGAGCGACACGCGCGCCTCGTGGGCGGTGCGCGCCAGCTGCGCAAACGGCACCCGCCGCGCACCGAGGTGCACGTACCCGTCGGCAAAGCGGACATCTTGCAAGGCAACACCGTGCTTTTCGCTGGCGACCGCTGCAAGGCGCTCGCGGATCGTCACCGCGGCCGCCTGCGCCGCCCTGCCGTTGAGGTCGGAACCGGACGAGGCCGCCGTGGCGGAGGTGTTCGGAACCTTGCTGGTATCAGTCGCTGATACGCGGATCGCGGAGAGCGGCAGCCCGAGCTCGGTCGCCACGACTTGCGCCACCTTCACGTGCAGCCCCTGGCCCATTTCCGTGCCGCCATGATTCAAGAGCACGGTACCGTCGGTGTAGACCTGGAGCAGCGCGCCGGCCTGATTGAACAGGGTGGCGGTGAATGAGATGCCGAACTTGACCGGCGTCAGTGCGAGGCCCCGTTTGATGATCGGCTGCGTGGCGTTCCACCGGCCGACCTCGTCGCGGCGCCGGCGATACTCGCTGCTGCGCTCCAGCCGGTCGAAGATTTCGGGCAGCCGGTTGCCCTCGACGATCTGGCCATAGGGGGTGACATGGCGCTCGTCGATGCCGTAGAGGTTGGTGCGCCGGACTTCGAGGGGGTCGAGCCTCAGCGTGCGCGCGATATCGTCCATGACGGCCTCGATCACCATCATGCCCTGCGGTCCGCCGAAGCCGCGGAACGCAGTGTTCGACACGGTATGGGTCTTGCAGCGATGGGACGTGATCTCGACGTGCTCGAGGTAGTAGGCGTTGTCGATGTGAAACATCGCGCGATCGTTCACCGGTCCAGAAAGGTCGGCTGAATACCCGCAACGGGAGGCCAGCATCACCGACAACGCGAGCAACCGCCCTCTCTCATCGAACCCGACCGCGTAGTCGGCGAGAAAGTCGTGCCGCTTGCCGGTCATCAACATGTCAGTGTCGCGGTCGAGGCGCAGTTTTACCGGCCTGCCGGTCTTGCGGGCCAACACGGCTGCTGCGCCTGCGATCAACGCTGCTTGGCTCTCTTTGCCACCAAATCCGCCGCCCATGCGACGGCACTGCACGACCACTCGATTGGACGCAACTCCCAACGCATGCGCGACGATGCTTTGCACCTCGCTCGGGTGCTGCGTCGAGCTGTGAACCAGCATACCGCCGTCTTCCTGCGGCAGGGCGATCGCAATCTGTCCCTCCAGATAGAAGTGATCCTGACCGCCGATGATGATCGTGGAGCTCAGGCGCCGGGGTGCCGCCCGGAGCTGCGCCCGTGGATCGCCGCGGCGCATCGTCTGGCTGGGCAGGATGTAGCTTTCGGCGGCCAGCGCGGCGCGGATGTCGAGTATCGCGGGGAGGGGCGTCACATCGAGCTTTGCGCGCCCGGCGGCGGCGCGGGCTGCGCGCATGGAGCTCGCTGCGACAGCGAAGACGGGTTGCCCGGCGTACTGCACCACATCCTCGGCGAAGATTGGATCATCATGCACCGCGCCCCCATAGTTGTTTTCGCCCGGGATGTCGGCCGCGACCGCAACGGCCGCAACACCGGGGGCAGTGAGAACTCGGGAGAGGTCGAGCTCCGTCACGCGACCATGCGCGATGGGACTCATCCCAAAGGCGCCGTGCAAGACGTTGGGCGGCAGCGCAATGTCGTCGCAGTACTGCGCCTCGCCCGCCACGTGGAGCGGTGCACTGTCATGGATTTGGGCCTTGCCGACGATCATCGAGCGAGACCACCTGGGGGCAGTGGATCGCCGTTTCCGAGGGCATCGCAGGTGCGCAGGGCAGCGTGCGCGGCCTGGTTTTGCAGGAAGAAACGGCGGATCAGGTTTCCGGCGACCCGCAGACGGTAGGCGCTGCTCGCGCGCAAGTCCGAGAGGGGCTGAAAGTCGGCGGCGAGCGCCGCGCTCGCGGCCTCGATACCCTCGGAGGTCCAGCCGTGCTCGATCAGTGCGCGTTCCGCGTGACGAGCGCGACGGGCGATGGCGGCCATGCCCCCGTACGCGAGCCGCGCAGTTCGCACCCGCTCACCCTCGAGGCTCACGCAAAAGGTGGCGCATACAGCCGAGATATCCTGGTCGATGCGCTTGGCGAGCTTGTAGCTTCCGATCAGCCTGTTGGCGGGCACCCTCGGAATGGCAACGCCGGTCACGAACTCGCCCTTCCTCAAGTCCTTCTGCCGGTACGCGAGGTAGAAATCCTCGAGCGCCACCCTGCGAGTGGCGGAGCCTTGGCGCAGCTCGATCCGCGCGTCGAGCGCGAGCAACGCGGGGATCGAATCCCCGATCGGTGAGCCGTTAGCCAGATTTCCGCAGAGGGTGGCGGAATTACGAACGGGTGGGGAGCCGAAGCGTGCGGCCTGCTCCGCGAGCTCGGGGAATCGGCGCAGCAGGGCCGGCCAGGCGTCGGTCATGGCAACTGCGGCACCGATCCATAACTCTTCGGGCCGCTCCTCGAGGACTCTCAGCTCCGTCACATCGCCGAGGAATATCAGCGCAGGCAATTCACGCAAGTCCTTCGTGACCCAAAGACCGATATCGGTGCCGCCCGCGAGCACGACCGCATCAGGCTCTGACATGAGTGCCTCGCTCAGCTCCTCGAGCGTGCGGGGCGCGTAATAGCCTGGGTAGTGCAGCGGTCCCGCGGCCTCGCGATCGTGCGCCAGATGCTCGAGGGCCGCGAGCCGCTGCGGGGATCGAGCATCCTCGCGGCTCCAGTGCGCGGGGACCGGGTAATCACCCTGATGCAGGCCGGCATCGATGATGGGTCGATACCCGGTGCAGCGGCATAGATTGCCCGAGAGCGCTTCGACCACCTGTTCGCGGCTGACGTGCTCCAGGTTCAGGTACAAGGCGAACAACGACATCACGAATCCAGGTGTGCAAAACCCGCATTGCGAAGCATGATGGTCGACCATCGACTGCTGGACCGGGTGTGCTGCTCCCGATGGCTGCCGCAGGCTCTCGACCGTGACGAGCTCTTTGCCGTCCAAGGTGGGCAGAAATCGAATGCACGAATTGACGGCTCGGTACCGCACGCGCTGATGATCGTCCGACAGCTCACCCAGCACCACCGTGCACGCGCCGCAATCGCCTTCGGCGCAGCCTTCCTTGGTACCGCGCCGGTCGGCAGTCTCGCGCAAATACTCGAGCACGGTTTTCGTTGGCTCGGGCCGCTCGATGCAGACGACGCGGCCGTCGAGGATGAACCGCAGCGAGGTGCTGGCCTTTGTATCGACCGGATGCGACATCGCCGTCAACTGCCGCGGTAGGTGGAATAGCTCCATGGGGATACCAGTAGCGGCACGTGGTAGTCCTGGCGCGGATCGGCGATGCCGAAGGCAACGATGACTTCATCGAGAAACGGCGGCTCGGCGAGCTTGTGTCCAAGCGCGCGAAAGTAGGCGCCCACGTGAAAGGTCAGGGAGTAACGGCCGGTACGCAACGCTGCACCCTCAAGTAGCGGTGCGTTCAAGCGCCCGTCGGAATTGGTTTGCGCGGCGCTGACCAGCGTCATGTCCGCCAGCGCCTGCGAGGCCGCGGCGGCGCGTAGCTCGATGCGCATCCCGGCGGCCGGAATGCCCGCCGCGACGTTCAAGATATGTGTGGTTAGCCTACCCATCGCCCCCCACATTGCCGAGCATTACAGCACGTTCGCGGCGATCTTTGTACACAATGTGTGCACCGATTGTGCGCACCGAGCATGCCAGATGCCCCAACAGAGTGCCGGCGCCTGGGCCGTGCGGTATTGGCCTCGTGTCGGTGGCACGCCGGACCGCCCGATTGCATCGAGGACGTTCCCCGTTGCGGTTGCGTCGGCAGGGGCGCTTGTGCATTCTCGTGCGTGATGGAACTGCATCCATCAAACAGCGTCGCATTTCCCGTGAGAAACTCTGGGAAGGCCCATGCTCGATCGGTTCTTTCGTCTCGAATTTCATGGCACCACGGTTCGGACTGAACTGCTCGCGGGCCTCACGACGTTTCTGACGATGGCCTATATCGTCGTGGTCAATCCCATCATTCTGGGTGCGGCGGGCGCGCCCATGGCCGGAGTAGCGGCCGCTACCTGTTTTGCCGCCGCATTCGGCAGCATTCTCATGGGGCTGGTGTCCAATTATCCGCTGGCGCTCGCGCCGGGAATGGGCCTCAACGCGTATTTCACCTACACGGTCGTGAAGGGCATGGGCGTGCCCTGGCAGACCGCACTCGGGTGTGTGTTTCTGTCGGGAGTTGCCTTTCTGCTGCTGACGGTTCTTGGCGTGCGCCAGCTGATCATGAATGCGATTCCCCGGGCGCTGTTCGGCGCGGTCGCCGGCGGAGTTGGACTGTTCATCGCCTTTATCGGCTTGGCCGATGCGGGTGTGATCATCGCCAAGCCTGGCACGATGGTGAGTCTCGGCAATCTCGCCAGTCCGACGACGGCACTCGCGCTGCTCGGGTTGCTGGTGATCGCGGCGCTTCAAGTATGGCGAGTGAAGGGTGCCATCCTGCTCGGCATCCTGGCGACCGCCCTCTTCGGCTGGAGCATGGGCATGGTCCATTTCGCGCCTGGTGCTTATCCTCTGTCTGATCTATGGTCGGCCGCGTTCAAGCTCAACGTGCCGGCGGCTCTGAGCCTCAAGGGCGGCGTCGGACTGTCGCTGCTCGAAATCGTCCTGGTGTTCCTGCTGGTCGATCTGTTCGACAACGTGGGCACACTCGTTGCGGTGACCAAGCGGGCCGGACTCACGGCGCCGGATGGTTCGATACCGCGGCTGAATCGCATTCTGATCGTGGACTCGCTGGCCATGATGGCGGGTGCCACGGCGGGAACGAGTCCGGTCACGAGCTATATCGAAAGTGCGGCCGGTGTAACCGCCGGGGGACGCACGGGTCTCACGAGCGTCGTCGTCGGAATCCTGTTCCTGTGCACCTTGTTCTTCGCGCCGTTGGTGCGGGCGATTCCGACGGCCGCCACTGCGCCTGCCCTCATTCTGGTCGGAGGCATGATGATGGGGGCTCTCGTCGAGGTCGATTGGGTCGATCCCCTCGAAGCCATTCCGGCATTCCTCACAGTCATCATGATCCCGCTGAGCTACTCGATCGCGAACGGACTGGCGTTCGGCATCGTGAGTCACGCCGCGCTGAAGCTGGTGCGTGGCAGGGCCACCTGGAGGGATTGGCTCGTCTATCTGCTATCGGGCCTGTTCATTGCGCGCTTCATCTACCTGGCCACCTGAGAGGGGGGAACTCCCCGACGTGCCTTCGCTCGACGGCGCGAGAGGTATCAGAACTTGGCACTGAACACCAGATCGAAGCTGCGTGGTGGCTCCCGCGTGAGGAAGTCGTTTGCGTAAAATGGGATGTTGTTGAGGAGATTGCGCTCGTTGGTCAGGTTGTACACCGACAGCTTGATCAAATAGTGCTCCGCGAAGTTGTAGAAGACCGCGGCGTTCACGGTGTATTGCCAGGGAATCTGGGGAGACGTGTAGTAGCCATTCGCATTGACCACGGACAGCGGCACGGTGCCACCCGGCCCAACCAGCGTTCCCAGGCCATCAGCCGCCGCGTACGCGTTGGTTGCAGCGATATCGAGGTACCCGGACTGGGTCGTCGCGATGGGGCCGGTGACCTGGATGTTCGCCTGCACACCGAAGCCCGATGGATGCTTGTAGTTCGCGAGAACGTTGAACAGGTGCTGAGGTACTCCCGGATCGAGGACACTCTGGTTCGGCTGCCAAATGGCTAGTGTGCCCGCGCCGTCGATGTTCAAACCGGGCTCCGCGGGAAAGTTGTAGAAGTAACCGGGCGCGATCGAGGTCGACCCCGGCGTATTGAGGATGGTGTGCAGATACGAGTAGCTGGCCGTGGCGAAAAAGCGCGGATCGGGCTGGAAGTTGAGCTCGATCTCGCCGCCCGTGATATGGGCGACGGTATTCGTCGTTCCCACGGCGATGGGTATGGCGCGTGTCTGGTGGAAGCCCGCGGCGGATATGAACAGGGCCTTGTTGAGGAGGTTGAATTTCAGCCCTGCCTCTTCGAGCGTCGTGTCCTGCTGTAACTGGCTGCTCGGGTCCTCGCCCCACGTCGCGACCGCACCGTCATTCGCCGTCGGCAGGACGTACTGAGCATTGTTGTACGTCAGATACGCGGAGACGTGCGATGTGGGGCTGTAGACCACGCTCAAGTTTCCGTTGCGCAGGCCATACCAGGCGGTGGAGGCCGATTGCGGGAGGCCGTCGTACAAGCCAGGGCCCCCGAGCGGGTCGGAGTAGTCGAGCTGCACTACATCGCCGCGCAGGCCGAACAGCACGGCCCACTTGGGCGAAAGGACCAGGCGGTCCTCGAAGAAAATCGCGGCGTCCTTGAGGTTCTGGTCGACGCTGTCGTTCAGAAAGTACGGGTTGCGTCCAGGAGATCCCCATTGCGGATGACCGAAGGCCGCAGAGTAGAGGAACGCACCGGAGGGCGCCTGCAGGGCTGCGGGGAACACCCAGCTCTCGGGGTTCCCCGACAGGTCGTACACACTGACCGGCTCGTTGATGTAGTTCTGGACGTCCCAGACGTGTGTGAAGCGGAATGTGATGCCGCCGTCGATCGAGTTGCTCACCGAGCCGATCGCGAACTTGGTCTGGATATCGGTCTTGTTCTCGATGCTGTAGCTATCCTTTGCCGTATCGGCATAGTAGTCCATGACCTGATTGTAGCGGTTGAGGAAGTCATAGAAGGTGTTGTTGACGATGGTGAGATCATCCGAAACGCCGATGGTCTGGATGAGCTGCGCCTTGATGTGCTGAGCATGCGCTCCATTGCCCGCCGGTTCGTCGATGATGGTTCGTGGGTTGAGCTCGGTGGTCGCGCCACTGAGATAGACGGGGGTGAGGAATCCGGAGATGGTATCGGGAGCCGGAGCACCGGTGAGGTACTCGCCATTGTCGATCAGGTTTTGGTTGACCCGATTAATGCCGTCGTTCTCGCGGTACTTCGTATCGACGAAGTCGACGTTGAACAGGACGTTGTAATTGGACGTGAGCTGGCTGAGCAGGGCGGCGTAGGCGGCCTGTTGATGGAAATACATGTCGTAGTAGTAGCTGCCGCTGTCGTTACTCGTGAGGCTCACGCGCGCGGCCGTGTTCGCGCCGATCGGGGCGCCGAAATCTGCAGACGCTATGCGCTTTTGGAAAGTGTCGCCTTCGAGGCTGACGTCGGCGAAGGACCTCGTGAGCGACGGCATTTTGGTGGTGATGTCGATTTCCCCTCCGACGCCTGCTCCCGGTCCCGCCTGCACGCTCGCCGGACCTTTGACGATGTCGATGGAATCCACGTCGTTGAAGCTGATCGGGGCACCGTAGCCGTTGAGCGTGAAGCTATCCCGCATCCCGTTGAAGAACATGTCCGCATACTGGCCGCGGATACGCGGGATATTCGGCTGACCGAAGGCCGAGTCCGAATAACTGCTCGATGTGAGATAGGAAAAGCCGCCGGGATTCTGGATGTTCAGAGCGGCGAGCTGTGCCGGCGAAACTATGGAAGTGTTGCGGGGCACGTCCATCACATCCAAATCGAGCCCGTATACCGAATTCGACGTGACCGTGGTCGGCATGATCAGGTCACCGCGCCTGATTCCGTTGATGACGACTTCCTCGAGGTCGCCCTGCCCCTGGGCGGCAGGCGCTGCGGGTGAGGAGGCCGCGCCTGTCTGAGCGGGAGAGGGGCTCGCGGCAGCCGGGGGTGGGGACGTTGAGGAGTTTGCGGCCGTGCCGGACGCTGCGGTCACCGCCGATGCAGGGTTTGCTGCTGCGAGCGCAGAGTTTGCCGCGGCGGCGGGTGAGTTGGCTGCGGGGCTTTGTTGGGCCCGCACCGGGGCATTGGCACTGACGATCGTGCAAGCTGCGATGACCAGAGGCAGAAGCCACGAGCGTTCTTTCATGTTTTCATCCCCCGCGCGTTGTTCTTGTGCCGCAGCAGCCTGTGCCATGCAGCGATTCCACGGGATAGTGCAAGAATCGTGCGCGGCGCGCGTCACGACCCGGCAGGCAGACAGTTCAGCGCCGCGCGGGCGAAATCAGGCGTGCACGCCGGCGCGAGGCGTTGCTGGTGCGGCGGGACGCACCAAAACTGTACACGAGACGCTCAGTTGCTGTGCGGCGTCGGCGCGGACATCAGCTCGATGAGCATCTTCGCGACTCTCGGAGGAGAGGTGAAATGAGCGTGGAGCTGCCGATGCGGAAATTCGCCTCAGAGGCGCGGAGGGTGCCGAATCGCTGCTCACAGAGCTCGAGATACGCTTGTGCCTGAGAACGGAGTCCGCGTTGTCGCATTCGTGCGGGTCTACGTCATGCGGCCAGAAGATCGGCAAGGCTCAGGGCGATCACCTGTGTGGCCTTGCGCAGATCCTCGAGAGACACTCGCTCATCGGCCCGATGCGCGTTCGCCTCGAGGAGCGTGCGCGGGCCCGCCCCGTACAGCACGGTCGGAATGCCGGCGGCACTGTACAATCGGGCGTCGGTGTATATGGGCACGCCATTCGCTGGAATGGTTTCGCCGAGGACGGCTTGGGCGTGATGCTGGATCACTCGCACGAGGTGCTCCTGTCCGGCAATGGGCGTCAGGGGCCGCGCGAGCAGAATGCGGCGGACCGAGATACTCACTCCGGGCAGCCGGGTGGCGATGCGCTCGATCGATGCCTGAAGCTCGCGCTCGACCGTCTCGGGGTCCTCCTCGGGAACGATGCGACGGTCGAGGCGCAAAGTCACGAGATCCGGAACGACGTTTGTGTTGATGCCGCCCTTGATGAGCCCGACGACCAGTGTCGGATGGTCGATTCCCGCAATTCGTGAATGCACCGTGCCGTACGTGCGACGCAGCGTATACAGGTGATTCAGCAGTTCGGCGGCCGCCTCGAGGGCGTCCACGCCCGTTTCCGGGCGGGCAGCGTGGGCGGAACGGCCCTGGACGCGCACCTCGAGGTGAAGGCATCCGTTGTGAGCGACGACGATGTTGTAGCTGAAACCGGCGCAGATCGCGTAGTCGGGACGCGTGAGACGCTGCTGCAACAGCCAATGCGGGCCGAGGAGCCCACCGGCCTCCTCATCATAGGTGATGTGCAGCTCGACCTGGCCTCGAAGCGGGCGCGCAGAGCGCTCGAGCGCCAGGAGAGCAAATGCGTAGGTGGCGATGTCCGACTTGGAGACGGCCGCTCCGCGCCCGTAGAGCATGCCGTCGCGAATTTCGGCGCCGTAAGGATCGGTGGTCCAGCCCTCGCCAGGTGGAACCACGTCGCCGTGCGCGTTCAGCGCCACGGTTGGGCCCGGACCGAAGCGACGCCGCACAATGAGATTCGTGACAGTGAGCATGCCGTCGGCCTGTACCTCCTCTGCGGGCACCGGATACTGCTCCACCGCGAACCCGAGCTCCTCGAGGAGTGCCGCCGTAGACCGTGCGTGAGGAGCGCAGTCACCTGGAGGATTATCGGACGATGTGCGCACCAGCTCGGCGAGGAAGCGCACCTGCGCGGCGTGGAGGGCGTCGACCAGGCTCCGTAGCGTGTCGCCACTCATTTGCAAGGATTGTGACTTTGTGACGGCCGACGAGGCAAGTGCCAACGCGCTCGGGCGCTATGACCTGCTCGCGGGCTTCGCTTACACTCGAAAGCCGGAGCGGCACGCGGAGTGATCCGTAGATGAGCGCACAATACCCGCGGGACTTGGTTGGCTACGGCGCGAACCCGCCTGATCCCCATTGGCCCGGCAACGCACGCATCGCGGTCCAATTCGTGCTCAACATCGAGGAGGGCGCGGAGGCCTCCCCTTTGCACGGGGATGCGCACGCAGAATGTTACCTGCACGAGGTTGTGGGCACACCGCCCCTCGCGGGTTCGCGCAACCTGCAGGTCGAGTCGGTGTACGAATACGGCAGCCGAGCGGGCGTGTGGCGTGTGCTTCGCCTGTGTCGCGAGTTCGATGTTCCGCTCACGATCTTTGCGGTCGGGATGGCGCTCGAGCGCCATCCCGAATTGGCGCGCGCACTGATCGAGGCAGGACACGAGATTGCCTCTCACGGCTGGCGGTGGATCGATTACCACACGGTTCCCGAGGAGCAGGAGCGTGCCGACATCAAACGCGCGGTCCAGGCGATCGAACAGCTGACCGGCTCGCGCCCGCTCGGCTGGTATACCGGGCGGCTCGGCGCGAATACGCGCAGACTCGTGGTGGAGGAGGGGGGATTCCTCTACGACGCCGACGCCTACAACGACGATTTGCCGTACTGGGTGGTCGAAAGCGGCAGGCCGCATCTCGTCGTCCCGTACACCCTGGACGTGAACGACATGAAGTTCGGGACGGCGCAGGGCTTCAGTCAAGGGGATGACTTCTTTCGCTACGCGCGCGATGCCTTCGATGCACTATACGCAGAGGGTGATGCGGCGCCGAAGATGATGTCGGTCGGCCTGCATGCGCGGCTGATCGGACGGCCGGGACGCATTGGCGCGCTGCGCCGCCTGTTCGACCACGTACGCGCCCACCCGAACGTTTGGGTCTGTCGCCGCGTCGAGATTGCGCGACATTGGATCGCGCATCATCCGTTTGGTACGGCAGGCACATCGTTACAGAGCCACGGGCAAACGCTAAGACCGGAATAGTCGTGTGTACTGCGTCTCGTGCAGTGCAGAGGCGAGCGGCTGACCGAAGGCGCTCACGCAGATCTGAGCATCCTCGAGCGCGCTTGCACGCGAGACGACCTCCGGTATCGCATCTCCCAATCGCTTCAGCAGTCGCTGCCCGGCAGACTGTCCAAGCGGAACGAGCCTCAGGGCGCAAAGCACCTGGTTCTCGCTCCACGCCCAGAGATATCCCGCGAGGGCGGCTTCCTCCGGGATGGCCCAGCGGAACGCCGCAAGGCTGAAGAGCGTCGCAAGCGCGGCGGGGGTGCGCCTCCACGGCCGTGCGTGTGGCATATCGAGCTGCTCGAGGACCCGCGCGAGCGCCGCGCCGAGATTGTGATCCTCCGCCCGAAGCTCCGCCGTCTCCCTGGCGGCGAGCAGCTTGGCGTTCCACGCTTCGATCGCCTCGGCGTTTCCGTCGCGCCACGCCCGGTAAAGGCGCAGCAGAATCGGCAAGTCGAGCGTACCGACCGCCGCCCGCGCGATTCCGCCGATCCAGTCGTGGGCGGTGGACTCGTCGCGCACCCACCCGGCCTGTACGGCGTACTCGAGCCCCTGCGAGTAGGCATATCCACCGAGCGGCAGGGCGGGGCTCACCAGGTGGAGCAGGTGCAGCAGCGCACGCAGCTCGGACGGACTCCCCCAATCAAACGTGGTGGTGTGTCGCGTGCGGGATGTATCCGGGTGCATGCCCCGAGCCGCCCTCGCCGTGATACGCCCCCGCTTCCGGCTCGAAGGGTGCGAGCTCCTCCGTCACGCTCGTCCCGAGACCGCGGACCATCTCATCGAGCACGTGATCGTGGAGATATCGCAACCAGCCATCACCGATCTGCAGAGCGACGTGCCGGTTGCCAAGATGATACGCGGTGCGCGCGAGCAGCAACGCATCGGCGCTGCGCGCGGTGGAAACCTTCTCCGGGGAGGCCGCGATTTCGACCACGCGACCGTCGGAGCCGAGCAGCAGATCCCCGCCGCGGAGGATCCTGCCGCGCGCGAGTTGCACACCTACTTCCTCGCCGTTTTGCAGACGGGCGCGGAAGCGGCTTCGGCTGCGAACCTCGAACGGCAACATCAGCTGCGCATCGGGTGATCGCCGCTCCTGGAGCCGCTGCGCCAGGATCAACATGGTAACGTCCGATGGTCTGCTTCGGGGTCGCTGAGGGTGGGGGGCTCCATTGGAGTCCGCTCAGAATAGGAAGTAGCGCTGGGCAAGCGGCAGCACGCGGGCCGGATCGCAGGTGAGCAGCTCCCCGTCGGCACGCACCTCGTACGTCTGGGGATCGACTTCGATCTGGGGCAGATAGTCGTTGAGGATGAGATCGGTCTTGCGAAGCCTCCGAGTCCCCGACACCGCAACCACGCGCTTGCGCAGCTGTAGTTGCTCGACAATCCCCGCCGCGAGCGCAGCCTGCGAAACGAACGACACGGAGCACCGTGCGCGCGCAGCTCCGAGGCTGCCGAACATCGGCCGGTAATGCACGGGTTGCGGCGTTGGGATCGAGGCATTGGGGTCGCCCATCGCCGCGGCGACGATCATGCCGCCCTTGATGATCAGGGCAGGCTTGACCCCGAAGAAGGCCGGACGCCACAGCACGAGATCGGCGAGCTTACCGGCTTCGATCGAGCCAACCTCGTGAGCGATGCCGTGCGTGATCGCCGGGTTGATGGTGTACTTGGCGATGTAGCGCCGTGCGCGGAAATTGTCATGGCGTGCGCAATCCTGCGGCAGCGCGCCGCGTTGCACCTTCATCTTGTGCGCGGTTTGCCAGCTGCGCGTGATGACCTCGCCCACGCGCCCCATGGCCTGCGAGTCCGAGGAGATCATCGAGAATGCGCCGAGGTCGTGCAGGATGTCCTCGGCTGCGATGGTCTCGCGCCGGATGCGGGATTCAGCGAATGCCACGTCCTCGGGGATGCCGGGATCCAGGTGGTGGCAGACCATCAACATATCGAGGTGCTCATCGATGGTGTTGACGGTGTACGGCCGGGTAGGGTTCGTCGAGGAGGGCAAGACGTGCGCAACGCCACACGCCTTGATGATGTCGGGGGCGTGGCCGCCTCCGGCCCCTTCGGTGTGGTAGGTATGAATCGCGCGGTTTTTGAACGCTGCGATCGTATCCTCGACAAAACCGCTCTCGTTGAGCGTGTCGGTGTGAATGGCGACCTGAACGTCGAAGCGCTCCGCCACGGCGAGGCAGTTGTCGATCGCTGCCGGCGTGGTGCCCCAGTCCTCATGGAGCTTCAGACCGATTGCCCCTGCGCGGATCTGCTCCTCGAGCGGGTGCGGCAGGCTGGTGTTGCCCTTGCCGAGCAGCCCGAAATTGATCGGGAGATCCTCGAGCGCCTGATACATGCGCGCGATGTGCCACGGACCCGGCGTACAGGTCGTCGCGTTGGTGCCGGTCGCGGGCCCGGTGCCTCCGCCGATCATCGTCGTGATGCCGCTCATGAGCGCATCCTCGACCTGTTGCGGGCAGATGAAATGAATGTGCGCATCGATGCCGCCGGCTGTCAGGATCTGTCCTTCGCCTGCGATGATCTCGGTCGCGGCTCCGATGACGATGTCGACGCCCGGCTGAACGTCGGGGTTGCCCGCCTTGCCAATGGCGGCAATGTGGCCGTCCTTCAGCGCCACGTCCGCCTTGACCACACCCCAGTGATCGAGGATCACGGCGTTGGTGATGACTGTGTCGGCTACCTCGGCGGCCGGTCGCTGGCTTTGCCCCATGCCGTCGCGGATGACCTTGCCGCCTCCGAACTTGACCTCCTCTCCATAGAGCGTGTGATCCTTCTCGATCTCTATCCACAGCTCGGTGTCCCCAAGGCGAACGCGGTCGCCGACCGTGGGGCCGAACATCTCCGCATAAGCCCGGCGCTCTATGCGACTCAACCGAGGCGCCCTCCGATGCGATTCTGGAAGCCGTGGACCACTCGATCGCCGCCGAGCGCGACCAACTCCACGTCGCGCTGTTGGCCGGGCTCGAAGCGCACCGCCGTGCCAGCCGGAATGTTCAGCCGGAACCCGCGCGCTTGCTCGCGATCGAAGTGGAGCGCGTGATTCGTCTCGTAAAAGTGATAGTGTGAGCCCACCTGGATGGGCCGATCGCCGGTATTGGCCACCGTGATGCGCCGCGTTTCACGCCCAACGTTCAGCGCAAGCTCCCCCTCGAGCGTGACGATTTCCCCAGGAATCACGTGGCGTTCCGCCTCACCATGCGCTCAGCCGCCGATCGGCTGGTGGACTGTAACGAGCTTCGTGCCGTCAGGGAACGTCGCCTCCACCTGGACCTCGGTGATCATCTCGGCAACGCCGTCCATCACGTCCTCGCGCCGCAACAATGTCGCGCCATGGCTCATGAGCTCGCTCACGGAGCGCCCATCACGCGCGCCTTCGAGAATGGCTGCGGAGATGTAGGCGATAGCCTCCGGATAGTTGAGCTTCACCCCGCGAGCCTTGCGCCGCTCGGCCAGGAGTCCCGCAGTGAACAGCAGCAGCTTGTCCTTCTCTCTCGGCGAGAGTTCCATCGGCCGGCCGTCCTCAGGTAGCCCAGATGCGTGGCGGCCGCGGGAAACGGCCGAGCAACGCCGGGCGAAGAGTGTGCCACAGTCCGATGAACGCATGGCGGATTCGATCGGCGCGTCGTGCCCTGGCGCGGCAACAGAGCACCCCGTCGACGAGTGTGCAGGCGAGCTCCAGCGTGGGATCGGCGAGGGGGGCAGCGGCGGCACGGGCGCGCTCGAGCAGCTGCGCTCCGGCGGGGTAGGCGACACAGGTGCCCACGGCCCGGTAGCCGGCGAGGCCCCAGGGCGCCGCGATACTCTGCTCGTCGAGCCGGAAGCGCTCGATGAGTAACGGCTGGCCCTCGCGCCAGATCTCGAGCCCCTGCCGCAATTCGCCCGTTCCGAGCCCGAGTCCATTCGCAGGGAGGCCGAGGCAGGCGATCTCCCAGCCGATGACACACGCACTGCCCGAGAGGTGCAGACACGTCGCGAGCTCGCAGCTCGTATCGGGATAGAAGATGTTTTCGAGCGGGAGCCATTCGAGCGTACCATCCTCGATCCAGAAAGACTGCAGGACGCGCGATGAGACGGCGGGCTGCGAGCTGCGGTAGAACTTGCCCGCGGCCGCAGTCGTGATGAGCACCCGTGCCGAGGGCTGCACCCCAACACGGAGCTCGAGCTGGTCTCCACTGACCACTCCACCCGGCGGATGCAGAACGTACACGTGACACGGTCCACCGTCCGCCGCTTCCGGCTGGAACACTCGCTGTACCAACAGGGGCCCCTCGTGCCGACGCTCCGCAAGGCGCGTCAGCTGACCGGCGCGCTGGAAGCTTAGTCGCAGGTGAGCTCGCCACGGCCCGGAAACGCTCTGACCCTCAAGCGACGCGGCTCTCCAGCATTCCCTCGCGCATGACGAAATCGACAACGACATCAAGTCCCTCGCCGGTCTTCAGGTTGGTGAAGACGAAAGGCCGCTCGCCACGCATGCGGCGCGCGTCTCGCTCCATCACCTCGAGCGAGGCACCCACGTGGGGCGCGAGATCGATCTTGTTGATGAGCAGAAGGTCGGACCGGATGATCCCGGGTCCGCCCTTGCGCGGGATTTTATCGCCGGCCGCCACGTCGATGACGTAGAGCGTCAGGTCCGACAGCTCCGGGCTGAACGTGGCCGCGAGATTGTCGCCGCCGCTCTCGATGATGATCAGGTCGAGCCCGAAAAACGCCTGCATCAGGGCATCGATTGCCGCGAGATTCATCGAGGCATCCTCACGGATGGCCGTGTGCGGGCAGCCGCCCGTCTCGACGCCGCGGATCCGCTCGGCTGGGAGCGCTTGGCTGCGGACGAGGAACTCAGCATCCTCGCGCGTGTAGATGTCGTTGGTCACGACTGCGATTTCCAGCCGGCCCCGCAGTCGCTTGCAGAGCGAGTCGACCAACGCCGTCTTGCCCGAGCCAACCGGGCCTCCGACGCCGACGCGCAGGACGTCGGAGTGGGTCGCAGCGTTCATGCGAGTCATTACAGCACACCGCCTATCGGCGCGCACCTCGCCCGGCCCATTTGTGAACCACGACCCATCGAGGCTAGTCGGGGCTCATCGGTACCGGCACCGTGGCGGGCAGGCGGCGGCGCTCGAGCAGGGCAGTTGACAGCGCGTAGGTCACCGCCGACACCGGAAATCCCAGCAGCCAGCTCAAATCGGCGCCGCCCAACGCGCGCGCAATCGGACCTTCAAAGAGTGGAGACCTCATAGTTAGAGCAGCAACCGTCATCCCCACGAGGATCGCGATGCCGCCGCAGCGGTTGAAGCCGCGCCACCCCCAATACCGATTCGCGGGGCTCGCCTTGCTGTGAATCGCGCGCGCATCGAACTCGCCACGCCGCAGATAAGCGTCCGCGATCCATACTCCGCCATAGGGACCCACCCACACGACCAGCAGCGAGACGAAATCGTTGACGGCCGTGATGAAGTCCTGCACGAAGACGATGTAGAGCGTAATCACGGTGGAGACCACCACATCGAGCATCGTAGCCACATAGCGATGTACCCTGAGTCCAATCGCTT